>Ga0181529_10000563_pt1 | contig 53243 bp, 33 predicted proteins | sample PEATcosm2014_Bin_36_FD_119763 | JGI IMG/M metagenome (GOLD analysis project Ga0181529, IMG submission 119763) | Peatland microbial communities from MTU Mesocosm Facility, Houghton, MI, USA - PEATcosm2014_Bin10_30_metaG | ecosystem: Environmental > Terrestrial > Soil > Wetlands > Peat | place...
GGCGGGGGCGAGAGCAGGCACAGTGCAGCCGTGACAAGCGCGGCAGTCATAGCTTTTTGGGGGGACCGCGACAAAGGAGTGGGGGAGCCAAAACAGCGTCATTGACGGCAAGCGACGGCGCTATAGTGACAGCTCCCCGCCGTGTTATTAGGGGCACAGAAAGAGGTATAACGTTATAAGCAGCCGCGATACCCGGAAGCACACTCCGTCGCATAGGTCAACGGGTCGATACGCTTCACTTCTTTTTATTTCTCTTCGCCGCCTTCAGGTCGTTGAATCGCTCCTTCATCCGTTCCTGTAGAAGAAGCATCAAATCTTCTCGCACGATTCCGAATGGCTTTAAAGCGGCCTCTGCCGTATTCACAGCAGACTCCGCCCTCAACGCTGCAGAAAGCCACTGATCGAGAAAACCACCTGCCTGAAGTTGGTCGGTGTTGTATTCGAGAATAGGAAGAAGCGCGTCGAGAAGTGGGTACTCCTCTTCGAGGTGCCGTTCAGTCTTCCGAACCATCAACCCAAGTTTGTCAAACATCTTCGGCGTCTTTTCGAATAGCATCCGTCACCTCTTTGTCAGTTGAACCAGGCACCCGCCTGATCCTTGTATGTCTGCACATTACAACTGGGATCGCAATGCGATGAACTGTTGACTTGGTCCTTCAGACAACACTGCCATCGTTGAACTTTTCGAAGCTAAGTACGCAATCGGCTGATCAAAATGAATGGGGTAAATAACGGGCATCGATTGCAGCGACGCAATCGGCAGCGGCTTTCCATGGAAGCGAAGGACAGCCTCAACGAGCCATTCAGTAATATGTTCGGAGGGCAGTGTTGGTAGCTTGGAGATCTTCAGCCGTTTCCCGCCCTGTTCTCTGCTGATCGCGCCCCAGTTCTCCTGTGATTGCAAAACCATATTTGTCATTCTGTACGTTCCTTCGCGCTCGCCGTAAATCTCGCTCATCCTACGGTGAACCTCTGCCGACGCACAATCTCCCTGAAGGAACGCCAGGCGCCCGACAAGTTCCGCTACTCTGCCGAAAAACGGATAGGTGGCGATAGACATTCCCCAGCAAAGAGCAGCAGATTGCTCAAGGTTTGAAACGAAAAGCTTTATTCCGCGATCTGCAAATTCGACAAGTTCAGCTCTAGGCTCAAGCCATAGGCGATTCAGAACTGTACGCGTCTTCTTCTTTGCGGCGAGTCCAAGTGCTGCCAAGTTGAGGATTTCGTTGAAGTCAGTGTGATCCGCTAAACCAGCTCGAAGCTTGAGGGCCATCGTGGCCCATTCAAGCTTGATGAACCTGTCAAAGCCAATACGTGGAATCGCTGCAATCATTCGGCTCATTTCACAAGGTTGAGTTTGACAAAAGGGACGATCATCTCTTGTGTAGAGACGCCGCCGTGTGCGACAAGTTGTTCGCCCTTATTCACAAATGCTGTCCGACCGCCAGCAAAGGCCGGAATATACTCAGCAGGGAGCGCAGGAACCTTCAGCCTAAACGCGTCTCGGCCTTGCGAACATACTTCATCTGCGAGCAGATCGCTGTTATATATTCTGACACGCTCCCCTCGCAATTCCGATGCAGCGCCTTGATTTGGTCGGCCCTGTCCGACAGCGTCGATGTTCCCATGATCAGAAGTAACGTAGACATGAAAACCATGTTCTAGCAGCATCGCGAAAAGCTGCTCAACAAAGCCAGTTTCACACCAGTCGATGAGTTGCGCGGCAATCCCGCGCTTTCCGAGTACTGCGCCGTGAACGAAATCATCGACTGTCTCAATCACGATTCCTGCAACTTTTATCTTTGGATCATCGAGAGCAGCATCCAAATCATCCAATTGTTCTGTTCGAATGATTGCTTTCCTGAACATGATTTCATTAGGTCGAAGACCGTTATCTTGCCAGAAGCGTGTCCAATGGGACCCATCTTGCGCAGTTGTGTTGATCGACGACGCAAATTCTCTTGGCTTAAGTCCAGAAAATAGGGCTTGACGAGAGACCGATGTCAACGTGGGAACCCAGGCGAAACATGAACCATCGTCGAACACCATTTTGGAATGTTTCTTGGTCACGCACTCGCGAATTATTGCCCATTGGTCAAAAGCCATTCCATCGAATATGAGCAGTGCAATTCTTGTTTCGCCTGACATTCTACGTACAGACAAATATCGTGGTACATGATGGAGCATCACTGGAGCTTTCATCGCAGGGAGTGACGGCAAATCAGCATAATGGTTGATTACCCACTGCTGCAAAAGTTCGTCGGCTGCCGCTTGCAATTCAAGAAGCGGCTTTGTGACCTTCTCCGCGCGATCCGAATCAAGTAAATGATAGCGGGCGAGCATCTCGCTGAGCTTGTGCGAGAATAGGAACCATTCGCGATGAGAAGAGCTAGGAGCAGGAATTATCTGCGTGAGGCTTCTAATGCTTTCCAACACTCGGTCCCTGTCGCCATCGGGGTCTGGAACAATTCCAATCCTCATCCATGCCGGTACTGTGGCTGGGATATTCTGCGCAACCACGGAATGCAGCGTCCCATCGAGAAACATTGACTCGATAGTCGCTCGGATGTCGGGGTGATCAAATGGAATGTCGATGCCGTATGCCGCATGAGACCATGTCGGCTCTGACGGCTCTGTGCACACGACGCCAGTCTGAACGAGGTAGCGACACCATGCATCTTGAATAATGCGCAGGAGAATGCCATTAGACAGAAAGAGATCTCGAACTGGCAGCGCAGAAAATTCAGCCCTCTCGCAGAGGACCTTGGCAACATGATCGGCAAGAATCGCCGGCAAAGACGCATTTCTATTGCGCAATCTCAATACGTCGCGCCATAAATCGCCGGGGTTGGATATAAGGTGTGGGTGAAAGTGAAAAAGATGCGTAAGGATGAAATCCTTAGTGGCGTTTTCACCGAGTGGCTGGGGCGCATGTTTAGTTTGCGCATCATAGAGCTGTTCAAAATACTCCGACCCAATCTGCTGGACGACACTGTAGCTGAGTTTCGGAAATAGGTCAGCCAGGGTCAGATTTACCCGCTGCGCCTGCCTCAAATAGTCCCATGGAACATCGCCGATATTTGACTCTCGCAAATGCACAACCAATGCCTTGGCTGGGCCATCCTGCTCATCATCCCATGCACTTCGATAGCGCTCTTCAAATTCTGCACGGAAGACCACAGAATCCCCAAATGGCAGCACTTCGAATCCTCGTTCCCTCAGACTTGAGAAGAGCTGTTCATCCAATAGCAGTCCATCCGGATCGGAGGCGATCCAGAGACGATTTAGATCTGCGGGAAACTCGCGAAGTATCCGCTCTGTCCATTGACTCATGCGAGGTTCGCTCCGTGATGCTTGTCAGCATTAGATGGTGATTCGCCAATTCTGAGCATGAGGACAGCATTCAGGTCTGGCATGATGTTTTCGCCACGATCAAGAGCATCCACACGTGCCTGATATTCTGCGTCCAATCTTTTTCGACGATGCTGGCGCACTGCATTCAAACCGATCTTGTTGATGGCGCGATTTCGGGCATCATACGCATAGTGAAGTCTTTCGCGCTCGCCCTGAATCCATGTACGGTGTTCCTCGCGGAGTTCGCTGAATATGCGCTCGCCTTGGTGCTTGGCTGCATTTTGGGAAGCATCGTAAAGTTGAACGTTGTTCCCAGCATCAGATGACCGGCTGAGTTCGATTGACTCGGTTAGCAGTAGATCCCATACGCGTTTCGCAGTCGGCATGAAAGTTCGTCCATCGTCATTCACAAAGACAGGAAAGAAGCGCTTGCGGTTGAACTCCTCTGCCGAAAGCCGGATTTCCCATAGGGACCATATGCCATTTACCGTCTTGGGTAATCCCGCCAGCCTTGTGACTGGAAATGGCTGCCCTGACACGCAATACGAAATTTCGGCGATCACAGCCTGGGCTCTTGGGTCCTCCATCGTCACCCATTCGAGTTCGGGATTCTGCTCGGCTGTTCGAGCGTCAAAGCAGACATTAGAGGATTGACTTCCATCCAACCATCGAACCTGCCAAGCATTTCCAGAACGAACGGCCGTTCCCCCGCGGGCCGGAAGTCCGCAAGTAATTGCGCGTTCCATCCAGAACTGTGCCGGGTGATCTCTCCATTTCCGCGCATCGTCTGAGTCAAGGCTGTGGTCTTCAGAGAGCAAGTCGCTGCTTTTTCGAGTATTGGCAACATTGCTGCGTACTCTTTCGATGACGGACTCGCACTCCTGTTCGATCTTGTCTGGGTTTTGTAGACCGTGCACGAAGAGTTCATCGAAGATGGGTTCTACTTCCACCGAATCCATTACATCGGAAGCCTTGTCAACGCCGAACTCCTGAGCAATGACTGCGAGCTTCTCTTCGAGTACTTGTCTGACCCGGTGCTCAACGGTGTCTTGCAGCACAAAATTGATTGCGCGTACTACATGGCGCTGGCCGATGCGATCTACTCGGCCAATTCGCTGCTCCACGCGCATCGGATTCCAGGGCATATCGAAGTTGACAATCGCATGGCAGAATTGCAAGTTCAGTCCTTCGCCGCCGGCGTCTGTAGAAATCAGAATCCGAACATCCTGCGAAAAAGCCTGTTGAACCTTGGCGCGCGCGTCAAGATCCATGCTGCCATTCAGAATCGCGATAGAGAATCCACGACTTTGCAAGAAGGCCGCCAGCATCGCCTGAGTCGGAATAAACTCGGTGAAGATGAGTACCTTCAGAGTCGGGTCGTTCTCCTCTTGCTGAAGCTTGTAGATCAACTCCAAAAGGGCTTCCGCCTTGGCGTCCGTTCCCTGGGCTTCTGTCTCGCGAGCGAGAGAAAGGAGCATCTCAACTTCAGCCTTTTCCTTTTCCCATCCCCCTGCCTGGACTGCAATGTCCAACTGTGCCTGCCCGTCCATCTCAGCCCAGTCGTCCATCTCGCTTTCGTCGAAGAGCGCCGACTGCAATGGAGGAGTTTCGAGAAGTGCTTGCCGCTTCTCCAGAGTTGAGCGGATTGCCGACGTGCTTGATGTCACTAGCCGCTGCATCAGGATCATCAAGAACCCGATATGCCGCTGCTGAGATGCCAGCGCCTGGTTGTATCCGTGGCGCACATAGCTGGTGACAGCCTCGTACAGGCGTTGTTGCGCTGCATGGCGAGCAGACCATTCGACGGCCTGGAGCCTTGTGACGCGAGGCTTGAAGAGAGGCTTTCCCTCGGCGTCGATGGCTGCGCGTTTTTCCGTCCGAATTACGAATGGATGTACGCGCTCTCGCTGAACGCTACCTTCGTCTGGGAACGAGTCCCGATCCAAGAGCTGCATCAGGCGCATGAACTGATCGGTCTTGCCCTGATGGGGAGTTGCCGAGAGCAACAGCAAATACGGTGCCGCCTCAGCAAGCGCCGCGCCCAGCTTGTATCGGGCAACCTGATCGGTACTACCTCCCAACCGATGCGACTCGTCAATGATGACCAAATCCCAGGAAGCGGAGATCAAATCCTCGAAACGTTCACGGTTGTAGTTGTTCACCTGCTCCAGGCTCCAACCGCGCCTGCCTTCAATCGGTTTGACGGAATCGAGGGAGCAGATCACCTGATCGTGCAAGTGCCAAAGATTCTCATCTTCGGTTCGCAATTGCCGGAATGCGGCCAGCTCTGCCGGTTCCACAAATTGCAGCCGCTCCCCAAAGTGCAACTGCATCTCAGCTTGCCACTGGCGGACAATGCCTTTGGGAGTCACGACCAGTACACGGCGCACCATGCCACGCAGTTTCAACTCGCGCAGAATCAGTCCAGCTTCAATGGTTTTTCCTAAGCCAACTTCATCGGCGAGCAGATAGCGAATACGGTGTTGGCTCATGGCGCGATTCAGCGCATAGAGCTGATGCGGTAACGGAACGACGCTCGACTGAATCGGCGCCAACAATAGGTTTTCTTCCAGAGCGTCAAGCAGTTTGGCGGCGGCGGCGGTATGAAGAATCTCATTCGTCGTGGGCTGAAACGTGTCCAGCGCCGCCAGCTCCACGGAGCGTGCCCGCACCACGGCATCCTTGCGGGGAAGCCACACGCGATAGGCGGTTTCTCCCCACACATCCTGCCGGTCAACAACACGGCATGGCGTGGCATGGCGCAGATGCCAGCACCATTCGCCTACACCGTGACCTGTGGATGCCTGTTTCAAGCGCCTGCCTCCGTGCGCGTCAATGCCTGGTCGTACCAGAGCAGCAGCTTCTCATCCTCCTGCAATGCCTCTTCGGGAACCTTCTGTGCAATGGAGATGATGGCCTTGTAGTCCTTGGCCGTCCATGCGGCCTTGAAGCCTGCGCGTAGTACCTCCAAACGGAACTCCTTTAAGCGCCGCCCAGTGGTCGCCTGGTAGGTTTCAAATTCTTTGAGCAGAGCTTTCTCGCGCTTCTTCTCCAAATCCTGGGCCTTGTTCGGATCGGGCACATACCAGCGATCCTTGGCCTTCGCAACCAACAGCGGATTGTCTTTGCTCAAGCTGCGCAAGTCCTTATGGTTCGAAGAGAGATAGGCATGAATCTGGCTAGGAACCTCGCCCGTCCCGTCGTACTGGATAAAGTTGCTCGCAAGCAATGCAGCCAACTCCGGTTTAGCCTCATGCTTCTTCCATCCAGCGCCAAGCTGCGTGATGAACTCTGGATGCAATTTTTGATAGGTGGACGGTCGCTTTTTCAGGAAGTCGATTAGCCAATCGATGGCGCTGCGTTCATCCATTACAAAGAGCTCCATCTGCGGAGCTTGTGCAACCTGCGCGCGCTTTTTATCGTATTCAACCGCCTGTTCAGGAAGGAAGATCATTCCGTCGCGTTCATCAAAGCGCTGTCGTATACCTTCCTGAAATTCGACAGAAGAGATCGGTACTGGTGCATTGTGACGTACAAACCAAGCGATCATTCTGTCAAAGATGCGCCGTGGGTCGCGCTCCACGACCATTTCCAATTCGCCAGCCTTTCCCGGTTTTACCGGGAGCAGATACTTGAGATGTGACTGAACGAAGTCCCATGCGGATTCCTCCGTTGCGCCGTTTCTTATGAAGCGCTCCTCTAGTCCGCCGTTAGGCTTGTACGCGGAAATGACCAAATCTTGCTTGACAGCCGTCGCGGAGGTCACCTGACGGTAGCTGCCTTGTACCTTATCGAGAGCTGTCACCTCGGCAACGACGAAACCCGCTTGCTGCAATGCAACCTGAATGGCGTTCCACACCGATGCCTTGCTGTTTGAAAAGACAACGGTCATCCAACGTCCTGGCTTCAGAACGCGGAAATACTCGGCAAAGCAACGGTGCATTAGACGCTGATATTCAGGAAGAGCTTTAGTCTTGAATCTGTCAATGATGGCCTCAGTCTCTGCATTTGTTATTACTCGATGCCAGGACTCCACAAGATAGTTCAAGTCTGAATAATAAATATTTTCGCCAAACGGAGGATCAGTAAATACATAATCAATGCTGCAATCTGGCAATGCGAGACTCGCAGCAGTCCCTGTATTTATGATCGACATTTGAGGGACGGTTTTGAATTGGAGAAAAGCCTTAGCTAATCTACCTAGCTTACCGTCAAGGAGGTACCATGGACTGCACTCCGCATGTTGAGAACTGACATAATACACTCCATTCAGGTATTGATTTACCTGCGAGAAATGAGTCGGCACATATCGAGCTAAGACCGAGATTCCCCACGTTGCTTGCTCAACAAAAAACATGAGCATTTCTCGAATCCGACAGTCGGGGTTATTTCTTGCCTTTTCCCACAAAGACGCTAAAGCATGGACAGAGCGGAGCATATAAAAATGATGGACATGAGTGATTCCCACCGCATCCATCCGCGCTCGTTGATGTGTCATGTGCATAGGAGGAAGTTCCATAGTCGGAATATCACTGGGCAATGACATCCCATCTATACGATGGAGCAATGCCAAATCAGCGTCATCAGGGGCTTTTGTATATCGCTTGCCAGAAACCTTATATGAGATGAGAACTGGCTTTCTCTGTGGTACCTGAACAATCTGACCGTTAGACTTATCAACTGTCGAGACAAAACGTCTTTCTAGTGCTTTCTTTGTCAGCACGGACCCGCATTGTGGACATGGAAATGACTCCCTGACGCCTTTCGTATCCTCATCCAGTGCCTCATCTGTGAAGTTCACCTCCCCAGCACACTCGGGGCAGCTAAACATCTGGCTCCATACAGTGAATTCGATTTGTCCCTTCGTCTTCCCGTCTGAATGTGTAGTTACATACATCCATCCAAGCTCTAGCTCAACTTCTTTGAGAAGACGCTTACCCGCCTCCGAAAACGCCTCAACGTCAAACGGAAGGTTGTAATTGGCCGCGATAAAACTAGCCGCCGGTGATAAATCGTTAAGAACTACACGCCGTGCACCCCACTTCGGGGCGGGCTTTCCTTCCTTCTTGCGGTCAGTCTCCAGCCTAAGACGAAACGAAGCTGGCGGGTTTTCACACCACTGAGCAGCTACCCCGGTCATTCCTGAGCCTGCAAAGCCATCCAACACGACATCTCCCGGCTCCGTGTAGTGCAGGATCGACGGAACAATTGCTAGATGGGGGACCTTTGTGTGATAGGAATGCGCCTTGTAGAGCGGGTCAGTCTTGCCAACCGAAACATCAATGGCCATAGGCTCGCGAGAATACTTCACACGCGCGTCATAAGGCTTGCCGTGTTGCTTGACGAATTCTGAAAGAAACGGATTCGGGCACGCCGTATAGTATGGAGGGTCCGACATCGCAAGAATCGCATCATCTGTTCCTTTCGGAAATCCTTCGATCTTTCGGAATTCAGGGTCCTTCAACTTCTCCGCCAGCAATTTCAGATAATGCTCCCGCCGGGCCTCTTCGCTCGGAAATGTTTGCCCGAGGCATTCGACGGGACCGGATTCAGTGATGGGGCCTTGAAAAAGTTTGCTCATTCGTTCTTTCCTAGTGTTCTCGTCCTGGTTCAAATGTGTTTGGTGCTAGTCCACCACAAAGCGCAGTTTACCGGCGTCTTTTCCTTTGCAACGGTCGGCGATGAAGTTGTCGAAGCGCTTTCGCAGTTCATCCGGCGTTGTCGGCGATCCGCCTTGAAGGAGCGCGCTCCGGATGTCATCGCCGGTGATGGAGATTCCTTCCAGTCCAGACAATGCCTCCTGTACGGCGGTGACAAACTCCGGTGTGACCGGATCAGGCAGCGTCTTCGATGCGATGAATCCTTCAATCAGTTTTCGCGCCGATGGGCTGACGAGTTGAAGATCCTCTGCGATTGTTGGATCTTCGAGGCTGTCAAGCAGTCCTTGTTGCCATCCGTCAAGTAGGCCATCCAGTTCACCGTCCAACTGCTTGAGCACACTGGCTGCCGAAAGAAGAACACCCTGTTCATTGCGAGGCGTGTAGCCGCAGTGCGGGCAGACGGGCGATGCTTGCAATTCCGACTCAATCAGAGAAGCACAGCTCTTGAGTTTGTCGAGCTTTTCTTCAAAGCCAGTCAGTTGACTGGTGTGCATCACGGAGATGGAAGCCAAGGCCCGCATGGCGGCAAGCCGCGAATCCTTTGACAACTGCGCTTTCGACTTGTCCTCTGAAACTCCGAGGCGGGCTTTTGTGTGGAGGGCTACGTAGGCTCCGATATATTCCTTTTTCAACTGCGCTAGAGTCTGCTTGTACTCAGCCGCTTTGTCCACGTTGCGGTCCGTGGACATTTTCTCGACGAGCCTGTTTCGAGCATCCTGCGCTTTGGCGATCCACGGATTATCAGCGGGAAGGATTAGCTCGGCTTGTGAGAGATACGACGCGGTTACGCCCACCTCGCTGACAAATTCAAGAAGGTGCTCGACAGTCTGCAAGATTTTGAGATTTTCTGCCTGCCGCTCAATCTCAAGAGCATCTGTACGAAGGTTCTTCAGCTTGCCAATCGTGTTGTACGGTTGCAAGCCTTCTGCGAAGGTCTTCAGAGAGATCAACCGCGTGTGATAGTCGCCAAATTCGCTTTCGCTGAGCAGCGGCCTTCCCCAGAAGTTGAGCCTATCCTTCAAATCGACACCGGCAACAAGCGTGCGGTTGACAAGTGCGCTCACCTTGTCCAGAAGCTTCGCGACTGGCTGCTCATTCCCCTGCGATACCAGTTGCGCCTCACCGGGTGCCAGACCGAGCAATTCAAAGAGAGATCGCAGTACGGCGATATTGATCTCCTTGGGTGCTTCAATATGCTTGAACTGTTTCAGGTCGTCGAGGGAACGCTCGGAAAGCAGGCCGAGCTTGCTGGAGTCGATCTTGTCTCCGGCAATAGAGAGCACGATGTCCCCGGAGTAGACGAGGCAGCCCACCACCGCGACGAGCAGGTCCGGCTCCAGCCGGAATCGATTCGGCTCAAAAAATTCAATGTCCCCACCGCCACTTATCAGCTCGCTCCGGTTGAGGACCTGGCCGTGTCCCTTTACCTTGAGTCGGCGCAGCACCTCATTGGCATAGCTTGAGTGCGCCGGGCTGATGCGATCTTCATCAAGCATTTCTAGCGCGTCGAGGATGACAACGGCATCCTTGGTGCGCGGGCCACCTGTCAAAACCTTGAGCGCATTGCCGACGAGTTGCCGACGGTTGTCTTCCGTGACGAGAGCGGAGAAGGTTGGATACTCCGGGGCAACATCTGCGAATCGCGCGCCAAGCGCCAATCCGGAGACAACATTCACGATGTCACGGAAATTGGCCCGATCCTCTGGACCAAGCCGCGCTTTGTCACGGATGGAGACGCCTTTTGCCCAGTCCTGGAGCGTTTTGGCTTTGCCCTGATACGTCACCTCGAAGGCAGTCATCTGCTTTTCCTGAAGCCATTTGCTCATGTCTCGCAGAGAGTTCTTGGCCTTCTCGATGTAGATGCCCTTCGCTCCACCGGCTGCGGTCGATGCAAGTTCCTGCGCTGCTGCATACAGGGACAAGGTGTGTTTGAAGTCCTCATCGGGCTTCGTCAGACGGAAAAACACTTCGTCGGGTTTGTTTTCGTTCTTGAATGTGGGCGGATCAAACGGCTGAATGAAGTAAATGTAGAAGTCGCGTTCCGGTTGGGCGGTGGGTCGATCGTTGGGCGCTCCGAAGAAGAGGTAGCCGTCGCGATTAACGCGGTGCTCCTGCCATTCAATCGGGTATTGCCATATCTGATGTCCGGTGACGTAGGTATGCTGGTCCCTGCGCTCCATCAATTCAATGATTGCGCCGTAATAGGCGCGATCAAGCGTGTCCTTAGAGAGCGACTCAGCGCGCTTTTCGATCTGGGCGTCGTAGTCCACGTCCTTCTTCAGATCGAGGTAGTATTGCTCAGTCTCAGGCGCCTTCGAAATGAATTGGCCATTGACGGTCTTCACGATCTCCCGCAGCGTTGTCTGAACGGCGGTCAATAGATCGTCGGATGGATCTCCCCCCAAATCTTCAATTCCAGGCTGGTATAGACACAGCGTGTCGCGCAATTCCTTGGCAGTAGGACCAACCTGGTAGTAAATATCCCCGCCCGTCGTCAGGCGATGTGTCGATAGAGCATTGATGATGCGAAGCGCCATCGGTTTGTATGACGGCCGAGTGAACGCCTTTTGAACGCGTTCGGTCAGTACATCAGAAACCTTTAGTACGGGACCAATGTTTGGATCAGCCCGAAGGACAGTGTTGGAAACGACTGTATCCCAGAATTTGTCGTAGCAAATCAACCCTGGGCGATCTGCGGGCACATCACTTTCCAAAATAGCTTGAATCTGATCACGCAGCGTAACCAAAGCGCCACGCTTCTCTGTAAAGACGAGACGTTCGAATGTTCCGATATAGTCGGGATGGACGGGAAATAGTCGCACAAATTCGTCTATCTGCTCGTTCATTCCGTCATAGAACTTTGCAAAGTGGGTGAGGTAGTCGCGAATCTTGTGGTGCTGATCTGCTGTCTTTTTAAGTAGGCGCTCTGCGACCACGAAGCTTACATCCTGCCGGACCAGGAGAACCTGCGTGAAGCGATCTTTCACGCGGCGCAAGCTGTCCGCGACATGTTGAAAGCGGCTGCTGTCAAAGATGCTTTCCTGGACACCGGCAATGAAGCGGAACCGCAAATGCTTCGTCAATTCACCGATTTCGCGCAGGAACGACAGATCGAGAACAAGACTGTGGTCATTTCTTGAACGCAGAAATTCCAAGAATTCATCGACGACAAGAAGGATGCCCTGATCTGGATATTTCTCCGTGAAAGCTTCCATCATTGCTTCAAAGGCTGTCTTGTTGTTGACAACCTCATCGCCGGGCGGAAATGCGTAGCTGACCCCGTGCTTCTCCAGAAATTGCTCAAGTTCCCTGGTTACTATGTCCCGCAAAGACATCTGGCTGGAGATCTCGACGCGATGAACCTTGAATCGACCCGCAATCGACTTTGCAGCATCTGCAACTTTGGAATTGCGGATATTCGGAACGTAATCTGCATTCTCAGCAATAAGGGAGAGAACAGACATCAAATGCGATTTACCCGTTCCGTAGTTGCCAACTACGAGTATTCCCTTATGGTCAACAGATTCATCAAACCCCATCTGGGGAATGATTTGCTTGGCGATGCGCTCCGCCATGTCATCAGAGATGACATACGTGGAGATGAGCTTCATCGCTTCATTCGGCCGATTGGCATCGAGGAGCTGAATGACAGATTCAATCGGTTCAAACTGAATTAAGTCGCTGTATTTCATTGTTCTTTGCCTTTCCCTGTCCGTTGAATCTGAAAAACAGTCAGCCCATCGACTACGTAGTCCTGATATTCGGGATGCCCCATTTCGGCATATTTGAGCCGACCTCCGCTTTGCTCACCTGGCCATGTTGCAACAACCCGTCGTACACGCGAGAGCTGCTTCAAAAGAGTCAACGGGTCGAGCTTCAGTGAGCGGTCGAACAGCAATTCAATATTGTCCACGAGCAGAAGTTCGTCGGATGTGTGCCGATCTGCAAGTTCGCGCAAAAGACCACTTGCAGAGAGCGCACGCTGGGAATGCGAAAGCCCAGATAGGCAACGCCCCAAATCAGCCCCGACATTCAGGGGAGTGACTGCTCTTCGCTCTGACAGACAGCGCAGAATCGATGTCTTGCCCGACTGAGGCGGACCGACGAGCAGTATTAGCCTGCTGTGCAGAGCCCCAAGTTCGTCAATCGTACGTTCCAATTCTTCGATCATGCTCATCTTTCTCTTCGTTCGAGTGCTGTCCTAGTTGCACTCTTTTCCTTGCTTAGTCTGGACCGGGATGGTCAATGGTTGGCCAGTGGTCTCCGCCATCATTTCAGCGAATACCATGATCCCTTTCGATTCCCGTAAAGTGCGAGTTGCTGAAGTTCAACCAGTTTGCGGAAGTGTTCCTTGAGGGTGTTCCGGCTAGCTCCGGTCAGCCGGATCATATCGGCCATCGTCACACGGCCATGTTCGCGAGCAAATTCGAGGATGCGAACGGCCAGTTCAGGCAGCGTGGCCAGAACCAGCCGCTCACGCTCGACTTTGACAGACAAGCGGCGCTTTTGCTGCTGAAGGGCACGCAAGAAGAAGAGCAGCCACGGCTGCCAGTTAGGATCGCCGGTCTGAATGGTAGACTGCGTTTGCCGCAGCGCTAGGTAGTAGCCTTCTTTGCTGTTCTCAATCACGCTTTCGAGCGAGCTAAAGGGTACGTAGGCGTAGCCGGCTTTGAGCAGTAACAGCGTTGTAAGGACCCGGCTCAGACGGCCATTGCCATCCTGGAAAGGATGGATCGCAAGAAAAACGACAATGAAGATGGCAGCGATAAGCAGGGGGTGAAAGCGTTTCAACTCCTGCTCGGTGTGCAGCCATTCAACCAGCTCCGTCATGCGCCGCGGGGTATCGAACGGCGTCGCGGTCTCAAAAAGAATTGCGATCTGCTTCCCGTCGTCATCGAAGGCTGCGACATTATTGGGGAGCTTCTTGTACTCGCCGCGGTGGCGGTCATCCTTCAGACTGTACTGGAGCAGGTCGCGGTGAAGCTGTTTGATGTGATTCTCGGTCAGCGGAATATCCTGCCAGGCATGGAAAATCGTTTCCATGACGGCGGCGTAGCCTGCGACCTCCTGCTCGTCGCGGCTGGCGAAAGATTGGATCTCCAGGTTCGCCAACAGGCGCTCAACTTCGCGGTCAGAAAGCTGACTCCCCTCAATGCGCGTTGAAGATCCGATGCTTTCGATAGTCGCAACGCGGCGCAAGGCGCTGAGCCGTTCCGGCGCAAGCGTTCCGAGCGCCCGCCATGCTCCCTTGAACTCATCGATCTCCCCGATCAGGGAGAGAACTTCGGGCAAAATCTGGATTTTAGCTGAATCGAACATTATGGGCTTCAAACATATATACACCCATATACGCCCATATGACCAGTGCTTTTAATACCCATACCGTCACCCATAAGAGCCCATATATTTCTCGCTTTATTCTTAGCCCATCTTAAGGGGATCGTACGAAGTGCTGAGCCTATGGACATGAGCAAGACGTGATACGTTTTGCGATACGCCGAAAGACTGGCTTCCATGTGCTTACAAAGACTTAGAGTGCCATCGGGGTCTTGTAAGTTGTTGAATTACCTAGTGTTGGGTCTATGGCATGGAAGAGGTCATCGGTTCGATCCCGATCAGGTCCACCAATTAAATCAAACATTTAGAGCTACTCTCCCTTCCCAGTTTGGCAGCATTTTGGCAGCAAATTTTCAACGGCCTGAAAAAATAGCTTCGCTCCCTCCCCCTTCTTTAGCAATCTGTCGAACTGGCTTCCTTGTACCGAAGCTCAGGACTTTGGCCTTCTTCACAGATGGTTTTGAAGTTCCCGGTCCCATATCGCCATTCCCGTCGCCTTTTTGCGTCAGTTCCTGATGAATAGAGTTCACCGTTGCCCGTACACCTTCTGGAAGTTCCTGCATGTAGACATCCGTCGTTGTGGCCGTTCGCGAGTGTCGCAACACTCCCTGCACATCCTTTATGTCGCCTTTCTTCCGCGCCAGTGTGGCAACCGTGCGCCGAATCACCTGGAATGTCAGTTTCGGCAATTCCAGCTCTTTGGCGAACCTGTGCAGCACGCGCTTACGGTAATTGCCCGAATCGATGAACCCGCCGTCACGTGCCGGAAAGATGAACCCTTCTGGGTCATCTGCTGTAGGTCCATGCCAATGCTTCTTTTGCCGCTGCTCTTCCCGGCACTGATTCCGCCATGCTGAGAGTTCTTCCGCCAGGTCGGAGGCAATCGGGATCGTCGCGAGACTTCCCTTGGTTTTGCCCCAGGGGCGAATTTTCCCCTTGTAGGTGGTCTCCTCGATCTTGATCGAAGAAGTTATTGGGTCGAAGCACTTCCACTTCAGCCCAAACAATTCACTGGGCCGAAGCGCATTGGTCATTTCGAGTTCGAGCACAATCCGGTCGCAGCGTCCGAGCCTGGACAAGACAGCACGCAGCTGATCCCAACTCAGTACGGTCTTGTCGGTCTCTTTCAGATGCGCCGGAACTTTAATCGTGCGTGCAGGATCTTTTCCGATGAAGTCCTGATCGACAGCCTCGGCAAAGATGGCTTGCAAATATGCCCGGACCTGCAACACGCGATCACGCGAACGGGTTTGGGCCAACCGATTGAGATGCGTCTGAAGAGAGAATTTGTCGATATTTTCAAGGCGTGCATCCGCGAAAGTATCGACGAGATCGGCTTGAATCAGGTGTTTTTTCACCTTGGCCGTCTCCTCTCTCCAGTCCGTCTCTTTCAGTGGCAGGTAGCGGTTGTTGACGAACCATTCGAAAGTGACTGCGCCGTTGACAACGGATTGGTCACCTGTGGATTGGCCGCCCAATCTGACAATCTCGCGCTCAAGTTTTTCCCTGGCCTCAAACTTTGTCAACTCCGATTTCAGCCCAAGGATGACCTGTGCGACGTTGAGTTTCGATTGACTGCTTGCAGGGTCCAACTCCGTTCTGCGGAAGTATCCATACCACTTCTTGCCGCGAAGACGGACCCAGCCTCTCTGATGCGAGATTCCCATTTATTCCTCGGATTTCTGTGTGGGGGAATAAGCGGGCCATCTCCATTTTACCGGCGTTTCCGCCGTAAATGGGCGGCCCGTTCACGTTCCTTTAGGAACTCATCGATTCCACTCGCCCGGTAGCGCAGCGCGCCGTCACTCATGCGAATGACGGGAAGATAGGGCCATCTCCGGGAAGAATGATCCCAGACCCAATCCTTGCTGACCTTTAGCTTCAGGGCGACATCCTCGGCGGTCAGCAGCAGATCGACCGCCTCCTGCATCGTTGGCATTGAACCCATAAAGGTGTACCTCCATCGGCCCTGTCATGACTCGGAATCCGCGGTACTGCTGGATTGCGGCGATTTATATCTCAATTCATTCCCGTCCGTGCGGAACTATTCTCTCGGTACGTTCCTCGACCCCGCGTAAAGTTCCGAAAGTTCTACTGGCTATAGGGAGATTGGATTGACGACAAGGTTGCCGTCCAATGATTTTTTTGAAAACCGCTATGCGGAATCTGCATAATGCCAAAGTCATGTCTCATTTTGTGCAACCGAATTGACTCTTCGGGCGTCCAAGAATCACTGCGGTTCGCGCAGTATTTTGCTCAGATATTCGCTGCTAAATGTTTGGCTGCTGTCCTGCCTGGGTTCTCCCCTAACAGCTAGGAGGATGGCTATGGTGCTTCCAGAGACACGGTCCATGCAAGCGGTGATTGTATTGGCGGAAGAGTTGAACTTTTCCCGAGCCGCCAAACGACTGCACGTCGAGCAATCGACGCTGAGCAGGCTAATTTTCAGGTTAGAAAGCGATGTTGGCTTGCAGCTCTTCGTGCGCAATCATCAAAATGTCGAGATCACCGAGGCAGGTCGCCGCTTTGTGGAGGAGGCTCGTCATGCGGTTTTGCATGCCGAGCGTGCTGTACTGAACGCAATGGCAGCTTCGCACGGAGCCGAGGAGATTCTCAACGTTGGCAAGTCAGCTTTCACCGACCCCTTCCTTGTGACGACACTTCTTTCCGTGCGTCTTCCGCTCTATCCGGGCCTGAAGGTGAAGCTGTGGAGTAGCTACTCGCACGAACTCGCCCACAAAGTTGCTTCTGGGGAATTGGACATGGCGCTGGTCACGTCAATTCCTGACGTGACCACTCTCAGCTTCTTGACAGTCGCGGAAACTCCGCTCTACATCGCTTTGTCCAAGGAAGACCGGCTTGCAGACCGCAACGAACTGCGCCTGGAGGATTTGCGCTCCTGCGAGTGGATTCTCCTCGGTCCGAACGTGAATCCATACGTCTTCGAGATGATTCAGCGGGCTGCATCCAAGAGTGGCGTCACCCCTACTGATCGCCATTACGTCATGACCGCCGAAGAAGCGTCAGAGTTGGTTTTGGCGCGGAAGGGGCTAGCGTTCCTGCCATGCGATGCAGCGTGGCGCATTGCTTCTGAGGGGATAGCAATGCGTCCGCTCGCGGAGAAACAGCTAAGACTCGTTACGAGACTTGCTGCACGGTCCAACAACAAAAACCGGCTGGTGAGTGAGTATGTTCGCGCGGCCGGTCGCAAGTTGAGTGGCATTGCACCGCCGCCACAGGGACGTTTGCCGCTAACTGGATGAACTGGCGTCCGAAGGGTTGTCCACATCTTCGGCGAGGTCTTCTAACTCTCGTATCTCAACATTGAGAGGGCCTTCATGGCCGCACTTCGGGCACGCGTAGATGCCGGACGTAATCGCCCTGGCCCCGAATTCTTCTCTTCGGAAGGCACCTCCACAGTGGACGCATACGTGGAAGTGCTCAAACCGGGGCTGCGGTGCGTTTGAATCATTTGTCATGGGAGAGGTTCCTTCTTTGTTCGATCGTGGTTCGTGAAGGCTATCGTTCGTGGTAAAACAGTTCGATGAAAGCGATGACTCTGTGACGGTTGGTTCGAACCGTTTACCGGCATACTTTTCAATGCGGAAATGACCAGATGTGTGCAATTGAGGGCAGAGCCGAACTAGTGGATCGATGCCGAAGAAGTGTCCATGTCTGCTTTGGTTGGCCGTTTCATCAGGAAGGTAAGCGGAATCATTGCTGCCACGAGCAATCCCATAAAAAAGAAAGCACTGACGAAGGAGAGAACGTTGGCTTGCCCGTCCACCATCATTTGCATCTGCGCCAGGGCACGGTGTTTAGAGACCGGGTCTTGTGCGCCGTGCGAAAGCATACCGAACATATGCTGGAAGAAGTAGTTTCCTCGGTTCATGTGTGCGACCATGTCGTTACGGCTTTGGGCCCGGTGACGCGCCATGTATGTCATCAGGTAAGACATACCCACAGCACCGCCAATGTTGCGCACAAAGTTTGTGATGCCGGATATCTGGTTGTTCTCTTCCGCGGCGACTCCGCTGTAGGCCAGGGTGGAGATTGGGATAAAAATAAATGGAAGCCCGATGACTTGCACGATACGGAGCCAGACGATGGTGTTGAAATCGACCTGATCGTTAATCTGGGTCATCATCAGGAGGGTGGCGGCTGTGGCGAAGAAGCCGAAGGCGACTACCTTTCTTGGATCGAACTTTTGCGCGGCGAGAGCACCAATCGGCATCAACAGCGCCATCGCCAGCCCCCCAGGGGAGAGCGCGAGGCCAGACAGTTGCGAGGAGTAACCCAGCTGCATCTGCAGAAACTGAGGTATCAACACAATCGATCCATTCATGGCCACGCCCAGCATGAAGTTGAAGAGCACTGAAGTGGCAAAGTTTCGCTTTCGAAGTAGTTGCAATTTCATGATCGGCTCGTCGGCCGTCCACTCACGCCAGACCATGACGATCAGGAGCGCAACACCTACAAACAACGCGAGACGGATCGAGTTTGAGGCCAACCAGTCGAGTTCCTGGCCCTTGTCGAGAGCGTACTGCACCAAGCCGACGCCGAGTACGATGGTCGAGATGCCGATGGTGTCCACGCGCTTGCGGCGCACTTCAACGCCACGCTGAATGACGTGTGGAGGATCATTGATCACGCGCTGCGTCAAAAGCAGCGATATGATGCCGATGGGCAGATTGATGAAGAAGATCCAATGCCAGCTAAAGGTGTCCGTCAGCCAACCGCCCAGCGTGGGCCCAATGGTAGGGGCAACAAGAATCGCCATGCCGTATACCGCGAACCCCATGCTTCGCTGCTCAGGTTTGAAAGTATCGGCCAGAATCGCCTGTTCGGTTGGTTGCAGACCGCCGCCGCCCGCGCCCTGCAGTACTCGGCAGACGACGAGCATCGGAAGACTGGTGGACAGGCCGCAAAGCATGGAACTGGCCGTGAATAGAAAAACGCAGAGCATATAGAAGCGCTTGCGGCCCATCCAATCGCTCAACCAACCACTCATAGGCAGCACAATGGCAGCAGATACCAGATAGCTGGTCAGCACCCACGTCGATTCCTCGACCGTCGCGCCCAGGTTTCCCGCGATGTGCGGCAGCGCCACGTTGGCAATCGACGAGTCGAGTACCTCCATGAACGTGGCCAGAGTGACGCTCATGGCAATCACCCACGGATTCACTTGAGGCCGAGTCATGCCTACACCTGCGCTCAGGTTGGTTTTCGCTGGGTTCATCGTACCGTGACCTTTGCCTCTACAGACATGCCCGGCCGCAGCTCGCCCATCTGTGGCTGTCCCGGGTTGAGGGCGATGCGGACCGGGAGCCGTTGGATCACTTTGACGTAGTTGCCAGTGGCATTCTCCGGAGGCAGCACGCTGGACCGCGAGCCAGTAATACCCGGCATGCTTTCAACAACGCCGGCATAAGTGCGCCCCAACGCGTCAACCTTCACTTCAGCCTTGCAGCCAGGACGCATCAGGCGAAGTTGTGTCTCCTTGAAGTCCGCCGTCACCCACAAGTGGCCGGTGTCGACGACCATCAGGAGCTGCTCGCCCTGCTGCACGCGATTGCCTGGCTCCGCGCTGCGACCGGTGATGACGCCGGACACCGGGGCCATGATGTGCGCGTAGCTTAAGCTCAGTTGCGAGTGATCCAGATCGGCATGCGCCAGATCCACACCCGCCTTCTGCGACTGCGCCGAAGCCTGGCGTATGGCGAGCGTGTGCGGCGCGTTCCTGGTCACCTCCGCCAGATGCACAGTCTGCGATTCAAGCTGTGCCTTGCGCTGCTGCACAACCTTCTCCGCGGAAGCGAGCGCGGCTTGTGAGGCGGCAAGCCTGGCGCTCGAGGCCTGGGATGCTGCCATATAGTTCTCGTAATCCTGCCGGGATGTCTCGTCTTTTTCAAACAGCTGCTTGTAGCGGTCGGCCTGCGATTGGTCGCGCCTGGCTGTCGCTTGTGATTCGGACAGACGCGATGCCGCACTCTGGCGGTCATGCTCAGCTGCATCCAGCCCAGCCTGCGCGTCAGTCAGCTGCGTCTTGGCCATCGCAATTTCGGCTTCGTTCGTGTTCTGTGTGATGGCTACATTCGGGCTCTCGGAGCGCAGCCGTGCCAGCGCTTGCGCGTACTGCGCGCTGCTTTGATCTGTGGCAATCTCCAATTCTCGTGTGTCCAGATCAACCAGCAGTTGGCCGCTCTGAACGGTCTGGTTGTCTTCCACGTAGACCTTCTCGATGGTTCCCGCAACGCGCGGACTCACAACGTTGATGTGTCCATCGATCTGCGCGTCATCGGTCGTCTCAAAGCCTTGCGCGTACCAATACCAGAGACCCAATGCGACAGCCAGCGACAGCACCACCGCGCCTGCAACCATCTTGGACCGTTTCGCCTTGGCTCCTGAAGAGGCGTCTTGAGATTCTTTGTTGACACCCACGCCTCGCACACTGTTGCTTGCCAATGTCTCCTCCAACTCTTCCGTGTTCACGGGCGCACTCCCTTCACAATCTTCGGAATTTCCTGCTCTGCTGCTCCCACGGCTCTGGCCAGGCTCATCTCTGCCAGTCGCAACGCAAACAGGCTGCCGAAGTAATCCTGCTCGGCCGACGCCACCAAATCCTCTGATTGCGCCACTTCAACTGAATCGGCCGCGCCTACTTTGAAGCGGTCGATCGATTGCTGCAACGTCTGCTGCGCAAGCATCCGGTTATCGGCGGCAACCACCAGTTGCTTGCCTGCGGTTTCTTCATCCACCCACGCCGAACGCACCTCAAAACGCACGTCTTCAAGCTTGGCCGAGAGCGAGGCGCGCCGCTGCTCTATCGCCGCGTCGGCCTGCTGCACATCGCTCCGCGTCTGCCCGCCGTTGAACATCGGAACATTTACAGTACCTGTGCCCTGATAGACAAAGCGGCCCGTGTTCGAGGTTGCGCCCTGCAGACCGAAGTTGCCGCTGACATGCACACTCGGCAGCCACTCTGCCTTCGCAGCACGGCGCGACTCCTCGACCGCCTTCAGATCTGCCTTCGACGCCATCACATCTGGCCGCTCCTGCGCCTGCTCGTAGAGCGCTTCAAGCTGAGGAAGCGCACCACTGCTGGTTGCCAGCACTTCCACAAGCTCGAGGTCGCGATCTGTCGCGAGGCCGATCAGCCGCCCAAGCCGCATCACTTGCTTCTTTAGCTCTCCCTGCTGCGCGAAGAGTTGTTGCTCACGCGTCTGCAATTGCACACGGCTGCGGTTTACCTCGATGCTGGATCGTGCACCGGCTTCCTTCTGTTGGACCGCCTGCTCGTAAACCGCCTGCGCGTACTTCACCTGCGATGCGACCGACGCCACTCGCGCCTGCTGCACAAGCGCTTGCAGATAGGTTGCCGCCACTGCCAGTACTATCTGCTCACGTGCATCGCGCTCACTCAGCAGAGCTGATTTGCGCTGTTGTCGCGCCGATAGCAAGTTTCGTACCGCCACCATGTCGAATGGACTGTATGAAACCTGCCCCTCCGCTGAATAGAAATGGAACGGTCCAATCACACTCGGGAAGTAAGAACCGATCGCCGGAAGGCTCGAAGCATCGAACCCTTCCGCCGCCAAATCCACCTTGTCCACGTTCTCTGAAAGCCCGCCCGTGACCGAGGGCAGAAGCGCGCTTCTCATGCCAATAACGGAGCTCTGCGCCGACTCAACCTGCACGTGCGCGTAAATCGCGCCCAGGTTATACCGAAGCCCACGCTGAATCGCATCTTCGATGGTCAGCCGAAGCAGGCCACCCCGCGCATCCGTCGCAGTCGCGCTGCTACTATATGGACCGGCTACTTGCACCGACGTGGAGAGCGTGTTCGTATTCGATTGCCCACCGCCCGGCAGCGGTGACTGATTGATGCTCGGCTGCGGCACCTGAGCTGACTGCGGCGGAAATTGTGGGCGTGATTGCGCTGGCACCATTGCCGGCAACACCAGCAACCCCGCCACACTGCAGGCCGCCAACCTTATTCGTCTTGTATGCTGCATTTCAACTCCAGAGCTGCGATGTTCAGCCATCGCGTCAGTTCCTATCCAGCGCATTTTGTACGGTCCCTTCTGGAGGTCACAGTAACGATTCCCAGCTTCAGGGTTCGAGCGAAAGACGTCTTGGAATCGCCCCGCCTTCGGGATGTAGCAGCGAGCGGGAATGTACGCACCACACCTGTCGCACGACCGGATAACGCACATCCTGTCTCTCCGGCTGCCAGTTGCCTCCTGAAAGAATGGAAAGCAAATAGGTCCAAGAGGGGACGAGGACGGACGAGATGCTCGAAAGCGCTATCACTCGATCCATAATGAATACGTGTCATCACGTATTCATTATACTAGCATCATTCTATAGTTCGCTCATCTGAAGACAAAAAAACATCTACCAAAGTGAAAGACCGATTGGCTGTGGGGCCAACCTCCGTTCATAAAAAGCTCTGTCCCCGAAGCCAGTTTTCAAGCAGCATGGGCCACATTTCCAAGGCTGAGTCTCCATCGCCCAGGCCGCTGCCGTGACCGCCGTGCCGGAACAGGTGCATTTCGGCGGGAATGCCAGCCTTGATCAACGCGCTGTAGAAGTCAACACTGGCCGATACTGGTACAGTCTTGTCATCTGTTGTGGCGTAAATGAACGTGCTCGGCGTGGTTGCGCTTACGTGCAGCGCCGGCGTATACAGGCTCTCCCAGACTTTGCATTTCTCTTCTGGCAAGGTTCGCAGAACCGAGCAATACGTGATCAGCCCTCGGTCGTTCGGCTGCATCGCATTCAGCCATGCATACCCAAGAACGACGAAGCTTGCTCGATCGCTGAACCGGTCGATCGGGTCAGAGGCTTGTGGCTCTCCATCGTCCCCGGTCGTGGCAACCATTGCAGCCAGATGTCCACCGGCTGAAAACCCAACAAACCCTATCTTGTCCGGATCTAGATGGAATTCGCCGCTCATCGACCGAACAAGACGCATAGCGCGCTGAGCATCCACCAGCGGTTCGGGGTACGGATTGCTCTTCCCGAGGCGGTATTTGAGCACGAATGCTGTGATTCCACGTGCGGCAAACCAGTCTGCAACTTGGCGTCCTTCGAGGTTCATTGTCTCCGCGACGTATCCTCCACCCGGCGCAATGATTACAGCACTACGGCTGGGCTTAGCAGCCTGTGGACGAAAGATGGTGAGTGTTGATGGTATGGAACTCTCAGCAGGCCATAGCGGAATGGTGCTTACGCCGAACTGAGCTCCCAAAGCACCCGCCTCTGCTGCCACAACTTGCGCAGTCGCGCAACTGCTTTCCATCACGATAATGAACATCAGCAGGACCCGAATCTGACTTGGAACGTTCAACAAAAGATCGAACAAATTGGTCTTTCCTCCTTAGTTTTGTGATTGAAAGATAATCAGTCTTTCTGCTTTCTTGAAGACCTCTCCAGGCATGATCAGGCAGGACGATCTGGAGTAGGGTGCGAACAATTTTGAAATCGTTCAGAAGGGATCAGGCTTATTGCTGCCCCGAGCGCGGATCAACAAATCGTCCATCGTACCGGGAGGAAATCCTGTCAATTGGCGGACTATGAGTTGCGTGTCCACCTTGTATTCGCGCTGAGGATTACCGTCCATGTGGGCCTGAAGAGCGATTACTGCCTTTCTGGCAAGCTCTCGGCGCGATATCTGAATGGATGTCAGAGGAGGAAACATGAACTGCGCCATGTGAACGTCATGAAAACCGATGATCGAAATATTGCGCGGGACGTGCATCCCGGCTCGACATACAACATGTAGCACCCCTATCGCAGTCTCGTCATTGGAGCACATAATAGCCGTTGGTAGCTTGTCTTTGGCGAACAACTCATCAAGCGCTGCTGTTCCACCTTCGAACGTGTCGTCCCCCTGGATGAGCCATTCCGGTCTCGATTGAATACCGCATTCACCGAGCGACCGGAGAAACGAATCCCGACAAGGCCGCGCCAAAGGCAGAGAAGTGGGTCCGGAAATGAATGCAATTTTTCGATGTCCAAGACCAGCTAGATGCTGCACGCCCTGGCGGATTCCCGAGTCGTAGTCGACCTTGAGGAAGCTAACTAACGGTCTTTCAAGCCCCGGGTCCAGGCAGACCAATGGAATCCTTTCGGCCAATTGTTCCAGGAGCGATTGCTCCACGCCAAATGTCAGAACCGCGACGCCCTCGACCTTGCGTTGCAACATTCTTTGGATGCAAAGAAGATTACGCTTCGGGTCATTATTTGTAGCACTGATGATGGTATCGAAGCCCCTTTCAGCGGACGCGTCTTCGAAATTTTCAATCAACTCAGGAAAGTGCACGTTGGTGCTCTCCGAAACGATCAGGCAGAAGAGTCCGCTTCTCCCGGTGACCAATGCGCGTGCCTGCATGTCAGGATGATAGTCCAGCTCCCGAATGGCATCGCGGACTCTTTTGGCCAACTTGGAATCCACCGTAGGAACATGATTGACGGTGCGAGAAACAGTGGAGATCGACACTTTGGCTCGATCTGCCACCGAGCGTATGTCCATCCGTTCTTTCGCCTTCGGTTGATCGCTGTTTATCGACATGTGCGTGTGACCGCGTTTCCTGAGAACTGGCTTCGCGCGCCGGACCTTGTGTAAACGAGAAGGAGTAGGGTCAACGCGAACATGTATGGGATTCGAGACAATGGGCATCATATCTGCGAGAGTTGTTGATCTTCCTCGACATTGCGGGGCAGTGCATCTGTGCTCACTTCAACGATATCGTCATTAGAACGCTGCACATCTTTCATCTCTTGACGAGCAACGCGCTGAACCTCAGAAACAACAAATGACGTTTTGGGAAACCTCGGATTCCCGGAATGTGGATCTGACGCGAACGCTAACGAAGCTCTGGCAGTGAGTGTCCTATCTTTGAATCGATCACAAGAGAGGACGGTCGTAGTCCTTCCGCGTCTGCGCTCAACGTGATTTCCCCTTTCCGGTGAGAGGTCCGCAGGATCACAAGCATTCGCCCATTGAAGAGATTGAACGTGTTACCCGAATAGGATTCCAGAGAACGCCCGTCTCCACTTCCGACCGCAGCAATCGTTCCAACTCCTCTCATAGTGAAATGCACCTTCTGATTGCTATTCATCTGGAGGCGCCCCTTCTCATCGACTGCCTCGACCGTGACGAACGCAAGATCCTGTCCATTTGCGAATAGCATTTTTCGATCTGTGGTGAGTTTCAGTTGAACTGGAAGCCCCGTTGTCTGCAGGACGCTTTGGCCAACAACATGATCCCCGCTAAGCCCCTCTGCCTTCAGGGCTCCAGGCGCGTAGGGAACTTCAAATTCCGTCTTGAATTGTTGGTCGCGGCCCGTGGGCTTTTCCCCAATGAGTTTGTCATTTAGATAGAGGCGAACTCGATCCGCGCCAGAATAGACCTCGACCGTCATCGGTTTTCCATCCTCTCCCGGCCATGTCCAGTTCGGCAGACTCGGATACACGGCCCAACCGACGGCGACAATTTTCTTCCCCTCTGGTTCGGGCAATCGAACCGTAGCGAAGACCCGATCTCCGCCGTTCCAGATGATGTCGCGATAGTAGGACGATGGCTTCCGGAAGCCCGTGAGGTCAAGGTCCCCACAATACGCTGCGTGCCAAGGGAACGCTGGGGAGAGGGGGTTTGGTGGCTGCCCGTTCTGAAAAGGAGCCATCGGATTCTTTCCGTCGGCACCCATCTTCGCCAGAAATACACGAAGAAAGTTCTTCATTTGACTCGCTTGATTTGCTTGCTTGGGCTCGCCATAACTCCAGGCGCCAATACCGGATTCCCCAAGGTAATCCATAGCGGTCCATACAAACTCCCCAACGATGTAGGGATGCTCCTGGGCTAGCTTCCATTGCTCGAAAGCGTCCGCGGGGAAAGATTCCGTCGTCATCATGAGGCGGTTGGGAACGCGGCGATGATCTTCCGGTTCGTTTTGGGCCAGGTTGTAGTTGTAGCCTGCAATGTCGACATTTGAAATTGCTGCGTCCGGATTGGGTCCGTAAGTCGCGCCTGGAAATGCCTGCGTCAATGGTCTGGTTGAATCGAGTGCTCGGACGTGCTCGGCCAGTTGTCTCGCAATTGGCGCTCCCTCTGCCGTCCACACCTCGGGGATTTCGTTGCCAATTCCCCACATAATGATGGATGGATGGTTGCGATCCCGCTTGACCATCGCATCAATGTCTTGCTGCCACCAGTCGTGAAAGAAGCGGGCATAATCGTATTTGCGTTTGCTCACTGTCCATACGTCGAAAGGTTCATCCAGAACGAGCAACCCCAGACGATCGCAGGCATCGAGGAAAGCAGAAGACGGTGGATTGTGCGCCGTGCGCACAGCATTGAAGCCTGCAGATTTAAGCAGCTCTACCTTTCTCTCTTCGGCCCTATCAAATGCTGCTGCGCCGAGTGGACCGTTGTCATGGTGAACGCTCCCGCCAGCCAATTTGATCGGGGAGCCGTTCAATTGCAATCCTTTCTCGACAGACCATGCGAGCGACCGGATGCCGAACGAAGTTTCGATTTCATCGAGCACCTTTCCGTTCTTCATGATCCGCGTGATCGCTCGATAGAGGAGGGGAGTAGCGGGCGACCACAATCCCGGCTGGGCAACCGTGACCTCTTGATCCGCTTCAGCTGACTGCCCCGCATTAAGCTCAAGCTTTTCGTCAGGACTATTTGATCTTGTCCCCGTTGGGCCCACAAGAACCGTCTGGACCGTCACCGCGCTCGGGTCCGCCGTGTCGTTCCGCACCTGCGCCTTGATCACCACCTTCGCCGAGGAAGTGGAAACGTCGGGTGTGCTTACAAACACTCCCCATGGAGCAATGTGAATTGGTTCGGTTACTACCACGCGAACATGGCGGTAGATACCTGATCCGCTATACCAACGGCTGGCCGGCTGCAATGAGTCATCGACTCGAACAGCCAAAACGTTTTTCGCAGCGGGGTCCAACAGAGATGTGATGTCGAAGCGAAAGCTCGTATAGGCGTAAGGATGAACGCCGAGCTTTTTCCCATTCAGATAGACTGTTGTCTCTCCCGATACTCCATCGAACTCCAGGGATACGCGCTTGCCCGTCCAACTCGGGGAGGCCGTAAAGATCTTTCTGTACCAACCAATACCGGCAGGAAAGTACCCTCCCCCGCTACCCGTTGGGTTTTTCTGGTTTGGGGGTCCCTCGATACTCCAGTCGTGTGGAATCGTCAGGGTCCGCCACGAAGCGTCGTCGAATTTGGGAGAAGAGGCATCCGCAGGATCGCCAAGAGCAAACTTCCAGTCTGCGTCGGCTGAGAAGACAACGCGGGGACTCGAACCGGCCTTCGCATGGAGCTGCGTTGCCGCTACCAGAAGCATGACCATCATCAAGAGCCGTAAGGTCTTCGTGAAACTCATTTCAAAACAGAACATATCTAACTCCTATTCGACTACGTCATTCGCGGACCACTTGTCATATACCCTGGACGAAGTTTTTCCGGCGACATTCTTTTCTCTCCAAGATCACGAATGATCGCAGTGAAGAACGAAGAGCCCTGCAATCACTATGTCTGAAGCGCCTCAACCAACTTCCAGCAGGGCCAACCCATTGGGTGGAATTGAAACGGAGATCTGTCGCTCCGAACTCAGGTGGACGACTTCGGGTGGCTTGAGTTCGCTCTTTTGCTTCAGTTCGGCAATCTGTTCCCTCGTCGGATACGCCGGGCTTCCCATCGCTTCATAGGCATGGCGAAAGTCGCCACTGGTGCCGTCGACGCGCGTGATGCGCACCTGTGCGCGGGGATGACTTCCATCCAGCGTCAGGGTAAGGTTCAACTTCTCGCCCACTGTCTGGTATGAACCGTTACTTTGGACAAGTGGGTCCCCCATGGATGAGTGCTGGCCCGGCAGTTGCGGAATCATATTCCAGGCGAGAATCGCGAGCGATCCATCCTTACGTCTCGTCGCGAGTACCGGACCTTCATCCGTGTCGAGCTGGACGTCTCCCAATTTGTGAAGCAAGGTGAAGGCGTAGAAGGAGGGCCTGGGGACGCCCCTCATTCCCAAAAGCCCAAAGGCGTTATTTAAAAAGCTCTTTGGCACACCCAACTCTTCATAGACATTGCTGAACGCCCAATATGACATCACATCCGCGAGGCCAATTGTGGACTTGATCGTATGAGCTATGAATGCCGGATTCTGAGAACTCCACTCCGTTTGATAGAGCGACATGTCCGGGAACTTCGAGTCCTTGATCTGCTTCCGCACCATGGTTAGTGCTCTGGGAAGCACCTCTTCGTAGGGGTAGTGAACACCTTCGCCGAAGACTCTGGCTTGCGAATCGTCGGGATAGACATGGGTAGAGGCAAAATCGATCGGCACCTGCTGCGAGGCGCAGAATCCAAGAAGATCTCCCACCCAGGCAGCCAGGGCCGTCGACGGCCCACCCACGCGAAGCCGCTTGTCTACCTTCTTGAGGGCCGTTGCAGATTGACGATACAACTCGAAGTAGTCTTCCTTGGTGCCGCTCCAAAACATGATATTCGGCTCGTTCCAAACCTCAAAGTTCCATGCACTGACTTCTTGGGTACCGTAGCGGTCAACGAGGTGTTTGGCTAAACCGCCTACCAATTCTCCCCACTGAGACGGATCTTTAGGCGGAGTTGTGTTCCCGCGATACCAGAGAAGCGTGTTCTTGTTGCTGGCCAGCGCTCCCGGCATGAAACTCAGTTCGACAAACGGCTTGATTCCCCGATCGAGCATGGCGTCAAACACCATATCGACATAGAGAAAGTTCGGCTGCTTCGAGCCGGAGGGCCATACCCCCATCTCATCATTGAATAAGCCATGGAAGCGAACGGACTTCATTCCCGTGTACTTTTTCATCAACTCAAGATCCAGGAGCCATTGCTGGCGCAGCGCCACGACCGCACGGTCGGAGCCGAAGCACTCTTCCCACACGTGTGGCAGGGCCCCTTTTGTCTGCTGAGTCCGGATGGCAATGAGGCGGTTGGTAGGCCCGCTGTTGGCTTGCTCACCCCTTGCAAACCTTGAGGTGACCGCGTGTGCATTCACCAAAGCTGTCGTCTGTAAAAACCTTCTGCGGTCCATTACTCCCCCATTTCAAATTTCGTAGCAGAGAAGGCGCAATGCAATTGCCGCTGCCGTGCCTACTGATTAGTCCTGACAGTCTGCTCAGAGTTTTCCCACGCTTCCGATGTTCACACTTCATCTGATTTCCACGCATTCTCGTTCGGATAGAGTGGCGCGACGCCATCCGACAGTGACTGTGTCTGAAACATCTCAGCCAACTTCCAACAAGGCCACCCCATTGGGCGGAATCACGATGGAAATCTGCTTTTGCGGATTCAGGTGGACGACTTCAGGCGCCCCGAGTTCACTCTTTTGCTTAAGTTCAGTGATTTGTTCCCTGGTCGGGTAGGCTGGATTGCCCATGGCCTCATAGGCACGGTGAAAATCTCCGCTCGTTCCATTGAGGCGCGTGATGCGCACCTGCGCGTGGGAATGAACTCCGTCCAGTGCCAGCGTAAGGGGAAGGTTCTCGCCCTTCGTTTCGTAGGACATCGAGCTTTGAACGAGCGGGTCGCCCATGGCTGTGTGCAGGCCCGGTGGTTGCGGGATCATATTCCAAACAAGAATCGCAAGTGAGCCATCTTTACGTCTCGTCGCGAGAACAGGACCTTCATCCGTGTCGAGTTGAACGTCTCCCAATTTATGAAGCAAGGTGAAGGCATAATAAGATGGCCTTGGAACACCCCGCATTCCCAAAAGCCCAAAGGCGTTATTCAGAAATTTCTTTGGCACTCCTTGCTCTTCAAATACATTGCTAAACGTCCAGTACGACATCATCTCGGCGAGGCCAATTGTAGACTTGATCGTATGAGCTATGAATGCCGGATTCTGAGAACACCACTCAGTGAGATAGAGAGGAATGTCCGGGAACTTCGAATCCTTGATCTGCTTCCGCACCATAGTCAGAGCCCTGGGCAACACTTCCTCGTACGGGTAGTGAACACCCTCACCAAACATCTTGGCTTGCGGATCGTCCGGGTAAGCATGGGTGGAGGCGAAATCTATCGGCACCTGTTGCGAAGCGCAGAAATCAAGCAGATCGCCCACCCAGGCAGCCGTCGCCGTCGCTGGCCCGCCCACTTTGAGCCGCTTGTCGACCTTCTTGATGGCCGTCGCGGATTGACGATAAAGCTCGAAGTACTCGGCCTTGGTACCGGTCCAAAACCCGATGTTCGGCTCGTTCCAGACCTCGAAATTCCACGCAGCAACTTCTTGGACTCCGTAGCGGTCAACAAGGTGTTTGGCCAGATTGCCAACCAATTCTCCCCATTGCGACGGATCTTTGGGGGGCGTTACGTTACCGCGATACCAGAAAGTCGTCCACTTGTTGCTGGCCAGTGCTCCCGGCATGAAACTGAGCTCGACGAGCGGCCTGATCCCCCGGTCCAGCATGGAATCGAATACTGTGTCAATGTAAAGGAAGTTAGGCTGCTTCGATCCAGACGGCCAAACCCCCATCTCGTCATTGAAGAGACCATGAAAGCGAACGGATTTCATTCCGGTGCTCTTCTTCACCAATTCGAGATCGGAGAGCCATTGCTGACGCAGGCCTACGACAGCACGGTCAGACCCGAAGCACTCCTCCCAAACGTGCGGCAGAGCTCCTTTTGTCTGATGAGTCTTAATGGAAATGGCTCGGTTGGTAAGCCCGCCGCTTCCCTGCTCACCACTTGCAATACCTGACGTGATCGTGTGCGCGCCAACCAAAGCGGTCGCTTGCAGAAACCTTCTGCGATTCATAACTACCCTCTTTCAAATATCGAAGCAGTGGACGGCCAACGCTGTGAGCTTCAGTTGCACCGCCCGTCCCATTCGGTTCAACTTTGACAGTTTCTTCAGCGCTCTGATTTCTTGGTTTCCTCTACGACTGAAACGGGCCCAATCAGGCCGGAAGCAAGAAGAGGAGAGGTCGCCTTATAAGACTTCCACGTAGTGAACGTGTATTTGGTTGTTGCGTCCGGTTGCTGATCGCCGATCAACCGATTGACCCAGGAGTTGATCACCTTTACGGAGATCTGGTTGGCTCCTGGCTTCAGCGCTGAAGTTGCGTCTACTCGATAGGGAACATGCCAGACCGTTCCGAGTTCTTTTTCATTTACGGTCACCACTGCAAGGTTCTTCACATCGCCAAGGTCAATCCACAGAGTCGAATCTTTTCCAAACCAATTCGCTTCAGCTTGGATCGTTGTCGTATACGTGCCTTCGCCGGAGAAGTACTTGATGCCCTTGTCGGGACTGTCCGACCACGAAATCAGCTTGTCGAATGTGACATGAGACGGCTCACCGCGATCGGGCATAAACGCCACGTTCCACGGGCCGCTAACCGTTGCGACTCGAGTTTCGACTGTCTTGGGGATGGTGTGAGATCGCTCCGTGGTGGGCTTGCCGAAGACGACGAACACAGTACCCCATGGTTCCAGATCGAGCGGGATCGTGGTCCGGCCGTCGGCGATGGAATAGGAAACAGGGGCAATCTCACCTGTATCCGCACGCCAGAGCTGCGGAACACGGCCGGTGACGCGAAATGCCGCTTCAACATGGGCGGGGTTTTCACCGCGGTTATCAACGAAGTAGATATCGCCGTCGAGCAGCTTCCGATGGATGAATTGGAGATCCGCGCCGCGCTCCGGCTTCGCGTAGTCAAAATCCGGGGCCACGCGCATGGCGGCAAGTGCTTCGGCTACTGTAGAGCCCGCATAGACCTTTCCCTTGCCGACTCGATGCAGACCGTGTCCATCACCAAACAAATCGTTGACGAGCGTCTGGAACTCGCTTTGGTTGTCGGCGAGACTGGGATCGTCGATGGGCATAGGTCCGGCCACAGTCGCGCCGTCCATGACGAGTTGGTGAATCGCGCGAAGGACGGGCAGAGACATGTGACGGCTGTAAGGCGCGAGGCCGAGCAAACGATAGCTCGTGCCACCGGGTGTGGTTAAGTATCCGCCGCTGCCAATTTTGAGAACGTGCATAAGCGCATCCGCATTGACATAGTCGAAGTCATAGCCCTCCGGAATATCTGGCGCCGACGATTGATAAATGGCCGTTAGGTTGGAGTCCTCGCCATAGAAATAGATCAGGTCGGCGGCAAAGCGGCCTTGCTGCAGCATGTAACTTGAACGGGCAAGGTACGTAACCCATGGACCAGCTTGCTCTGCCCAGGTTTCGTTCCGATTGAACCACTGTCCACATGGGCCAAGGGTAATGCCGGGAACCTTATCGGTAAGCGGTTGATGCGCCGACTCATGGATGACGATCCGGTTGATTCCATTCAAGAATTCCATGTCCACAATCGGCTTCAATGTTGCGGGTGACCACGCCCATGCCGATGCGGTGTTGCAGGTAGTCATGGATTCCGCGGCGGCAAGGTTCTGTCCATAGATATGCGCTACCGAGGCAGATTCGCGATCATCTGTGTTGCCGTCAAAATCCGTCTTGTATACGCCCGGATTTCTCGCCCACATGGCCCCCATAGGAACATCGTCCATCTTCTTGACTTCCATGCCGTCGGCTATGAAAGCGCGGCCACCTTCGTGGGACTCTCCATAATGGGCGATGCCCAGTTCTTTGAGGGACGCCTCTACCTGACCGAAATGTTCGTCTGCTGTCAGGTCGGCGATTGTTTTCCGGAGGTCCCATAAGAACTGATCACTTGCCTGAGCACTCTCGACGATATGGCCTGCCAGCACGGGCAACCATGGATGGGGATCGTATCCACGACGCTTTGTGAACTCTTGAATCATATTGTCGGTCCAGTTCTGTGAACCAGCTTCCCAACTGTCGTTCACGACGGACCGGATACCGCGCTTTCCCATCATGCCAGTCCCAACGACCTCCTTGAAGCTCGTCAGATAGGCATTCATGTAGTTACGCGCGTAGGTCGAGTTCAGCTTGTCAACTTCCAGCCCGGTCGCCTCTTTGGAAGCGGGATGATTGATGATGCCAAGAAGCGAATAGCCGAGACGAAGCACTACCCACTGCCCCGGAGGTGGAGTCCATTCCAATGTCCCATCGGACCGCATCATCCCCGTCAAATCGATGACGTCGTGCTCTGAAATTGCATCTTGCTGATCAACGGATGGCGTGGCAAAGCCATAGAGATCGGGCATCGATTTGAAGCCCGCCTTCTCTTCGAAGCGATGTACACGCGCGCCGGGATGGAGAACCAATTCGGAAATCTGAACTTCCGTAGAGGACTTTTGCGTACCTGAAAATCCCTGATCGGAAAAGGGATTCGGAGGAGGACTGGCCTTGGCGAAAGTGACCCTGAAATACTTTGCGGTAACCGGCGCGAAGGATACCGTGTGCTCAGTCGTTCCGTCTGAGGGAAGATCAACGATGAGATAAAAATCCCTTCCATCGTCGCTTCCCTCGATGGCGCGCCCGCTCGGCGTTCCGGGAGGAAGAAGACTCTCCATAAAGCTCTTTTTTCCTGTCACGAGAGTCACGGCCCGCATGGTTTGAGGCTGAGAAAATTCATATTGCACCCAAGCCTTGTCGCCGATCTTCTCGGGCAACGGCAAGTGAGTGGTGTTCACCAGATTTCCATCGTTGAGCGTGGACAGATCAATCGGGCTGCTGCTGGTGATGATGGGATGAAGAGAGTCGATCAGTACGTCTGACTTCGGGACTCTGTAGGCTACAACAGCGCTGTCGGCGTAGTAATCCGGTGCGTGAAACGGTGTGCCCATCATGTTCCCGGAGTCGTCAACAGGCAAATCCTGGAATGCGCCGGTATTCGAAGGCGGGTGAGGAAGAGTGCCGGAAAAACGCCGCCCTCCTTCGATGCGGAGTTCGCTCCAGACATATTTCTTCATGGCCTCCTCGGCCGGAACCCACGGACCGCCGGTCTCACTCCATCCTGGCGAATCGGCGATTCCACCTTCCAGTCCGAGCTGATCGGCAAGTGTGATGGCGTACTTGAACGCATCCTTCCACTCTGGAGTCATGTAAACCAGGCGTTGGTCAACGACTTTAGGCGTAGCCATCGACCCATCAAAGTTTTGAAAACCCGCTATGCCGATGTGGCGCATCCACTCAAGATCGAGTTTGATGCCCTCCTTGGTGACGTTGCCGTTCATCCAGTGCCACCAGACCAGTGGGCGCGCTGCCGCTGGAGGATTCTCGAAGCCTTTCAAGAGAGAGTCACTCGCGCTCTGCGCGGAGGCGAGCGTCGCACTGACGGCAAGCGATAATGCTATGCTGCCGATTGTCCAACAGCCCCTCACGATCAATCTTTCCTTCACGACCATACTGCCCTCCCTCGACTACGAGTACAGGTTCCGCTTGAGCCGACTCGCTCAGGGGAGAACCGCAAAGGATCCATGGAGCGATGCGGTGGAATCGCTGCCAACCCAAACGTCGAACGGAGAGGCGTCGACGACCCACGAACTGGTCGCGCTGGTCCAATAGGTGCGGTCGTCCTTGTCTATCGTGAATTGAACTGTTTTTTTCTCATGAGGCAACAGCGAAATACGCCGGAAGCCTTTCAACTCCCGCACAGGCCGCGAGCTACTCCCATACTGCTGATGCAAATACAACTGGGCCACTTCATCGCCCTGCACGTCGCTTGTGTTCTCGACATCTACCGACACATCGAGAGTTTCGGCTGTCTTCACTTCAGGCTTGCTCAGATGGAGGTTCGAGAAACTGAAAGTTGCATAGCTTAGGCCGAACCCGAACGGATAGAGCGGCGTACTCTCTTCGTTCCAGTAGCGCTTGTCCTGGTCTCTTGGTGCATGCGTTGTATTGTGCGCATAAAAGATCGGGACCTGCCCTACGTTCCTGGGCCAAGTAAAGGGAAGCTTTCCCCCTGGCACTGCCTTCCCAAAAAGCAGATTTACGATTGCGCTTCCACCTTCCGTGCCCGGATACCACACCTCAAGAATGGAAGGAACATGTTCGGCGGCCCAGCCAATGTTGAGCGGTCTTCCATTCAGCAATACCAAGACAACGGGCTTGCCGGTCGCAATGACCGCTTCCAGCAATTGCTCTTGTTTTCCAGGCAAGTCCAGCGACGACCGGGAGGCACTTTCGCCGCTCATGTTCTGAGCTTCACCGAGGACCATGATCGCAAGATCGGAGCGTTGTGCGATTTCTACCGCTTTATCGAATTCCTCAGCGGCTTGGCTCTCAGACCACGGGGCCTGCTTCTTAACCTTGGTAATTCCATCGAACGGAGACGGAAATTTGCGCGCAATCTGTACGCCCGGTGCATATTCAACATGCGTGTCGCTGCCGGCCTGCTTCTGAAGCGCTTCAAGTACTGTTACGGTTTCGCCCGGATCGTTGGCGAACACCCAAGACCCGGTTATGTCGTTCCTGGAATCAGCGAGAGGACCCAACACCGCAATGGACTTGTAGTGCGATGCCTGCAATGGCAAAAGTCCTCCCTCATTCCGAAGAAGCACAGCGGATCGCTCTGCACTGTGCGTCGCCGCGGTTCTGTGGTCGGGATCATTGAGGATAGTCTTTGCCGATGCCTCGTCCACGTAAGGATGCTCAAAGAGGCCAAGTCGGATCTTCGTCTCGAGAATCGGACGAACTGCGTCATCGAGTTGCTTGTTTGTGATTCGCCCGGCCTTGAGAGATTCCGGCAGAGTCATCCCGTAGGCAGTCTTTCCGAGCCCCATCTCCACATTCACGCCTGCGTTAAACGCTCGAAGGGCTGCATCCTCGGAATCCTTTGCGAAGCCGTGAGCTTGCAGACTCTTCACTGCGTCGGCATCGCTGACGACAATGCCGCGGAACTTCCATTGATCGCGCAGTACATCCCGCAAAAGCCATCGATTGCCTGTGGCAGGCACTCCATTCAAGTCCATGTACGCGCTCATCACGGTTCCGACGCCCGCATCCACTGCACTCTTGAACGGAGGGAAGTACACATTCCATAGCTGGTCGTCGGATATGTCGACAGCATCGTAATCGCGGCCACCTTCTGCTGCCCCGTAACCGGCAAAATGCTTGGCACACGCGATGATGTGATTAGGAGATCCGAGGTACGGTCCTTGAAAGCCTCGTACCTGGGCTACAGCCATCGCCGAACCCAGATAGGGATCTTCTCCCGCTCCCTCGATGATTCTGCCCCATCTGGGGTCGCGCGCAATGTCGAGCATCGGGGCGAAGGTCCAATGGACTCCGGCGGCCCGAGCCTCCTCGGCGGCGATTGATTGAGACTTCTCGACCACCGACGGATCCCAGGACGCCGCCATTCCAATGGGGACAGGGAATACCGTTCTGAAGCCGTGAATGACGTCGAGACCGAACAAAAGTGGAATATGGAGGCGTGATCCGTCCACAGCTACGTGCTGAAGCCGATTGATCTGTACTGGGTCTGTCATGAAGAGCACGGATCCGAGTTGCCCTGCTCGAATCCGCTCTTCAACGCTTTGACCAGAACCGAAGACGAAGATCTGACTCAACTGCCCAATCTTCTCGTCGTTCGTCATCTGCTTCAGCAGGCTATTCGCGCGCTGCACAACAGTAGAATCGCTCAGCTGAGTCCGATTGGCAGAAGCCCCAGGGTTCTGAGCTTCAATCAAGACGGGCAGAGCACATATGCTGACTGCCAATGCCATCGAGAAAAACCTTGGAAAACGTCTCAAGCATTTCATTTGTTCGGCCTCGAACTGTCTCAGTTTTTCTCTTTCACAGGGGTGGCAGTGAAGTCGCCGTCGACACCAAACTGCTCAACGGTAACGCTTCCCGCGATCTTGCCCGTCGAATCCAATGTTCCGGCAAATTTCACGGTGAGCGGCGAGCCGTTGTACTCGGACTCGTACGACCACGAAACCTTGTTCCCGTCGATCTTCCCGGTGATCTTCCCCGAGCCCTGATCGGCAGTGCACGTGCCGGTCAGGTCATTGTTCTTCTGAGTGAACGTGCAATCGGAGTCGCTGTCATTGCCGGCGACCGACTGATGGATCTTCCATTTGCCCGTGAGGGACGCGTTGTCTGCAGCCAACGATGTGACGGCCGCAGACGCCAGGAGTACTGAAAGGAGCAGTGTTCTCATTTGCTAGTCCTCGTGTCGGTAGATTTGTACCGAAAAGCCAATATCAGGAGATTACGTGAGACTATGTCTCACTGTCAATACCACTTCTCATAATAAACATGTAGAATCTAATACTAGACGGCTCTCCCCTTGGGAGAAGCGAAATACACAAAGAGGTCGGCATGACCAACGCCAGTCTTAAAAGCCGCAAGCAGCAATTCGTTCGAGATGCGATCTTTGACGCTGCAATTGAGACATTTGCAGCAAATGGATTCGACGACACTACGGTCGAAGACGTGGCACGATCCGCAGGGGTATCACGCGCTACATTTTTCCGCTATTTCTCAAGTAAGGACGACCTCCTAGCGCAGAACGTGATGAACTACGGGACCGCCCTGACCGAAGCCATAAAGTCATGCCCTCCATCGTTCTCTCCTTTCCAGGTCATGCACGAGACCGTTCTTTCGATCGCTAGGCAGAAGGTTACGCACCCACGTACACTTCAAGTAATCGACATCTCATTGCGAAGTGCTTCAGCCCTGCAAGCCCACGGATCGCGCATGATCGAAGTAGAAGAGAGAGTCGCAATAGCGTTTGCCGAGCGAATCAAGGGCTTGTCAAAGGATGATCTCGAAACCCGCCTACTTGCAGCTATGACCGTATCGGCCATGAATGTGGCAATCATGTCCTGGTATCGAGGGGATTACCAAGATCTCTCCACCGCGGTAGAGCAGGTATTTTCTCGGTTCACTCAAATCGTCTGCGACCAAACATGCTCGAACGCCAGGTAGATCGATGTGCGCTGCTCGATTATCTCGATGTGCTCAGAATCGCTCAAGGCATCTCAATCATTTGTCTCCACTGCAAGGACTACCGAACTGCCCAGGCCAATCAAGCAGAGCGGTTTCCAAAATGGCGTTGAAATGAGTGGCTCTCGTTGCAGATTCAGGCTCCCAAGACATAAGCGATTAGTCTGGAAGTAACGCGCGCATCTTCTTGGCGATTGTGCGGGCGGCGAGAGCGGGGTTCAGTCGGCAAAACTTGTCCATCAATATGGCGTCCTTTCCCACAAACACGTGATATGCGTCATCTTCGATACCACGAACGATGATTGCAGCAGCTTTGGATGCTGGCAGAGCGTTAACGGCTCCATTGACTTCAGGCGTGCTCGGACCGCTCATCCCAGAATTGGCGCGAATGTTCGACGCGACGGCGCCTGGACATACAACTGTAACGTGAACGTTGGTTTGAGCAAGTTCGGAGGCTAATCCCTCAGACATGAGCTTGACCGCCGCCTTGGCCGCACAGTAGATCGTTTGGCCAGGCACCGGAACGAAGCCGCCCATGCTCGAAAGGTTGGCGATATGCGCCTCCGGACGCTTGAGCAGGTGCGGCAAGAATGCTTTTGTGACATAGAGAGTGCCGAAAAAATTCACATTGAACACGCGTTCGATGGTCGCGTAATCCAGCTCGTTCAATCTCGAAAATGGCTGAATAATTCCTGCATTGTTGATAATGCCATCGACCTGACCAAAACTTGCCAGCACCCGCGCCGGCAGTGCTTCGACGGAAGGCCTGTCAGCGACGTTGACAACGAACCCTTTGAATGGATGCTTATGGCGGACCGCCAGCATAGCAGTTTCGTCAAGCGATTTCGAGTTGAGATCGACCCCCGCTACGAGCGAACCTTTATCGAGGAGGCGCAAAGCTAGCTCGCGTCCAATACCGCTCCCTGCGCCTGTGACGACGATGACCTTATCCTGAACCTTCATTTCCCGCTCCTAACGATTTTCGCTTTGTCGTATTTCGAACACGAGGCGCTGCTCAGTATCGCCGAACGTACAGTGACCTTTGACAAGCTCGATCAAGCGCGCGCCGTCATCGGAGAGAAAGTAGCCAGGACGACTGCAAGCGCGTGCGCCTCCTTCACACCGGGAAGCTCGCAAGTCGAGGCGCAATAAGGTATACGCAGGATCAGGCTTTAATCGACAACGTTCCCAGAGAATCCGGCGGTAACTCGATGACCATTGTGAGCCCTTGCAACTGAACCTGAATCATTGCTGAATTTGGAAGCTCATTCCTCACCAGCATGACAGTCGTGCCATCGGGATTGAGAAACGCGAGAGCGTCGTCACACGTGCCCGTCGTTTCGAGTCTTTTTGCTCCCAATTCTATGAAGTGCGAAAGGTGCTTCAGCAGATAATAATCGTGGGTGTAACGAAAAGTCTTTTGTGTCGGATCGACCGCAACTAAGGAGTTCTGCGCCCACCCCCAGGTGCTCTTGCTTCCGTCCATGAGCGAGATGTTCCAGTACATATAGCCTGAGGCTCCGGAACGGAAATAGTGTTTCATTAGATGCCAGCAGTAGCCGGTGTAGCTCCAACTGTTCTTGCCATCGCCGCACTCCTGTTCGGATTGGAAGATATTGAGTGACGGGAACTTGCGGTGGAGCGCGGGCAGGGCGTTCTTGCCAGCCCATTGTGTACCCAGGCCATGGATATAACGAGCAGCCTGCGGATCGGCCATGACGGTCTGGAGCAGCTTGGGGTTGCCGCGCTCAAGAGTTCCGAAATAGATCTGTACGCCGCGCCTTTCCATTTCCGGACCGAGAGCGCGAATGAAGCGAGCGAGACCTTCAGGGGTCCACGTACAGGAAGGGAAGTTCTGAGGGGAGTTGAATTCGTTCTGCGGCATCACTATGCCGATCTTGATTCCATCGTCATTGTAAGCGTCGATGAACTTCCCGAAATACCTCGCATACGTCTCGAAGTACTGCGGTTCCTGGATGAACATGTCCTCCCCTTCGTGGCCAACCTGGTCCGGGCGGATCCCATTGCCCCCAGGTCTCTCAGCATAGAAGTGGTTCCGCTTCATCCAACTAGGCGGAGTCCACGGCGAAGCCCACAGTTTCAGGTTTGGCCGATGCTTCAGTGCCGCCTGGATAAAGGGAATCAGAGTCTTGCGGTCGTGGTCGATACTGAAATGCCGGAGTCCGAAGTCGCCGTCCGTTTCATCATAGCTGTAGGCTTCAATCGCAAAATCATTCGCTCCTACCGGCATGCGGCAAAGAGTGAACCGAGCGCCCACTGCAGGATCAAACAATTCACGCATGACCGCATCCCGATCCGCTTGACTCATTGCTTGCAACGATGTCCATCCGAGTTCGTTGAAACATGCGCCGAAGCCCTGGATCGGTCGCGCGTCGGGTACAGACTCCTCGATGTTGAGATTCAGCATTGTCCAGTTGAAGCTCGCATTGAAGACCGGAGTAGCCTGCCACGGATTGCTCTCTGTCGTCGTCACGAAGGTGATGTGTTCATCGTGCAAAGGTTGTGGTTTGCCGGATTGTGCTTCGCCCGGTCGGCAATTCAATATAGTCGCGACCCCCGCACCCGCTCCGAAAAGCGCTCCGTTACTCACGAAATCACGCCTACTCCAGATCCGTTCTTTCATACTTCCTCCCTCTGAGAAGTTGATCTGTTATAAAGGATCATTTTACGGTTCGCCCATTTGCTCAACAAAGTCGTGCCGGATCGTGCTGAAGTTCGTCCTCAATCAGCATGTGTGCGAGAATCTAAGCCACCGTGACCGACCTTCGCAAGACGGTGCGGGAAATCAGTTAACGCGATTTCCCGCACGTAAACGGCGTACGCTTCTCGTCGTTGGGGTTGCCTTTCATTTCATACCTGGCGTCGTCTTTTCCCGTGTAGCTGTGAAGTCGCCGCTGACCCCAAATTGTTCTACGCTCGCCGTTCCAATGATCTTCGTAGAATCCAACATACCGTTGTACTTTGTCGTCAGTGGAGAACCGTTATACTCCGACTCCAGCGACCAAGTGATGGCGTTCCCGTTGACTTTTCCAAGAATTGTGACCGGACGAAGCGTATCTGTGCAGCTTCCGCTCAAATCACTGACCTGCTGGATGAATGTGCAGTCAGCGTCACTTTCGTTGCCTGCGATGTTGACGTGAACTCTCCATTTGCCGCTAAGCGAACTATTGGCATCCGCCGGGATAGTGGTTATGAGAACGGTAGCAGGCGCGGGAGCGGAAGTTGTCCCGGAAGCAGCCGGAGGAGTTGCTGTAACAATTTCTCGATCCCTAGGCACGCTAAGCGATGGGGGCTGCTGACTGAGAGCGTTCTTGTCCCCACTCGGTTGATAAACTCTCACATAATCGATCTCGAACCTTATGGGAAATTCAGATTTTGATGGATCTCCGCCATAAACCCCCAAAGCGTTCGACAAAAGAATATAGTGAGGCTGCAGAAATCCGTTTGTGCCGTCGGGATTGATTGTCCTATCGAGCATTGTAGTTTGCAGAAGCGTGTCGTCCAAGAACAGTTTTATCGCGGTACTATCCCAGTCCATCCTCCATGTGTGGAATTTTCTTGACCAATCAGGGTCGGCAGATATCAGGTCTGAAACGAGTTTGTTTACTGAATGCATTGCTGTTCCATTGAACATCTTTCCAGCCCAGATGACATTTGCACGTATCTCTGCGCCATGGAATTCCGCGATATCGATTTCTCCAGATCCCGGCCAACTCTGGTTGACTCCCATTGTCCATATGTCGATCCATTCTCCCTGGGTTATATTGATCTTGGCGCGAATTTCAAATCGGCCGAACTGCCATTGTCTCAATCCACGAGTATTGATACTGGCAGACGTGTAGTCTGCGTATTCCCTGTTGAGCTTCCAATCTTTGCTTCCTTCGGTATAGTTCGGGTTCTTGAACTTTTCCTTTCTCCCCTCAAGAACGAGCACACCGTTAGTGCAGTAGGCATTGTCCGGCGAATACCACTGAAGCTCCTCATTTCTTACAAAACCGGTTTCGTATCCCCATGAAGCTGGATCAGGTTTCCCGTTTCGATTAAATTCATCGTTCCATATCAAGGTCATGCCGGGGATAATCTTCGGTGAACTGGAATCCGGAATGTACGGATCAGGGTTCTGCGCAAGAATGGTTCCGGTTGTCAGACCCCATCCGATAAGCATCAAGGTGATCAATGCGGCTTTCTTTTTTCTCATGACAGTCTCCTTCTTAAAATCAATTAGACGAAATCCTTATTGCCAATCATCAATGAGGATCTGCGAACTCGAGCTATAGACTGCCAGTTATTGCCAGACGTCGGTCCGGAACGGAGAAGCCGGTAACCCCGCCTTGTTATACAGGTTACATATCGACGGAGGATCCCACCCGAAGCGCACGGCAACTGGTTCCTTCACATTTGGGCTAGACACAACTATCGTATTGCCTTCGATCTTCGCGTCGGCCGGTTGCCACTGCTTATCTGTCCCTGCGACGATAAAGGTCACGAGTTTGTCTGCCGGCACATTCGCTGTGTCCGGCCCACTCACTGGAGCCTTTCCTATCCTGAGTCCCGCTGCGTGATCGAACAGAATACGGATCGCACTGCCTTCTACGCGCATCGATTTATAGAGCGGCCCAGAGTACTCGATGTCCTTACCGTAGGCCACATGCTCGGCCACCAACGCAAGCCGGTCTCCCACGACTTCCTTGAACGGCGGATGAATATTCTTGACCGTCCCTGCGTCTATGGTCACAGCCATCCCTGTGTTTCGCAGGGCCAGCGCATCAAGTTGCGATTCCCGTAGAAGCGCCCATGAAAATTGGTAGTCAGGAAGCTGAACGAAAAGGAATGGAAAGTCTCCCTCTCCCCACTTGTCGCGCCACGATTGGATCAATGCGCGGAAGAGATAGCGGTATTCGATCCCTTTGCCAGCGTTGGCTTCACCCTGATACCAGATCGCGCCCTTGATACCGTACGGAATAACGGGAGCGATCATTCCGTTGTATAGCGCTGTCGGATGCCCCTGCCCACCGGACAGGTCCGGCTTCTTTGGTTCTGGAATCAACGCTGGCCGCGCTGGTTCCGGTTGACTGGCCGCAATCGCCGCTGCTTGCTCGCTGTTCCACAGTTCCAGGGCAGCATCGTTTTTCGGTTTGTCCGTCTTCAGCCACGCGTCGTGCTTCTGCTGGAACTCCAACAGCGTTTGCGGATACGCTGCCAAAGCCGCATCGTAGCCCCCCAGCAGTTTCTTCTGTGCCTGTGCGTAGATGGCCAGTTGCGGTGCAGACTGAAGTCCCTCGTAGCTGGTCCACGCCTGCGCAAAAGTTCCACCCACACTTGAACTGATAAGCCCTACAGGCTTGCCGGTAAATACCTGAATGTCACGCCCGAAGAAGTACCCCACAGCCGAGAAACCCTGTCTCAGTGATTCGGGGCTGCACACCAGCCACTTTCCGGCGGAACTCGCTCCGGCCGCAATATCCCTTTGTGGTTTGGCCGCCGTTGCCAGCGGCACTGTGAACAAGCGGATCATCGGTCGGTTACCGGCTTTGATCGCGTCGGCCCCTGTGCTCGCATAATCCAACTGAATTGCCATATTCGACTGTCCGGATGCGACCCACACATCTCCTATCAGCACATCAATGAACGTGATCGTGCTTGTACCGGAAACAGTCATCGTGAGCGGGCTTGTACCAGCTTTTGCCGTTTTCAGGCTGACGCGCCAGTCGCCATTCAAATCGGCCTTCGTCTTCGCGTGCACTTTGCCAAGCTTAACCTTGATCAACTCTCCCGGAACGGCGCTCCCCCATACGGGAATCTGCTCTCCCTGCTGCAGCACCATATGATCGCCGAATATCCCTGGCATGTTTACTTCCGCCGATGCGGCTGAGGTCAACGACAATATTGCGATGTAAACAGCTAGCACACTCAGACTTGTAACTCGGGTTACGGATCCGATATCAGTGCGATACTTCAAACCTCTTGGCATATATGAATCCGTTCACTCTCTGTTCTTGAGGCTCATATCCCGCATCGAAAAGATGCCGGTGATTCGTGAAGAATCACCGGCCAGGAGATGCGGCCATAGTTGCCGCCTAAAATACGAACTTGCCTGCGAATTGATAAACGCGTCCCCGAACATCTGACTGAGTTGTGCTGCTGATTGTTCCAAACGTAGCTTGGTTGTTGATGTCCGCTGTTGGGGCTGCGAAATTCGGGGTATTGGTTGCGTTGTAAACCTCTGCCCTGAATTGCAACTTCATTTCTTTGAGAATCGCAAAGTCGCGGAAAAGTGAGAGGTCGGCACGCCGCTGATGCATCCCATAGAGCTGGTTCCGTCTCTCGCTGCCCGGGTAACCCCAGGGCTGTTTTGCAAAGGACGCTGTATTGAATGCCTTGCTGATTGACGGGTTGCTAGTCTCCCAACTCCCAATCTGCTGAGGACGGTCGATAAAGATTGCGCCGCCGATGTCGATTCTGGGCGACTGATTGCCCACGGTGAAAGGCTGTCCGGTCTGCCAGTATCCGAGGACATTCAACTGCCAGTTCTTCGCCAAAACGCCCGAGAGTCCTGTGTAAGACTTTGTGAACGGGAAGTTATAGACTACGCTCCCAGCGATGCGGTGCCTGAGATCGTTGTCGCTGTTCCCGTAATCGTAGTGTTGCCAGTTAAAGGGCTCCAGACCCCATGGAGAGGTCGAGTACGTATTGTTGGCCACGTCGTCAAGTTCATGAGCCCAGGTATAGTTTGCGTTCACGCTCAGGCCATGGCTCAAATGGCGGATAAATGTGACTTCGAGCGCATGAAAGGACGAAGCCCCTCCCTCAATAGTCTGGGTGATTGTATTTACATTGGGCAGCTCGCTGCCATAACGGGCAGGGAGCGCAACTGGGGATCCAGTCTGCGGATTGATCGGGATGGGACAAGCAGCCGTGAACCCACTAGCAGGGAGAGTCCCGGTGTAGGGCGAAGTGCCGCAATAGGGATCTGGCAGATCGACGTTTGGCTGCGCAATCAACTTCCTGCCGAGTTCTCCAACATATACCAGAGTGATAACATTTTGTCCCAACTGCTGCTGGAAGTTGAGATTAAATTGTTCCATATAGCTTGAACGTAGGTTAGGGGAGACCGCCGCTAACGCTCCAGTCAAATTGGCGACAGGGGATGTGGCGATTTGGGACGGCAAAGTTGGCAAGGGATTGTATCCGGGACTCTTGGCGTTAGGATCGTTGAGAGGCGCTCCGGCATAACCAAAAGATCCCTCATACAGGATGTTCGATTCATCAAGGCCTACAGCGTAGTTAGGACCGTAGCTGTAAGTGAACGGAGGATTGTAGGTGATGGCGGCATAGCTGTTGCGAGGTATATAGCTCATGCCGAACGCGCCACGGACGACCGTACCGTTGCGGACTGTCGCGGCAAACCCTACGCGCGGAGCTATGTTCGAGTAGTCGGTTTTCAGCCCTGCTGTTGGATTGCTGCTCGATGCTGTAATCATGTTGAAGGTTGCGGCGGTCAAGGATTGGTTGGTTACGCCGAGGGTCGATATCTCATTCTTGGCATCGCGAGCCGGCGTATACACGTCGTATCGAACGCCCAGATTCAATGTGATTTTGGGCGTGATCCGCCAGTCGTCCTGAAGAAAAATGCCCGACTCCCATGTGCGGGCCTGTGTGGTTGTCATTCCGAGTTGCCGTTGCCCCTCCAAAGAGACTCCCATCAACAGGTCGGCCATCGAAAGAGCCGGCAACATTGGGCTTAATGCATTGTCGTCGCCGAAGTAGTAGTAGCCCACCGGATACGCGCCAGCATAATAGCCGTTTTGCTGGCGCCGAATGAGCGACGCTCCAGCCTGAAAGCTGTGTTTTCCACGCGTGTAAGAGAGCGTGGCCATTTCCTGCATCGTATTGATGACAGAAAGATCGGGCTCATACGTGCTATCGCCGACCGATGCATAGCCATCAATCGGGTAAATCGCTGCAAGCCCGGTTGTAGTGGAACCGACGTTGACGCCTGCCATTCCGAGATCCGCACTTACGTTATTGCCGTCGTTCAGGGTGACATAGTTATTGTAGAAGCGGGTATATGCGGTTTTGGCTTCCAAAACCAGATTCGGCGTGAAAATGTGGTTGTAGCTGATCATGCCGTTGTAGGCTTTTTCGTATGCCGTTCCCTGGAAACCATAAATGTTGCCGCCCGGCTGAATCATGATCTTGGAGTTGGATGGATCGACCACCTCCGGAAATATACCGGGGGTAAGTGTCGTCACGTTGTTGTAGGAGAAGCGCGCAAACATCGAATCGTTCGTCGTCAAATGGTAATCGGCGCGCCCATCCGCAGTTAAGTTGGACTGGGAATAGTGTGGCGAGGCCGTGAAGTTAGGCGTGCCAACGGGTGCGCTGTTGTTTGTCGGCTTCGGATATAGCTTGTAAATTGCTTTTCCAGCTGGGTCAAGAAAGTAGCTCGGAAGTGTCGGGCCACCGATATCGGAAAAATCTCCAATGTTGTCGTGCTCATACGATGTCGGAACGACTACGGATTGCGTTTGGCCTTCTATTTTCCTCAAGTCCTCGACATCGGCAAAGAAGAATATCTTGTCGCGTTTTATGGGCCCGCCAACGCTTGCTCCGAATTGATTCTGGCGCCACTCGGGCTTCTTCGCAATGCCGTTTGCTGTCGACGCAAAAAAGTCTCTGGAGTCGAAAAGATCGTTCCGGAAGTATTCGTAGGCTGTGCCATGGAAACTATTGGTGCCGCTCTTGGTTAGCACGTTGACAGCCGCCCCGGCCGTACTGCTGATTGTTGCTGGATAATTGCTTGTCGACACGCTCACTTCTTCGATAGCGTCAATGGATGGGCGAATCGCGACAATATTCCATTGGCTCTCGTTGTTGTCCATACCATCGAGCATGTTGTAGTTGAGCGCGTCGGACTGCCCGTTGACCGATACCTCAGACGATTGCCGGCGGTCTGCGGAGCGATTTCCGCTCGATATCCCATTCGCAGGCCCAAAGTTAGCGCCCGGCGCCATGTCTACGAGGCTGTAGATATTGCGACCTTCCGTGGGCAGATCCTGCACAGCCTGCGGCTCAAGCGTATCTCCTAATGTGGTCGAGTCGGATTGAAGCGCAGGAGGTGCGGTGCTCACTTCAACGGTCTCATTCTGAGTTCCGATGCTCAGTCCCGCGTCAACACGCCGGCGCTCACCAACAGTCAAGGTGAACTTCGGAAGCTCCAAAGCTTTGAAGCCCGCTGCTTCGACGCGGATTTTGTAGTCGCCAATCTGCAACAAGCTGAAACCATATTCCCCGCGCCCGTCTGAAACTGATTTCCTGGACGATTTGGTACCAGTGTTGGTAATGGTGACCGATGCGTTCGGAATCACCGCGCCTGTTGAGTCGGTTACTGTCCCGAGAACATCTGCTGTTGTCCCCTGAGCCTGGGCGACTGGTTCGAGGAACATTGCCCCCATGACGACGAACATCAGACTGAGAACTATTATGCTGATTTTGCAAGAGAAGATTCTCGATAGTGCTAACTTTCGCAAACCGACACCATTTTCCGTCGTGTCCCCGGATCTAACCGGTGGGATCGCAGACGGATGAGTGAATTGGCTTAACATCACTTTCCTCCTTAAGGGTCCTTCGTATTTGCATCCCAATCCGGTCATGAATCTCAGGAAGAACGGTCGGGATCGCAGATTCTTGATGCGGCAGGCGTCAATGCATTTACACAGTGATCCCGCGTTTTTCCTCTGCGAGTCGCGTGGTCTCTGTTTGGTTGGGACAGAGGAGCGAATAAGCAGGAAGAGGTTCCCGGTTCCGACTGAAATACATACATGTCGCCATGTCTTTCAATGATGAACAACACATATACATGAGGAAATGTGAGCTTGTCAAGAAAAAGAATAACCGCCCTCTGCACTTTCCTGGAGGAAGCTGTTAAACCTCTGATTTTCAAGGAAATTAGGATGTTATTTCGGGTGATTTGGAGTGCACAGCCGGGAGGGGGGATTCGAGCAGAGAGGTGACTGGATGTTGCAGGTGAGAGCACCGTCTGGTCGGTTACAGCAGGCCAGGATGGGTGCCCTTCACCGGTGCGTGAGTGGCTAAACAAACGGATCGAATGGTTCGGAAGGGCCTGATCGTCTTTGAGTCGACCGATGAGGAGCAGGGACACTCATTTCGCCGAAACTGACCAGTTTCATGCAGCGCGGGTCGCGTCAGCCGGAGATGCGACTACCGGAAAGAGCAGGGCTTTCTAGCCCTTGAAATGGCTGAAATTAGGAGGCCTTTTGGACCGAGCAGCCAAATTCTGAATAATTGCCTCAGTAAAACTAGGCGTCAGAAGGTCGTTTCCTGCCTTTTGCCGGCCGAGAACCTGCACTAGAAGGCTTTGCCGATGGCAGGTCCGTCGGGAAAAAGCACTGAAAAGTCTCTTCAAGAATCAGTTTGACCTCTTTTTGACTCAAGGCATCCGGTTCGAAATGAGTATCGAGCATCATGGCACTAGCGATTGCATTCAACGCGAAGAGTCTGCTCTTGATCTTCGAGCGTCCAGGCTCCTCTGTGATCCCATACCTTTCGGCAACGTCATCGAAGAAATAGGTCCGACGATACAGGTCTCTCAGCTGCTCCATAGAATGTGGGTTGCGGAGTCCATAAAGCTTGAATTCCAGAGCCAGAATTGCCCACTCCGGATCATTTGCCTCGGAATAGAACTTCTTGAGTGCATTCAAGCGGAAAGCTGGACTTTGCTCGCTATGGACTTCTTCGAACTCACCCGCACGTTTGACCGTATCCTGCATTTGTTGCTCAAGGAGTGAGAGAAACAGATCCTCTTTACTTTCGAAGTGTGTATAGACGGCTCCCCTCGTCCGGCCCGCTTCCGCCGCGATCTCGTCAATCTGAGCCCGCTCGAATCCACAACGAACGAATACTTTGCGTGCCGCTTGAAGCAAAGCGGTGCGTGTCGACTCGCTTTGCAATTGATGCTTGTTGAGCTTAGGAGTTCTCATAGCGCAATCGTACAGTGTGTGCTCCATGTTTGTAAACGCGTGCGTATCCGTATTTCTTTTACGGTTTCCTCGAAGAATAGAGGTGGGAAGGCAGGCATCCTGCCAGTGCCACCTGCCCAGAGGACGAACCTCTTGTCAGGACAGGACCGGAGGGACTCGACAGACTGCAAAGAGCGCCACTGCCCCTTGCGCTAATCGAGCCTGTCGATGACAGGCACCCGACCAGAAGGTTCGTAATCCATGACAGAAAGGAGCCTTGCGCTGCGCAACGTGAAGTATTTCAATACTCCTGCCTCGCGGACTATTGGGTACAGATAAGCGACAAAACCAAGTTCCGCAAGGAGGTTTTGCAAAACACAGGATCGTGTGTGAATCGAGGCCCATCTGACGCAACAGAGCTGAGACGTCTCGATTCCCTAAAAAGAATCAGCGACAATTCGTAATCACGCCGTATCCCTTCTGGGCTCTACGAGACCGTCTCTGGGGCGGCGCTGCCCGTCGGGCGGGCACAGAATGACGCATCTGCAAATGCAGATGCCACGCAAAGAGGGCGGGAAGGACGGGCAGACACAAGAATGCGGAGCCGGTCTTATGGCCCCGCACAGTACATTTTGAGTGGGCTATTACGCCGCCGCTCTTTTCGCGGTCATTGCCGGTGCTTTCGCAGGTGGCTTGGGTGCGACTTTCTTCGCCGCTTTCGCTTTCTCCTTGGTGGCGAATTCTTGCTTGACCGTGGCCGTGATTGCGGCCACGTCCACCTTGTAAAACTCTGCGGTTTCGCGCAGAACGTGCGAGCCATTACCGCGTGAAGCCGTGAGCAAGACGACGGCTTCGACCACGGCGCGGCCCAAGGTGCTTTCGTCGGCGCGGCGAAGAAAGGTCATGAAGAGTTTGCCTACCGCTTCGTTCTCTTTGGTCTTCTTGATGCCGTGCTGTCGGGCAAGAGTCGCGGCGCGGTTCTCGTCCAGCAGGTTGACCATGCGCTCGGCAACAAACAGCAGATCGCGTTTCATCAGCCGTACCGGGACAGCCGCGCTAATCGCAGAGAGAGCGCGAAGGCCGGTTGCATTCGCGATGGCCTCCTCCCTGCGCCGTTTCTCCTGCTCGGCTTTGAACTGCGCGTCGCTTGCGCCGTTGGACTTCTTCGGGTGATGAATGGGGCAAGCCGGGTTTGCGCACACCTTATGCACAGTGCCGATGTCGCTGCCTTCGGTGACGATAGCGTCGGTGGTGAACTTGCACACCTTGAACTCCGGGCGCTTGGCCTCGTCATTGGACTTCGGCTTATCGTCACGGATCGCGGTGTACTTGTTGCGAGGCAATACGGGACTGCCTTCTTTCTGCGTCCCGAAAGCCGTGCTGATCTGCACAAGGTCGGGTTTCGCAGCGACTGTCTTTGCCACGTGCGCCGCAATTTTCAATTGGTAGCATTTGGGATCAACGCATTGGTCACCGTGTTTTCCAAGGTCGTCACCGAACAGGAGCTTGTTGTGTCCGGTGCGTTTGGAGCAATCGGCGCAACTGCCTGCTGCTGGTACCAACTGTGCGTCGCGCTTATCGAATGGTGCGTCTTTCAATACGAGCAAAACGTTCGACTCAATCCAGAATTGCAGATTGCGCACTGGCAGAAGAATCCGCGCGGGCTTGTCCTGGCCGTTATAGACTTCTTTGAAGCAAGCCGAAAGCGCCTGCTGCTGTTGGTCGGCGGGCAGCTTCGCCAAGAGCAGCGCATGGCCCACGCCAATCTCGTTGGCATAGAAGGCATCGACTGCTGCGGGCACAAGGTCAATCAATCGAATCCTCTGAGCCACGAAAGACGGCTGTTTGCCCACACGGGCGGCTATCTGCTCGATGCTGTACTTGGGTTCTTCCAACGCCAATAGCCGCGCAAACCCCTTGGCCTCCTCCATCGGGTGAATTTCGGCTCTGATGAGGTTCTCAACCAATTGTGCGGCCAGGGCTTCGGCGTCGGACAGGTTGACAATCCTCACCGGCACGGTGGCAGCTTCGGCCATCTGCGCGGCGCGGTAACGCCGCGCTCCGGCCACGATCTCGAAGCCGTTTTCGGTAAGGGGCCGAACGAGCAAAGGCGAAAGTATGCCCTGACTGCGAATACTCGCTGCAAGCTCATTGAGCGCCGTCCCGTCAAACACGCGGCGTGGATTGGTCTTCGATTCGTTGAGTTGAGAGAGTGGAAGGTCGCGGTATTCGGTTGCATTGATAACGGTCGTTTCCATGGCGATTAATAGCTCCTTTCGAGCGGTTGATAAGTGAAGGCGCGCAGAGCGGCGACACGACGGGCTGTGGTCCGCTCCGCAGGGAGCGGACTAGCCACGAATCGACTGGTCCGTAAATGCTGCGAGAAAACCCTGTGCGCGGATGTTTCGATCCCATTGCCGCCCGAATTGCTCGTGCTGCTCGTAGAGGCCGGGAAGACAAACGTAGTTCTCGCCGTCCCGATAGCGCGAATACTGCTCGACGCCAAGGTAATCGTTTCGGAAATACCAAGCCGATAGCGCAAGGCTGCATAACGGCGGCTGCGACAACTCGAAACACATCTCCGGGTCACGCATTAGGTCGCCGTTCTGCTCTCCGTAGTGGGCAACGGAAATCGAAGGCAGGTTCAGCGGCCCCGGCTCCGGTGTGGCCTCGATGACAAGGGCCATGTAGGGCGGATTCTCGATCTTGAGGTACAGAGTGGGCCGGAAACCACCGGCCCGCTCAAGAATGCGAAGGATGGTCCGCATTACGCCACCTCCGCGATTGCGTCCTGCGCCTCCGGCGAAGATGCCGAAGGCGCATTCTGCTTGGTGGTTGACTCCCCGGTGATGGCTTCCAAAATCACCGCAGATGCTCGCTGTACGACTTCAAGACTTTCAGCCAGAAGCGCCGCGTTTCCCGCGTACATCTGAATGTAGTCACTCGCCGCCCGCCCCATCTCAAGGCCGATAGCCTGGCCTACGATAAAGGCCACGGCCTCAGCTTCCGTTTCGCGCACGGTGGCGGTGGTCATGGTGCGTCGGTCACTTTTGTGCAAAAGTTCGTGCCCTGCCTCATGGACCAAAGTCACAAATTCCTCAGCCTTTGACTGGCCCGGCAGTAAGGCAATCTTTCCGCCGTAGCTGACGCCCAGAGCGGGCGCGATGTTCTCGCTGTATTCGAGAGCGATATTCTGCACATCGAGAAACGCAGTCAGCCGGTCGTAGTGCTCGCCCACGTCGCCGGTGATGTTGTGCTCGAACTCGGGCAGGTCTGCGCCCTCGGTCTGCGCCACGTCGAAGACGTACACCGCACGGAAGCCAATCAACACGGGCGCGGGTTTCGTTTCCCTGTTCGTGTTCGGCTCCTGTTCTGCCGTGCCCTTTCTGCGCCGGTGTCCGACCATCGGGGCAAGTATCTGGATGCCCTTCTCACCACGTTTTACAAACCGGCCAAACTCTTTCCATGCGTAGAACCCGGCTACTCGCGTGGCCGTTGGGCGTTGTCTGGCGATCTGCAAAATGTTTCCGAAGGAATAGGAATGGAACCGGGCCATCGCTGCCAGATATGCGGTCAAGGTTTCGCTCTTGCCCGCCTCAAGCTGCTGGATGAGAAAGTCCACGGCCTGCTTGATGAGTTGCTGCGTGGGGTTGTCGCGCTGCGTGGTGCGCTGCTGGTAGGGCGATTCGCTCGGATTGCGGAGCGCCGCATTTTTGCTGTGCGGCGCGGTGGTGCTGTCGTTGGTGGTGGCTGTGTTGCTGTTGGCATAAGGCATGATGTTCGCTCTCCTGTGCTGCCCGCGTGGGGCGAGATTCTGAAGGAGGGCGTCTGCCTCAAACCCAATTTCTTTGTTTGAGTGCCCCCGCTTCATGTCTTGCGCGGCGGGCAGAGGCGAGGCGGGTTCGGTCAAGGCCGGGCGTTCTGTGCCCGTTCATCGCAGCGAATGCGGAGAGCCTTGACGGGTTCCGACCGCTTCTGCCATAAAGCCGCATGAAGCGGGGGCA
>Ga0181529_10000564_pt1 | contig 53151 bp, 35 predicted proteins | sample PEATcosm2014_Bin_36_FD_119763 | JGI IMG/M metagenome (GOLD analysis project Ga0181529, IMG submission 119763) | Peatland microbial communities from MTU Mesocosm Facility, Houghton, MI, USA - PEATcosm2014_Bin10_30_metaG | ecosystem: Environmental > Terrestrial > Soil > Wetlands > Peat | place...
ATAGAGCCCAGGCCCGCGGTGTGGTAAATGCGCTGGCCCGTTCGCGTGGGACAGGCGAACAGGAAGATCTCGATGCCGCTGCCGGAACTGCCGGAGATCATGAGGTCGTCGGGGTTGGTCTCCCGCCCGATCGCTTCCGCCAGGTGGAAAATGCTCACGCGGCCTTCCGGCTGGCGATGCTCTGTGAGCACCACGGGGTAGCGGGTCTTCCAATCGGCGCAACGCCGGTTCCAGCCGGCCCGGTCCTTGGGCTGGATGTCGCCGATCTGGCGAAGCATTTCGCGCAGAAACTCGCCGGCATCAGCGGGAATTTCGGTCTGGATGTAAGGCGCCAGCTTGCGGATCTCGGCGGGGTCGATATCGACCATCGTCTTGTGGGCGGCGCGCGCCAGGCGCTCGGGGGCGTAACCGGTGATGGCGAAATCCATGCGCGCTCCCACGATCAGCAGGAAGTCGCAGTTCTGCAGCGCGAAGTTGGCTCCTCGGGAGGCCAGCGATCCGGGACGGCCGACGAACAGCGGATCCTCCGACGAGATGATGTCGGCGGCGCACCAGGTGGCTTCCACCGGGACGCCGAGGCGCGCGAACAAGCGGCGGAAATCCTCTTCCGCGTGGGCCAGGCGGACTCCGTTGCCAACGAAAAGCAGAGGCCGCTCGGCGCGGTTGAACGCCTGGATGGTCTCGCGGACCTTGGCCGGCAGATCGCACGCGGCCGGCGCGGCAAGCTCGGCGGGATCGAACGCCGGGAGACTGCGCTCGTCGATGGGGCTGGCCTGAACGTCCAGCGGGATATCGATCCACACCGGGCCGGGCCGGCCATGTCGCGCCAGCCAGACGGCCTTTTCGAGGTGATAACGGATGCTGGACGGATCGAGCACCGTGATGGCGTACTTGGTCACGGGCTTGACGATAGAAACGATATCGACTTCCTGAACGCCCAGTTGGCGCATTCCGAGGGGCGCGCCATCGGGGGCGAACATGCGGTCGGGCCGTTTGACCTGGCCGGAGAGAAACAGCACGGGCGTGGAATCCAGCCAGGCGCCGGCCAGACCGGTGACGGCGTTGGTTCCGCCCGGGCCGGTGGTCACCATGGCCACGCCGATGTTATTGGTGGCCTTGGCGTAGGTCTCGGCGGCCATAGCGCTGGCCTGTTCGTGCTGGTTGCAGACCGCTTCCAGGCCGGGGCACTGCGCCAGCGAGGCATTGAGGTGCATGGCGCCGCCGCCGGTGACCAGGAAGACGTGCTTCACGCCCAGGCTGGCGACAAACTGCATCACGTAATCGGAGAGCTTCGTCATGTCTATGTGGATTTGTGCTGAATGCAGGGGAGTTGCCCCGAGAGAACCATGTCCACCAGTTCGCGGACGGCGCCGTTCCCTCCGCTGGCCAGCGTGACCAGGTCGGCCTGGGACCGGGCGGCAGGACGCGCGTCGGCGGGCGCTGCCGCCACCCCGGCCAGCCTCATGGCAGCCAGGTCGTTGACGTCGTCGCCCATGAAGCAGATTTCGGAGAGATCGAAGCCCTGGCGTTCGGCGAAGGCGCGCAAGGCGGCGGCTTTGTCCTTGCAGCCTTTAGCGATGTCGGCGAGATGGAACTTGGCGGCGAAGCGGTCCACCAGCGGACTGTCCTCGCCGGAAATCAGCGTGACATCGAGACCGGCTTTGCGGGCCAGGGAGACGCCCATGATATCGGCGAAGGAGAAGCGCTTCCATTCGGCGCCATCCGGCCCCCACCAGACGCCGCCGTCGGTGAGGACGCCGTCCACATCGAGCGCAATGGCTTTGAGCGGGCGCATGTCAGGCGGCGGTTCCTACCCGTCGGAGCTTCTTAATGATGGGCTGTTCGCGTTCCACCACCCGCTTCACGCCGTCGCCAAGCGACTGCTCGACGATGCGCACGTAGCTGACGATCTTGGTGATGCCGTTGGGCTCTAGCGAGGCGGCCTGGTCGGAGCCCCACATGGCGCGGTCGAGCGTGATGTGGCGCTCGATGCAGCACGCGCCCAGTGCGACCGCGGCGACCGTGGAAGGCAATCCGGTCTCATGGCCGGAGTACCCCACCGGAATGCCGTAGCGCTCGCGCAGGGTGGTGATGGCTTTAAGGTTCAGTTCGGGATAGTAGGCCGGATAGACGCTGCAGGCGTGGAGCAGAACCAGGTCCTGGGGGCCCAGCACTTCCACCGCATGATCGATCTCTTCGACGGTGCTCATTCCGGTGGAGAGGATGATGGGCTTGCCCTTGGAACGGGTGTGGCGCAGCAGGTGGTCGTCGGTCAGCGAGGCGGAGGCCACCTTGTAGCAGGGCGGATCGAACTGGTCGATGAAATCGACGGAGCGTTCGTCCCAGCAGGAGGCGAACCAGGGCATCTTGACCTCGCGGCAATAGCGGTCGATCAGACGGTACTCGTCGTGGCCGAACTCCAGGCCGTGCTTCAAATCGCCGTTGGTGGTTCCGAACGGGCTTTCCCGCGTTTTTTCCAGCTCCTCGCGGGTGTAGACGATGTCCACGGTGCGCTTCTGGAACTTCACCGCGTCGCAACCGGCCGCCACGGCCACGCTGATGAGGCGGCGGGCGAGGTCGATATCGCCGTTATGGTTGATGCCGATCTCGGCGATGATGAAGCAGGGGTGGCCGTCGCCCACCAACCGCTTGCCCAGGCGCACGGCGCCGCTATTCTCGTTGGCTTCCAAAGTGAGCATCTCAAACTCCCGCCCGCACGGCCTGTGTCGCAAGGCTGTGCAGTGCATTCAGCATGTAATCCAAAGTTTTCGGGCCCAGCCCGGGGTACAGTCCGATCCAGAAGACGCGGTCCATTACGAAGTCGGTGTTACTCAGGCTGCCCACCACGCGGTATTGGCTGTCGCGGTACGCCGGCTGGCGAATCAGGTTGCCGCCGAAGAGCAGCCGCGTCGCGATCTTGCGCTCCTCAAGCCAGGCGGTCGCCTGGTCGCGCGAGAAGGGCGCTTCGGGGCGCACGGCAATGGGGAAACCAAACCAGCTCGGGTCCGCGCCTTCGGTGGCCTCGGGCAGGATGAAGAACTCTTCCAGCTCGCGCAGCCCTTCGCGCAGGCGAGTGAAATTATGGCGACGCGTGGCGATGAAGCCGTTCAGCTTGGGCAGTTGGGCCAAACCGACGGCGGCCTGCATATCGGTGAGCTTCAGGTTGTAGCCGATGTGCGAGTAGGTGTACTTGTGATCGTAGCCGCGCGGCAGATCGCCGAGTTGCCGGTCGAAGCGCTTGCCGCAAGTGTTGTCGCAACCGGGAGCGCACCAGCAGTCGCGGCCCCAATCGCGGAACGATTCCACCAGCTTGCGCAGCAGCGGTTGATTGGTGAGCACCGCGCCGCCTTCACCCATGGTGATGTGGTGGGCGGGATAGAAACTGACGGTCGCGAGATCGCCGAACGTGCCGGCCTTGCGGCCGCGGTAAGTGGAACCCACCGCGTCGCAGCAGTCCTCAATCAACCACAAGCCGTGGCGGCGCGCGAAAGCCGTGACAGCCTCAAGATCGAACGGGTTGCCCAGGGTGTGGGCCAGGACGATGGCGCGCGTGCGCGGCGAAAGTGCGGCTTCCAGTTGCGCGACGTTGGCGTTGTAGGTGGGCACGGTGACGTCGATAAATACCGGCACCAGGCCGTTTTGCAGAATGGGATTGACCGTGGTGGGGAACCCGGCGGCGACCGTGATCACCTCGTCGCCCGGCGTCAGGCGGCGGTCGCCGAGCTTGGGCGATGTGAGGGCAGTGAGGGCCAGCAGATTGGCGGAAGAACCGGAATTCACCAGAATGCATTCGCGCAGGCCGAACCAGGTCGCGAAGGAGCGTTCGAATTGAGCGGCATAGCGGCCGGTGGTGAGCCAGAAATCGAGGGCGGAATCCACCAGCAGGCGCATTTCGGCGGCGTCGAACACCTTGCCGGCGACCGGCACCGCGGACTCGCCGGGTAGAAACGGTTTGGGCGGGAAGGCTTCGCGGCAATACTCACCCACCAGATCGAGGATCTGGCGGCGTAGCAGCTCGCGGCGAGGCTCCTGGCCGGGTTGACTCATGCGAAGAACTCCCGGTACCAGGAAATGGTACGCTCCAGGCCTTGATCGAGGGTGAAGAGCGGCGCCCAATTCAGGTCCGTGCGGGCGCGTTGAGCGTTGAGCGACTGGCGGCGGATCTCGCCCGTAGCCTGGGAGAGCACCTCGGGCTCAAGCGACGACTGCATGGCGCCGAGAATGCGCTGGACCATCGACAGGACGGTGACTTCGCTTTCGTTGGAGAAATTGAACGCCCGGCCGCGCAGATCGGAGTGCCGGTCCAGTTGCTCGGCCAGCAGCATGTAAGCCGCCGCGCCGTCCTCCACGTAGAAGTAATCGCGGACAAACTGGCCGTCGGAGCGAATCACCGGGCGCTCGCCGCGCAGCACCGAGCGGATGGTGCCGGGAACGATGCGGTTCCAATTCAGATCGCCGCCCCCGTAAAAGTTTCCGCAACGGGTGACGGCTACCGGCAGGCCGTAGGTATGGGCGAAGGTCTGCGCGATGAGATCGGCGCAGGACTTGCTGACATCGTAAGGATGCCGGCCCGCGAGCGGCGTGTCTTCGTTGTACGGCAGAGTCTCCTGGTCGCCGTAAGCCTTGTCGGAGGAAGCCACCACGATGGAGCGGACTCCGGGGGAGCGGCGGCAGGCTTCCAGCACATTCCACGTGCCCTGAATGTTGCTTTCGAAAGTGGAGATGGGGTTGCGGTTGGCGATGCCCACAATGGTCTGGGCCGCCAGGTGAAAAACGGTGGCGGTCTCGTATTCGCCGATGGTGCGCTCCAGGACGTCGCGGTCGCGAACGTCGCCGCGCACGACATTCACGCGGTCGATGACGCTGCACCGGACCAGTTCGCTGCGGGGAACCCAGTCGCGGACGAGGCAGACCACGTCGGTGCCGGCTTCCACCAGGCGGCGGGTGAGCCAACTGCCCAGCAGCCCGGTGGCGCCGGTGACCAGAACGCGGCGATCCTGCCAGAAACCGCGGGTCACGGCCACACCCTCCAGGGCGCCGCGCCGCCGTTCCACAACTCGTTGAGGTGCTGGTATTCGCGGAAGGTGTCCATGGCGTAGAAGAATCCGTCGTGGCGGTAGGCCATGAGCTGGCCGTCGGTGGCGAGGCGTTCCAGGGGTTCGCGCTCGAAGATGCAGTCGTCGCCACCAAGGTAGTCGAAGACCTGGCGGTTGAGCACGAAGTAGCCGGCGTTCATCCAGCCTTCGGAGATGGGTTTTTCGGTGAACTTGCGGACGCGGTCTCCGGGGGCCAGATCGAGCATCCCGAAGCGGGAAACCGGCGATACGGAGGTGACGGTGGCGATTTTGCCGTGGCTCTTGTGGAACTCCACCAGGCGGCGGACATCGACGTCGCTTACGCCGTCGCCATAGGTGAGCAGGAAGGTGTCGTCTTCGATGTAGCGCTGAATGCGGTGGATACGGCCGCCGGTCATGCTATCGATGCCGGTGTCGGCAAGGGTGACGGTGTAGCCCTGTTCATCGTGGGAGCCGTGGTAGCGGATCTGCGACTTCTGCCCGAGACAGATGGAGAAGTCGTTGTTCATGGCTTCGTAGTTGAGGAAGTAGTCCTTAATCGTCTGGCCGCGGTAGCCGAGACACAGGACGAAGTCGTGGAAACCATGGTGGGCGTAGGTCTTCATGATGTGCCAGAGGATGGGCCGGCCGCCCACTTCCACCATGGGTTTGGGCCGGAACTCGGTTTCTTCGCGCAGTCGCGTACCTAACCCACCGCACAGGATGACAGCTTTCACGTTTCGACAGCCTCGCCAGCGAAGTGCCGGCGTCAGCCAATTGCGCCAGCAGAGTCAATTTTCGAGGAGTCGTAGGCCGCACACTATCCCGTATTTAGAGATGAAACTGGTATATCCCTTAGTTATGGGTCTAGTGGGGGCGAGGAAGGGCTGGCGGCGGGTCGGTCAAGGCCGACTCATCCCATTGAAAAAATGTGGCTTACGACTATCGACCGGGCTAGCGGCCAGCCTATCGGCAGAGGCGGACTACTTCCGCGGCGATGGCGCCAAGCGGCAGAATGCGGTCAACGGCGTGGAGTTTGATGGCTTCGGCGGGCATGCCGAAGACCACGCAGGAAGCTTCGTCCTGGGCGATGTTGTAGGCTCCGGCCTCTTTCATTTCCAGCATTCCCTTGGATCCGTCGTCTCCCATGCCGGTCATGATGACGCCGACGGCGTTCCTTCCCGCGTACCGTGCTGCCGAGCGGAAGAGGACATCGACGGAGGGGCGGTGGCGACTCACCAGGGGGCCGTCCCGAACTTCCACGTAGTACCGGGCGCCGGCCCGTTTGAGAAGGAGATGGCGGTTTCCGGGTGCAATGAGGGCTTGGCCACGGATTACGGAATCGTTACCGGCGGCTTCTTTTACAGTGATGCGGCAGGTGGAGTTCAGGCGGTTGGCGAACTGTAAGGTGAACTGTTCCGGCATGTGTTGCACCACCACGACGCCGGGCGCGTCGAGCGGCAAGGCTTCAAGCATCTCGCGGAGGGCTTCGGTGCCCCCGGTCGAGGCGCCTACCACAACCACCTTCTCGGTGGTCTGAATCATGGCTTGGGACGGCGGCTTCGGGAGGACGGCGTCAGCGGTCAATTTGGGATTGACCGTCATGGACGAAGTACGCCGGGGATTCTTCAGCCGTGCGTGGGCGGCGGACTTCACCACGTCGCAGATACGCACGCGCGATTCTTCCAGGAATTCACGGGTTCCCAGGCGCGGCTTGGTGATGATTTCCACAGCGCCCTTTTCGAGAGCCTCGAGGGCGGTCTCGGAGCCGTTGGCGGTCAGAGTGGAACAAATCACGACCGGAATGGGATGCTGGCTCATGATCTTCTCTAAGAAGGTCAAGCCGTCCATGCGGGGCATTTCGATATCCAACGTGATGACGTCGGGAACAGCCTGCTTGATGCGTTCCACGGCGACGTAAGGGTCGGGCGCCACACCGATTACTTCGATCTGAGGATCGCTCTGCAGGATCTCCTTCATCGTCTGGCGGACGGTCGCCGAGTCATCGACGATCAGGACCCGGATTTTCTTGGAGAAGGGCATCGCAGTTCAGGACTTACGGTAAATGGCCGGGCCCACGGGGACCGCCGGGACATCCAGGCCGGCCAGCGTTTCGGAGTGACCCACGAAGAGGTATCCTCCGGGATTGAGATTGCGGCAGATACGGTTGAGCACCTTTTCCTGGGTCTGCCGCTCGAAATAGATCATCACATTTCGAAAGAACACGACGTCGAAAGCGCCCTTGACATTATAGTTTGCGTCCATGAAATTGAGTCTTTCGAAGGTCACGGAGCGCCGTAAGTCGGGGACAATGCGAACGACTTTGCGGCTGGGGTCTTTGCTGCGGAGCAGGTACTTGGCGCGCATCGCTTTAGGGATTGGAGCGATCAGCGATTCTTCGTAGATGCCGGCTTGCGCGCGATCGAGCACGCGAGTGGAAACATCCGTGGCGAAAATCGAGAACCCGAAGCCTCGGTTCGCGGCGGCAAACTCGTTCAAGACCATCGCCAGGGTATACGGCTCCTCGCCAGAGGAGCAACCGGCGGACCAGATCTGAACGGAACGGGCGCGTCCGCCACAGAAATCCGCGGTGAAAGGAGGCAGCACGGTCGCACTCAGGTAATCGAAGTGGGCCGGTTCGCGAAAGAAATCGGTCTTGTTGGTGGTAATCGCGTTGATAAAGTGAATCCGTTCATCGGTCGCGTCCGGCGAGTGGAAGAAGTACTCGGCATACTGGTCCACGGAATCGAAATTCAATTCGCGGACGCGGCGCATCAGGCGGCTCTGCACCATGGAGACTTTGGCATCCGGCATCTTGATGCCCAATTCGCTGGTGATGAACTGCGCCAGCCTGGAGAAACTGCGGGCCGACAGCCGGGTTATGTCGTCGATTTGGGTATCACTCATACGCGGTGAATTCACTGTCCCGGCGATCGGCGCCGGAGTTGGTTTTCAAGTCGATAGCCGCTCCGGCCGGCCCAACGGCCCGGTGGAGTTGCGCCAATTCCGCGGCGGCGGATGGAGATCGGGGCGCGCTTTTTCCTATTGATGGGTGGCGCGACTGCCCCGGAACCGGCCTCACGGCCGATTTCGATTCGAGCGCACGAAGATGCTCGCCCTCGCGGACCTTGAAGAAGCCCACGGTGGATTGTAGGATTTCCGCCTGGCTGGAGAGTTCTTCCGCCGTGGAAGCCATTTCTTCGGATACCGATGCGTTTTGCTGGATCACCTGGTCGAGTTGCTGGATAGCCTTGTTTACCTGGCCCGCACCGATATTCTGTTCCGCGCTCGCCGCGGCGATCTCGCGCACGAGTTCGGCGGTTTTCTGAATGTCGGGTACCAACTTGTCGAGTAACTGGCCCGCCCCTTCGGCAGTCTCCACGCCGCTTGATGTCAGGCGGCTGATCTCGGCAGCAGCCGTCTGGCTGCGTTCGGCCAACTTACGAACCTCGGAGGCCACCACGGCAAACCCCTTACCATGCTCGCCGGCCCGGGCCGCTTCCACGGCGGCGTTTAGAGCCAGGAGGTCGGTCTTGCGGGCGATTTCTTCGATGATGCTGATCTTCTGCGCGATGTCCTTCATCGCATCGACCGTCCGCCTCACCGCATCTCCGCTCGACTTGGCGTCCCCGGCGGCTTGCGAGGCGATCTTATCGGTTTGGCGCGCGTTATCGGCGTTCTGTTGGACGCTCGCAGCCATTTCTTCCATGGAGGATGTGGTCTGTTCGGCCGAGGCGGCTTGCTCGGAAGCGCCCTGCGACAGCGTCTGCGCGGTGGCGCTCATTTCCTCGCTGCCGGCCGCGACATTGGCAGCAGCCGCTCCGACCTCGCCGACGGTGCCCTGCAGTTTCTGCAACATACGGATGAGAGCGTGGCCCAGGGCGTCTTTGTCGGAGAGAGCCGTGGCCTCCACAGTGAGATCGCCCTCGGATATCCTGCCGGCGACGTCGGCGGCATTGTGCAGGTTATCCACCATTCGGTTCATCGCCGCAATCATCTGGCCAAGCTCGTCTTTCGAATCGACCTCTACCTTTGAGGTCAGATCACCTTGCGCAACCCGGCCGATTAGCGCGCTGGCGGTAGCCAACGGGCGAGTGATGCTGCGGACGATAGTCCAGGCAATGAGGACTGCCGCCAGTACGGCGGCCAATAGGCCTATCAGAATACCGCTACGCGTGCTGACCACGGCGGATTCTATGGCCTGACTCTTCTCGTCGGAGAACGACTTGCTGTAAGCCATCATGTCTCCGGTCGCTCTGACATAAGTCTCGTGAGCCGGGCGAAGCTGGCGATCGAGGACCGCCAGGGCTTCCGAGTCTTTCCCCGCCCGCTTCAAACGCAGCAACTCCTCCACATCGTCTACATACGCCGTCCGCGCCACCCCCAGACCGGCCAACAACTCGTGGCCCTTTTGAGTCGTGATGGTTTTCACGGCTTCGGCCATAGTATTCGAATTGGCCACCCGGACTTCCTGGTACTGCGCTTCCAGGCGAGCCACCTCCTGCCGGTCTTTCGACATGGCCAAGGTAAGAAGGATGATGAAGGCCCTCTGCTGGTTGTTCTGGACCTGCGCCATGAGATAGATTCCGGGCAGTGCGCTGCCGGTGACTTCGACCGACCTGTTTTGAATCGTCCCGGTCAAGCTGTGTGCGAACACGCCCAACGCCACCGCAATGAGGATAACGACTCCAAAGCCGGTCGCGATACGGAAGCCAATTCTCCAGTTTTTCATTTATTAATACCTCTTCGCCTATTGCTTCGCCGCTGAACTCCCCACGCCGACACCTTCCCCCACCAGCGCCAGTTCCTCCGAGCAGAACACGGCATTGACATCGAGAACGATGATGAACTCATCGGCGCGGCGGGCCATTCCTTGGATGAACTCGCTGCGCCATCGCATGGCGATTTGCGGAGGTGGATCGATGTTGGCCGGCTCGATTTCAATGACTTCATGTACGCTGTCGGCAATGCCCCCCAAGACAACGGTTTCGCCTTCCAAATCGAGCTCCAGAACGACGATCCGCGAATTCACCGTGTCTGTCTCTTTGGGGAGGCCGAAGCGGAGCCGCAGGTCCACCACGGGGATGGCCTTTCCGCGAACATTGACCACACCGCGCATATACGCCGGGGCGGTAGGGACGTTGGTGATACGAGAGATCTCCAGTACTTCGCGCACGTGATCGACGTCGATGGCAAACAGCTCGTGGCCGAGCTTGAACGTGATGTAATTGCAGGTTTCGGTAATCATGACGAAGCTCATTCCCCGGTTTCAGGACTCCCACTGGGTAAACTCGCGATCCTGAACGCCCGCATCGCCGCCGTGGGTTGCCAACTCGATAGCTCTCCCGCTGGATTCGACCGCCCGATTCATCTGAGCTAACCCCTTTGCCGCGGACAGGCCGTGGACTCCCGGTTTCAGGCCGGGCTTGGCCGGCTGCTTGCGTTTCGCCGCCAGGAAGTTTTGTCCGTCTCCGACTTTGAAGAAGGCAATAGTAGTCTGAAGAACCTCCGCCTGGCTGGAGAGTTCTTCCGCCGTGGAAGCCATCTCCTCGGATGCCGAGGCGTTCTGCTGGATCACTTGGTCGAGTTGCTGAATGGCTTTGTTCACCTGGGCCGCGCCAGTGTTCTGCTCCGCGCTGGCGGCGGCGATCTCGCGTACCAACTCTGCGGTCTTCTGGATGTCCGGCACCAGCTTTTCCAGCAGTTGCCCGGCTCCTTCGGCCGTCTGAACGCCACCGGCGGTCAGGCGGCTGATTTCGGCCGCGGCCGTCTGACTGCGTTCGGCCAGTTTGCGCACTTCGGAGGCCACTACCGCGAACCCCTTGCCGTGCTCGCCGGCCCTCGCCGCTTCCACCGCAGCGTTCAGAGCGAGCAGGTCCGTCTTGCGGGCGATTTCTTCGATGATGCTGATCTTCTCGGCGATTTCCCGCATCGCGTGGACCGTTTGCTTTACGGCGTCTCCGCTGCTGCGGGCGTCCCCGGCGGCTTTGGAGGCGATCTTATCGGTTTGGCGGGCGTTATCGGCGTTCTGTTGTACGCTGGCGGTCATTTGCTCCATAGAGGAAGTGGTTTCCTCCGCGGAAGAGGCCTGCTCGGAAGCACCCTGCGAAAGCTGCTGCGCCGTGGCGCTCAGTTCCTCGCTTCCACTGGAGACGTTGGCCGAGGCGGCAGTGACGCCGCCCACGGTCGTGCGCAGGTTGTCTACCATGCCGTTAACGGTGAGGAGCATCTCTCCCAGCTCATCTTTCGAGGTCACGTCGGCCTTCTTCCGGAGATCGCCTTCCGCCACCGTGCGGATCAAGGAAACCGCCGTGGCGAGCGGACGAACGATACTCCTTACGACCACCAGGGAGATCACAACCGCAATCGCGACGGCTATCGACAATCCCAGAAGAATGCCGGTCTTGGCGGCGCCAACGGAATCCTCAATGGCCTGTCCCTTCTCGTCGGCGAAGGACTTTCTAAACTCCATGAGCTGCTTGCCAGCCGCCTCGTAGCGGTCCTTTGCCGGTCTGACCTGCTGCTCCAAGGCGCTCAGCGTTTCTTTGTCTTTGGACTCCCGTTTCAACCGGAGCAACTCATCCAGATGCGGCATGTAAGCTGCACGCGCGGCCTGAAAGGAGTTGAACAATTCACGCCCTTTCTGGCTGACGATGGTCTTCTCATACTCGGCCAGTGCGGTACCGTTGGCCGCCCGAAGGCCTTGCACTTCGGCCTCCAGACGCGCCGCCTCCTGTTTGTCTTTCGAAGCTACGAGCTCGAGCAGCGTGGAATAGGTGTTCTGCAAGTTGCCCTGCACCTGGGAGACCATGTACAGGCCGGGCATGGCAGCTCCGGTGACCTCGGCCGAACTCTTCTCGATGGAGGTTACGCGGACGTACGCGAAAGCGCCGAGTGCTATGGCGATGGCAATCACAACCGTAAATCCGGCTGCGATGCGTGTTCCGATTTTCCAGTTTTTCATGGTGTTCACTTTCTGTCGCGGGCGGCGGCCGCCCGGCGCTCCGCGAATTGCACAATCGCGCGAATGTCCAGGATGAGCGCAACGCTGCCGTCGCCCATCACCGTGGAACCCGATACCACGACGACATTCCGCAAGAATCGTCCGAGAGATTGAAGTACTGTCTGGTGGGTACCCAGCACTCGATCGACAACCAGCCCTACACGCTGCTCCTCGTGATTCACGATCACCACCTTTTCGATGGGCGGCGGGCTGCCAGGGAGGCCGAACGCTTCCCGCAGATCGATGTAGGGGATCAGTTCCCCGCGCACGGCTGCGACGTTGCGTCCGTTATTCCGCGACCGCTGCGCGCGATCGAGCTCGATGTTTTCCGCCACCGAGGACATGGGAAGGATAAAGCTGTCTCCACCGACCTCGACCAGCAATCCTTCGATAATCGCCAGCGTCAATGGCAGCCGCAGGGAAATGGCGGTGCCTTTGCCGGGTTCGCTCGAGATGGTGACCATCCCGCGCAGCCTATCGATCTGCCGCTTCACCACGTCCATACCAACGCCGCGGCCGGAAATGTTGGTCACCTGGCTGGCCGTGGAAAAGCCCGGGAGAAGGATCAGGTTGAGAACGTCTTTGTCGCTCAGATTCGCATCCGGGGCGATGATTTGCCTCTCGACAGCCTTGGCGCGGATGGCCGCCCGGTCGAGACCCTGCCCGTCGTCCTGGACGCCGACTACCACCTCGGAACCTATATGTGCGGCTGTCAGGCGGATCACGCCGCGGGCCGGTTTCTTCGCGGCGACACGCCGCTCGGGCATCTCGATTCCATGGTCGATGGAATTGCGCAAGAGATGCACCAAGGGCTCGCCGAGCTGGTCGAGGATGCTCTTGTCGATCTCGGTCTCCTCGCCGCTGGCGACCAGCTCGATTTGCTTTCCGAGTTCGGCCGAAAGGTCGTGCACCAACCGGCGAAACCGTCCGAAGATGGTGCCGATCGGCATCATGCGAATGCTCAGAACGTCGTCGCGCAACTCGGCTACCAGACGCTCGATCTCCTCGACGGGGTTGGCAAGCTCGGGAGCATCGACATGCGAAGCCGCCTGAGCCAGCCGCGACTGGTTCACCACCAATTCGCCTACCAGGCCCACCAGACGGTCGAGCCGCGAGGAGGGCACCCTTACGCTCGACTCCTTGGACAGGGCGTTTTGGATCACGGCGCCCTGCCGGTCGCTGGGTTCGGCCGTCCGGGTGGCCGCCGGGGGAACTTCGGGACGCGGCCCGGCCGTTTCCGCGAGCGCTTCCACCTCCAGTTCCAGTTCCAGCGTGCTGCCATCTTCGACGAATAGGAAAACATCCCGGATAGCGTTCCGGTCGGCGCCGGTCCGCAACGTGATGGTCCACCAGAAATAGCAGACGTTGGGCTGAATTTCGTCGAGTGACGGCACGGTATCGGTGTGCGCCGACACCTTACATTCGCCAAGTCCACGCAGGTCCCGGAAGAGCAGAACCGGATTGCCGCCGCAGATCATCAGTTCGGGGTTGGGCCGAAAGCAGATCCGCCAGGTGCGATCGCCGGTCTGCGGAGAGACTTCCGAAGGAAGGGCGGGTGAAACCGGCGCCGCGGCGTGCGGTTCGGAGGAGAGCCCCTCCAACAAGGCGATGAGGTCGAGGGTGTTCCCACGCGCGGACGTCTCGCCCCGCTGTTCGGCGGCCAGCAGCAGGCGAATTTCATCCTTGGCGGAAAGCACCAGTTCCGTGAGCCTTTCGGTTACCGGGATGGCGCCCTTGCGAACCTGGTCGAGGACGGATTCCACGTGATGCGTGAATTGGGCCACCTGGTTGAAGCCGCACATCGCTCCGGACCCTTTGATGGTGTGGAATGCGCGGAACAACTGATTGAGCCGCTCGGAACCAGACCCTTCCCCGGCCAACGACAATGCCGCTTCTTCGACTTCCGAGAGCAGGTCTTCGGCTTCCTGGAGGTATGTATCGACGGGGTTATACTGCACCTGTGGACTCCCGTGCGGCCAAATCTTCGAGCGGGAGCCCGAGCGCGGCGGAGGTTTCCAGGACGGCGGTGGACCAGGAAACCACGTGGAAGGGCTTTTCAAGCTGCGAGGCGCTCCGGCGTGCGGCGCACAGCACTTGCAAGACGGCGGTGTCGCACCAGTCCACTTCCGAGAGATCGAGGTTCAGTTCCGCCTGGCTGCCGAGCCAATCGCGGAGGGAATCGCAGAGCTCGCCGGCCGCAGAGATATCGAGCGATCCCGAAACTTTTAGAATGCCGTTAGAGCCTTCGGTGGTGAGTTCCGTAGTCTTCCGCAGACGTCGAGTCCGACTTAGGGCTCGAAATCCACGACCTCCAGCTTCTCATATCGGATTTCTTGTGGTTTTCCTGTAGACCGGCGGATTAGAAGTTGAAGGAGGAGCGGGAAGCCACGGCTGTAGTTCCTCGTAAGTAATTGATTACACGAAAGTGCGAGAGGCCCCACGGCGCGCCTGTGCCTGGCGGAAATGTTTCGGACGGAGATTAGTTATTTCCGCTTAAGGGTCCAGCGGGTCCATGGCATCGGCGTGCAGGGACACTACGGCCGGCAGGAATTCCAGGTCGAAGATGGAGAGCCTGGGGCCGAATTTCCCGGGCACAAACCCGAGTTCCTGCAAGCAGCGGGTGATGAAGCGCTGGCTTTCGATGGCGGCGCTCTGATCCTGATCGGTGGTGATGAGCGCCGGTTTATCGAAGGGGATGCCGTAGCGGTAGATCTCGCGGGCGGCGTTGCGCAGGTTGGTGGTGGTGTGGCGCGCGTAGGGGTCCACCAAAATGGAGGATGCGGCGATACTGAAATCGGCAATCAGCGATTTCTTCATCTCCATAGCTTCGGCATACGGAGTGTCGGCCGGATGGACGCAACCGCCCGACACCAGAATCAGGGGGGCCTTTTTGTCTTGGAACCGCCGGGCAGCCAACTCCAGACGCAGTTTGCCCATGGCCGACAAACTCCACGAGGGACGGTCGGGGCCGGCGCCTGGGACGACGATCATGGAGTAGGGAAACCGGTCCCACCGGATGGAGTGGATAGAAGAGATGGCCGCGGCATTCTCCCCCGCTTCGAGAGGTTCGAAGCGCGCGGGCTCATCGCGGTGGTTGGCGTTCAGCAGGGCGAGCGCAAAGCGTAACGGCGGCTGAAAGAACAGGTCCATGCGCGCGGAGTCTTCGTTCAGAACGCCGACGATGGTGTGGAGCAGCGCGGCGTAGCTGGGGGCTTTGACGTCGAAAGAGATGGAGTCGATGGCGGGATAGCGGGGAGCGTGGCCGGCCCCGTAAACTTCGACAATATGGTTGATGGCTTTGGCGGCATCGGTGAAGGATTGCGCCAGAAACTCGGGGCCGGGCAAGTCCTGGTGCAACTGGAACACGCCGCTCGCGCGCAGAGGGCCATCGACCAGGCGCGCGACGTCCGGTTCGGCGGCATAGAGAGCGCGTAGAGCGGACGCTGCCGCGGCGATCTCGTCGGGCTGCCAGGTGGTGGCGGCAGTGTAGCAGCCCACTTGCGAGCCGCAGGAAACTGCATCGCGAAGACGATTGCGCAGGTCGCCGGCAAGTTTGGCGAGCGCCGGGTCGGACTGCGTGGCAGCGCGGACGGCGGGAGTCCGTTCGAGCATGGAGAGCAGATAGAAGTTCTTGTCCTGGACCGGAGACCGCAGGGCCAGCGGAGCTTTGGCCGGGTCGGCTGCCAGCAGACATAAGCATAGGAAGGGCGCGGCGAAGAGCCGCAACGCTCGGGACATGTCTTCTCGATGGTAGCGGGTGGCGGGGAGTGGTGGGAGGCGATTCGGCAACTGCGCCCGCCCCAGGGCGGAGATGGGGGTGTACTTTTGGCGGTCCCTTTGCCAGAATGGAAATCCAGGGATATACCCACGGGTGTAGGCGCCACCGGCTGGCGCTCGAGGTATTTCATGTCCAACATTCGCAGAGATTTCCTTAGGGACTTATTGGCCACGGGAACGCTCCCGGGTCTAATTGCTTCGATGGGGATCGGTCGAGCCATGGGCGCGGCGCTGGATGAAGACACGGCGAGAGAGATCAACCCCGACATCGATCCGAAAGCTCACAATTTTTGGTCCGCCTTCTGTTCTTCCGACGCGGAACCGATCGTGGGAGCGAGTGGGCAGCACCGGGGCGGAACTTCCCACCCTTCCGACGATGTGCAGCCGGTTTTTCTGCATCACGGCCCCGATGGGTTCCGGAATGCCGCCGAATTGGATGTCGGCAAGTTGGTCTCGGGGGGCGACGTGATGGTCAGCGTGAACACCTCGATGGTCAAAGTCGCCGAAGAGGATCAGAAGACATTCCAGCGGCTGAAAAACGCCCAGATTCGCGTGGATGTCGCGCAGAGAACGGGAATTATCCCAATGCTCGAAGCGATGGCTTATACCGTCGTCGCGGGAATGCATTCAATCCAGTCGGCAACCGCGAGTGCGTCCAAGTCCACAGCGGCGAAAAAGGCCCCCGCGGGACAAACTGCGGTACAAAATATCAGCGTCAACTCCGACGCGGCGTGGCAAAAGATGCAGAACATTCCCCTCCCCGGCGGAGAAGGCCGGTGGGCGCTGAATCTCGAAGCGCAAAGAACGGATTCGCTGTTCTGTAAACTGCTCCAAGGCGTCGTAAAAGAAGCGGGAATGTTCATGCCGATGCTTGGATTTCCGGGAATCGTCATGTCCGCGCTGAATTCATTCAACGGCATTTATGGAGTGCTGCACTCGGGGACGGTTCCGATCATCCAGGGCCATCCTGTCCGCGTATTTGCGACGCAAGAGGCAGTCCAACGGACGGGCGCGCCCGGCTCGGTCACGGGAATCCTGCTGAAGAGCGGCACTTACGTTTTGATGCCGGCAAAGCAGTCGCCGTCCATGGACGAATTGAAGAAGCTCACGGTAACGCAAGGCCGATTGGTGCCGCCAAAGACCGCCCCGACCGAGCTCGACGAGGCCGCCGCGGCCACCTTGAAGGGCGTGACCTACGTGACGTTCGATGTGGAGGTGGCGCCCACCATATTCGCCACTGGCGCAGCGAAAAGAGCGGGGTGACGCAAGCTAGCGCGTCCTCAAGGAGGTAGCGCCATTATGCGGAGAATCGTCTTTTGGGCGGGTGCGTGCCTGGCGCTGGCCGGGTGCCTTCGCGCCCAAAGCTCTTCGGGAATTCCCAGCCAGCCACAGAGCCCCGCCACGTTATTGAAGCTCCGGAAGCCCATCGAGCGCGAGATGCGCGGTGGCGAAAGACATTCGTACAAAGTCCACGCCCAAGCGGGCCAATTCGTGCGCGTGGTCGCATTGCAAGAAGGCGTGGATGTCGCGGTGACGCTGCTCGACGCCGGCGGAGAGCCGGTCTTCACCGTCGATTCGATGAACGGAGCGTACGGCCCCGAGCCCGTTTCAATAGTCGCTGAAGCGTCGGGCGACCTGCGCTTCGACGTCTCGACGTCCGCCACCGATGCCCTGGCGGGCCAGTACCAGATACAGCTCACGGCTTTGCGGGCGCCCACACAGGCGGACCGGAATCGTATCAAGGCCGAGCGAACCTACGCCGAAGGCTGTTCGCTTTATACGCAAGACAACGCGAAATTCGCGGCAGCGGCGGCGGCCAAATGGGGGGAAAGCCTGGCGCTGTGGAAATCGCTGCACGACAAGCCGGGTCAGGCACTTGCGCTTTACAGCATGGGCAATGCATTCGATTCCGCGCACGACGCTCGACAGGCCCTGCAGAGCTACAACCAATCTCTGCCGCTATGGCACGCTGTGAAGGATCGCGCCGGCGAGGCGGCGGCACTGAACAACATCGGCGCCGTGTACGAGAACCTCGGGGAGACGCGGAAGGCGCTGGAGTACTACACTCAGGCCCTGCCACTCAAACAGGCCGTGGGAGACCGCGCCGGCGAGGCGACGACGCTGGGCAATATTGGCGCCGCGTACGACAACCTCGGGGAGACGCGGAAGGCGCTGGAGTACTACACTCGGGCCCTGCCGATCAAACACGCCGTGGGAGACCGCGCCGGCGAGGCGACGACGCTGAACAATATCGGCGCCGCGTTCCTTAGCTTCGGCGACCAACGGAAGGCGTTGGAGTATTTCAGCCAGGCGTTGGCGCTGGCCCGCTCGGTGGGAGAAAGCGACGGTGAGGCGAGGACGCTTACCAGCATCGGCGTGATCTACTCCCACCTCGGGGAGAAACAGAAAGCGCTGGATTACTACAACCAAGCCCTGCCGCTGCTGCGCGCCGTAGGGGACCGCGCGGGCGAGGCGGTGACGCTGAATAATATCGGCGGTGTCTACAACGACCTCGGGGAAAGACAGAAGGCGCTGGATTCCTACAATCAGGCCCTGCCGATTTCTCGCGCCGCGGGGGACCGCCGAGGCGAAGCGACCACGCTGAGTAACATCGGACTGGTCTACGATTACCTCGGCGACACGCGGAAGGCTCTCGATTACTACAACCAGGCCCTCCCTCTCAAGCGCGTTGCCGGAGATCGCGCCGGCGAGGCGACGATGCTGACTAACATTGCGGGAGTCTACTCTTCCCTTGGGGACAAGCGGAAGGCGCTGGATTACTGCGGCCAGGCCCTCACGCTTTCCCGTGCCGTGGAAGACCGTGCAGGCGAGGCCTTGACGCTGAACAACATCGGGAAACTCTACAGCGACCTCGGGGAGGGTCGAAAGTCGCTGGATTACTACAACCAGGCACTGACGCTACTGCGCGCCGTGGGCGACCGCGCAGGCGAAGCCGTGACGCTGAACAATATCGGAGCGACCTACAACGGCCTCGGGGAAAAACAGAAGGCGCTGGATTTCCACAACCAGGCCCTGCCGATTTCGCGTGCCGTAGGGGACCGAGGGAGCGAGGCGGTAACGCTGGATGACATCGGGGCCGTGTACTCATCCCTCGGCGATCGGCAGAAGGCGCTGGATTACTACAACCAAGCCCTTCCGATTCTGCGCGCCGTGGGGGATCGCTCGGGCGAGGCGGCGACACTGAATAACATCGGCGCAATCTACGACCTTCTCGGGGAGAAACAGAAGGCGCTGGATTACTACAACCAGGCCCTGCCGATCCGGCGCGCCGTAGGGAACCGCTCCGGCGAGGCATCCACCCTGAACAACATGGGTGCGGTCTACGATAACCTCGGCGAGATCGGGAAGGCGCTCGATTACTACAACCAGGCCCTTCCGATTCTGCGCGCCGTAGGGAACCGCTCCGGCGAGTCGGTAACGCTGAATAACCTCGGTTCACTCTACAATGACCACGGAGACAAGCAGAAGGCGCTGGATTGCTATACGCAGTCGTTAGCGCTTTCCCGAGCTATTCAGGATCCCCTGGCGGAGGGTACCGTCCTGGCGCTCATGATGGATTATTGGAAGCTTCTCGGGAAGCCCAACCTGGCCGTTCTGTTCGGCAAGCAGGCCATCGATCGCTTTCAGCAGGTGAGGCGCAACATCGGCGGGCTTGAGAAGGAGACTCAACAGAGCTTCGTGAAATCGAAGGAAGACGATTACCGGGAGTTAGCGGCGTTGCTGATCTCCGGAGGACGCCTTCCGGAAGCGCAGCAGGTGATGGATCTGCTAAAGGTCGAGGAATACTCGCAATTCACGCAGCGCCGCGGCGACGTGGGTTCCGGGACAAGCCCGATTGCGCGCACGCCCAGCGAAGAGAAGTCGAATCGGGAATACGAGCGGATCACCGATGAGATTACCTCGATTGGCGAGGAATGGACGCAGTTGCACGCTAAATCCTCAAGATCCGCCGACGAAGAGAATCGGTACAACGACCTATCCGACAAATTGACCGCGGCCAATCACCGGTTCCACGAGTTTCTCAACACGCTGTACGACAGCTTCGGCAAGGGCGATCTGGCCAACGCCAAAGTGGAAACCATCAATGAGCAGACCGCCGGGTTACAGACGCTGGTGGGAGATCTCGGCGCCGGGACGGCGGCTGTCTACACCCTGTTGCTGGACGAAAAATGCGTAGTGATGGTGGTCACCGGAACAACCCGGGTGGCGCGCGAAATACCGGTCGGCAAGGTCGCTATGCGAGGCAAGGTGTTTGCATTCGTGCGGGCCCTGGCGGGACATGCTTCGGAAGAGGACCTTCTGCCGAAGGCGCAAGACCTATACAACGTTCTGATCGCTCCGATTGAGAAAGACCTGCAGGGAGTACAGGCGAAGACGCTGGTCTGGTCGCTCGACGATGTGCTTCGCTACGTGCCGCTGGCGGCGCTTTACGATGGCAAGCAGTACCTGGTGGAACGCTATCGAAACGCGGTGATCACCACAGCCAGCGTGGGAAACCTCAAAGACCAGCCGCAAGTGAGCAGTTGGCGCGGCGCGGCCATGGGTATCTCCAAGGACTACGACGGATTGGGCACACTGCTAGCTGTACCCGGCGAACTGGCCTCGGTGATACGCAGCGACAAGACGCCCGGTTCGCACGGACCCGTTCCGGGTACGATTCTGCTGGACGATTCCTTCACCGAATCGGGCATGGTGACGGCCCTCGATCAACACCCTCCGCTGGTTCATATCGCCAGCCACTACGTGTTCCACGTGGGCGACGACACAAACTCCTATCTGCTGCTGGGCGGCAAGCGTTCGGGTGGACAGGCGTTTCACTTGACCCTGGCGGACCTGCGCGAGGATCAGAGGATGGATTTCAAGGGCGTCGAATTGCTGACGCTGTCAGGATGCCAGACGGCGGTGGGCTCGCGCGACTCGGACGGGCGCGAGATCGATGGCCTCGGCATTACCGCGCAAAGGAAAGGCGCCAAGGCGGTCCTGGCAACGCTATGGGCAGTGGACGACGCCAGCGTCGGGTTGCTGATGGCGACCTTTTATAAGATCTGGGTCACTACCCCGGGCATTACGAAAGTTGAAGCGCTGCAGCAGGCCCAGTTAGCGCTTCTGCACGGCACTGCCGAGGGTGCGGCGAAGGAGCGCCCAGCTTCGCAGTATGCGAATCCCTTCTATTGGGCGCCGTTTGTGCTCATCGGAAACTGGAAATAGGGGTTGGGCAACGAAGCGATCTCCATTGCCCCGGTACGCCGGTCCGGCCAGGTCTTCGACCGCCTAATGATGTGCGATTGCCGGCCACTACTCCGGAGCCGCGAACGTCGGAAGCTGTCAAAGAATCCCCCGTACAAGGGCGAGACGGCAATTCGTGGCGTGCGCACTCATGCGCGCCGCATCCCGACTCATCGGGATGCCCGGCAAACACCTGTAGATTCAGAGGCTCTCCGCCGGGCATCGCCACGAGTGGCGGAGTGCCCTCTGGGACCGGCACGCATGAGTGCGTGCGCCCGTCGGCGCGCCAACTATTTCACGGCTTCTCACCGAGCGGTTTTGCAGCAGCATCGAATCCCGAGGTCATGGCACCAGGCTTACTCAGTGTTCCCAATGCAGCCGCAGCGAAGCCACGGAAACCGGGCCGCGGTCGCAGTTGTAGGCGGGGTTCGCCACGCGCTGGTAATCCAGGGTGACGGTCCACTGCCGGGTGGCGCTCCACGCATAGTAGGCTTCCGCAATCGATTCGGGCGCGTAGTTCAGGCGTCCGTCTCCAATGATGAAACCCGTACCGCCGGCCGCCAGAAAACTCCGCTGGTCGCCCGAGAGATAGTTGCGCACGGCGGCGAGACCGACCGTGTCGCGGCGTCGCTTCCATCTCCGCCCCTGGATCGAGACACCGCCGCTCACCGACCGGTCGATCTGGGTAAATGCCCAGGTCTCGGTCTTGCCGTGGCTCCACCCGTATCGGGAGAAGACACCGACGTCGGGCGAGATCTCCTGCTCCCAGTTCACGCCGAAGCCGTACTTCCTGGCGCCCGGTTGGCGGGTAGACGCCAGATCGGGGACGCCGTCAACCAGCGGCGCATCGCGGAACGTGCCGGCTCTTTCGCGGTTCAGGAAGCCCAGCAGGCGCAACGCGGCGGGGTGCTTTTTGAGGCTGTAGCGTTGCTCCCATTCGACCACCTCGCCGCGATTCTTGGCGATCCGCGTGTCGAGCGTCGGCCCGTTGGCCTCGGTCGGCTCCATGACGCTGGCCGCCCGCAGAGACCAGGAACGCATTGTCAATTCCTGCATGGCGCCGATGGTGTAGCCGCGCGTGTCGGCCGGATAGTCCCACGCGCCGTTGTACATCAACGACCAGTTCATGAATTGGCTGCGCGGATCGTGGCTGTACCGGTTGTTGTCGAAATAGTCCGTGACGGCGAACTTACCTGTGATCATGGTGAACCGGCTGACAGGCTGCGTCCCGGCCAGTTGGTTCGGCCCGCCATCCACCAATTCAGTAGCAGGGCCCAGTGCCCAGGTATTCCGCACAAACGCACGTGCCGGGTAGAGCGTCGGAGTGGCCGAGGCGACTCGCGGAATCTCGCCGTTGGTGAACCCGGCGATTCCCGTGACATCGCCAAAACCGCGGCCGCCGGCCACCTCCGGGTCCACAATCAGTTCGGTCCAGGAGTTGACGCGATAGCCCAGAAATACCGTCGTGGTGAGGGAGACACGGTTTTCCGGATGGGACGGCAGGCTGTTTGGGCCTTCATAAAGAGAGGGGAAAGATCCATGATGCTGGCCGATGGAAGTGGCCTGGAAGTAGATATTCCAGCGGTCAACGGAGGGTTGGTCCACAGCGTTCTGCGCCATGGCGGGGAGCCAGGCGGACAAAACGCCGGCGATTGGCAAGAAGAGTGGACGGTTCACGCGCATGTCTGTATCCTCGAAGCAGTCGATTGTCGATTTCCATAAAGTCTTAGTGCCCGTTGGGAAAGGCCACCGCTCCCTGACGGCCGAGGCTCCGACGCGCAACAGAGCCGCGACTGTCGGGGAGCGGTTGGCACGGTTATCTCGGAGCGAGCCCTTGGAGTTTGGTTGTGGTGCCGCCGAAACTGCCGCCGCTAAGCCGCAATCGGCCCGGTTATCCCTGCGTGGCGAACAGGCCTGCCAGGACCAGGACGTGGTAGAATACCAGCAGCATCATCAGAATCAGGTACGCCCGGAGACTCAGCAAGGAAAGGCGCACGCTCCGTGTCATCGGCATGGGGCCGAGGTTATCGGTATCGACCTTGCGTTCCGGTATATCGTCCAAGGGGTGAATCACCAGGAAATGGTTGGTCGCTGTGTTCCGCTCGATCGGATTCATTAGTGTCGTAGCCATGTTCTTTCTCCTTTTCGATATACCGGTCACTGCACTTTCGGGAAGAGGTTCGGGGCCGCAACCTGCGCGGCCAAAATCAGGGACAAGGCGAACAGGACCACGATAATGGTCCAGTTCACCGCATTATTCCAGGGCTTATTGGCGTGCTCGCCCAATAGTTCCTTATCGTTGAGCAGCAGTTGCAGGAAAATGATGGCCGAAGGCAGCATCACTCCCGCAAGCACCTGCACGCCCAGAATGATCAGTTGCAGCGGCGCGCGCGGAATCAACACCAGCCCCGCGGCGGCGGCCACGCACACCAGGTAGACCACGTAAAATCCCGGAGCTTTCCGCACCGGAAGTTGCAGGCTATGAGGCCAGCCGCGGACCTCGCCGTACGCCCATGCGCTGGAGAGCGATATGGCGGTGGTGCCCAGCACCGCGGCGTTGATCATCATCAGCAAAATCGCATGTTTAAAGAAGCCGCTGGTAAAAGTGCCGATATCCACGGCCATCTGCGCCGGGTCCGAAAACGTGAAGCCATGAACGCGCGACGCATTGCCGGCGATCATCATGCAGCACGCCACGGTGATGGTGATGCAGGCTCCCAGGAACGTATCGAGCCGCGCCCACTTGATGTCGGCAAAGCGCAGCCGCTTGTCGGCGATGCAACTCTGCTGGAAGAAGAGCTGCCATGGCGCAATGGTCGTCCCCACGATGGCAATCACCAGGAACATCAGGTCCGGCGTCAGCCCGCCGGCAGGCATGGACGGCAGCAGCGAATGACGGATAATCTGGACGACCGGAGGGCGGAGCGCGAATGCAATCACGAACCAGACCAGGTCCAGGGCGCACAGGAAAACCACGATGCGCTCCCAGCGGCGATAGCTGGCCGTCACGACGATGAGAATCAGTCCCGCCGCCGCCAGCGGGACGCCGATGCGCGGATCGACTCCCATCTTATTCAACGCCAGGTCGATGGCGGCGAACTCGGTCACCAGGGTCAGGAAGTTCACCAGTTCCAGATCGATCAGCGAAAACAGGCCCCACCACTTTCCGAACCGCTGGTAGATCATCGCGGCGTGACCTTTACCGGTCGCAATGCCCAACCGCACAACCATTTCCTGTATGAAATAACACACCGGCAATAAGAGCAGAACTACCCACAGAAGATGAGTGCCGTATTGCGCGCCGGCCTGGCTGTACGTGGACACCGCACCGGCATCGTTGTCCGCCACCATCACAATGAGTCCGGGGCCGAAAACCATCAGGAAAGTGAGCAGATCGCGCGCCCACTTGGATTGCACCACGCGCCCGCGGACCGGCATAACTTCCGTTTCCAGGCCGGATGCGGGCGTGGTTACAAATTTGTATGTCATCGGAGCATCTCCTTTTCCGCACCGGGCAGAAACACCACGGGCACAATGGCTGGCGGCTCGCCGTCGCGGCCGCGCGCCGGATCATTGGTCTTGCTGGAGATGTCGAAAGAGAAGAACAACCCGCCCCGAAACTGGGACGTTGGCATTCAACCCTTCGCGTTCACCACCGCTCATGCTTTGTGGAAGCCGCAGCGGGAACGCGATAGGAGAAGCCTATCGAACTACCGCTGGAACTTCCACGGCGTATCCTCCGGTATTCCCGCAGGGGAAGGAGGCTTATCGTCGTTCGGTTCCATATACCTTTCTGGAGACGAGTCGAAGCTCAGGAGGGAAATAAAAAAACCATTTCCCCCGAGCGGAAGAAATGGCCAACTATCGCAGAACGATTGCTGACGGATTCCCCCACTGGTCCAAGCTTCAGCACCGCGCGCCGTAAGAGATCCGAAGACCTCAGCCACGTTAGAGAAACCCTTAACCCGGGAGTCCCTGGTCACCCTCCACACAGCATCTTTGGATGCCTGAGGGCAGTGGCTTATGTGCCGCGCGGACGCCTCGCCTACCGAGGATCCATGCAAATCGGGTGGACTTGGTCAAATTGCAAACCGTATCCATCCAATTCGAACATAGCGCGCACTTCTTTGTTGTGTCAACAACAAATTGATGAACCGGCCTTAATCCGATGGCACTATCGTAAATGCAGCGCTGTGGCGCACGTACTCATACGTGCCGCATCCCGATGCCCGGCGCATCGTCTGCCGGTCCGGAGGCGTCCCGAAGAGTCGCGACGCGGCACCGAGGGTGCGCAATGCCACTTGCTTTTCCCGCAACCGGACACAGGCATCTGTTGACGCCCGCAAGATTCCGTTGTGGGGCAGGATGGTATCCTGCGGCCCGGCCCAGGGGGCACCCCCTACTCGGCCTGGTCGGCATTTGCACACTGGTCGGCAGGCCGAGTACCACTCGGCCGCAGGTTGCCAACCTGCCCCACATAAGACCGCGTGCGAGTCTCAATCAACAACGGTGTCCGGTTGTGGGAAAATTAAGTGGCATTGCGCAGGGTACGTGCGCCACAACGCTCCCCAGAAAGCCCTACGTATACAGGCCCATGCGCTCTTTGGTGAGGCGGACGGTGGAATCGGCCAGCGGTGCGACCCTCTCGGCGCCTTCGCGCAGCACGCCGGCCAGATAGCCAGGATCGGAGACGATGCGGCGGTAGCGCTCCTGAAACGGTTCCAGGTGCGCGACGGCGATCTCAGCCACCTGCTTCTTCAGGTCGCCATACCGCATGCCCGTGAAGCGGGCCTTGATGGCGTCGTCCGAATCGCCGGAGAAGGCCTGGTATATGGAGAGCAGATTCAGCACGCCCGGTCCGGCGGTCGCCACATCCACGGCCGGGTTGGAATCGGTAGTGGCCCGCATGATGGTCTTGCGGATCTTGCTGGGCGGATCGAGCAGTGCTACGGCATGGTTGGCCCCGGTCGCCGATTTGCTCATCTTCTGCGTAGGATCGTCCAGCCCCATGACGCGCGCGCCGACGGTGGGCAGGCTGGTATCGGGAACCACGAAGGTGTCGCCGTACAGGGAGTTGAAGCGCTGGGCGACGTCGCGGGTCAGTTCCAGGTGCTGCGCCTGGTCCTCGCCCACGGGAACGATGCCGGCCTGGTAGAGCAGGATGTCGGCCGCCATCAGCACGGGATATTGCAGCAGGCCGTCGCTCACGGACTCCTGCTTGGCCGCCTTGGCCTTGAATTGCGTCATCCGCTCCAACCAGCCGATCGGTGTGACGCAGGTCAGCATCCACGCCAGCTCGGTATGCGCCGGCACGGCGGACTGCACCATGATGGAGCAGACTTTGGGGTCGATTCCGGCCGCCAGATAGAGCGCCGCGATCTCGGAAATCTTCGAGCGCAACTCTGCCGGGTCCTGGTAGAGCGTGATCGCGTGCAGATCGACGATACAAAAGATACACTCATAGTCAGCCTGGATGCGCACCCAGTTCTTGAGGGCCCCCAGATAATTTCCGATGTGAAGGTTTCCGGTCGGCTGCATGCCGGAGAAGACTCGTGTTCTCATGGTAGGGTAAGCGGGAGTACATCTTTATCGTAAGCAATTTCGAAGTCAAGGTGGAAAAACTCGTGTACGGCGGCGATGGCCTCGCCCGGCTGGATGGCCGCGTGGTCTTCGCTCCGTTCGTACTCCCGGGGGAACGTGTGCGCGCGGCGACCGACCGGCAGCGGCCCGGCCTGGTGCAGGCGCGGACGCTCGAAGTGCTGGAGCCCGCGGCCGAGCGCGTGGAGCCGGCGTGCCCGGTTTTCGGACGCTGCGGCGGATGCCACTACCAGCATGCGCCCTACGAATACCAACTCGCCGCCAAGCGGTCCATCCTGGTGGAGGAGTTGCGGCGGTTGGGCAAAATCGAGCCGCCGGGCGAAATCGCGGTGATTTCGGGCCAGCCGTGGGGCTACCGCAACCGCGTGCAACTCCACGTCGAAAACGGGCAGATCGGGTACTGGGAGGCCAGGTCGCATAAGCTGTGCGCGACGGCCGTCTGCCCCATCGCCTCGCCCAAAACCGAGCAGGCGATCGGCGCGCTGGCCGGGATGCTGCACGATCCGCGCTGGCCGCGTTTCGTGCAATCGCTCGAAGTTTTCACCGACGAAGAACGCGTCCAGTTGAACGTCCACGACACCGAGAAACCGGTGGCGCGTCGCTTCTTCGACTGGTGCGGCGAGAACATTCCGGGGATGGTGGTGGGCGCGCTGGACTATCGCGGGGAGTTCCGCGTCAGCAGCAATTCCTTCTTCCAGGTGAACCGCTTCCTGATCGACCGTCTGGCGGAAGCGGCTCTGGATGGCGCCGAGGGAGATTCGGCGCTCGATCTGTACGCCGGCGTGGGGTTATTCACGCTGCCCCTGGCGCGGCGGTTTCAGAAGGTGACCGCCGTGGAATCGGGCGGAGGCGCATCGCGCGACCTGCGATTCAACCTGGACCGCGCCGGCCTCACCCAGGTGCGCAGCGATGCCGCCACGGTGGAGGCGTTCCTCGAAAAACTGAAGCGCGCACCGGATTTCATGCTGGTGGATCCGCCGCGCGCCGGCCTGGGCAAGCAGGTAGTGGAGCGGCTGAAAGTATTGCGGCCGCGGCTATTGACCATCGTGGCGTGCGACCCGGCCACGCTGGCGCGCGATCTGGCGTCCCTGGTGGCGGGCGGCTATAAGATGCAGAAGATCACCCTGGTGGACCTGTTCCCGCAGACGTTTCATCTGGAGACGGTGGTGCGGTTGGCGCTGTGATTTGCATGGCACCGCACTTCTGACGTTCCTCTGTGAGCGTTTGGCGGCCAGTCCCACACGGGCTGCGTCGGTTCGCCGCGCGGTTCCGGCGCTTCAGCCCACGTGGCCAGGCAATTTGAAAGAATTGGCAATGGAGACCCGCATGAATTCAGCGTCGATCTTTGATCTAAGCCCCTCGGAGAAGCTCCAACTTGTCGAAGATCTGTGGGACGACCTTGCGGCCGCGCCGGAGGCCGTGCCAATCCACGATTGGCAAAAGCAGGAACTGGCGCGCAGGAAGGCGAATCTCCTGAAGAACCCAGCATCGGGACTGCCCTGGGAAGAGGTGAAGCGCCGGGTGCGTGCCCGCTGTGCCCGTTGAGTTTGTGATCGCTCCCGAAGCCGAGGTGGACATTGCAGAAGCCTACGTCTGGTATGAAGGCCGCAGAGACGGACTGGGTGAGGAGTTCTTGAGCTCGGTCGATGCGTGTCTGGAAAGCATCCGGCGCCGGCCCCAGATGTACCCTATCGTCCACGAGGGCTATCGCCGCTCCCTGATACGTCGTTTTCCATACGCCGTGTTTCACGAACCGTCGGAAGCGGCGGTCACGATCTACGCTGTATTTCATACCTCTCGCGATCCCGACAAATGGCGCCAGCGCCTTCCCTGATAAGTTGCGTTGAAACCCACGACTACCGTAAGCGTCAGACCAGCCCATCTTTCCAAGCGCCTCCGTTGGTGATGCAGTGGAGAGGTGGACGAACGAGTGCAGGTGGTAGAGGTGCGGCAGTCGATGTAATGTGCATGGCGCCGCATTGATGACGTCCCCCTGTGAGCATTTGGCGGCCAGCCCCACGCGGACAGGATCGGTTAGCCGCGTGGTTCCGATTTGGCCGTGCGGTTGAAGCCACGTTCAAACAGGGGTAATTCGGGGCGCCCCGACTAGGTGTTCCAGGGCTACCATCGGAGCGGAGACACTGTGAGCCGGCGAGTTCAGGAAACTGCGGAGCGGATGCGCGCCCTTTCCGGAGCCGAACCGCGCGAGTTGCCAGCCTGACTGGATGAGTACGAGGACTGGTCGTGGAGCGAGAGGTTCGAGGCTGAAGTTGCCGCCGGTAAGTGGGACTCGCTCGCGGAGAAGGCGCTACGCGACCGAAAGGAAGGCAACTCGACTTCGCTCCTGGCCCCACCACTTCCAAGGCTGCTTGAACACGAGCAAAACGACGTATTGCATGGTAAAGTCGATTCTGAAAAGGGGATAAACGCGTGCTGAAATATTTTATAGCTCTTGCGCTTCTGGCTTTCACCGTCGCGTGCAATCAGTACACCAACCCTGAAACAACGGCTAGCGCACAATCACCCGCGCGACCCGAACCTAAGACGCAGGTTCGGGATGCCGCAACTGCTGAGGCGCAGGCCGCCGCTAAACGGTTCTGGAGCCTTTACCTCACTCAGTGCGGTGACTCGTACTACGAATACCATCAAGACTGGTTTTCAGAGGAAAACCAAACCCGGCCGCGTGTCCATTTCACTCAATACAAGCACGTGTCTTTTGCCGCGGTCAAGCCGCGCCCCGTAACAGAGGCTGACCGCGAGAATGGGTACTCATGGCGCGGTCTAGCGGTCATGAATTACAAGCTGTTCAGAACCTACGACTCCGACAACGGCGGTTGGGGAAGCTGGATTGACGGGTCTGCTTATGAATGGAAGATGGCGAGGTTCAAGGGGCACTGGCAGTTTGGTCTGAATGTTGGGTTTACCGAGGACATCACGACGATTGACACCGACTCCGTGCCGCCGCGGATATATCCTTCTTCGGTGCATCAGTGGAGGCGCTTGGAAACCCGATCCTGCGGTGGCATACCCGGCGCGTCGGAGTATTCCGAAAAACACGCGGAGGGCCGCGAGAAATAGCCCCGTCTTCGTCTCACAGAGGGTCCGTTTCGGGACATGTCCGAGCGTGCAGCGTGTTATCCTGCCACGGATGAAACCAGACCTCTACACTAGAGCAGTTCTCACAGTGATCGCGCTTGCCCTCGTGCTAATCGCCTGCAATCAGTACGTCCGCCCGGCCACGACGGCGTCGGCCCAGGGACCGTTTGCCGCCATGCAGTTCACCGGCGATGCACACAGTTTCACTCTTTTCGACCAGCGGACCGGCGACATCTGGACGTATTTTCAAGCGGGACCCGACATGAACATGATATTGCACCATGCCAAGGTGTCTGCGCCTGGAAAGCCGGTGCCCAGCCTCACGGTTGTGAATCAGCCTCAAAAACCGTAAGTTTCGGGACAAACGCAGGACACCCTAAAATCAAGACCTTCAGCGTCTCAAAAGTCAGCACCAAAATCGCGGCCAGACGATCGTCGCGGCAGCACTAAGGTTGCCGTAGACGTAATCTCGAAAGCCCGTTCCAAATGCAGGCACCATTTTGAGCGTCGCGCTTGGCATCTTCGGGTTCCGCTAGGTCACTTAGCGGGGTCGCGATCCCGCAAAAGGATCGAGGCGGCCCGACACGGAGACCCCAACCGGCTCGCTTCTCGAATGGCGGGATGCGCGCTGCCCAGTCCTGAACGCCGCGCGTATCCCGCATCGGCCGTCCATCGCGCTTCGCGAAGTCGATCACTGGGCGTCGCAGCCTCTTCGAGCCCAAGCCGGCCGGCGCCGGCCGCGACCGAAGGCCCGCATGGGAGAATGTAGTTGGGTTTCGACCGTGGGCTGAACATCGAGAATCCGGAGATCGAGTGGTTGGCCGCTGAAGTGGCGAGCTTAGCGCGCGAAACCAAGACTGAGACCATTCACCGCGCTTTGCTGGAACGGCGCGCAAGGCTCCGGTCCCACACACGAACCTCTCCCGAGCGCCTCGGCCTGCGCGCGCACATCGAGCGAAACGCGTGGCCCATCGTGCCGCCGGCTGAGTTGGGACGCGTTCTCAGCCGCGAAGAGGAAGAGTGCACCCTGGGCCGCTCGTGCGGCGCGCCCGAGTAAGCCGTCCCGCCGCAGCCATCGCCCAGCACCCCTGCTACGATAGAATTCAGCCCCCTTTCCAGCATCCCTATGCCCGAAAAGTCATACGACCATAACCAGATCGAACTGAAGTGGCATGAACGTTGGCAGAATGCCGACTTTTACAAAGCCGAGGAGAATTCCTCGAAGCCCAAGTTCTACGTGTTGGAGATGCTCCCTTACCCCAGCGGCATGCTGCACATCGGGCACATTCGCAACTACTCCATCGGCGACGCGCTGGCGCGGTACAAGTGGATGCGAGGCTTCAACGTGCTGCATCCCATGGGTTGGGACGCCTTCGGCCTGCCCGCGGAAAATGCGGCCATCAAGAATCAGCTTCCGCCGCGCGAGTGGACCCGCAACAATATCGCGGCCATGAAGACCACCCATCGCCGCTTCGCTTTCAGCTACGATTGGGACCGCGAGGTCTCCACCTGCGAGCCCGAATATTATCGCTGGAACCAGTGGTTTTTCCTGCGCATGTTCGAGCGCGGCCTGGCGTATCGCAAGGAAGCCCTGCTGAACTGGTGCCCCAAGTGCGCCACCGTGCTGGCCAACGAACAGGTTGTCGAGGGCTGCTGCTGGCGTCACGAAGATACCCCCGTGGAGCAGCGCGCGCTGGTGCAGTGGTTCCTGAAGATCACCGCCTACGCCGAACAGCTTCTGGACGACATGGGCCAACTGCAAGAGGGATGGCCGGAGCGCGTCCTTACCATGCAGCGCAACTGGATCGGCCGCTCGGAAGGCGCGGAGATCGATTTCCATCTGGAGCAGACCGGCGAGCCGATCCGCGTTTTCACCACGCGCGTCGATACCATCTACGGCGCCACCTGCGTCATCCTGGCGCCGGAGCATGCGATCAACGAACGGCTGCTCGACGCGGCAGGTAAGGCTCGCGCCAAAGCCATGGTGGACGCGCGCGCCAACCGCGACCCCGGCGATATCGAAAAGGAAGGCTTCTTCACCGGCCACTACGCCATCAATCCGTATTCCGGCGAGAAGGCGCCCATCTGGATCGGCAACTTCGTGCTGATGGGTTACGGCACCGGCGCCATCATGGCCGTGCCGGCGCATGACGAGCGCGACTTCGAATTCTGCCGCAAGTACGACATCGCCGTGCGCCCCGTGATCCGGCCCGTGGATGGCGCGCTGGCCGTCGAACCCGGCATGCAAGTGGCGTTCACCGACTACGGCGTGGTGGAGAATTCCGGCCCATGGTCTGGCCTGCCGAGCGAGGAAGCGCGCCGCAAAATGGCCGCCCACGCCGAGGCAAAAGGCTTCGGCAAGGCCGCCATCACCTTCCGCATCAAGGACTGGGGCATCTCCCGCCAACGCTATTGGGGAACGCCCATTCCCATGATCCACTGCCCGGCGTGCGGCGTGGTCCCTGTGCCCGACGACCAGCTTCCGGTGGTGCTGCCCGACCGCGTGGAACTCACCGGGACCGGCCGCTCGCCGCTCGAAAACGTGCCCGAGTTCGTCAACGTGAAGTGTCCCAAGTGCGGCGCGGCGGCCCGGCGCGAGACCGATACCATGGACACGTTCATCGATTCGTCCTGGTATTTCTACCGCTACTGCGACGCGCACAACGACAAAGCGCCGTTCGATTCCGCCAAGATCGCCTACTGGTTCGAGATCGATCAATACATCGGCGGCGTGGAGCACGCCATTCTCCACCTGATCTACTCGCGCTTCTTCACCAAGGTGATGCGCGACATCGGCGTGATAAGCAACAGCGAGCCGGCGCGGCGCCTGTTCACGCAAGGCATGGTGATTGCGGAAGGCGCCAAGATGTCCAAGAACAAGGGCAACGTGGTGGGCGCGGACGCGCTGGCAGGCGAGTTCGGCGCCGACACCGCGCGTATGTTCGTGCTCTTCGCCGCTCCGCCCGAAAAGGAAGTGGACTGGCGCAAAGAAGGCGCCGAGGGCATCTACCGCTTCCTCGGCCGCGTCTACCGCTTTGTCACGCGCAATGTGGATCGCCTGGGCGATGGCGCCGTAGGTTCATCGGACCGCAAGGTGCTGCGCAAACTCCACCAGATGCTGCGCAAGATCACCGACGATTTCGAAACGCGCTGGCACTTCAATACCTGCATCGCCAGTGTGATGGAACTGGTGAACCTGCTCTACGCCGAGGAAGAAAATCTCTCGGGCGCGGCGCTGGCCGAGGTGATCGAAAAAATGGCGCTGGTGCTGGCGCCGTTCGCTCCGTACCTGAGCCAGGAAATCTGGGAGGAACTCGGCCGGGAAGGCCCGGTCTTCCGCCAGCCCTGGCCGGCGTTCGACGTCGAATTGGCCAAGGACGACGAAGCCGAAATCGTGGTCCAGGTGAATGGCAAGCTGCGCGCGAGATTCCATGCCCCCTTCGGTACGCCCGGCTCGGAGTTGGAAGCGAAGGCGCTGGGCGACGAAAAGGTGACGCCGTTCCTGGCGGGCAAGCAGGTGGTGAAGGTCATTGCGGTGCCCGATAAGCTGGTGAATATCGTAGTCCGGTAGACCGGTCTACCAGAAATACTGCTTAACCACCTTCGGCGAACTGGGCGCGCCCGAGATCACTTTCACGTGCAACACCAGTTGCAGGTTCTTCTTCTGCCAGTCGCGGGGAGCGTTGCGCAGGGCTTCGGCCATCAGGTCGGGATTGGTGACCAGGTCGGCCGCGGCGTCGGTGCCGTATTGGGTGATGCCGGCCAGTTCCACCAGCATGGCGTGCGTATCGGGATGGAAGACCCGCGAGACAATGGCGTAGTCTTCCGTGGTGCGGCGGTCGCGCGGCAGATCGGGGAGCGCCCACTCGGTGGCTTTGCCGTTGTCGGTGATGCCGGCCGGGCGGCGGAATCCATCCACGAAAAAGCGCATCTGATTGCTGATCTGGTTCCACTTGGTGTACGAAAACCCGACCAGAATCGCAGGGCCGGAGCGGAGATCGGCGAACGAGACGTCGTTGCCCAGCTTGACGCGATACGGACGGCGCAACCGCGTGAGCATGGCGGCCAGGCGCGAGGTGGCGATGAGATCGCCGCCGCCTACGAACTGGTCGTTCAGAAGTGTGAAATCCGAGACGTGCGACGGCGGAGTGATCGAAGGATCGATATCGACGCCGTAAACCGGCACGTAGGCGGCGCACAACTGCAAGGGCGACGAGCCATTCAACACCGGGGCCCAAAACTGCTCGAGCGGCGTGACCGCGGGGCGGGTGGAGACCCAGACGAGAGCCGCGGCAGCCACCACCAGAATCGCGAGCGCCACGCGGCGGGGCGTGAAGATGGCCGGGCGCACCGGAAGCAGCGGGACGTCCGGCGCCGCGTCGGCGGACAGGCCGGGCAGGCTGGGCGCAGCGGGCTGCGGACCATTCACCGGATGGAACTCGGGGATGTAGGTACCGGAAGGCAGCTCGATGCGGACCGGATCATGCGCGCCGCGGTCGGAATAGTAGAGGCCCAGCCGTTTGCGAACCTCCCCGGCTTTGACGCGCACGGTGGCGTCGTCGCTGGGATCGTAGCTGGTGGGCCGGCCGAACACCTCGATGCCGATGGTGCGCTCCTTGAGCATGTCGCCATGCCCCTGTAGCGTGTTCTCGACGGTGTACCGGAGGAAGTCCTGACTGCGCTTGCTGGAACGAAATTCATGGCTGGCAAGGACCCGGCTCAACTCCTCGCGAACCTGCTCTTCGGTCACTGGCGCAGCCTGCCCCTGGTCCGGCACAGGCGCTGGAGAAACCCCCGGAGAACGTTCATTCGGCATGAACCCACTCACTTTACCGCGATTGCTGGTCCGATTCTACCAGATCCGCCACACCGCGCCGCCGCGCTGAAAACAAAAGCGTTCGATTGCCGTAACGAACCGTCCGCAACAGCCTCGCAACCGTTCAGTACTGGACAGCGGGCCCGCCGATAGCCCAGATTCATTCTTGAGCGCCATGTCGAAGATGCTGCAAGAGACCCGCCAGCAGCCGGAAGCGCTGGCGAAAACACTGGAGGAAGCGGCCGCCCGATTGCGCGACTTGCGCCGCCACCTGGAAACGCACCGGCCGCGGCTGGTGATTCTGGTGGCGCGCGGCACGTCGGACAATGCCGCCCAGTTCGGCCGGTACCTGATCGAAATCTCCACCCACATTCCGGTCTCGCTGGCGGCGCCTTCGGTGCTGACGCTATACGCCAGCCCGGTGGATCTGCGGGACGTGCTGGTGGTGGGGATTTCGCAATCCGGCGAATCCACCGACACCAACGCCGTGCTGGCGGACGCGCGCAGCCGCGGCGCGATCACCCTGGGGATCACCAATGAACCTGGAAGCACCATGGCCGAGATCTCGGCGTACACCCTGCTGGTGCGGGCCGGCAAGGAAGAGAGCGTGGCCGCCACCAAGACCTACACCTGCCAACTTCTGGCGCTGTACCTGCTGGCATACGCGCTGGGCGGCGAGGTGGCATTCGACGCGCTGCGCCAGTTGCCCGAGTGGATGGAGGACGTCCTCGAGATCGAAGAGCGCGTGGGCGAGATCGCCGAGCGTTACATGTTCATGACGCGGGCGGTGACGGTGGGCCGCGGCTTGAACTACGCCAATGCGCTGGAATTCGGCCTGAAGCTGATGGAAACGTGCTACGTGGTGACGGAGCGGTTCTCGTCTGCGGACCTGATGCACGGCCCCATTGCGCTGGTGGAGCATGCCTTTCCGGTCTTCGTATTCGCTCCCGCGGGGGTGACGTGGCAATCGATTTCCGCCGTGGTGGACATGCTGGAAGAGGTCAAGGCCGAAACGTTGGTGATCACCGACGAGAGCAATACCGAGGCCTGCGCCAAGCCCGCGCGGCTGATTCGTCTGCCCATTCCGCCCGGCCACTGGGGCGGTCCGCAGGATCTGTACACGCCGATTCCGTACATCGTCCCGGCGCAACTCTTCGCGGCGCAACTGGCCGAGATCAAGGGTCTGAACCCGGATCGTCCGCGGATGCTGCAGAAGATAACGCGGACAATGTGAGGGGGGGCTTCCAAGTCTGATCCGACGCCGTTCACCCAGCGCGTTTGAATGGCGGCCCTGGCGACTGCCCTCCAGGATTAGGAGTGGCGATCATCAGGGGGCGTCGCTGTTGCAGGGGACTCTCCCGCTCGCGTGGGAGCATCCACATCGACGGGTCGGCGTTATGTGGCGGAGCGGATTGGGCTATATTCCGACGCCCGAGAGAGAGAAGGTGACCTCGGCCGGGGCAAAGTTGAAGTGAGAACTTGGCTTGTATTCCCATTGTTTGACGGCGTCGAGTGTGCTCTCTGCGAATCCTGCTGGGCCTCCGGTGATCACGGCTTTCGCCACCTTGCCGTCGGGACTGATGAGGAGGTTGAGGGTAACCTTGCCCTCTATCCGTTTCGCTTTGGCGTCGGGAGGGTAGATCGGGGTGACGTCTTTGATTCGGCCGGAACGGAGGTGCTCCGCGCTCGTGCCAAGGACCCGAGGTGGGCGCTGGCCGCGCTTGGGTAGGGGCCGGTCGATAACGGCATACAGATTCACAGTGGTTGGATCGAGCGCCAAGGCGCGTTGCAGTAGTTCATGGCTCACGGTGGTGTAGTCCCAGTCCATCTTGCCATCGGCATACAACATGCCGCCCTGAACGGCCATCCAGAATCCAGCACCACCGATCAATTTTGCATCCGAGCTCTGGCGCAGTTCCGCCAGGGTCTGCCTGGAAAAATCCGAACTCCTGACGGTGTCGTCCACCGCGACTGAGTCGCTGGTGCGATAATCCCTGGCTACTACGCCAAGCTGAACGAGCGCATACAGAAAGCCCACTGATCGTGAGTTGCCCAAGCCACGGAGCAAGGTGGCTGCCGCCGCGGGATCGCCTAATTCGAGAAACCTAGCTGCATTCTTTTGGATCGTGCGGTCCTCCGGGTGCGCTTGGATCTGTTTCATCCATACCGCAGCCGCTTGATGAAAACGGTCTGGATCGGCAAGCCGATCACCGGTCACGAAGATCTGATCGATAGCGTTTGCGATATTGAACAACTCCGATTTGGGCTCGCGCCGGATGATCCAGAAAACATGCTCGGCGCGCCGCTGCTTGATAGTATCGACAGGGAGTGACTTGCAGGCGACGGAGTAATACGCGAGCAATGCGATGTGGGAGCGGAGGTCGTCGGCGGAGCCGCTGTTTGCCTCAAGTTTCGCGACATCTTGGGCCGAGAAAGCGAAGCCCGCATTCATCGCGCTGTACGCCTCATTAATCGCCTTCAGGTCGGCGGAGGCAGGTATCGACGCAAGCAGAATGAGCGGGAGAAGATAGCAGGCGGGGCAGAGCGACTTACAGCGCATAAGCACATGATCGCACGGTTCGTTCATGCAGACAGCAGTTCACTTGGCCGCGCCATCGCCGGTCCAGACGGTAGTACACTCGGGCCTTTGCGCTCGCGGCCGCTGGGTGTCCGCCTTGCCGTGCGGTTTCCCGGTATCGTGCCGTTCAACAGCCCCGGGAAGCCTATTGGAGTCGTCGTGAGGAGCGATCCAAAATCAAGCGATGTCGGAGCCGTCAACCTGGGTCATGCGATTTTCGATTTAGAGGCTTTGGGCTGCCTCTTTACCGGTGTAACTGCCGCGACCGCCGCCGCCTCTTCTTCTAGCGGGAACCATTCAGCGGCCATTTCGAGATCGCGCTGGGCATTCGCGATAGCTTCAAGTTTGAGCCGTTCGCGAAGTGTCTTCTTCCCCTGCGATTCAATAAAGTACAAAACGGCACGCGAGATGAACTGGCTCCGGCTGCCTTAGTTGTGGATGTCAAATCGGGGCAGCGGGTGAAAGACGCGTCGGTGGAACCGGCCGGGTAGAGGCTGTTTTCCATTGGCGATTTGCCGGTCCGTGACAAGAGTCTTGTCGCCGTATTTTTGGAATGTCCACATTTTCAATCAGTTACGGGTTCCCTCGTGACAAGACTCTTGTCGCGGACCCGCCTGTCGGCCCATCGAGCGCGACGGCCGTGTCGTTCCAGCCTCCGCCTCCGGCGACAGAGGCAGCCCGTAGCCCTGGCCCCAATCCACTGAAGCTTGAAACACGCCTGCGGTTGGGTGTTGCCTTTCGGCTTTACGTTAAACTGAGGAACTGGATTGGGAGAGCGCAGGGATTCTCAAGGGCTCACTATGGCTGATTACTCGAGGCGCGACATGTTAGCGGGGATGGCGTTCGCCGGCGCCATTCAGACTACCGATGGCGGCATGGCGAGAGTGCCGGATATATCGAGGAGCGCGCCCGTTCCTTTGTCCGCCGAGGCACGCACGAAATCGAGCGGCCTGCTTATGGATTACTTCAGGCGCGCGGTGCCCCAACTCTTGCGCCCCGCCGAGGGAATTCTGAGATACCCCAGCGTAGCGCCCAGTCTTCCGGGTAAGACCTATTCGACGAGTTTGTGGGACTGGGACACACTCTGGACCAGCCGGGGGATTTTTCGGTTTGCAGAATTGGACAAAGACCGGGACTTGCGCCAAAGAGCGTGTCAACACGTGCAGGGCAGCGTTCTGAATTTCTTCGATCACGCCTCCGAAGATGGACGCCTTCCCATCATGATGAACGTGAAGAATCCCGATCCTTTTGGAACTCTCAAGACGCCTCCCACTTCCCGGAATCAGGCCAAGCCGGTTTTCGGCCAGTTAGCCCTGCTTGTCTCGGATCAGCTTGGCGACGCCGCGTGGCTGGCTCCGCATTTCGATAAGTTACTGAGTTTCTATGCCTCCTGGGTCCGCGGATACCAGTCGCCGGTCGGTCTGCTGGTGTGGGGAGACGATGTCGCCATCGGCGACGACAACGATCCGACTACCTTCGGCAGGCCGTTCCATTCTTCCGCGAATCTGTTGCTGAATTGTCTGTTTTACGAAGATCTCCAGTCGGCGGCACGCCTGGCGGAAAGGCTGAATCGGCCGCGTGACGCGGAGCAACTATCGAATCAAGCGCGGGAGTTAGGAGCGCGGCTTCAGGAGTATTGCTGGGACGCGCGCGATAGCTTCTATTATTCGGTCGATGTGCAATGCGTTGACCGGCGCGCGGAGCTCATCCCCAATATCCGCCGGGGCATGGACATGCGGTGGAAGTGCCTGCCCCTGAAGGTCCAGATGTTCACAGGATTCCTGCCGATGTGGTGCGGTCTGGCGACGCCCCATCAGGCGCAGCAAATGGTCGAGGTGAACTATCGAAAGGACCATCGTTTCCGCGCCGACTGGGGTGTTCGATCGCTCGCCTCCGATGAGCGGATGTACTCGCTCGATTTCAGCTCCAACCCCAGCAACTGGTTGGGACCGGTATGGATCATAGTGGACTACTTTGTGTGGAAAGGACTGAGCGATTACGGGTTCCATCGGGAGGCCGCGGAACTCGCCGACAAGACATTGCAGTTACTGTGCGCCGACCTGGCAGTTAGCGGATCGCTCAATGAATACTACCATCCGGATACGGGCGCTCCACTGAGCCACAAGGGATTTCTCGATTGGAATTTGCTGGTTCTGGAAATGTTATAGGGCGGGAATTCGGCCCATTACGACTTCCACACGGTGGACGCTTCCGGCCGCCTGCGCGGGGATCGGGCCTGTCTGCACGCGGCCATCGAGCGTGACGCTCTTCACGCCCTTCTCGACCCCGCTCGGATTCGTCACCGCAATTTGGAACGTCGCGCCGCGCCACTGCCGGGTCACCTGAAACTCTTTCCACCCGGAGGGGATACATGGGTCGATCAGTAACCCTTCGAAGCTCAGGCGGATGCCCAGGATCCAGCGCGTCACGGCGGTATAGTTCCAGCCCCCGCTTCCGGTGAGCCACGGATGGCGCGCGCGGCCGTAGGCGGTATGGTCGCGCCCCATCACGAACTGGCAGTACGAGTAGGGCTCGGCTTCGCGGATCTCGATCCGCTCGTTCTGGTTGTAGGGGAGCAGCGATTCGTAGAACTTCATGGCTTGCTCGCCGCGGCCTAATTTGCATTCGGCGATCACGGCCCACGGGTTGGGATGGCTGAAGATGGCGCCGTTTTCCTTGATCCCTTGATATACGCGCGCCACGAAGCCGATGTCGTCGTTGGGCTTGGAAAACGCCGGCCACAACAGGTGGATGCCGTAGGGCGAGTAGAGATGCCGGTCGAGGGCGTCCATCGCCAGACGGGCGCGCTGCGGCGATGCGGCGTCCGAGACCACGGCCCAGGTGTTGCTCTCGATGAAGATCTTGCCTTCTTCGCTTGCCTGCGTGCCCACTTTCACGCCCTTCGCGGTGATGCCGCGGATGTACCACTCGCCGTCCCACAACTCCCGTTCGCACGCGGCCTTCACCTTTTCGGCGAGCAGGCAATACTTGCGGGCGTCGTCATGGCGTCCCAGATATTCGGCGGCTTCCACGAACGCGCGCAACGCCCAGTGATGCAGGAAGCTGACCAAGGCGCTTTCGCCGCCGCCGAGATTCAGGCAATCGTTCCAATCGGCGCGCAACCCCTTGCAGATGCCGGTGGGGCCGACCTGTTCGGCGGAGAAATCCAAGGCGCGCTTGAGATGCTCGTAGACGGAGGCTTCACCCGCGTCGGCGAACGGGACCACTTGATCGAAGAGCGCGGCCTCGCCAGTCTCCTTCACATATTCGCAAACCGACGGAATCAGCCAGAGAGCGTCGTCCGAGCAGACGTCGGCCAGGCCGTGGATCAGGCTCCGGCGGTCGGGCGTGGGTGTCACGGTGGGCGATTTGAACTTGGGAGCTTTCTGCTTCTCCGGGTCGAACCAATCGGGGTCGAACAGGTGCAACCCATAGCCCTGGCTCACCTGGCCTTGCAGCAGTTCGAGGATACGCTGGCGGCACTTCGCGGGGTTGGTGTGGACCACGCTCATCACGTCCTGCGACGTATCGCGATAGCCCAGGCCGGTGCGTCCGCCCACCTCGATAAATGACGCGAAGCGCGACCAGACCACGCACGTCTCCGCCTGGTACAGCGTCCAGGTGTCGATCATGGTGTCCAAGCCGGGGTGGGGTGTCTGGCACTGGAACACCGCCAGTTTGTTCTGCCAGTAGCGGCGGAGCGCGTCGAAAGCGTCGTCCACATTGGTGGGGATTGAGAACTTGGCGCGGATCTTCTGGCCCTGCGCGCGCGCACCTACGCCCAGCATGAAGACCAGGCGAACCTCTTCGCCGGGGGCCAGTTCGAGGCGTTTGTGCAGTGCGCCGCAGTGGTTGCCGCCCAACTCGGTGCTGTTGGCGCACTGGCCTCGCTCCACGGCGATGGGGTTGGTTTCGGTACGGTAGGGGCCCAGGAAACTGTCGCGCAGCGAGTCGAAGCTATCGGGTTGGAAGCTGGCGGCGAAGTAGTGAAACGTCCACGGTTCGTAGAAGAAATCGTACTCGATGACGCCGTCTTCGAAGCTGGAGCCGCTGGCATAGAGGCTCATCTGCAGGTTCTGATTGTCGATCTCGATGTGGTGGAAGGAGAATTCCAGGTAGGAGAAAACGCTCAGCCGGCGCGGCGCGGAGCCGGTGTTGCGAATGCGGACGTCCCACAGTTCCACGTCGTCGCCGAGTGGGATGAAAACTGTCTGCTCGGCGTGCAGATCCCGATACTCGCAGGTGAACTTCGAGTACGAGAGACCGTGGCGGCATTCGTACTTGGCCTGCGCCAGATCTTTGCCTACGGGCTGCCAGGAGATGGACCAGTACTCGCCGGTCTCGTCGTCGCGCAGGTAGACATAGTGACCGGGGCGGTCGAGCGGCACGCCGTTGGCGCGGAATCGCGTGACGCGCTGGTGCTCGGCATGCTTGTAAAACGAATAGCCGCCGGCATTGTGCGAGAGCACGGTACAGAGATTCTCGACGCCGATGTAGTTGGTCCAGGAGACCGGGACGTCGGGACGTTCGATGACGTATTCGCGAGTGGAGTTATCGAAGTGGCCGTAGCGCATGGCGATTCTCAGGCCTTCACGAACTGGCGCAGCCAATCCAGCAACCCGGCGGCTTTTTCCGGCGTATCGGCTTCCACTGCCAGGCGCAGGACGGGTTCGGTGCCGGAGAAACGGAGTTGCGCCCAGTTGTCGTTTTCAAGGTACAGCTTGGTGCCGTCGGTCTGCGAAATCTTCAGCACCGCGTACCCGGCGATGCGGTCGCTGGGAGCTTCGCGCAAGCGGCGTGGAATGGCGACGCGCATCTCGGGCGTGGCGGGAATGCTCTCTTCCGCCTGGTAGAGGCGGCCGGTGAGTCCGTAGACGCGCTCGCGGATCTGCGAGATCTTCTGGCCGGTTTTGGCCAGCATTTCCACCGCCAGGGCGCAGGCGAAAATGCCGTCCTTCCCCAGAATGTGGCCGCGAATGGTGAGGCCTCCTGAGGATTCGCCGCCCAGCACCGCGTCGTGCTCCACCATGGCCGTCACCACGTGCTTGAAGCCCACTGGAACCTCATAGCACTCCTCGCCCAGGCGGTGCGCCAAACGGTCGAGAAGGTGGGTGGTGGACGAATTGCGAACCACGCCGCCGCGGTCGCCGCGCACTTCGTGCAGGTACCAGTAGAGCAGCAGCAGAAGATCGTTGACGGAGATGTACTCGCCGTGTTCGTCCACGATGGCGATGCGGTCAGCGTCGCCGTCCATGGCCAGGCCGAGGTCGTAACCGCCGTCGCGCATGGTGGAGCGGAGCAAGCGCAGGGCTTCGGGATTGGGAGCGGGCGAGCGGCCGCCGAAGAGCGGATTGTGCCGCTCGTGGATGAACGTCACGCGGCAGCGGGCTTCGGTGAGCACGGTGCCCAGAGTGAGCTGGCCGACGCCGTACATGGGATCGACGATGACTTTGAGCCCGGCGTCGCGAATGGCTGCGAGGTCGATCAGCGCTTCCACCGCGTCCACGTACTCGTTGGTGAAATCGCGGCGGACCACGATGCCGGCTTCAAGGGCCAGGTCCAGTTCCAGCTTGATGACGTGCTCGGGAGCCAGCGCGTTGGTCTCGGTCTCGACGCGGCGGGTTTCGGGATCGAGCAGCAGCGAGCCATCGCCGTGAAAGACCTTCAGGCCGTTCCACTCGGGCGGATTGTGGCTGGCAGTGAAGGCCAGTCCATAGGCCGAGCCGCGCTGCGCCGTGGCGTAGGTGATCAGCGGGGTGGGCGCATCCTCGGTCAGAAGAATGGTGGCGATGTTGTTGCCGGCGAAGACCTCGGCGGCGGCTTCGGCGGCTTGCCGCGAGAGGAAACGGCGGTCGTAGCCCACCATCACGCCACGCTTCTCCTGGCCCTCGCGAGTGATTTCGTTGGCCAGCGCCTGGCACAGGCGGCGGACGTTGTGCATGGTGAAGCCTTCGCCGATAATGGCGCGCCACCCTCCGGTTCCGAAGGCGATCAGGTTGCGCTCCTCCTGGCGGCGCGGGCGGTAGAGCCGCTTTTGCAGGATGAATTCGGCCTTCGCCAGGTCCTCGGGATTATTGATGCCCTGCACTTCGTCGGGGTCGTAGAGCTGGTAACTGTCCACGCGCAGGCCGGAGCGGATGAGCTCGTGAACGCAGTCGGTGAAGCGGTATTCGCCATCGACGGGAGAGGGCGAAAGCCGGGCCAGGGCGGCGGAAATGATGCCCGCTTCCACCACGTACGCACCCACGTTCACTTCGCGGATCTCGCGGACTTGCGGCGTAGCTTCGGTGTCTTCGATGATGTCGATGATCTGGCCGACGGAGTCGCGGATGATGCGGCCGTAAGGGAGCGGCCGGTCGATCACGGCGGTCAAGAGCGTGGCGGAGGCCTTCCGCAAGGTGTGGCGATTGAGCAGCCCGCGAATGGAAGCCGGCCGGAAAAGCGGCGTGTCGCCGTAGAGAATCAGCAGATGGCCGCGGAAATCCGGGAGCAGCGCGACGGCATGGCGAACGGCGTCCCCGGTGCCCAGCGGGCTCTCCTGCACCACATAGTGGTACTTCTCGCCGAGGTGGGCGCGCACGTCGTCCTGGAGGCTGCCGACGACGACGTAGATGTCCTCCGCCGGGACGGTTTCGAGGGCGTTCTGGATCACGCATTCCAGCACGCTTCGCTCGCCGAGAGCCTGCAGCAGGATGGAATCTCCGGCGGCCAGTACGATGGCCTTAAGGTTGTGTGGGGCAGGTTGGCAACCTGCGGCCGAGTGGCACTCGGCCTGGGCGGCATTGGCACACTGGTCGGCAGGCCGAGTGCCACTCGGCCGCAGGATACCATCCTGCCCCACAATCATTTGGCTGTCAGACATGCGCGGGCTGGACCTCTTGTTCTTTGATGGCATGCCGTCCGATGGGGATGAAACGCGACAGAATGAGCGCGGGTATCGACGAAATCAGAACCCACACGAAGAACTTCCGGTAACCGAGTGTCATCTGGATCTTTCCGCTCACCGCGCCGGGAATCATGAGTCCCAGGTTCATCAACGAATTGGCGAAGGCGTAATGCGCCGTCTGGTACTTGCCGGGCGCGATTTCCTGCATCATCAGCAGCATAACGCCAACGAAGCCAAATCCATAGCCGAACATCTCCAGGCTCATCGCCGAAGCGATCAGCACCCGGCTGGTGGGCAACGCCGCGCTCAGGTAGACGTACGCCAGGTTGGGGAAATTCATGGCGCAGATCAGCGGCAACAGCGCGCGCCGCAGCCCCAGCCACGACGTGAAGTAGCCGCCCAGCACCGTGCCGGTCAGAAACGCCACGGTCCCAAAGGTGCCGTAAATGGTACCGAACTGGTCCATCGTCAAGCCCAGGCCGCCGGCGGAGCGCTGGTCCACCAGGAACAGAGGGCCGATGGTGACCACCTGGCCTTCGCCGGCGCGATATAGAAGGATAAAGAGCAGCAGTAAGTAAATGTTCGGCTTCTTGAGAAAGCTGACCAGCACATCCCCAAACGTGGCGGCGATCTCACGCAGGCTGCCGGAATGGCGGGCGGCGCCACCGGTGGGCAGCGCGCGCGCGTGGTACAGGCTGAGCGCCACCAAAATCAGGCCCATGGCGGCGAAGATGGCCATCCACGCATGCGGTACGTCCATGCGCGCTTCCAGATACCCGGCCAGGATGATCAAGCCGCCCTGCGAAAAGAGGCGCGCCACGCTGTAGAAGCCGCTCTGCCAGCCGGCGTAGGCAGCCTGCTCTTTGCCGCTCAGGCTGGCGATGTAGAGGCCGTCGGCGGCGATGTCGTGCGTGGACGAACAGAACGCCACCACGGCGAAAAGGCCGATGGTGTACAGGAAATATCCGGGCAGCGGCAGACATAGCGCGATCAATCCGAGGCTGACGCCGCCCAAGAGTTGCAGCAGGACCACGAAGTACTTCTTGGTCTTGAACATTTCGAGCAGCGGGCTCCACAGCGGTTTCAGCGACCACGGGAGCAGCAGCAGTTTGGTGTAGAGCGCAATGACATCGTTGCCCAACCCGAGGCGTTTATAAAGGATACCCGCCAGCAGCGAGACGGCGAAGAAGGGAATGCCCTCCGCAAAGTAGAGGGTCGGCACCCAAGCGGCCGGAGGAATGCGACGGGGATTTCCTGGATCAGTCATCGTTCGTAGACTATGGCCAGCCTAAGCCGCGGAATCGGACATGTCCAGTTCACAACAGTTGCGGCGACGTTTGGAGTGGACTGGAACGGCGGAGATTCCGGTGCGGAAGCGCACTCAGAGGGGCGTCGATAGCATCCCCGCCGGCGGCGTGCAGGCCGGAAAGTGCCGCACTATCCGCTTGAATTCAGGAACGTTCGCCGATGTAACGAACCTGCCATAACGATACCGCAACCGTTGTGAACTGGACATTCCTTCGTGAGGGGCACAGTATGACCGAGAAGTTGTTGCTTTTGGGCAAGCAGCGCCGGCCCCTGCGGCAAGTCCGCCGCCGGGCGCCGGAAACAGGGAGGGCCCAAATCGAGAGTGATCAATAAGGGGTCCAAGAGAGGCGTGTATATGAAAAGAAGCGAATTCCAGTTACGAACCCGGCTCTGGTTAGTACTCATGGTGGCTGTTGCGCTACTGACGGCGCTGGCGCAATATGGCTTCGCGCAGGATGCCAGCGGCGCCATCACTGGGCGGATTTCCGATCCATCCGGCGCCGCCGTGGTGGGCGCCACGGTTGCCGCCAGAGACGCGGACCGCGGCACCGCGTGGCAGACCAAGACGAATTCCGAGGGCAATTACAATCTGCCGAGGCTGCCCATCGGCCGCTATGAAGTGCGTGTGGAAGCCACCGGCTTTCAGGCGGCGGTGCACAAACCGTTCGCCCTGGATCTGAACCAGACCGCGAAGATCGACATTGCCATGACCATCGGCCAGGTATCGTCGCAAGTGGAAGTGGTCCTGGAAGCTCCGGTTCTGCAAACGCAAACCACCGAGGTCAGCACCGTGATGGAGGCCAACGCCATCGCCAGCCTGCCGCTGGAAACCAGGAATTATCAACAGTTGACCCTCCTGGTGCCGGGCGCAGTCACCATCAGCCCGGCGTCGTTCAACACCGGCCAGAAGACCTTCAATGCGGCGCGGCCCAACCTCAACGGCAACCGCGAGCAGGCCAACTACTACTTATTGGACGGCGTGGAAAACACGGAATTCGTGGACAACAACGTGGCGTACTCGCCGAACGTCGATGCCATCCAACAGTTTAATGTCATCACCAACAATCCCAGCGCGGAGTTCGGACAGTTTCTCGGCGGGGTGATCAACGTCAGTTTGAAGTCCGGCACTAACCAGTACCATGGTGTGCTGTTCGAGTACCTGCGCAACGATTTCTTCAACGCCAACGAATGGTCGAACAACTTTAACCACCTCCCCACGGCGCGTGAACGATGGAACGAGTACGGCGCCACCTTCGGCGGTCCGATTCTCAAGAACAAGCTGTTCTTCTTCACCGACTATCAGGGGTCGCGCTTCGATCTGCCGGCCACCTCTTCTCCGAAAACCACCTTCACCACGCAGGACGTCACCGGAAATCTCTCGGATCTGGGCGTCAGTCTCCACTATCCGGGCACCACGGTCGCCATGCCGTCCAATCTCACGCAGGCCGCAATCTGCGGCGCCGGCCAGAAGATGGGCGTGAATCCGTGCATCAGCGGGCTGAGCGCTACGGCGCTGAAAATCGCCGGCGTGCTGCCGAAACCCACTCTTCCGGGACTTGCCAACGGAACCAGCAACAACCTGAATGACGTGGTGCAGAACTACACTCACGGCAGCCAGGGAGACATCAAAGTGGATTGGTCTCCCACCGATAAGGACCGCTTCTTCGCGCGGTATTCGCAGCAGCACATCGATAACCCCATCGTACACAGCGAGGTGTTTCAGTACAGCGGCAACGGCAGCAATGTCTTCCCGCTGCAATCGTCGGTACTGGGTTACACGCGTGTCGTCAGCCCGTCGCTGGTCAATGACTTCCGCGTGGGGATGAATTACTTTCCCGCCGAAGCCGACACTCAGGCGCTCACGACTACCGCTGCCGCCGGATTGATCCCCGGACAGCCCACCCAGTATCTGCCCGGTCTCTCGTTCGCGAGCTCCAAGTTGGGCGGCGCTCTGAACGGCCCCTTCGCATTCGGCACCACCGACGGGCCTGAGATCTTCCACCAGACCTCCATCCAGGTCTCGGATTCCGTCATCTGGACGAAGGGAGCTCACACCGTGCGCGCCGGCTTCCAGGGCATTCGATACCGCAACAATTACGTGCCGGCCACCAGCAACGACGGCGCCGCGGGACAGATCTCCTTCAGCGGAACTTACACCGGCTACTCCGAAGCCGACTTCTTCCTGGGGCTTCCCTCTTACATGGGATACGGTCTGGGATTCGCCGGCACGGTCGGCCAGCGCAACTACGCGCTCGGCGGATTCGTCCAGGACGACTGGCGCATCAGCAGCCATCTGACCGTGAACTTCGGCATTCGCTGGCAGCTATTCACACCGATCTACGAAGTACACGACCGCATGACCAACTTCAACGAGTACACCGGCCAGATCGAGCTTGCCGGACAGAACGGCAACAGCCGCGCTCTGTACAACCGGTACAACGGCATCGCCAACTTCCTGCCTCGTCTGGGGCTGGCCTATAGCGTGGATGAAAAGACCGTAGTGCGCGCAGCCTTCTCGCGGTCGAGCTTCCAGGAAGGGACCGGCGAATTCAACCGGCTGGCCACCAATGCGCCTTGGAATGTCGACTTAGTGGGTAACTGGGGCGGCGTGGGCGCAAACGGCGCCATTCCCGCTAACCAAGTCACACTCGACCAGGGCTTCGGAGCGCTGGGCGCGACCAGTGGATGCACGGTGGCCAACGTGACTTCCGCGCCGGCCGCTTGTTTTGCGGGTGTCCGGTTGCATGCCACCGATCCCAACTATCGCCCGGCGGTTTCCAATGGGTGGAACCTGACCATCCAGCGCCAACTCACCAGCACCTTCACGGCGCAGGCTGCCTATGTTGGCCAGCACACCGACCACATGGCCGCCATTTATAACATGGGCCAGAACATACTGCTGCCCAACGGAACCACTACGCCGGGCCCCTACCTGGCGGGCAATCCCACGCTGAAGAACGACGGAACCGGCCAGCAGCGGCTCAACACCAGCACCGCGATCCAGAACTACAACGCTCTGCAGATCGTCGCGCAGGAGCGCTTGAGCAAGGGACTCAGCTTCCAGGTGAACTATACCTGGTCGAAGTGCCTGACTAACAACCAGGGCTACTACGGACGGTATGGCAATGCGGCGGCGGCGCAGACCACGGCGGACGTCTCGTTTCAGTCCTATGTCTATAACATCGGCCTGGATTACGGCTACTGCGATGCCGACGTGACCCACGTGCTGAGCGGTTACGCGAATTACGACATCCCCGTCGGCCAGGGCCGTATGTTTGGCACGCATCTCTCGAAACCAGTGGACGCCATACTGGGCGGCTGGCATTTCGACTCGATCCTGACGGTTCATGGCGGTCTGCCGATCTCCATGCTGGAGTACGGATACGATGCGTCGGGAGCGTACTTCGACACCCGCCCGGATTGCGTTTCGCCTTCGATTGCGACGCCGTTCAAGAACTTCGCGGGCGGCGGTTACGTTTGGTTCGACCCGACCACCATGGCGATTCCGGGTCAGGGTAAGCTGGGCAACTGTCCCATTTCGAGCGAGCGCGGTCCCGGGTACCGGCAGATCGACGCCAGCCTCGGGAAGACCTTCACCATCAAAGAAGGCAAGACGCTGGAATTCAAGTTCGACATGATCAACGCCTTCAATACTCCGATCTTTGCTGTAAGTGGTTACGCCACCGATATCTACCCGGGCGGCGGAATCGACAAGACGCAGTACGGAACCAATGCGGCCTATACGTCGAGCATCCCAACCGGGGTGGTGAATACGTCGATAGGCGCGCGCAATTTGCAGTTTGCTTTAAAGTTCCACTTCTGACGGCGAGACTTTCGGGCGTTACCAGGCCGGCCTTCCTCCGCAAGGAGGGACGCCGGCCTTTTTGCATTGTGGGGCAGGATGGTATCCTGCGGCGGGTTGTCAACCCGCCTGCCGACTAGTCTGCCCAAGCCGCCCAGGCGGGTTAACAACCCGCCGCAGGTTGCCAACCTGCCCCACATAAGGCATGTTACTGCCCGCACAACGGGTCCGCGCCGATGGTGCCTTCGAGTTCTTTGAGGTACTCGGGCGCGCCCACCCGGGCCAGTTGTTCGCGCGATTCAGCCAGCCGCCGATCGACATCCACACCTTGCGCCGGGTCGCCGCCGGCCTGGAATCGCTCCAGTGCGGCCACGTGGCGGGTCCAGAGATCGATATCGCGCGTCTGTTTGGCGCGCAGCCGCTCTCGATACCAGTCGCTGGCCAGAAGGCTTTCGCGCGTGAACATGCCGCGCATGTCGGCGTCGTCGACCCCCTTTCCCCGATAGGACCCGTTCGCCATGATGTGCAGCAAGGCCTGCAGCGGAGGGCATGCCGCCTCTACGCTGCCGTCCTCGAAGTACTGCCGGGCGACGCGCATCTGCGCTTCCACAATGGCGTCCACGCCGGCCGCGAATTGCACCATATCCTGTTTCTCCGGACGCAGCATCTCCTCGGTGAAAACCGCGACCGGAGTCTCGAAGAGCCGCCCCAGGAACCGATCCACGAATAGCGGCGTAATCCGGTATCCCAGGCGGCTGGCCGGTACCGTGCGGCCATCCAGACAGAAATCGCTGACCTTTTCCAGATAGCCATTCTCGATTAGGAATCCGGGATCGCGCTCGTGGACTCGCATGCGACACCAGATCTCGGGGACCAGCAAACTGATGTCGTGATCCACGCGGAACTGCGGTCCCACGTAGCCCGCCGAAGTGGTGAAGCCGGAGTAACCGGTCAGGATGAACGAAACCAGGGCGTTGTTCAAGTCCACCACCGGAGACAACGCGTTGAAGGCCGCTTTGGTGAGCGCGCCCTCGCTGCCGAAACCGGTGGTCGCCGGAGATTTGCCGGTCAGGCTGCAAATGAAATCCATGAACAGCTCCGGCAATTCCTGGTAATGGATGGGGCTGTAGACCGCCAGCGGAGGCAGGCCCGCCTTGGGATCGGCCGGGCTGTTTCGTCTCCCCGCCAGCACCGAGTTGACCGGAAAATATACCGGATGGCTCGCGGGAATTTTGCGCGCCAACCGGGCGGTGACCTGCGCCAGGTAGAGCTCTCGGGGATTCGCCAGGTCGGGCCGCCGCTGCAGATAGCGAGGATTGGTGGAACGCTTCCCATCGACCATGCGCGCGTAGGCCGACGAAACCACGTAGTCGGTCTCGGGCCGCTCGACGAAATTCTCCAGCAGCAGTTTCATCGGCTCGGAGTATTGGTCGAACTCGACCACGTGCTCCACCAGGGCCCGCGCCGCGTCGAGGGTGATGGGTTCGAAATTGGACAAAAAGTTTCCCGGCCCTGCGATATCCGCCTCCGCCTGCCGGTCCACACCCAGGTATTTCGCGTCGTCGGGCCGCTGGAACAGGAGGCGCTCGCAGTTGGCCACCAGTTTGAGGCTGGGGTTGTCATATCCCGCGTCCAGGTCGGTCAGGGCTTCGCGCGGCAGCACCAGCGACGCGGTGATGTCGTCCTCCATCTGCACTTTTTCGGCGGGACAGAAATCCGGCCGCAACTTATAAATTCGCCAGGAGCCATCGGGGTCGTAGCCCATTCGCAGGTAATTGCCGACCAGTTTCTGATTGTCGAATTTCAGCTCGTGCCCTAGAAATCCGTTGATCCGATCCACCGTAAAATGCTCGCGCCAGTTTTCGCCCCACGCCGGCTGGTAATACCGCTTCACCGTGAAGACCAACTGGCGTACCGTCTGCGAAAGGCTGCGCACCCAGGCGTTGTGTGCGTCGGAGTATTCCGCAGCCGGAGTTAGCAGTTGGATGACCGACCCGAGCGATCGCGCGGGGCTCAGGATCGGGCGCCGCGAGCGCTCATCCGGCGGCCGGCGGCGATAGATGGCGGAGTAGTCCTTCTCCAGGATCTCCGCCACCTGCTCCATGTCCTGGTAATAATCCTTGACGAAGACCGGCCCTTTCATCAGGACGTCGGCGATGGATTTGGAAATCTCGGATTTACCGCCGCCCGACACCGTGCAAGGCTTATGGCACAGAGTTCCGCGCGGCCTCGATCCCACCAGGCGCCATGCCGTGCCGGCAAGTTGCTTTTGCAGTTTGACGCGGAAACCGTTGGGCAGAACGTACACCGCCCCGGCGCGCAACGCCAGCCGCTGGTCCGCGTCATTGTGCCGCCATTGGACGAATCCTTCCTGCGTGTGGAATGAGGAATCCTCGGGCACATAGAAGATATTTGGAAAACGCCAGTCCACCGCATAGCCCTCGGGCTGCCGCGCGATCATGTCTCCTAGCAGATCGATTACGTTGGCAAAAGGGGCCGTGTCCAGGCTGACGGTGCGATCCGCAAAGAAATCCTGTCCCAGAATGTAAGTGGCGAAGGCCAGCGCGCCCCCGGCGTGTTCCTCCTCACATAAGCCGAAGAGGTTAGCCGCGAAGCTGATCTGCGTCTTTACTTCCTTTTTGCAGTACCCGAAGTAGTTGTCGGCGATCACCGTGACCATCACGCCGCGCGCATCGCGGCACGCCACTTTGAACGGGTGGCCGCCGTTGTACAGGTCCGCGTCGTCGACGAAGCACATGCCGTCGCGCCGCTGCCGCTCGGTAGCCTCGCTGACGTGTGGAAGCCCCAAATCCTTCTTCCGAATGCCCACCAGGTGCGGGGCCAGCACAACGCAGCCGGTGTGGCCGGTCCAATGCAACGCATCCAGCCCCGCGTCGTTTTCCGGAAGGTAAGGGTCGCCGCCGTTGCCGAAAATGCTCTCTACGAAATCCAGGTTGCTCACCAGGCTTCCGGGCACGATGAACCGGATTTCCATGGTCTTCTCGGGGTCGCGGCCCGCCGCCGGACACACCAGCGGACGCAGGAGCAAGGAGACGAAGCAGCGGGCTGTGTCCGCCTGATCGGCCGTGAACGGCAGGGTCAGCAGGTCGGCTGGAGGAGCGAGAGCCGCACGCCACAGCGCCGCGAAGGCCTGCTTGGGCACGGCGGCTTTGTCCGCTGGAATGGGAAAGCCGCCCTCGACGATGTGGAACAGTCCCTTTGTAGTCCGCCGGTCGCTACGCGGATTGTGCAACACTCCTTGCGGCACGCGATAGGAGTTTACGTAGGGAGACGAGAAAGAATCCGAGGTTACAGGCAAAGATAAGACGCGGGCCATGCCCTCGCGATCGAGCACAAAGGTATGGGCCGGAAGCCGCGCGGCGCCTTGCGGACAAACGTCACTGAGATAGGCGTCGAGAAAGTCGTGAATTCGACTGTCGCTGGCGCAGAACCAGTTTCCCAGTTGCCGGTCCTTCTGACAGTAATTGCGCAGCAAAGGGCCGGCGAGTTCGAGGAAGTCCGAGCCGGCGGTACTCCGGTTGACGGCCTGTCCCATCGCCGCCAGTTTGAGATTGATGTAGCGATCCAGTTCGTCATCCCGTTTGGGGGACGGGTGGGTGCGACCCGGTGCGGCCATGCCTTCTCCTCCATCGACTAATCGGAATCAAGAGCGACAATACGGGGTCCGCCGGGCGCTGGTGTGCCCAGCCGAGCGACCTGGCTCAAGTGCTTCTTCCAGCTTAGTACAGCGGCCGTTCGGCTACCGGATCGCAGGGGGAAGTGGCGGGGGTTCGTCAATCTGCATATTGGAGATACTGCAGAATTTGTGGGGCAGGCTGTCAGCCTGCGGCGGGTTGTCAACCCGCCTGCCGACCAGTATGCCAATGGCGCCCAGGCGGGGTGACAACCCGTCGCAGGTTGCCCACCTGCCCCACATAAGGCATCTTGCGGGCCTGAATATATTCCTGTGTCCGTTTGTGGGGAAA
>Ga0181529_10000567_pt1 | contig 53036 bp, 49 predicted proteins | sample PEATcosm2014_Bin_36_FD_119763 | JGI IMG/M metagenome (GOLD analysis project Ga0181529, IMG submission 119763) | Peatland microbial communities from MTU Mesocosm Facility, Houghton, MI, USA - PEATcosm2014_Bin10_30_metaG | ecosystem: Environmental > Terrestrial > Soil > Wetlands > Peat | place...
ACCGGGCGGGAATTGAACCCGCGGCCTCTTCCATGCCAAGGAAGCGATCTACCACTGATCTACCGGCCCGCTCTAACATTGTTGCACGGCATAGGTTAAAAGAATTGGGTGCTCCTGCCGCATACCCAAAGGACATGGGGATGGTCCGGTGCATAAAAACGAAAAATACGTGAGGGCCTCATCAGGCATTCGGAACGGTGGATGGCTTCTTCTGCGAGCCGTTTTTCCCATTCTTTTTTCCCGGCTCCTTTTTCTCTTCGGTTGTTTCGGTTGATCTGCGGATCCATTTGAGCACCCGCTCACGTGCCTCCTGCATATCCGATTGCTTCACGATCCTTCCATCCACGATATACTGCCGGATCAGCGGAGCGGCGTTTGCGGGCGGGGTCTGCCCCACGGGCAGGGTCCGGTGTTTTTCACACACGAGCTGGTAGACCTGCTTGATCCCGCTCCGCTTTCCCCTTTTCGCCTTGGGTTTTCCTTCGATCTCCACAATATCCAGCGCAAAGTCGACCACGGGGGCGTTTGCGATTGCCCCCCCGATCCCGAATGCATCGACGCAGTCCCGGTAGGCGATCACATCCTCCTTTGTCACCCCGCCCGAGAGGAAAATCTTTACCCGGGAATACCCGTGTGAGTCCAGTTCCCACCGTACCTCCTCGATGATCGCACGCATATTTCCGCGCCGGGAGCGGGGCGTATCGAGCCGGACCGCCGTCGCGCCACACTCGGCCGCATTCAGTGACTCCGTCTTCTCATCGCAGTAGGTATCGCAGAGCATGATGCGGGGGACTGCGGTCGGGGCATCGCGGTCAAAGGCGCGCCAGGCATCTTCCGGTTTTTTAAAGCACATCACCATCGCGTGCGGCATCGTGCCGACGACCGGCATGCCCTTTGGGGCGCAGGTGTTCGATACCCCGTCAGCACCACCAATCCACGCGGCCCGCTCGATCATCATAGCAATCGACGGGTGCTGCCGACGGGAACCAAAGGAATACACGGGCCTGCCCTTTGCCTCGCACATAATGTGGGCGGTCGCCGATGCGATCCCGGAGGCATGGCAGAGGAAACCGAGGATAGCGGTCTCGTACCGGCAGAAGTCCCGGTATCGGCCGGTGATGCGGAGGACCGGTTCACCCGGGTAAAAAAGCGTCCCCTCCGGCATTGCATCGACCGTCACGGGCACACCTTCGAGAAGCGCGAGCACATCAGATAAACCGCAGACGATCCCCCACGAATCCGGGAGCGCCGCCGCGGTCACCTCCATGGATACGACCGGGTTGACCTGCTCTTTTTCCAGGATCTCCTCGGTGCGGACAAAATAGATGTCGGTACACTCTCCCTTTTTTATCATCTCGTCGCTGACGGTATCGAACATGCCCATAGGATGTTATTGGTGCCGGGACAAATTTACGTTTAATGGTGGTCGTATGAAAATACCAGGCCCCGCAACGTCTCCTGTGCGCTAGGTATTAGTGCCGGTGCACACAACCTTTGTTTCGAAGATCCATGGAGTGGCATTCATTTTCCCGCAGGATTTCCTGCAAATATGCAGGGGGCATTACCTGATGCTTGGTATCATCGGCGGGACAAGCCTGCTCTTTTCGACCCTGCCGGACTTAAAAAAAGAGAGTGTCGCCACACCTTTCGGGAGCGCCGACCTCCTCTGCGGTGATATCGTGATGCTGATGCGCCACCAGCACGGCCGGCCGCCGCACCGGATCAATTACCGGGCAAACCTCGCGGCGATGGCGATCGCCGGTGTCGATCATATTGTCGCGTTCGGCTCATCGGGTTCGCTCAAAACTGAGATCGCGCCGGGGACGCTCCTTATCCCGACCGATTATATCAGCGTGACCGATATCCCCTCCATCCACGACCACAAAATAGAGCACGTCAGGCCGGAACTCCCGCGGGCGCTTGCGGAGAAACTTTCCTCCGTGGTGCCTGAAGCCCGGCTCGGGGGCGTCTACGTGCAGACCCGGGGGCCCCGTATCGAGACCGTCGCCGAAGTGGCGGCACTTGCAAATGTTGCCGATGTCGTGGGGATGACGGTCGCCTCGGAAGCGACGCTTGCCTGCGAACTCGGCATGGACTTTGCTGCGCTCTGCACGATCGACAACTATGCAAACGGTCTGGGAAAAGACGTGCTCACGTACGACCACATCCTCTCGACATCGAAGGCCTACAGCCACCGGACCGAGGAGATTGTCAGCACGATTATTCAGCAGATGGGATGACACGGAGAACCACCATGACAGAACAAAAACACGAAACCGCAGACATATTCGGGAAGAAAAAATCGGTGCTCATCACCAATGTTCTCGCCGACAACAAGCCGGTGGATATCTTCATCGATGCCGGAGAGACGATCACGGATATCGGCCGCGATATCCGGAAACGGCACCGGGGCGAGGCGGAGTTCATCATCGATGGCGACGGCGCACTCGCTCTCCCGGGGCTCTCGAACACGCACACCCACGCGGCGATGTCGCTCCTCCGGGGCTACGCAGACGATATGATCCTGCAGGACTGGCTTAGCCAGAAGATCTGGCCCCTCGAAGCCCACCTGACCGCCGATGACGTCTACTGGGGCACGAAACTTGCCTGCCTCGAAATGATCCGGACCGGCACAACGGCCTTTAATGATATGTACTTCCAGATGGAGTCCGCTGCAAAAGCCGTAGACGAGGCCGGCATCCGCGCCGTGCTCTGCTACGGGTTCATCGACCTTGGAAATGCAGAAAAACGGGAGCACGAGTGCAAAGCGACCGAAGCGCTTGCCGCCCACATAAAAAAGATGGACAACCCGAGGATACGCGCTGCGGCCGGCCCGCACGCTCCCTACACGGTCTCTCCCGAAGGGTTGAAATGGTGCGCGGAGTTTGCAAAGGAGCAGCAAATCGGCATCCATATCCATCTCTCGGAGACTGAAAAAGAAGTAAACGATTGCGTCTCGCAGCACGGGAAACGGCCCGCTGCCCTGCTGGACGAATGCGGTATCCTGACCCCCACGACCATCGCGGCACACGGGTGCTGGCTGGACGATGCAGAATGTGCGCTCCTCAGCAAAAAGGGTGTACATGTCGCCCACAACCCGGCAAGCAACATGAAACTTGCCACCCACCGGGCGATGCCGTACCCGCAGCTTGCGAGTGCCGGGGCAAACATCTGCCTCGGGACGGACGGGTGCGCATCGAACAACAACCTCGACATGTTCGAAGAGATGAAGATCGCGGCCCTCCTCCAGAAATTCTTCTGGAACGATCCGACCGTGCTCCCGGCACCGGCAGCGCTTGCGATGGCGACGACAAACGGTTCAAAGGCACTGGGCTTTGGCACCGGCACTCTTACTGCCGGGGCGCCTGCCGATATTATCCTTGTCTCAACCAGGACGCCATGCAACACGCCGCTCCATAACGCCGCCTCCAATCTTGTGTATGCCTGTAACGGGGCTGCTGTGGAGACCACGATCTGCAACGGCCGGGTGCTGATGCTCGACCATGAGATCCCGGGTGAGGCTGATATCCTCAAAAATGCCGCACACGCAGCCACCGGCCTTGTCAGACGGGCACAGACCCCCGTGTGAACGGATCAGTTGTCCATGAAGGCCGTTATCGATCGTATCGGGGAGACTTTCGCCGTTATTGTCATCCCGGAAAAGGAAAATCTCCGGCTCAATATCCCCTCTGCGCTCCTTCCGGCAGGGTCCGGCGAGGGTGACATCCTCACCATCTCCATCGAACGGGATGAGGCTGCGACTAACGAAGCGCAGGCCCGGGTCTCCCGTCTCATCGCGGACCTGATCCGGAAGTAGACCGCCCCTGAACGGGCCATCCCTCATCCGACACTTCTTTAGCGTTTCGCGCCGAACAATTGAATTATGACTACTTGCGAGAACCACGCAGATCATACCCACAATACGACATGTAAGGTCTGCAAATCCGAGTACTGCCACGACTGCCACCCCTCGTATCTTGGTATCTGCGACAAGTGCGGGTATAAGATCCTGATCGTACTTGTTGTCGTGATGGTGGTCATGTCATATATCGCATGGTTCGGCGTGTTATAACGGAACAGGTCCGGCTGGTGCGGACGAACAGCCCGCCGCCGGATACCTCCGGAACAACGGGTGCCGGTGCCCTGCCGGTCCACCTGTTCACGTCATAATTTCTAAAAAAACTTACTTGTTCCCTGATTTCACCGGGAGTATATCATGCCTGTGGAAGTCCCTGCCACTATTGACGCCGGCCGTCAGGATCCGGCGATCTGCCGTGTACCTGCCCTGCCGGTCACCGCAACGGAAAAACGCATTGTCCTCCTGATCGCGATCCTTGCCGGTTTTCTTACACCGTTTGACGGATCAGCAGTAAATATCGCGCTGCCCACGATCGGCACCGCGTTCCACATGGATGCGATCGCCCTTTCCTGGGTCGCGACCGCGTATATCCTTGCTTCTGCCCTGTTCCTTGTCCCGTTCGGGAAACTTGCTGACATTTACGGGAGGAAAAAGATCTTCCTCTCCGGCATCTGCCTGTTTGGCGCTGCATCGCTCGTTATGACCCTTGTTGCGACCGAACAGCAGATGATCAGCGTCCGGGTAATACAGGGAATAGGCGCTGCGATGATCTTCGGTACGTCGCTTGCGATCCTGACAGCGGTGTATCCCCCGGGTGAGCGGGGTAAAGCGCTCGGGTTGTATATCTCGGCCGTGTACCTGGGGCTCACTCTCGGGCCGTTTTTCTGCGGTATCCTCACCGATGTCTTCGGGTGGCGGAGCATCTTCTACATCAACGTGCCCATCGCGATCGCCGCTGCGATCCTCATCCTCTGGAAACTCAAAGGCGAGTGGGCGGAATGCACCGGCGAGAAATTTGATATCCCGGGATCGCTCCTCTACAGCGTTGCGCTTGTCGCGATCATGTACGGGTTCTCCGTACTCCCTGACATCACGGGGGGCATCCTTCTGGTTACCGGGGTCGTTCTGATCGGCGTTTTTATCTGGTACGAGCAGCGGCTGACATATCCGGTCCTGAACATGCAGCTCTTCTTTAAGAGTCGTATCTTCGCTTTCTCGAATATCGCCGCGCTGATCAACTATTCCGCCACCTATGCGGTTGCCTTCCTGCTCAGCCTTGATCTCCAGTACACCAAGGGGTTCTCGGCGGAATATGCAGGATTTATCATCGTTGCGGCCCCGTTTGTCCAGATGATTGTATCCCCGTTTGCCGGCCGGCTCTCGGACCGGTACGACTCGCAGATCATATCGTCGGTCGGCATGGGATTTACCGCACTCGGGCTCTTTTTGTTGATCTTCCTGACTGAAACGACCCCGCTCTGGTACATCATCATGGTGCTCATGATCCTCGGCCTCGGCTTTGGGCTCTTCTCGTCCCCGAACACGAACGCGATCATGAGCGCCGTGGAGAAAAAGTATTACGGCGTCGCGTCCGGCCTTAACGGGACGATGCGCTTGCTGGGGCAGATGCTCTCCATGGGCATTGCGATGATGCTCTTTGCCATCATCATCGGCCAGGTGGAGATCACGCCCGCGTATTACCCGCAGTTCACAGAGAGCCTGCACTGGGCGTTTATCCTCTTCACGATCATGTGCGTGATCGGGATTTTCGCATCCCTTGCCCGGGGGAAGCGGGGCGGGCAGAAGCCTGTTGAGGGATAACGGCTCCATTTTTAATTAAGATCGCAATGTAACAAGAGCGTCCATTAAATTTGAAATCTAGAGTGGCAATTCATCCTGATTGCGATGCCTCCCCGCCTCAGGGCCCCTCCGGGGCACGGCGGGGCAAGTGCTTATCAGCGCAAAATGAAATCGTCATTAATCTGCCGCGGGGGCGTCCCTTCGGAGGCGGCGGGCTCATCGCAATGAATAGTGCATGAGTAACTTCCCTTTCGCCCTTTTGTAATTATCCGGTTTTTGTGCGGAACTACGGTGAGATTTGTTACCGTTAAATAGTGGCCAAAAAAAGACACCGATGCCGGGTAAAAAACCCGCCCGGTCTATTACGCAGTCTTGATATTTTCCGCCGCTTCAAGCCCGAGCTTCTTTATCGATTCCTCACGCATCAGGTACTTCTGGATCTTGCCGGAGATATTGATGGGGAAGTCGTTGACGAACATGACATACCGGGGGATCTTGAAGTGGGCAATCTTTCCTTTGCAGAAATTCTTGACGTCGTCCTCGGTGAGCGTCTGGCCATCCTTTACTTTCACCCATGCGCAGAGTTCCTCGCCGTACTTGATGTCCGGCACGCCGACCACGTACACATCGGATATCTTCTCGTGGTGGTGCAGGAACTCCTCGATTTCACGGGGGTAGATGTTTTCGCCGCCCCGGATCACCATGTCCTTTAACCGGCCCACGACCCTGAAATAGCCCTCCTCGTCCATCGTGGCGAGGTCGCCGGTGTGGTTCCAGTGGTCCTTGTCAAGCGTTGCATGAGTGGCCGACGGGTTGTTGTAATAGCACTTCATCACGCAGTAACCGCGGGCACAGATCTCCCCGATCTCTCCCATCGGGACGATCTTGCCGGTTTTCGGGTCGACAATCTTGAGTTCGGTGTGGGGAAACGCCTTTCCGATGGTGGTGACACGCCGCTCGAGCGGGTCTTTTGTCGTGGTCATCGTGACACCGGGGGAGGTCTCGGTCTGGCCGTACACGATCACGATATCCCGCATGTTCATCTTTGTGTTGACCTGCTTCATCACTTCAATCGGGCAGGGAGAGCCGGCCATGATGCCGGTGCGCAGGGACGTGAGGTTGTACTTTGGGAAGCTGAGAAGGGAGAGTTCCGCGATGAACATCGTAGGGACGCCGTGGACGGCGGTGCAGCGTTCCTTCTCGATGGTTTTTAAGACTTCCTCGGCATCGAACGTGGGACAGGGAAGGACCATGGTCGTCCCGTGGGTGGCGGAGGCCATGTTGGAGAGGACCATGCCGAAGCAGTGGTAGAACGGGACGGGGATGCAGAGCCGGTCTTTCTCGGTAAAGCCCATGCCCTCGCCGATGATATACCCATTGTTCAGGACGCTGTGGTGGGTGAGGACAACCCCTTTCGGGAACCCCGTCGTGCCGCTCGTGTACTGGATGTTGATGGGGTCGTCAAAGGAGAGGGCATCTCCCCGTTCGATGAGCTCGTCCATCGTGATATCTTCAGCCTTTGCGAGGAATTCATCCCAGGTGTACATGCCGTTGTACGGGATGTCGCCGATGAAGACGACGTTTTTTAAGAACGGGAACTTCTCGCTTGAAATTTTTCCCGGCTTCTGCTCGTAGGCCTCGGGGCAGGCCTCGTAGAACATGCCGACATAATCCGAGGTCTTGAACCGACCCTGCAGGAGAAGGGTCTGGATCTCGGCCTGCTTGAGGACATACTCGAGCTCGTACGTGCGGTAGGCGGGGTTGATGTTGACCATGATCGCCCCGATCTTGGCGGTCGCGAACTGTACGACGATCCACTCGGCGTGGTTCATCGCCCAGATGCCGACCCGGTCGCCTTTTTCCACGCCAAGGCCCATGAGCGCCCGGCTGACTTCATTTACTTTGGCGAGGAACTCCCGGTACGTCCAGCGGATGTCCTGGTGGACGGAGACTATCGCCTCGTTCTCAGGGTACTTTGCCGCGATGTGGTCGATCATCTCACCCATCGTCATTCCCAGCAGGGGGAATTCCGAAGTCCCGCACGTATAACTGCCCTTGTCCATCGTAAAGTATGGAGTAATCACAGGATATATGACTACTGATGATATGACCGGGGGTCCGGTGGATTTTTATACGCGAAAGGGCGGGATGCCCTATGCACCGGAGGGATCCCGGCCGCCGGCGTGCGGGACATGAGGAAAAACGACCGATGAAGGAAAACAATTAAATTTCGTCAGCACGATCTTGTACAGTCAGCTGTGGCATATTCACGCTGTATGAAGGGCGGGGTTGTGGCCAAGCCCGGAATGGCGACGGGCTCCAGCGGTCTTTGCGTTCTTCGTGCTCGCAGATGATGACAATGGGTCTACTGAGTTAATGCGATGATGACCCGTTGGAGCACTGATGCGCATGTCGGAGAGACCCGTCGATCGTGAGTTCAAATCTCACCAACCCCACGTTTTCTCATAAGAGTTTTCCCTCCGCAGCGGAGCGTCCCGGCAAGACCTTAACTTTTGAGTAGTTTTCTGAAAAATTGTCTGGGATATGATGAATATGCGTGCATCTCCCTCACAGGAACGATGGATTCCGCCGCCCCCGAAGGGACGCCCCCGCGGCGGGCAAGGGACAAAAAATACTTTGAAACGGATCTGATGCCGGCCAACAGGAACACCGTTGGATTCATCAAAAAACCTTCCTGCCCCGCCGTGCCCCGTGTGGGGCCCTGAGGCTCACGAGCCCTCATAAAAAATTTCCTGTCACATAATTTTTAGAGTCTCGGCGTTGCCCGATTGATCTATGTCGGTCCCGGTTCTCCCGTATGTTTTATCGACCGGCATACCAATCCACTCTTATGGGTCACGAACTGCACGTTGTCGATGCCTTCACCGGCCATCCCTTCCGGGGGAACCCTGCCGGGGTCTGCGTTATGGATGGCCCGGCCGATCCCGGGTGGATGCAGCAGGTCGCTGCTGAACTGAACCATTCGGAAACTGCGTTTCTCCATCCCGGTTCCGCAGGGGTCTGGAACCTGCGCTGGTTTACCCCGGCAAAAGAAGTGGAACTCTGCAGCCACGCGACGCTTGCCGCGGCATTTGTGCTCTGGAAGACCGGCCGCGAGAAACCGGGGTCGCCGGTTTCTTTTGCGACCAAGTCCGGGACACTCATCGCCCGGCAGGACGGGGACTGGATCACCCTCGATTTTCCTGCCGAGCCTGCCCATGCGATCCCGCCGGTCCCCGGGCTCGACCGGGCGCTCGGGGCAACTCCCGTTTTTACCGGGAAGAACCGGTTCGACCTGCTCGTGGAACTTCCCGCCGCCGCCGACGTCTGCGACTGCGAACCCGATATGATCGCCCTCGCGGATATTCCTGCACGGGGGATCATCGTGACTGCGGCTTCCGATCTTCCTGATTTTGATTTTGTCTCCCGGTTCTTTGCCCCGTCCGTGGGAGTCCCGGAGGATCCGGTGACCGGTTCCGCGCACTGCTGCCTCGGGCCGTACTGGGGGGAGAAAATCCACAAGACCGAACTCTCCGGGTTCCAGTGTTCTTTACGGGGCGGGACGGTCAGGGTCACGCTCAAAGGCAACCGGGTGCACATCGGCGGGCACGCGGTGCATGTCTTCTCGGGACAACTGCTTGTGTGAACGGCGGGCGGCCGGGGCGCCCCGCGTAATCTTATCATGGTTGACGGTCACATATCTAACAGGAGATAAAAGATTAGAATGTATCTTGTCGGAGAAGCACTCATAGGCGATGGCGCGGAACTGGCGCATATCGACCTGTTGATGGGAGATAAGGAAGGTCCTGTCGGTTCAGCATTTGCAAACTCAATCTCGCAGCTGTCCATGGGGCACACGCCCCTTCTTGCGGTTGTCCGCCCGAACCTGCTCACGAAGCCGGCCACGATCGTTATCCCGAAGGTCACGTTAAAGGACATGACCCAGGTCAACGAGATGTTCGGCCCCGTGCAGGCCGCGGTCGCAAAGGCGGTCGCAGACTGTGTTGAGGAGGATGCGTTCAAGGGGCTCGACATCGAGAGCGTGGTCATCATGGTGTCCGCGTTCGTCCACCCTGACGCAAAGGACTACAACAAGATCTACCGGTACAACTACGGCGCGACGAAGCTTGCCATCCACCGGGCGCTCGACAAGTTCCCGGACCAAAAGACTCTCGTGTACGAGAAAGACCGTGCAGCCCACGGCATCATGGGATTCAAGGTCACCCGGCTCTGGGACCCACCGTACCTGCAGGTCGCGATGGACCTCGTGGACATGGGCAAGGTCGCCCAGGTCTTAAAGGAAGTGCCGCAGAACGACCACGTGATCATCGAGGCAGGAACCCCGCTCATCAAGAAGTTCGGCCTCGGTGTCATCGGGGAGATACGGAAGCTCAGGCCCAATGCGTTCATCATCGCGGACATGAAGATCCTCGACACCGGCAACCTTGAAGCCCGGATGGCAGCCGATGCGACCGCCGATGCAGTCGTTGTATCAGGCCTCGCCCCGACCTCGACCATCGAGAAGGCGGTTGCGGAAGCCCGCAAGGTCGGTATCTACTCGATCATCGATATGTTAAATGTGCAGAACCCGGCAAAGCTCATCGAGAAACTCAAAGTGAAGCCTGACATCGTCGAGCTCCACCGTGCAATCGACACCGAGGAGACGGCCCACGCATGGGGAGACATCGCGGCGATGAAGAAGGCAGCAGGCGGGAAACTGCTGGTTGCAACAGCCGGCGGTATCCGTGTTGAAGTCGTAAAAGACGCCCTCAAGGCGGGCGCAGATATCCTCGTGGTCGGCCGCGGTATTACTGCGAGCAAGGACATCGAGCACGCAACCGACGAGTTCCTTGACCAGCTCAACCGGGAAGAGATTGACCAGTTCAGGGTTATGACGGATTTCTAAAACAATTATTTTTTAATTTTTCAAGCAATTTTTTTGAAATACCATAATTACGATAATGATATCCCCAAATCACAAGGACAATGTTCCGTTCGACCAACTGTAATATCAAATTGATTTTTCAAATATCTACAAAAACGTCCAGATCTATCTTTTTTTATTCTTTCTTGGTGCGTGGGATCTGATGTTTTTTGTTTCGGATCAAAAAAATGAATGTCGTCTGTGTAAATGTATCTTTTATCAGTATTAATTGCACATATTATATAATGAATATCGCGAGAACCTTTTAGTGGGAATCCATATTTTTGTGCAATTTCCTTTTTTTCAGGTTTTGATAATTTTTTAGTTTCGGAAACATACCTAATTTTCTCATGTATTAATGCGTCATCAAACCAATATTTAAAAAATTCATTTCCTGCTGTATTCCGCCACTCCTGTTCAATAATATTATTAATTGCAAAACCATATTTATTTTTTATAGCAGTAATTATAAAATAAACGTCCTTGTGCTCACCTTTTTCCTCTTCGATAAAACTACTTATAATATTTGCATCAACTACAATTCCTTCTGTCAATAAATCACCAAATTATATTTTCCCTAAAGCAATCTTTTTTGCTTCATTATACCTTTCAGGAAAAAAACCCTCGGGCCATTCATTTTCAAAAAATCCGTTTTCTTTCAAGTATAGTCTTTCAATTACTCGTTTCCCATCTTTTACATTCACATAATAAATTCTCACATCTGACGGTGATAATCCCGATCTTTTATCCGCGACATGAGCTTGTAATCGCAATAATAAATGCTCCGAATGAGTCTCTATTATGGACTGTACACCTTTTTTTGCCAATTCATAAAAGAAAGTTCCTAACTCGGCTTGAGCTTTAGGATGTAAATGAATTTCCGGTTCTTGAACCATCAAGATCTTTCCTTCACTAAGACTATATCCTGCAACTAAAATTGGCAATATTTGGCTGCACCCATAACCTACATCAACTAAATTATCCTGTTTATCCGAAGAATCGGGGTTTTTACGAATTTGTGATAACTTAATCTCAAGATGTCGATCACTTATGGTATTTATATTAATTTTCTCTGAAATTTCACTTTTTTTAAACCATTTTGAAATTAAATTTACTATTTGTTTTTTCTCTCGTCCTTGTTTGAAATAATCTATTAACATCAAATCAATAGCTCGTTCGCCGTGAGTTCCAACGCTCCCGGGATTTTCTCCTGAAAACATATACGTTCTTTTGGGAGGTTCTCTAAAAGCCCCAATAAATTCAATATCCTTAATTTCTCGTGCAAAAGTAAATGGAAAATTAAGAAATTTATAGCGAATTTTTGAAGACTCAAAAATATCAGAGTATAAATACGGAAGAAAATGGTTTAAAAATTCAACTTTTATATGTTTATCCGATTCTTTCTCTTTTATTTTTAACTTTGTGAGATAATAATTATTTGAACTATAAGATTTTGATTTTTCAATTTTAAGTTTTATATCTTCAGATGGAAACTCTAACATAATTTGATTTAAAACAATTTCATGTCTTATTGGCCGGAAACCATATTTTAATTCAATAATTGCATTGAACGGTTTTTTTTCCACTTTTAATGATTTTTGGGGTTCTTTCTCGAATGGTTTAATTTGTATCCCTATCGTAATTGCATCTTCGGTATTATGATTATGAACCATATCCCCATAAGTACCTAGATCTTCTTTGGAACCTCGTAATAAAAGTGGAACACTGTGATCTGAACTATTGAGTGTCTGAGATAAAACGCTAATTAAACTCAAAATAGAACTTTTTCCAGAATTGTTGGGACCAAAAAAAAGATTGATTTTTGATAAATCAATATCTAAATCTTCAAATGCCCTATAATTTGTTGCATAAATCCTTTCAATCATAATAATGCATTGCTCGGTGTAAGATAATCATTTAATTTATTATATCAAATTATCGATTCAAATTAAACGGGATCAAGATTTTGATTGCTCGAAATTTATGAATGCCTGCGCTATGAACATGGTATCCGGCTCCCGTCGAAGGCGGTTACACTCCTCGCTCATTCGGGGTATGGGGGCATCAGCCTCCCCCATCAAACCGCAAACTCTTCAACCCTTCGCCACCCACACTAAAAAATGACCCGGGGAAGAAAGCCTGTCGCTGCAATCGCCGAAGCAAAAACATTCGCAGAGCGGATGGGATACCGGTGGCAGGAGAATTCGCACCCGGATCTCGCGTATGATCTTTTCATCTTCAAACCGGGAGCCGCCAGCATCGTGAGGGTCCGGCAGACCCGGTACCGGATCGATCCGGATACGATCTACGAAAACCTGATTCCCGATGATCTCCGCGAAGTCCGGAGCCTGCCGTTCCCGCCATGGATCCCAAAAGAGATCTGGCTCCGCACTCAGCACGAGCGAACTTGGCGACGGCTCCGGATCTTTGACCTCTCCGTGGAGGAACTCGAATGGTGGGGGCCGGATGATTACACGAACCCGCACGCCCGGTAGGTTGCTGCGCCACCCTTCTGGCAGGACCCCCTTTATAAAGGGGGGCAGGAGCCGGACATGCCCACTCCCATGATCCATTCTCCGACGGAGAGTTTCCGGGCCGGATCTGATGCCGGAAGGCTCCAGTGGAAATGGTGCCAATCCTCTCCACGATTTTCTTTTTAATCGGGTATTTTTTGAAACCGAGCGTTTTAAGCGGAAAAAAACCGTGCAATTTAGCCGCGTTCTTTTGACCGTGAAAATGGGGAGGAGCAATTGGTCATGCGGAACGCCGGGATGGACTGGAATGAAGATATGGCCAAAAAATAAAGGGGGTTCCTGATCGGGAAAAAGCGACCCGGTTTTTTCGGGAAAATATCGGGGATCTGCCATTCCTGTGCTCCCATCAGGCCCGGGAAGGCATCACAAGGGCGGGATGCAGTGGTTTTGAGGAGGTTTGCCGTCGGTGATATGATTTTTCAGGAGAGCGTGCTCTTGGGGGCTTCGCCCCCGCCGCACGGGCATCCCTAGTTGGAATAGTGTGACAGACGGTTGAAGGGGATTTGTTGTAGAGCGATCTTTCCCGGAAATAAAAACGCTGGCCAGACCAAAAATTCGTTGCATTCCTCCCTCATTGGCAAGTCTTTTACCCGTGAAGATCAATCACCTTTCAAGAGCCCCCGTATGTCCCAGATTTGTCCCCACTGCGGTAAAGTATCAGATGAGGAAAAACCGCGATTCTGCAGCGGTTGCGGTGCCCGGATGGACGGGAAGATGCCGGTGGGTTTTCCCGGCTATTCAGCAGCACCGCGGGAGCAAAAAAGCCAGTTGATCGCCGGGACCTGTTCGACGTTTCTTCCCGGTCTCGGCCAGGTTTATAACGGGGAGGCAGCGAAAGGATTCGCCCTTTTTATCATGACCCTTGTGGGTCTGGTCATCTTCCTTATCCCGGGACTTATCGTCTGGTTTTACGCATTATACAATGCATATTCCACGGCAGGAAAGATGAATACCGGTGAGATCCCGTTTCGTGAGACCCGGATGCTTCACATGATCCTGTTTATCGTGTTTGCAATCGCGGTTGTAGCGATCGCGTTAGTCATTGTCTATGTGATGGTTATCAGTCCGCTGATGTCCCAGTTCGGTTCGCTCGATATGGGTAATATTGGAAATATTGGCAATATGGGTAATATGGGGAATACAGGTAATAGCGCCGATATCAACCGGCTGATCAACAATATGGGTAATATGAGTAATACGGGTAATAGCAACGATATCAACCAGCTGATCAATAATTTAGGTAATATCTGATCCCCGTACTTCTCTGTTTTTAGTTCAGACTAAAGGAGACCTGGTGCTGTTGTGTTAACGGGACCTGACTATCATAATATCGTCGTAATCCATTAATATTCACTATTTAAAAGTCCCGACAACGCAACAGGACCTTGATAGAGTTTTTGTCAGGTTGTCGGCAGCCAAACTATTTTCTTCGGCATATCGAATTTCAAAAACTGCCGATAACCTGACAGGGTCAGGGAAAGAACTTTCCCTACCTTAAGCCAAAGGTAAAATCATCGAACGGAGTGAAAAATCGGATGACTGACGATTCAAAAGGTAAGGCCGGCAAAGGCATCCCGGGATCAGATACGGTAAAAACCGGTGGTGACCACAAGACCATCACGGGAGATTCAAGGATCTACCCGCAGGAAAGGGACAGCGAGGTTACCACTTCAATCAACCTGAAGATGCTTACCTGCCCCCAGTGTGGAAAATCAACAATTCATACAGAATTCCCTGATCACTATGAAGCCTGGATTAAATGTTCATCATGCGGTTTTTTTATGGGGATGAGTAATGATGAATGGCACAGTATGGAAAACAGTCCCAATCTTAATGAAAAAATAAAAAAAATGGCGAAAAAAAAGAAAATTTTGGAGTTGTAACGAAATTTGGATTCTGTCAGGTCTGCGGGTTCTGACAGGATGACGGGCCTGCGTGGAAAAAATCGGACAACTATGAATTTTTACGACGAAGTAATGAAGCTCAGCCAGATCATGAGGAGAGAAGAAGAACCAGGCGGCATGACAGTCTGTACCGGCCGGAAAGCATTCGTGAGGTGACCAATCATTCCCATGGCGCCCGGTACCGATCCATCAAATGAATACCTCTCAAAGCACCTCCGGGTCACCTGCCAGCACATCGACAGGCTTCTTGGCGAGATCGAAGGTGTCCTCAACGAGTCCTCATCCCGAACCGCATTCCCGGAGTATGTCATGGACATTACCCCAGCGCAGCAGAAGACGATCGAGGATTATATCGCGCGTATCCGTGCCCGTCTCGTCCAGGTAATGGAAGGGCAGGGGATGAGCAGCAGCAGCCAGCCCGGCATTCCCGTTTCGCGGGCTGTTCATAGCAGGCTGTATGTCATCGATGTTGCAGTCGAAGAACTCAAACCACAATACATGATGGGGTTTGGCAATCTCCCCGACACCGCCGCGACAGAACTCAATGGCATTGCAGGGGAGTTGCAGGCGCTTGTCTCACGCCTCGGCCAGTATCTCGACAAAGGAGCCGGGCAGGATTTCCGGGAACGGATGCAGCGGCTGGAAGGGGCCGGTAATGATCTCGGCCTGCTTTCCCGGATCGAACGGGTAGTCACGGAACGGGGACTTGTGGAATTCCGGGGGACAATCGACTCAATCCTTAACCGTGCCGAGGACCGGAGTTTTGAGATCGCGGTCTTCGGGCGTGTCAGCTCCGGCAAGTCGTCGCTCCTCAACACCATCATCGGTACTGACATCCTGCCGGTAGGTGTGACCCCGGTTACGGCCGTCCCCACGCGCATCATCCACGGGGAAGAGCCATCACTCACGGTATCGTTTGCCGATGCACCGGCAAAAACGTTCGGAATCCAGCAGCTCGGGGAGTTCGCTACCGAACAGCACAACCCCAACAACGTAAAGCATGTGACACGCCTTACCGTAACTATCCCGGTATCGCGCCTCTCAGAAGGGGTTTCCTTTGTTGATACGCCGGGCCTTGGTTCACTTGCGACCGGAGGTGCTGCCGAGACCCTGGCGTACCTGCCCCGGTGCGATCTTGGGGTGGTCCTGATCGATGCGGGATCCACGCTGACCGAAGAAGACGTGCGGACCATCCGTGCATTGCAGGAAGCTGCCATTCCCGCACATATCCTGCTCAGCAAAGCAGATCTCCTCGACCAGCCTGACTGCGAAAAGACCATCGGGTACATCAGGCAGCACATAGTCTCAGATACCGGCCTTGACCTGCCGGTCCACCCAGTCAGTGTCCACCCCTCACACCGGAAGCTGCTCGACCGGTGGTTCGAAGAGGAGATCCTTCCGGTCATGATCCATGCGCAGGATCTCCGGGCCGCGTCGTTACAGAGAAAGATTGGTGCGCTGCGTGAATCTCTTGTGTATTCCCTGAAGAACCAACTCCGAAGGAGCCGGCACGCACCTGCGGGAAATGCAGAATCCGCCCGGGATGTTGAAATCCGTTTGCGAAGGGCGACCGGTCTTATTGTCGAAACCGGCAAAGCCTGCCGGGAAAAGGCCGATGCGATGAACGGGAAGGTTTTTGAAACCTGGATCGCTTCTGCTTCAGGCACCACAAACGAAGGGCACGAGGGCGCTGACAGAAAAATTTCCGACAAAGATGATGCGATCCGCACCGCTATTCTCCAGACCGTGCAGGCAGGAATAAATGATATCCAGAACCAGATCGAAACCCTTGCCACCAGCCTGCAGGACGAGCTCGTAAAAAGCGCTGCAGACCTCGCCATTGCCGATGTGCCCGGCGATAAGGAATTCCTCTCGCTTGTCCGGGATATGCCGTCTTTTGATCCCGGAAAGATCCATGTCACGGTGCCACCGTACGCATTCACCGCAATGCTCGGGACGCACCTGGGAGAAAAACTGGTGGCAGGAAAGGTACACCGGCAGTTCGACGAATCTTTCGGATCGATCATTGCCGGTTACTTCAGGCTCCTCAAGGAATGGTCAAGCCAGGTGACGTACCAGATGGGCCGGAAATTCGAGACCTATGCCGAACGATACCGGGCACAGGCAGTACAATCACCCCAGGGCCAGGATCTGACAGCGGATGTGGTGAGTGCTGTCGAGAAGGATCTCCTGTTACTGGAATCACCCGCCATGAGCTGATTCAGATGGCGTTTTTTTAAGACCCGAAGGGTTAAGTCCTGGGGGACAGGTCCAGCGAAGGAAACACATACGCCCGGTGCAGGAGCAGCCTTCCTCATGTCTATCGACTGCGAACCCCACCATGCGTTCCTGTTGGTGATTCTTATACATGGTGACCTAAACCGGAAAAGTTCGTGTTCAAATTTTAATGATTCAAAAAAAGAGACCGCCCCGGCCTGGCCAGGGACGGAAAAAGGAAAACGGCGGATGAGAAGATTTCCCTCTCACCACATGCGCAATCAGAGATTGTACAACAGCCAGGCTTCCGGCCAGATGCTGTCATCATATTGGGATCCGATAAACGATCCATCTGTGGCATCAACCACGACGGTATACGAATACCCGCCATTCTCGGTCAGAGTAATGACCCATGCGAGGCGCTCGAGGTTCTGGTATTGGGTAATAACTTCGCGGTGTCCCTCCGTGGATTCCACGCCGGAAGTGCCCACATAGTCCTCAGCAGTCGCTACAGCCTTTGACAGTGAAACCGTGTTCTCCAGGTTGGAAAGCGTCAGGAGGCGGTCAACTCCCCAGTAATCGATGATGGAACCGGTCTTCGTGTTGACACTGACATGGACAAGGGTCGGCAGAAGGACATTGTCCTTCTCTTCGCGGAAGACGAAGTCGTATGCATTCACCGTAACATAGTTCCAGCTGTCGATGTCCGGGTTATAGTACCATTCATAATTCGTGTCTACCTGATCAAAGACAAGCTTCCAGTTTTTCGAAGAAAAGTCCGTAAACTTCCCGCTCGCGTAGGCCGTTGCATTCGCATAGGCCTGGTCCCGGGTCAGGACAATTGAAGAGGAGTCCCGGGCGTTGTCCCCGAAGTGTACGAACTCGACAGCGCCGCTGTTCTCATTGACTAAAAAGGTGGAATTCCCTGCGGTGAAATAGTAATAGTTTCCGATCGGGAGGCTTCCGGTGGTGGAAAGCACAGGATCAAGGCTGAGGTCTCCCATGAACACCCTGATGTTGTTCTTTGCCTGATCCACGGATATCGGATAATTGTCGTTCGCAGATGCAGATGCCGTATAGGCAGATGCAGCCGACGCAGTCATGATCCCCTGGCTTGTTGCAGGAGGATCCAGCCGGATGCTCATCGCCCCGACACCCTGCAGGCATGCCAGCAGGCAGATCGCAGCAAGCACAATACATACAATACGTGTTCTCTTCATGGATTATCACTCCGAATCCTGCTCACATGACTGCGGGCAGGTTCCTGGCCCTGGTGATTGCAGGTTACCAGAGTATAATCCCAAAAATCACTTAAATCAAGCGTTAAATGAAAAAATATTTGCAGTTATTCGTGCGATTTCCTTTTTTGGATCCCGCTGCAACCCTCACCCGATCTTCCGGAAGAGGTACGCCCCGCCCACGGTCGTGACCACGCAGAACCCTGCCATCACGGCAAGGCAGATCGCCGGGTGGATCTGCGACAGGCCCGTCAGGCTGTACCGCATGCCCTCGACGCTGTAGGTCAGCGGGTTTATCAGGGTAAGCGATTCGATCCACGGCGGGAGCGTGCTTATGGGGAAGATCGCCCCGGAAAACCCGAAGAACAGGAAGGAGAGTACGCCCGAGATCATCTGGAACCCGTTCATGTCCCCCATCCGCATGGCCACGGCGACCCCGAATGCCGTAAACGAGACGGCGACAAGGACCATGAAGACACATGCGAGGCAGAACCCGGCCAGGCTCGGGAGCGTAAGCCCGACCAGGAGCGCCGGGAAGAGGAGCACGAGGCCCTGAATGATCGCCGTTGTCGCTCCCCCGGCAGTCTGGCCGAGCACGATCTCCAGGCGCGAGACCGGGGCAACGAGTACCCCCTTGAGAAACCCAAACTGCTTGTCCCAGAGGATCTGGACACCACACCCGAGAGCGGCAAACATCACGGTCATCGCAACCATGCCCGGGATTAAAAACAGGATGTAATCCGGGGCAATACCCGGCAGCGTCACGATCCCGTTGAGGCCGATCCCCAGGAGGAGGAGAACGGCAAAGGGCACGATCACACTCATGAGGACGCGGCTCTTGGACCTGAAGACCTGCTTCATCGCCCGCAGCCAGAGCACATAAACGACATCCATGTTTTTAGCACATCCTCCTTTGAGATCCTGAATGACAACTAAACTCTGGCGGGGACGGATAAAATGTGTCCGGTAACTGCAGTGACTTTTTCATACATTGACAGCGCAAGGTATGGACCGTCTCCACAGCCAAATCACGTATTCCGCCCGGAGGTTTGGATCTTCATCCGGTTCTCTCACGATATGCATACCTTCATTACTTTCTGGTTGCAACACCGTTGAGTCACCCGTACCCGGCAGGAAACACGAGAAAGGATCTCCGGGAGATCTTCTGCGCCGGCATTTCCCACAAACGGCGGGCATTCTCAAAAAGGAGAACAGGAAGATACCATGCAGACAACGGAATTACTCTTCATTGCCATCTGGATAGCGTTCTATACATACTGGCTTTTCTCCGCGTGGAAGACCCGTTCGCCGGTGAAACGGAAACTGTCGCAGGCCTCGTTCTTCCTGTACGGGATCACCTGGGTTGTTATCTGCATCTTCCTCATAAACTGGCTTTCGCCCGATCTCATGGCGGAGCGGATTATACCTGAAGGCATTGGTTATTCTATCGCTGGCCTGCTCATCACGATTGCCGGCCTCGCGTTTGCCATCTGGGCCCGGGTCCACCTGGGAAAGAACTGGAGCGGGATGCCCGCCATCCGGCAGGATCACACGATCACCCGGACCGGGCCGTACCGGTTCGTGCGCCACCCAATCTATTCAGGGATCCTCCTCGGGCTTATCGGGACGGCGATCGGCATCGGGTACTTGATTGTCTTCTTCTGCGTCATCCTCATCTTCGGCCTGTTCGTGATAAAATTCCGGATGGAAGAAACATTCCTTTTAGAGGAGTTCGGCGAGGAGTATGCCCGGTACAAGCGGGAAGTAAAAGCACTCATCCCATATGTGATATGAGTGGCCGGAGAAACGCGGAGAATGGATAATCCGGCCTTTGCAGTGTTCCGGTTTTTTATTCATCAACGGCCGATGAATTGGATCCCGGCTCGTCACCGCATAAAATAAAAAAGGGCTACTGGATTTTGTGGACGGAACACAGGTTGCCGCACGAATTGATACTGTATGACAGGAGAATGGCCTCATCGTTCATGCTCTTTTCTCCGATGCCGATCCTGCTCAACTTGTCACGAATGAGCCGTATCTTTTTTTCAGTCGTTTGCATAGGGATAATGCCACATTGGCGGGTGATACGATAAAGAGATGTATTAAAACACGGGAATTTTGGTTCGGGAGAACCGGACACAAAGTTCCTTACATGTAATCCAGAAAACTTCATCTCCCCCACCTCCAACCATACCTTACCAAATGACCCCCATCGTCCGCCGTGCCACCCCCGCCGATATCGACCCTGTCTTTTGCATGGGATCCACAGAGCCTGCCTTTGGCGTGAGCCCGCAGATCCGGTTCTACGAGAGGCTGGAACTCTGCGAATGGATCGCGGCGCCGGACGACAACCTCCTGCTGGTGCTGGATATTGACGGGGATATACGGGGTTTTCTCTTCTGCAAAGTGATGTCCTGCCACTGGGCGTATCTCGATAATTTCTACGTCCACCCGTCCTGTCGGGGACACGGGCACGGCCACCTGCTGATGCAGGCGCTGCTCGACCTGCTCCGGGAGCGCAACGTTGTATACCTTTCCACGCTGGTCGCTGAATCGAATACGTTTCTCTCCCGCTATTTCGAGCACAGCGGGCTTGTGACCGAAAAGACATACGTGTGGCAGGAGCGGTTCGTGAAGTGAGGGGGTGATCCCTACAAAAAAACGACCGAACCTCACGCAGCAAAAGATAGTATAACCCGCCACAGAAACGAGTATATCCGGAGATATAGCATGGGAACAGAGGTAACATTCGAGGAGATCCGATCGAGAACCCGGGCCCTGATGCCCAATGTCACAGAACAACTAAAAAACCTTATCCGGTATCCTTCGCTGGCCTTTCCCGGCGCTCCCCAAAAACCCGTCACTGATATGGCGGATGCAACGGCTGCGCTGCTCAGGAAGTACGGGCTGCAGGACGTCCGGCTCATCGATATTCCGGGAGGATACCCGGCAGTGTACGGCGAGTGCCCTGCTCCTCCCGGCGCACCGACCGTCATGATGTACGCCCATTACGATGTCCAGCCGGCACACCAGGAGGATGGTTGGGAGACCGATCCCTGGACACCGGTGGAGAAGGGCGGGCGCATCTACGGGCGGGGAGCCGCCGATGACAAGTCGGGTATCGTTATGATTGCGGCCTCCCTTGCGATCTTTAACGGGAAACCCCCCGTGGGCGTGAAGGTGCTCATCGAAGGAGAGGAAGAGACAAACAGCCATCTCGAAGCGTTTGTCGCCGCCCACCCGGACTTTTTCCGGTGCGATGCGTTCATCGTTGCCGATAACGGCAACCTCACGGTCGGAGACCCGGCGCTCACCACTTCCCTGCGGGGCGAGGTCTCCTGTATCGTTGAAGTCCGTACCCTTGAGAGCCCGGTCCATTCGGGCACGTTCGGGGGAGCGGCGCCCGATGCCCTGGTCGCCCTGGTACGGATGCTTGCCACGCTCCATGATGCCAGGGGAGATGTAGCAGTACCGGGACTCCGGTCCTATTCCCACGAGACCATGGAGTACCCCGAGGTGATGTACCGGGAGAGTGCGGGGATGCTTGCCGGGGAAGACCTCGTCGGCACCGGGCCGCTTGGGGCACGCATCTGGACGAAGCCTTCCGTCACCGTGATCGGGATCGATGCCCCCTCCATCAGCGCTTCCGCAAATATCCTGATCCCAAAGGCTGCCGCAAAGATCAGCATGCGTATCGCCCCGGATGCGGATCCCCGTCACGAGCTCTCTATCCTGACGGACCACCTGCGTTCAGTCGCGCCCTGGAACGTCCATGCCGATATCCGGGACGTGAGTGTTTCATCCGGGTTCGTCTGCCCGGCCGGAGGCCCGGGGCTTGCGGCCGCCCGCCGTGCACTGGAAACCGCCTTTGATAAACCGGTCCGGGAAAAGGGGACCGGGGGATCGATCCCCCTGATGCACGTGCTTCACACAGCCGTGCCCCACGCGGAGTTCATCCTGTGGGGGGCCGAGGACGCCGCATATTCATGCATCCACGGTACGAACGAGAGCGTGGATATCGGCGAGCTGGAGCGGTCGATTGTCGCGCAGGGCCTCTTCCTTTCGCTGCTCGGGACCGGGCGGCACAACACATAGCGGAAAAACAGGACCTTTTTATATCCTTTTTTTCGATTCCATAAAACCGGGAATATTATAAGAGAACAATCCTATTCTTACTCCGGGAGTTCAGGTGTTCGAATATATCGTCGCGGGTATTGTCGCACTCGGGTGCGGCATTGTTTCGGCAGTCGTAGGCCTTGGGGGCGGTTTCCTGTTCGTGCCGACGCTCACCCTCCTCTTCAATCTCAATGTCAAAACGGCGATGGGAACCAGTCTTGCCGTCATTATATTCACAGCCTTCTCTGCTTCATTCTGGTACCACCGGCAGGGCAAAATACTGTATAAAGTCGCCCTTGTCCTGATCCCGCCGTCAGTTCTCTTCTCTGTCATCGGTTCTATGATGACCCGTTATATCGATGCCCGCATCCTTGTCGGGATTTTCTCAGCGGTCCTTGTCCTGATCTCGCTTGAGATGCTGATCCCGGCGTTCCGGTTTTTCCCCGAGATCCGGTTTGGTCCCTCGTTCATGCTCTCGACAACAGTACCATCGCAGCAGACCCAGCCGGTCACCCTCATTCCCTATTCGCATCTTATCATATGGGGTGCAGTGGGCGGTTTTCTGGGAGGCATCACCGGCACGAGCGGCGGAACAATCTTTGTTCCGGCGCTTGCCACCATCGGGATCCCGATGCACTACGCGGTTGCCACGTCGATGTTCTCCGTCATTGCCCTCGCCTTCGCCGGTGCTCTCTCATATGCCGCACTCGGTCAGATCTCTCTTCCCTTTATGATTGTCTACGGTATCGGTGCCGCGCTCGGCGCCTGTCTTGGTACGGTGGTTGCAACCCGCACAAGCGAGCTCCATGTCCGGCGCATCTTCGGGGTGCTGCTCATCTTTATGGCCCTGCTTATGATCTTCTCTCAGGTACTGTGAAGGGTTCCCCGGGATTTTCGCCAGCAAAAACAAGCAGGCCCCTTGTCAGCAGGTGAAAAGCATATAATGTGATGTAACGTAATCCTCACAATGTCACCATACATGATGTCACATGCGCACTCATTTGCCGGTCCGATCATGATGATCGGACTCTGGGTCATACAGCTGCTCATCGCGTTCCTCATCTACCGGGACGCAAAAGAACAGAAGATGTTCGCACCAGTCTGGACTATACTGGCGATCGTACCCGTGCTCGGGTACGTTACCGATGTGCTTTACCTGATCATCCGTGAGGTCCGGCCTTCACGAAAGATCGAGAATCCCCCGGCATCCCTCTGACTGAAAAGGACTGCCGGGCACCCGTAGTCCTGCACCGGCAAAAGGGGAGGGTAATGAGCCAGTGATATTTTTTTTAGTTCGGGAAATAACCAGAATTTTTTTAATTAAAAGTGATAAATTGCATTTAAATTTAATTTGTGGCACTATTATTAAAGGGAATATACTCACCATAAAAAGTGTTATTTGACGCATTCAAAGTTAAACGCGAATTTACTGTTGAATATAAACGATATGATTGTAACGGGGGAATTAAAACAACATATAATCCTGTAGTGTTTTGCGATCCGTCCTGAAAACTTTTGACTATCTGACTGTTATGAATATCCCAAGGGTTTTCAGAGCCAATTACACGATCCGTAATATTTGGGAAATAAAACACACCAATCAATTGAATAATAATCGAAATCAGAATCAACACAAAAATTCCACTAATCACACAATATTTTTTGACAGAGGATACATGACGATTCTTGGCAAATTCCAAAAATATTGCTAGGTATATCGCAAGAATCGGAAGAATTCCTGTAAGATACCGAGGGCCGTAACTGTAGCCACCGATCCAGTCACTATACAGACTATAAATTAAAATGTCCAGAAGAAGAACCGGGCCAAAATATTGTAAAATCCATTTAATCTGCTGATTTTTTATTTGATTTAATTTGAAATATCCCACAACGGATAAAATAAGAATAGGGGAATACACAAAAAGACCTTTGTTTGGTGCTACAAGTAATCCTAGATAATTAATCATGAATTGGTAATTGAAATTTAATAGCGGAATTTCAGTTACACTTCCGCCGACAACACTACTGAAATTAACGAGATTGTACATTAAGAATGGGAACCCGCTGAGAACCCCGGCTACCAAATAATAGTGGATCTTCTCTCTGCATGAAAAAACAATGTAGAGGAAAACCGGTATTATGAGCACTGCATCCGAAGGACGTGCGAAGATGAAAAGTCCAGAAATTATGCCCAATCCAATAATATTGAAGGTAGAGTGAGACCGTTCATTTTTTACGATAATATAGAGCATCAGGGCCAATAATAATTCAATCAGTCCATGCTGCCAGAGTGCTTGACTACTGATTGCCCATGTTTCTGTCGCAAACGCAAAGATAAATGTTGAAATGATTGCAATTCGAGACGAAACTATGTCTTTGAGGGTGAGGTACAAGAAAAGACAGGCAAGTGTTACTATTATCGCACTTACTACCCGACCGGTAACGGTAATAATGGATAATGAAACCGGGATTGAGAGGAAGGTAAAGATAAGATTTTGGATCTCATAGAGGGGTAATATCAATGTTGGCAGGACAATGGAAAAGACCGAAAAGTAGTGGCCATGAATATTGATAAACGCATATGATACATTGGGGTTATTCACAAAAAGAGACTGATAGGGATCCCCGGTAATTGTTTGATTATGGAGGATACTGTAGGGTAACACAGATGCCGGAAATGTATCCCCTGATGCAGTCATGCTCGTCGTTAAACTAAAAATAATAAAGATCGTGAGGAGGAGAATAAGCAACTGATGTCTATTAATCACTGATTTTGTAGAGTTCCACCAATCAATAAAATTTACCGGTTGCGATTCATGGTAAAGGAGCCAGCCATACCCCAGTATAATGGGTATCCCAAGAGGAATACAAAAGCCTGCGGGACCATTCAATGAAATGTGGTATTGGATAAAATCCGCAATAATTAATAAAGTACCTCCCCCTACAACAAGAAACCCTGTGATCCGGTTATCATGAATATTGATATAATAATTATAGCTGTGCAACAACAGAGAAAATATCAGCAATAATGCACCTAAAAACCAAATTGTCAATGAAATTGCTGTTTTTCCTGCAATAACACCCGTCAAAATATAATTAAGATCTTTTAGAACCGTAATGAAGCTGATACCAAGATACGTTGACTGATACCTGAACAGACTCCATTGTATCCCGGCGCCTATCCCGTCTCCAATCATGTATATGTTGACCGGTATAAGGAAGACTACAAAATGAAGAATGAGATTTAAAAACTTCCGGTCCTGCATTATAGACCCTTTATTTTAGAGTATATTAAAAAAATCTTTGCTATTTAGATATTGTAAAAAAAATTGCTCCAACACTACAGTGAAGATCTTTGGATCTGTTAAGAATTGTAACATTGAAACTGACAGATAGATATCAACTCTAGGAAAAATTGATCTCTCACTTCCTGCACCCGTACTGTAGTTCTCTCGCACCTCATGGGATGCCCGTGCGGCGGAGGCGAGCCCCCAAGAGCATGCTTCTCTAAAATATCCTAAAACTGTAAAAAGAGGATTAAACCATCAGCAGGTAAGCCAGAAGTGAGAGCAGGAATGCCAGAAGCAGCATCGCAAGCGAAAGCGGCGCCACAAAGATCAGCATCGCGTTTACGGTACTTGCGAGCTGGGAGATCCGGTTGGAGCCAAAGACCACCACGTGCTCGCACTGAGCCGTGGTTGCCGCACACTCGGCCGGTTCGAGATCATCAATGGCGGCCTGTACTGTGTGCAGGACTGCAGGAAGGAAGGTTTCGACCGGTGTTGCCATGCCGACCGGGTTCTTCCCGGTGATCGTGTTTACCACATGGGAATCGGTCGTCATCACTTCTGCCGCGTCGACAAGCGTGAGAATCTTCTCAAGCAGGATGTCGCGGACACCGGTCGCCATGTTGTTCCCATCGAAGAGCACGTAGGCAGTCTTCTGGCCGGCGGTCTCCACGACCATCACCTGCACGCCGAGATCGCCAAATCCCTCCTCCCGGGAGTAGGGCAGGTGCTGGCAGGCATAGCCGATGGAGAATGGGGTAAGTTCTGCTGTGCGGGAGGCTTCCATTGCCTGTATCGCACTGCGCTGGTATTCAAGGGCAGTCTGGGTTGCCTGGAGGACCGGAGAGGAGAGATCGGTCATGCAGTTGTGGCCATCGACAAACGCGACGTGCGGGAACCAGCGGTGCCCTTCGGCCATGATGCTCATGCCAATCGAGAAATCAAGGTCCTCGGTCTTCTGCGGCGATCGGGTGGTCACGATCAGCATCGCCTCGCCAAAGCGCTGGTACAGCACCTGCACGGAGCCGCATGAGAGCCTGGCGGAACGGGTTGCACCCGGCATGTACGTGCGATCCTTTTTCGTGCGCTCGATCGCGTCGATCACTTTTTCAATCTCGCTCTCGGAGACAAGGTTGAAGTCGTGCGTGGCGCACCCGTGGGCGACGAGCGTCTCCTCCTCCATCCGGTCATGGATCACCCGGGGCAGGTTCCCGCCACCGATTTCTCCCATCGGGCCGGGGTGGAGGTTTGGGACCGTAAAGAGCACGGGCTTTTTTGATGTTCGGCGGAAGAAAAGGCATACCTGCGGGACGAAGATCTCCTCTCCGATCTCACGGAAGAAGTTCTCCATGCCTTTAGAGGAGCCGTCAGTCATATGGGCGATGAACGCGTTGACAAACGCAAGACCCCGTATATGGAACGCCCGGTAGAGTGGCCGCTCGATCAGCCAGATGAGGATCGCAAAACCGAGGCCAAAGACGATATGGAGGACAAGAGCGAAGAGCCCCCATTCTGGCGAGAAGAGGAAACAGCCCACGAGGACGCCCACACCGCTCTGGGTCACGGCCGGCAGGATCATCCGGGGCACGCGATAATCCGAGATCGCGACGAGTACGAAGAGACGCAGGCCGAAGATAAACCCGAGCGAGACCCCGTAAAAGAGCGGGAGGTACCGGATACCGCCGGCGAGCGAGGCAAAGGTGATGATAACGGCAAAGACCGTGCTCGCGAGCGCGAGGAGCGCCGACCGGTTCCAGGTCATCGTCTTGCCGGAGTACTCGATGATCGGTTTTGTCAGGAGGAATGCAGCAATCGCCGGCAGGGTAAAGGCAAGCGTGCCCGAGAACGGGAGGTAGACCCAGGCGCGGGCACTCGCACCATCGATGACGAGGCCAAGGATGACGAGGATCAGGAGAGAAACCGGCCATGAGGGTGCCGTAAAGAGATACTTGGTGAGCTGCCCGAGTTTTACATCGCTTCCGGTCGCCATCAGGCACAACCTCCGTAGACCAGTTCAGACCGGTCGGCACCCGCCCGGATCTCCAGGTTCCGGACATCCTGCCCCGGATCTATCGCGTCCCGGATGGCTGGGATCGTCTCCCCGCCCCCATTCGCAGGTGACACCTGGCTCACCGTATTACCCCCTCGTCGGGAGCGCTTCAATCGTGCCGAAGTGTGCATGGTAACGTTCGAGCATCTGCGCCCAGGTAGGCAGATGGGTCTGACAGCCAACGTGTTCCACGACATAGGACGCGGTAACCGTCCCGACCCGGCAGCAGGTAAGGGGCGTATAGCCCCGGACGTACGCGGAGAGGAACCCGGACCGGTATGAATCGCCGGCGCCGGTGGGGTCAGCAAGCGTCACCGGTACTGCCGGGATGAGATGCTCCGCTCCGTCCTTATACAGCGTGCTCCCATTGCCGCTCATGGTAAAGATCGCCATGGAAACCTCGTTTATGAGCGTTTCCTTTGTCACCCCGAGCGTCGTGCACATCTGCTGCACCTCGTGCTGGTTCGCAAACAGGATGTCAGTGTTCGCGAGGATGGATTCGAGCTGCTCTTTTGTGTACCAGAAAACATCCTGCCCCGGGTCAAAGGAGACAAACTCACTCTTTTCTGCCACCCGGCAATTAAACTCAGGATCGGCGGTCGCCATGTGGACAAGGGGCAGCACCGGGGCCTCCGCCGTCGCGAACGCTTTTGAGGCGCCCCATTCAAAGAACGTCATCTGGCTGCCGGCTTCATCCGTAAACATAAACGCCGTCGGCGTGTGGGTTCCGGGCACCAGAAAGAACTGCCGGTGGATGCCCAGTTTATCCATCCAGTGCTCGTAGTCGCTGCCGGCAAAGTCATCGCCGACACAGGAATGGAGAGTAACTGTTTCGCCGAGCACGGCAATCCCCGCTGCAATGTTCGCCGCACCCCCGCCAAAAAAAACCTGCCGGTCCGTGATATGGGTTGACTGGTTTTCTTTGGGGAGATGGTGCACGCGGGAGATGTGATCGACTGCCGTGTGCCCGACGACATGGATCATAGTTCCTGCACGTCCAGCTGTTTTAAGGGGATCTCGCGGAGGGCTTTACCGATCACCGATTTTGCGATCCGGCTGGCGTGCTCCTTTGATTCGGCCCTGAATACTTTCATTTCGAGCACGAGACCGACAAGCGCGGTATCAGCAACGACAATCGCGCTTGAGAGCGGCTGGTCGCAGAACGGGCAGGAAAGCATGCCTGCCTCAACTTCCACAAACTTTGCCGACGGGTTGAGCCGTTTCCCCGCTTCGCTGATTGCGATCCCGATGGCATCGTCAAGCGATTTTGCATCCTTGATATACCACGCAGATTCCAGTGTCACCAGATAGTCAGGCATTTTTTTTATCTCCCTGTTTGATTCCCGCCGTTTTACCACTCGTCACGGTGGACGTGTTCCCCGATATCCATACGCTCTGCCAGCCGTGACTGCGGGTGACCGTGCCCTGTGGCAAGGATCGCAATCGGCCGTATATGCGGGGGCAGCCCGAGGATTTCCCGTATTTCATCCTCGTCAAACGCCCCGGTCCAGCAGGAATGAAGGCCATGGGCATGGGCGGCAAGCATCATGTATGTGCAGGCAATGGTTGCGTCCTCAACTGCATAGAGGATACCCCGTTCGCCGTACTGCGACATCGAGCGTACGTAATTGGCGCAGACCACAAAGAGGACCGGTGCCGCCCCGACATGCTGCTGGCCGAACGCCGCATCAGCAAGCGCGAGCCGGGTGTCCTCATCGGTCACGACAACGACATCCCATGCTTCAAGGTTGCCGGCACTTGGCGCTGTGCTCGCACAGGAGAGGATATATTCAGTCTCTTCTTGCGTGAGCGGCGTTTCGTCGTACTCCCGGACCGATGACCGGCACGAGAGAAATCCAGAGAAATCAGAGGAGTCCATGATCCGAGAGTACCTGCCATGCTTCCTGCGCCGGGGTGGTAGACGCACTGATAGCCACAGCAATCTTTTCTGCGGCCTGTTCGGGCTGGTCGCTCTCCACAAGCGAGATCGCCGCGTTTAAGGAATCCGCCGCCCGCTCGAACTCCCGCTCTCCCGTGTCTTTTGCGGCAAAGAGCACTTCGCTCCTGACCTGTTCCATAAGGAGAAGAAGCATTTTCTTGCCGCCGCCCTTCTCTGTGTCAGAAAATCCGGTGAGCGCCGAACAGAGCTGGGAGACGACAATCAGTTCGGATTTTGCCCGTTCACCGAACTGGTAACTTTTCACTGCAGTTGGAAGATCCATACTCACCATAGTCGCTGGAGATAAATGATAATTATGATTGGAGCGGCTGAAACGAAAGACCAATTCGCAGCATATGCTCCGGAAAACGGGTCAAAAAATTGCCTGCGGGGCAGGACGACTGCCCCGTATATTATCCACTGATCACAAATCAGCAGTCAGGATTACTTGCCTGACTTTGCCTTTGCGCCAAGCATGGAGACTTTCGCGCGGCGCATGCGCCTGCGGATGAGCGGGCTTGCGGTCGATTCGTTCAGGCCCGAACCACCGGACCGGTCGCCACCGCGTCTTCCGCCACGGCTGCCACCCCGGCCGCCACCGCCGCGCCGTGCGCCACCCCGGCCGCCGCGCTGCTCTTCAGCTGCTGCCTGATCGACCTTCTTTAAATTGATGCTTGACTTGAATCTCTGGTTGGGTCCCGGACTCTTGCGTTCTCCTTCTTTTTTGGGAACGAGCCGGATCTGGCCCTTGACGCCTTTTACCTGTGACCAGAGGGTTGTACCTGTCTTGCCCATGTGTTAAAACTCCTTATCTAATTCAGCCGTGCGACTGATAAATGTTGGGGAGGTCGTCTGTTCCCCGGCTGCGCAATAAACTCCTTTGATCATTCGGGTTTCCGTGCATCCACACAGATGTTATACGCGAGCTGGGGGAGCCGGCGCTCGATGAACGGTTCCACCCTTTGTGCAAGGTTGAAGAGCGGATCGATCATGTCGATGTGCGCAAACGAGCACCAGCTGATCCGGACATCGCAGAACCCGGCTTCGCTGAAGAGATCGTACATTTCCTGTTCGTCATAGTAATGCTCACCGAAATCCTTCATCACGACATGCTTTACCCGGATCTTCTCGCTTATGTGGTAGATGGCCGGTATGCCGGAGGTAAGCAGTTTTTTCCCGAGCGTGCAGATCGAGATCGCACCGCCCGAGCGCAGCACCCGGTATGCCTCGCCGAGCATGGCTTCAGGGTCCCGCAGGTAACTAAAGACGAGAATGCTTGAGACCGCATCAAATGACTGATCGCGGAACGGGATGGCTTCCCCGGTTCCCATGGTAAAATCGCAGCATGCGCAGCGGCCGCGTGCCCGTCCGATCATGTTCCGGCTCAGATCGATACCCACCGCGGTCCCGCCATGATGGAGATATTTCTCGACAAAAAGGCCGGTGCCGCACCCGATATCAAGGAGTGCGCCACCCTCGGGCAGGGCTTTCATCACATGGCGGCTGAGATGCGTATGGTAGCACCGCCCGCGCGGGTAATCGTAGTGCGTGTCGTAGACGTCAGCAATATCATCGTAATGCTGCTGGATTTTCTCCTGTTTTGCGGTGCTCATGAGAATATCTCCTTTACGCCGGTTGCAAAGGCATCGATCTGGATATACTCGCTGTTCGCGTGCCCGAGGCGGGTATCTGCGTCGGCGAGGGCACATGCAAGCAGCGGGTGGTTGTACTCCCGGTGGGCAATAGTCCGGATCTCCGAGAGCACTTCCCGGCCCGAGAGGCCGTAATCGATCATCAGGGATTCAAGCTGGCGGATGCCTCCCTTGAGATCGCTGGACTTTATGAGTGCGAGCGCCGAGGCGGCGACCGTGCTGGTTTCAGACTGCGACAACTCGGCAAGGTTGTTGCAGGAACCAGATTCAGATGCAGCCTGGAGCATCAGGATCGCCCTGCGCATGTCTCCCTGCGCAGCCGCGGCAATCAGTTCAAGGTCGTCATTTGAACATGAGAAGGCCGTATCCTGTTGTTCCCGCTCCCGGATCGCCGCGAGCTGTGCAAGAAGGACGTCCAGTGCTACCGGCGCAAAGAAGAGCGGGAGGCAGCGCGAACTGATCGCCGGGATGATCGCGCTCTGGTTCGTGGTGGAGAAGACAAAACGACAGGTGCCGCTGTACTGTTCCATGATCCGGCGCAACCCCTGCTGTGCCTCGCGGGTCAGGGCATGTGCATCCTCAAAGACCATCAGTTTGAAATCCGCATCGAGCGGGCGCATCGATGCATACCATTTCAGGATATACTTGAAATTCACGATCAGGCTCTGGCTCTTCTGGTACAGGTGGGCATACCGCTCGTCCTCTTCCAGAAGTTTTTTCCCCTGCGAAAAGAGGTCGGCGGTCTGGAAGATCGATGTGTTCGCCTCCCAGTTCTCACCATAGAGCCGCTCTGCGAAACACCGTATCGCTGTGCTCTTCCCGGTGCCGTGCGGGCCGGTGAGCATCAGGTGCGGGATCGTGCCGGTGCCCGCGCAGGAAACAAGGAGTTCTATGACCCGGTCCTGACCCCGGATATCCTCAAGCCGCGCCGGGCGGTAACGTTCAGTCAAGAGCATGACAAAGCCTCGCTGCCATCTCATCCCGTGCTTCCTTCAGGAATGCAGGGTTATCCAGCGCCGCGACAAGACCGCGGCACTCTTCATCGGTAAGCGACATGCAGGCATCGGTGATCACCGGGAGGGCCCGGATCACTTCGTCAACGATGGTCAGGGTCGCCTTCTTTGCGGTGCGGGAGAGGGGATTGAGATCGATCGCAATCACCTTTTTTCCCATGCCGACAAGCACCTCGCACCGGTCCCCGTCTTCGAGCGGGACGAGCACCACGTCCGCTGCATACATCCCGTCGCGCCGGCAGAAGGCCCGGTCGTGCGAGAGCGGGAGCAGGCGTTCGGCCTCGCCTGAAAAAACGTCGGCCCCCGCATCGCGGAGGAGGGTTTCGATCTGCTGCACGCGTTCAGGGGTCCGGTGGAAGAGGTTGACCTCGACTTTTGCACCGCATGCCTTCTGGAGAAGTGCGATCTCACGTGCGGCAAGCGCGGCGGTGTTGCCATTCACCGAGATGACCGGGCGGCTCGCGGCGCGGAGAAGGGCGGCTGCCGTGCGTTCAGCCCGGCGGGCGCTTTTGCTTGTTTTTTCACCGAGCAGGTAATCGAACGCCTCGCCGCGCCCGTGAGAAGTAAGCCCTTCCCACGAGACAATGCCCTTTCGTGCACAGTCAGCGAGGTGCTCGCGGGTGACAAGCGACGTGTACCTGGGGTGGTCTTTTGGGATCATGCAAAAGCCTCCACTATCCTGACCCCGGCATCTGCCATACCCATTTTGTACACTTCACCAAACGGGCGGAGCACATCGCAGGCACGATCACCGTAGGCAAATACCCCTTCGCCAAGCATGGTCATGGCGGCCGGGATGCGGTGCCGGTCGCATTCGGCAAGAACACGCTGCACCGCAGGAGTCTCAAGCCCGCTTTTTGCAGAAAATTCCCGGCAGCAGGCAAAAAAGTCCGTGAAGGTTTCAGGCTGGCGTTCAGGGAACGCCGCGGACACCTGTGCCATCTGCGCCGGTGAACCGAGCACATCCGGCGTATGGATCGGGCCGAAACTGACGGCACAGACCGGGGCGTCAAGATCGAAAGAACGGCGGATTGACCCGTGGATACCGGGGCCGGTCCTCACCACGCGCCCGCCACCCTGGCATGCGGCGACATCCCCAAGGCCGGTACGAAAAATGACCTCGGTCTCGTGGGCCACTTCGGCAATCTCATCGGCCGACAGCCCGAGATCGAGGAGCAGGTTTGTGGCCGTGAGCGTGGCAAGCAGCGCCGCTGCCGAGAGACCAAAGCCAGCGCTTATGGGGAGCCGGCAGGAGGTTTCGACAGCGACGGATACCCCCAGATTTTCAAGCGCTGATGCGAGGGGCGGGGACGAGCGGGAGACCTCCGCATGCGCCCCTTCACGCGACCGCACCCGTACGACAACGGAGGATCGCTCTGCCGGTGTTACCGTTGCCATCACTCCCTCGCTTATCACGATACCGGCGCCAAGGCTCCCTGTTGTTGCCGGATCGCGCCCGTCCACCCTCTTAAAATACCCTGATATGTGGCCGGGGCAGAATGCTGTAACCGATGCAGGTGTCATTGCAGTCTGGTACCTGTCATACACTGTTGGACGTCCGGCTTTTTTAGGAGTTGTGCTCAACAGGGGTTGAGGTGTGAGGTCGGTCAGGCGGGGCCGGTTTTTTCCATACCCGACAGGATCTCCTGCCAGATCCGGGCTGCAATCTCCTCTTTTGTCCCGGCAACCGGGGTACCGGTCTTTGTCTTCCCGGAGAGAACCCGGTAGGACCCGGTGGCAGTACCCATGCTTTCCGGGGTATTTGTCACTACCATCCACGCGCCGCGTGCGAGCAGAGCCTTTGCCTCCGGCAGGGGTTTCCTCCCGATCTTAAACGCGATCACCCGGGTCTTGTACTTCAGGACACGGTCGATCAGTTTCGGGAGCGGGAAAATGTCGAGCGTGATCGGTTTCCCGCTTGCGATCTTCCCGTCAACCTTCTTTGGGGCAAAATCCGAGATGGCAGCCGCACTGATATACAGGTCGGGAGTCCCTTTTTTCAGGTAGTTCCCGACTGCATCTCTCATCTCCCCAGAGGATTCAGCCGGCACATTCTGCACGCATGGGAGGGTCTCGCTGTGGACGACAGTGACATCGGCGCCGAGCCGGTATGCTTCGAGCGCGAGTTCCTGGCCCATCCTGCCGCTCGACCGGGTCGTGAGCACCCGCACATCATCCACCGGTTCGCGGCACGCCCCGCTTGTGACAAGCACCTTTTTTCCGGCAAGCGGGTGGCCGAGGATCGCCCGTTCGCACCGGAGCACGATCTCATCACTATCGGCGATCTTTGCCTTCTCTTCCTCGATCTTCGGGCCGGAAAACCCGACTCCCCACGATTCAAGGGTTTTGATATTCCGGATAACCGCCGGGTGCCGGTACATGCTGTAGTGCATTGCGGGAACCACGAGGACCGGCATTCCGCTCCCAAGTGCTGTTGTCGCAAAGGTAGTCACCGGGGTGTCATCGATCCCGCACGCGATCTTCCCGATCGTGTTTGCCGTGCAGGGTGCGATGAGGAGGAGGGACGCGCTCCCGCCGTCGCCGCAGAATGTCACGTGCTCCACCATGCCCGAGAGCCGGGTGATCGTCGGCCTGCCGCTCGCGTACGTAAGCGCATCGGAGTGGATGATCCCCTGCGCCGCCGCGCTCATGACCGGCTGGACGGTGGCGCCTTTCCTGCGCAGCGCATGGATCAGTTTTACCGTTTCGACAGCCGCGATGCTCCCGGTTACGCCAATCACGATCTCTTTTCCGGCAAGGGTCTGTACGGTCATGCGAGGGTCACGTCCTGCACCACGTGCCACATGTGCGGGCGGTATTTCTTTACCTTATGTACATGGATGGAGGCACAAAAACCTGCGCCTTCAGCCGAGGCCAGAATCGCCTCTGTCACATCGCCGATGCTATGGACGTGAATGATACTCCCGGCGTGCACATGGGGAAATACTGCGGGCAGGATTGTTGCCGCATCGAAATGCCCCATGACGACCCGGTCATAGTCACCGGAGAGGAGCGTGCGGCAGTCCCCACAGGCAGCCTCAACCCGGTCGCCAAGCCCGTTTTCCGCGATATTCCGCTGCAGGTACCCGAACGCAACCGGATTGATCTCCATCGCGTGGACCCGGGCCCCGCTTCCCGCCATCGGGATCGTGAAGTAGCCGATACCGGCAAACATGTCTGCGACCCGGGCATCCTTTGCGCCCTCATGGACGAGCCGTGCCATCCGCATCTTCTCGTCCCGGTTTCCTTGAGCAAACATCACCTTCCGGGGATCGAGATGGTATGTATACCCGCTCTCCCGGTGGCATACCTCACCGACGTCCCCCCACAGGCACTCCGTTTCCGGGGTGCGGGTCACATCAGCGAGCGCTTCGATCCAGAGCACGCCGTGCGGGTGTCGGAAGCTGACGATCTCCTCTATTTCCTGCAGCGTGGGCCGGGTGCCGTGGATGACCGCCACATCGCCCAGCATGAAAAAGCCACGACCGCCATAGATACAGCGGTCAGGCAGCTCGCGCTCGAACGAAAATCCCTGTTTCACCGGTACCCATGCAGTCTCCCCTTCAACGTAGGGGTGACGGGCCGGATCGACCCAGTCTGCATCGCGGACCACCGCCAGTTGATCCGTCCTGACTGCCCGCACACGCATAATATGCCGTTACCTCATGACGATAAGGATATCCCCGTCGCGGAGCACCTGCACGTTCTCCCCGACGTTCGCCGCATGCCACGGTTTTTTCTGCACTTCTTTTGTGACTCCGGTCTCCGGGTCGAGAATGCCCATCATCCCGCCCGCTATGTAAGCAACGAGGGCCGGCTGCGCGTTCCGCGCATTGCCAATCCTTCTCTGGATCTCATCCTCGTTTATGGAGCGGCTCCGGCCCTCTGACAGGTCGAAAACCCGCACACGGCGGGAGTCCACCTGCTCCACTTCCACATAGGTTGATTTGAGCTTCACTACGTCGTGCCGCTGGTAGTGGGGCAGGCGGACAAGATACGTGATACGGAAGAGCTGCCGCCCGTTTTTCTCCCCGACAAGTTTCGGATGGGTCGTGTACTTTCCACCAAACTGCGCCGTTATTGCCTGCACGATCATAAGGCCGATATGCTGTGAGCCGACCGTGATGTCAAGGCCATCCCGGTTCACCGTCGTATCAGAGATAAAAGAGAGCCGCTCGCCCCCTGCAATGAGGGATTCCTCAATCTGGGTTGCGATGGCTGCCGCCGACTCCAGTTCAAACGGACTCAAGTCGCGTTCGTCCGCACGCACCTGCACGATCCCCTCGTAATAACTGCCGGTGATCCGGTTGCACCGATCGCACTGCTCCTTGTGCCAGACCAGTTCGACCGTGCAGGTCTTCTCCATGGAAAGCCCGTACAGGGTTCCGGTGATCGTGAGGTAGGCACGGGACCGGTTGGGGCTGATGTCGCGCACCTCAACGGCGATAGCACGTTTCTTCACATCCTGGTGAAAGTGTACTGCACTCCGCGCAAGTTCGGGTGCAATCTCTGCCTGTTCACGGTCGGTATCTGTCCATGTGTTCACCTGCTTGGTCGCACCGCAGCTGGGGCAGTGGGTGGCTGCCACCCGCGTATCGCATTCAGCCCACGGGGTATCTGCCGCCCGGCAGCTCGGGCAGAACCCATCCGTCTCCAAGGGTTTGCCGCATTTCGGGCAGAACCGGTCCTGAATTGTCATGGTTTAAAACCTGTAGATCTGGACGTGTGGCACACTGCCGATCATGATGCAATCGGCTTTGGAGACAAGGCCCAGTTTTATCGCTACACCGACTGAACGTTCACCCATGAGATTGGCGTTATCACCCTTGCTCAGGGCGTGTGTAACCGCAGCCTCGTCCACGGGAGCGCCGCCGTAGAAATATTCCGATACGGTTACCTTGAGATCCCCGTCAGTGATGGTCGTATTGAGCAGTTCGCGGTCGCAGACCGCAACCACGTCACCCGTCCCGGGTGACCGGTGGATTTTGAGAAACATTGATCAGCTCTTTTGCCGAGCCACCAGATAAAAGATGGGAACGAAACCACGTCACGCACAAAGGTACTGTCAAAGCGTGATCCTGACACCATAGACTTTTTCCGGGGTCTCACCGTGGATACGCCAGCAGTCATCCTCGGTGATCACCCCGGACTCGAGGAGTTTCTTTGTGATCCGCGGGACTGATTTTGGGCCGGTGACAGCGCCGGGCCGCGAATTTTCGTCCATAAAATCGCTTTCCATCGTAAACGGCCGGCGCTCACGCGCAAGGACCGGTACCGCCTCGTGCCGAGCGACAAACGAGGGGTGAAGCGGTGTCTCGGGTGAGCCGTAGTGCTTGACCACGCGCCCGATCGGCATGCCCACAGCATCCGCCATGTCCACGACATCGGCACACGGCCCGCTCTCCGCATGGATCTGGAGGGCGCACCGGTATCCTGCAGCAAGTTCAAGCGCGTGAGAAAGCACTTCGTTTGAAGCCGCAAACACCTCAGGACTTACTTCGTAATGCGGCCGCCCGCTCTTGAGCGCCACGGCACGGCCATCCTTGACGTAGCCTGCCGCGCAGTCAAGCCCGTCTTTCATCACGTCGACTGCTTCGGAAAGGGACATGCGCTCGGCAAGCCGGCTGATCTCGGCCGGGTGCACGCCAAGGATGGGGAAGACCACAATGCCGGTCTCCCGGATCATTTCCGCGACACGGAGCGTTTCGTCAAAAACTTTCGCGTAATCGGCGCCGGAAACCGGTACGATCCCAAGCGACCACGAGGGTTTTGAAACAAGGAATATATGCGTCCCGCCCGCGTGCAGAAAATCCTTTGCCGCTTCGACCCCGCGCCCATTCACTGGATCGAAATGGATATGATCGTCAGTGATCGGAAAGAGGCGCGATCTCATGGCACTCCACGATCCTCATGAGAGGGTAGCCATTTTCCGGTGCAAGAGCGGCCCGGCAGTACGAGAATCCAACCCGGGTCACGATCTCCACATCAAACATCAGACCGGAGAGTTCGCTGTACCCGAATACATTCTTTTTCATTACGGAACGGTCGAGCCTCACCGTAATCTCCTCGACAAACGGCTGGAGGATCACGGCTTTTTCGATGGCCGTTTCAACGCTCGCTGCCGACTCCTGCGAGATAGGCGTCCCGACCCACTGGTGGTAGAGCGCCCCGAGTTTGATCCCGGCCTCAAAGACGGCCCGTTCGCGATCGCTCATTTTTTCGGTTCCCCGTGCCTGCTTCATCCCGTTTTCCCCCGGTTTAGATCAGCTGGATAATCCCCTGCTTTGGTTCCATGGCCTCGCCATGCCGCAGGAGCATGTCGATACCTTCCCGCACCTTGTCATGTGCAAAGCCCTTTGAGGAGACTGCCTCGATCACCTGCTCGATAGCGGCGCGCCGTCCCTCGCCGCCGATATCCCGGATCGCATCCTTGATCACCCGGACAATGTCGCGCTTCTCCTTGGAGATACCGGTCGCCACCTTGTCGATGTCGAAGTTGCCGGTCTTTGCATCGTACGCGATCTGGCGCAGGCAGGCATCCACGATATGGATCACACGCTCCGCGTCGGCCACCTCGATCTTGTTCGAAAGCCGGATCCGGGCGCTCGCTTCTGCAAGCCGGACGAGTGCCTCCAGTTGCCGGGCCGTTACCGGGACCGGCTTGTTGGGCTCCGCGATTCCTCTGAGCTTGAGGTAGTAACCGACAATCGCCTCCTTTGCCTCCGCAGAGAGGATAGGAAAACAGGTACGTTTGGAGTACGCGACATACTTCCGGAAAAATGCAGGATCAATATCCGGCATGACCGGCTTGAGCTGCTGGTCGATGAACTCCTGCGTGACCCCGGGGATGGGCGTTTTCTTGTGCTGGGCAATGAGTTCACCTACACCGTGCGCCTTGAGGATGTGCTCGGCGATAGCGAGATCCCGTTTCTGCTCCGGCTGGTCGGTCATGATAAAGATCAGGTCGAATCGGGAGAGGAGGGAGGGGGGCATGTTGATCTGGTCGGCGATGTCGCCGTACATATCGAATCGCCCGTACTTGGGGTTAGCCGCCCCGAGAAGCGCACACCGGGACTTGAGCGTCGCGGTGATGCCGGCCTTTGCTACGCTGATGGACTGCTGTTCCATCGCTTCGTGGAGCGCGGAGCGGTCTTCCTTCTGCATCTTGTCCATCTCATCGACGGCGGCAATGCCCATGTCGGCGAGCACGAGCGCTCCTGCCTCAAGGGTCCAGCGTCCTTCACCGAACTCGTCCTTGACTGCCGTCGCCGTGAGACCGGCGGATGTCGATGACTGGCCGCTTGTGTAGATCGCACGCGGCGAGCACTTCACGACGTAACGAAGCAACTGGCTCTTTGCGATACCCGGATCGCCAATCAGGAGCACATGGATATCGCCCCGCAGGTGAGTCCCGTCCGGCATCTCCTTTGCAATCCCGCCGAAGAGCTGGAGGGTGATCGCCTCCTTGACGTCCTCGTTTCCGTAGATCGTGGGGGCGATCGAATGGGTGACCATCCGGTAGATCATCGGATCGCAGGACAGTTTTTTGATCTCGTCCTCCGCCTTCTCATCGATCTCGACCTCCTCGAACTCCTTTTCAGCGATCTCGATCGAGTTGCATTCGAGGAAGATATCGAAGACCGTGTGCTTCTCACCCTTGACAACCCGCTGCATGGAGCGGAGGATGCCGTTGATCACGACCCGGTCACCCGGTGCGACCATTCCCGAGAGGTCGTCGGTCACATCGACATCAAGCGTCTGCGGCTGTTCGCCGCCCCGCAGGCCCTCGGGGGATTCCTGCACCCGGAGTTTCTGGGAGTCGACAAACGTGGAGCGTTTGGGGATCAGCTCAAGTTTCTTGAACGTGCAGCCATCCGTTGCGCAGCCATCCGGCTCGATGAACTTACCGTATTTCTGGGTCTTTTTGGTGAAGTGACCGGCCGGGCACTTGAAGACCGCTTCCACGATCCGGGGTCGCACCTCGGTAGTCTTCCGCAGGATACCCTCGACCGAAATAAATTTGTTGATGTCATCGGAACGGATTTCACGGATTGCGGTCTTCTTTGGGAGGTTCGTGAACCGGATGTTGATACCTTTTGGCTCTTTGCCATCCTTGGTCCGGATCAGCTGGTCGTTTTTGATCGCATCCCAGACATCTTCGAGCACCTTTCCCGGGTTTTCGACGAGTTCATCGGCAAGGGTGATACCCGCTTTCCCGAACCGCTCGATCTGCCGGTAATCGATAAACAGCGAACGCTTGTGCGGGAAGAGACGCGAGATCTCGCCGAGCTCCTTCTTGTACCGGCTTTTGAGGAAACGTCCCCAGTCGTCAGCCCGGTCCCCCTGGTGTAGTTCGGGCGCCTTGTCCATCATTCCCCCTCACCGCTTCTTTGTGCTGGCAAGCACGAACCGGGCGATCAGCGCCTCCATCTGGATGTCGCCGCCAGCTCCTTCAGAGAGCCGGAAATCAGTCTCTCCAAGGGCATCGATCAGTTCCACCTTGAGCCCCCGGTCCATCGTGCGTTTCACGAGCGCCCGGTAACACTGGTTGATCAGTTCATTCGGGGCAATCCCCCGCTCGTGGAGCAGCTGCATCAGCAGGGACTCGGCCCCGTCAAATTCCCCGGCAAGGGACAGACGGAGGAGTTCCTCGATCTCATCCGGCCGGGCATTGGAGGTGATGGCATAGACCATAGACTCCCCGATCGTCGTACTGATGATCGCGGCACCCTGCAGGGCGTTTATAGCCTTGCGCATGTCACCCTGCGCGATATAGACCATCGCATCCATCGCACCGGGCGTCACCTTCAGGCCCTCCTTTGCCGCGATCCGACCAATCTCTTCTTTTACTGCCTGCGGGGCGAGAGGCCGGAACCGGTAGATCGCACACCGGCTCTGGATCGGGTCGATAATCTTCGAGGAATAGTTGCACGAAAGGATGAAACGGCAGGTCTTTGCGTAGCTCTCCATGGTCCTGCGCAGCGCAGCCTGCGCATCGGTCGTCAGCGCGTCGGCTTCGTCAAGAAACAGGATCTTGAATGCCTCCTCCCCGGCGGGTCTGGTTCGGGCGAACTCCTTTATCTGGTTGCGCACCACATCGATCCCGCGCTCGTCGGACGCATTGAGCTCGCGGAAGTTCATCCGCCAGGATTCACCGAAGAACTCCCGGGCAAGGGTGACAGCTGCCGTTGTCTTTCCCACGCCGGCACTCCCGGTAAAGAGGAGGTGCGGGAGGTTGCCAGACTTTACGTAGGATGAGAGCCGCTCGACTATCTCGTCCTGCCCGACAATATCTGCCAGTCTTGCCGGCCGGTATTTCTCGATCCAGATGGTGTGGGTCTCGTCCATACTCAATCATCCTGCTGTGTACTGACTAGGTTGTCTTTGGACTATGTGTTTTTTCCTGCACAACGTGTCTGGTGCATCCGGGCATACGGACCCGGGCCGAAAAATGTCTTTGGGTATCAATAGAATGTAATAATCTTTATCATAAGAGTTTTGAAATTACTTTTCATGATACCAAGCCGAATCTCCCTTGTTTTTCTCCTTCTCATCTGCATTATTTTCGTCCCGGCCACGGCAAGCCTGACGAAGATCATTAATGGTGCGCCGGTTTTTATCGGAGAGCACAATCTGGATCTCACCGCATGCTTGAACGGACACACCGTTATTGCATGGTGGCCGGAGGGTGCTGACCGGAGCGGGGATCCGGTAAAGACTGTGACGATTTCCGGGGATGTAACCTCGTATTACATAGACCCTGCGATTTTCACCGGATATACCGGCACCTGGTACACGCACGACACAAAACCCGATGTCCCGGTCTTTGTCCTGTATAATCCCCAGATCGATCTCTCGGTCTGGGATGTGGATACGAACACGGATATCACCGGCCAGTCAGTCCCGATGTCCACGAATATTACCTACCGGATCACTACGAACCTGTATATGGCGCTTAACTATACAGAACGTCCCAATTATAACCCTTCAGACAGTTTCTTTACCGTAACACTTACGTCGCCCTCTGGAGCAAATATCCCCCAGATCTATACCGGGAACCTTGGAGCGCCGACCACCCAGATCATACCATTTGACAGCGCACCGGTGATCAAGTCCTCGCCGTATACCTGGATTAACGGCCCTGCATGGGACCGGAACGCTAAAGGTACCGATGGCAGCAACGCATACCAGACCGGGAGCTACACATTTGTGGTCACGCAGAACCTCAATCAGATGAGCAGCAGTTACAGCGGCGCTGCGGCTTTCGGAACGGTGACAAGCGGGGACAAGACCGTCACCTTTACCCCGGATACACCTGCCACCACCCCGACCATCGTGCCCTCTCTGACGGCACCTTCCGGGGCGACCGCAACCAACACAACACCACAGACAACGACCCTGACGCAGCAGGCAACCGTGCAGCCGACCGTAACGGTTATCGCGAAAAAGACCACCTATTCCCCGCTGCCGGCTGGAATTGCCCTCATCGGCCTTGGCATCGCGGCTCTCGCTCTTGCGGCGAAACGGAAGTATTAATCGTCCACCTCTCCCTTTTTTAACAGATGAGTCAGACCAGCGGCAAAAGCCGGAAAACCCAGCCGGAGAAAAAGAAGATCTCGCGAAAAGCGGTTATTGCAATCGGGATTGTTTTTGTTATCTGCATCGCGGCGATTGCCGGGGTTGTCCTGACAAAGCAGGGCCCTTTCGGAGCAGGAGCACCGGTTAATACATCGGCAAATACTACCCCATCATTCACATCGGCCGGCGCACTGTACACAAAGAGTGTGGATCTGGCAAATGCCGGGAACTACAACGACGCCCTGGCAGCCGCAGACGAGGCACTCGCGCAAAACGTCAGTTCCCTCACACCCCTGATCCAGTCAAACCGCGCAGGAATCCTTGTTGAACTGGGCCGTTACAATGATGCAATTGCCGCAGCAGATGTCGCAATCAACACGCCAGGAAACCTCACAACCCTGCGGTCCATTGCCTGGTACAACAAGGCTAACGCCCTGCAGGCACTGGGACGGAGTGAAGAAGCAAATGCTGCGTATGCAAATGCAACCGCACTTGACCCGACCCTGAAACACCCGTAATACAATTTTTTCAATCAGACACCGGGGTTGTGTAGCCCACAAACCCCGGCCTTTTATCACCGCCTATACTTTGAATACATCTCTTTTGCAAGTACTAATCACAATCATGGAAGGGGCAGCGCGGGTATTTGCCGGAGACTTTTCCGGCTCGACATTTTCAGTGCCGGCTGATGATGCAGGGAGCCCTGCATGGGTCGTAACCCCGGGCGGGGCGTGGTGCCGGTCGGTGTACCTCTGCGGCGCGCTCACAGAAGTCATTGAAACCGCCGATGTTCTGCACTGCCGGCTCGCTGACCCGACCGGGGCGTTCGACGTTGTCAGCGGCGGGCGGCGGGCCGCGATCACGGAGCAGCTCCACGCGATCCCGGTGCCATCCTTTATCGCAGTCACCGGAACCGCTCAGCTGTACCAAAGAAACGCCCGGGTTGCAGTCTCGGTCCGGCCCGGTTACGTGCAGGTGATCGACCGGGCCGTCCGCGACCGCTGGATCACGGGCACTGCGGATGTGACAATTGCCCGGCTCGAACAGCTGCTTGCTGCTCTTGAGGGAAACACCAGCGATTCGCGGGCATGCAGCGTCATCCGGCACTACGGGCTTACCCGGGACCGGCTCAGGGAGATGGCTGCTATGGCCGAAGGTGCGCTTGCCAGCATCCGTACCGTTTCAACGGCACCACCGGCCACACAGGCCGACATCAGCGCGATCATCCTGGATATTATCCGCGCAAAAAGCGGCCCCCGTGGCGTGGCAGTCCAGGATGTGATCGAGGAAGCGGTCGGTGGGGGATATACGCAGGACGCGGTGCTTGCCGCGATCGGGACGCTGGTAACCAATGACGATTGTTACCAGCCCCAGAAAGGATACGTCAAACCGCTATGAAACTGGAATTTATAAAGGACGGCCCGGCGCTTGTCATTGAGAACACCGAGCGCCTGCTGATCGTTGCTGACCTCCACTTCGGGATCGAGGCCGATCTCGCGGCACACGGCATGCACTTCAAGAGCCACAGCAACGAACGCCTTGCCCGTCTCATGCGGACCATCGATGCCGCAAAACCCGACCGGCTTATCCTTCTCGGGGACGTCAAGCACAGTATTCCCGCTCTTACCCGGCAGGAATGGGCGGAGATCCCGGGCATCCTCGGTACTATCCGAAGTCGCATCCCGATCCTTGTCTTCCCAGGGAACCATGACATCGGTATCGAACGATTCCTCGAACAGGGAGAACTCCAGCCAAAGGAGGGCGCAGTCATCGATAATATCGCGTACCTCCATGGCCACACGTACCCGGCGCCTGATCTCGGGGGGCACCTCATTATTACCGGCCACCACCACCCGCAGGTCAGCCTGCACGATGAGGTAGGGTGTTCCCTCCAGGCACCGGCATACCTGCGAGCGGCAGTCGATGAAAAGGCCCTCGGTCTCAAAATACCGGACCGGACCGGGCCGGTCATTGTCCGGGCCCTCTTTGTGCCCGCGTTCAACGAGATTGCCGGCTATGATATCATCAAAATCGCCCGCGACCCGTTCTCACCGCTCTCGCGGTGCATGAAACAGGACAATGCGGAGATCATTCTTGCCGATGGAACCTACATCGGCCCGCTCGCGATGCTGCTGGACGATGATGCAGGTGAGGAAAAAGAAGGTGACCGTCGTGGTGTCTGAGCTGCTCGACAGCCATGTCCGGGAGTGTATCAGGAAACGGGGATTTACCCGGCTCTCCCCGGCACAGGAGCAGGCGATCCCCCTTGTCCTTGCAAGGAAAAACCTCATTTTGATCGCCCCTACCGGCACCGGCAAGACAGAGAGCGCGATGTTCCCGGTCTTCGACGCGCTCCTCAAGATGCCGGCGGGTGGCGGGTTCAAGGCGATCTATGTCACGCCCCTGCGTTCCCTTAACCGGGATATTCTCGCGCGGATGGAGTGGTGGTGCCACGAACTGGGTCTGACCGTGGGTGTCCGGCATGGTGATACTCCTATGGGCGAGCGGAGGAAGCAAGCGCTCTCGCCTCCCGACCTGCTCATTACGACCCCGGAAACGCTCCAGGCACTTTTCATGGGAAAGCGCCTTAAGAAGCACCTCGAGAACGTGAAGTTTGTGATCATCGATGAGATCCACGAGATGGCCGGGAGCAAGCGGGGGGCGCAGCTCACGGTCGCGCTCGAACGCCTCGCGGAGTATGCCGGGGAGTTCCAGCGCATCGGGCTCTCCGCGACAGTCGGGAACCCGGAGACGATCGGACGGTTCCTCTGCGGGGAGCGGCCCTGCGAGATCGTGCAGGTGCCGGTCGCAAAACAGCTGGAGATCACCGTCAGTTTTGTCGGCGACAACTTCAAGCACCAGGTGCAGGCGCTCGACCGGCTGCTCGGGCACGAAGGTTCGACGCTCGTCTTTGTCAACACCCGGGTGACCGCCGAAGCGCTCGGCCATGCCCTTTATGCCCGGGGCGACGTGGAGGTGCACCACGGCTCGCTCTCAAAGGAGATCAGGATCGATGCCGAGGAGCGGTTCAAGAAAGGGGAGATCCGGACCCTCATCTGCACCTCATCCATGGAACTCGGGATCGATATCGGCCGGGTCGACCATGTAATCCAGTTCGGATCCCCCAGAGAGGTCGCCCGGCTGGTACAAAGAGTCGGCCGGGCCGGTCACCAGCTCAACACCATCTCGCGCGGCACGATCCTCGCGACAGGGTTTGACGACCTCTTGGAATCGCTTGTGATCGCCCGGCGGGCAAAAGCAAACGAGATCGAGCCGGTGGTCCCCGATACGAATGCTGGCGATGTGCTCGCCAACCAGATCGCTGCTATTGCCGTGGAATACGGCGAGATCGAACGCTCGCGGGTCCGTAATATCGTGGAGCGGACCGCAATCTTTGCTGCGTGCGGGACACTGCTTGACGAGGTCTGCACCCAGCTCGAAGAGCACCGGCTTATCCGGATCGATGGCAGCCGGATCGTGACGACCTCCCGGGCCCGGCGCTACCTCTCGGGGAACCTCTCGATGATCCATGACGAGCGCAAGATCCCGATCTTCGACATGGTATCGCGCCGGACCGTAGGTACGCTGGACGAATCGTTTGTTGTCGGCTGGGTACACACCGGCGCGGTCTTCATCACCAAGGGCCAGCTCTGGCGGGTTCTGGAGATGAATGACGGGCGGCTCACTGTTGAACCGGCAAAGAAAGCGATCGGTGAGCTCCCCTCATGGGAAGGCGAGCAGATCCCGGTCCCGTTCGCGGTCGCCCGCGAGGTCGGCGCAATCAGGCGCGAGCGCACCACGGGAGAATACACAAAAGAAAAAGAGAGTGTCGCATTTGCCGCACACATCCTCTCCGAGATGGAAAAGAACCGGTGCAAAATCCCGACTGACCGGCTCATCACGTTCGAGAACATCGACGATGGTGTGGTTTGCAACGTCTGCGCCGGCCACAAGGCAAACGAGGCACTCGGCCGCGTGCTCTCGATTTTGATCTCCGCACGGTACGGAACCACGGTGGGGATCGAACTGGACGCGTACCGGATCCTGCTGCGCCTGCCTTCCGCAATCCGTGCCGCAGATGTCCGTGATTTCCTCCTCTCCCTTGAACCCGCCCATATGCCCGGTATCCTCAAACTCGCCCTCAAGCGCACGGCGCTCTTTAAGTGGAAACTGGTGCAGATCGCAAAGAAGTTTGGGGCGATAGACCCGGATGCGGACTACGAGAAGATCAGCATCCAGCGCCTGCTCGACTATTTCGACAACACGGTCGTCCAGCAGGAAGCGTACCGCGAGTTGTTGTCCAGTTACATGGACGTAGATGCCGCGGCCCAGGTGGTGAGCATGATTAAGGAGGGCACCATCGAGGTCGCCATCGGCCCCCATTCAATTATCGGGGCTGACGGCATCCTCTCCTCCCGCGACCAGATCCCGCCGCCGACCGCAGACCAGGCCGTGCTCTCGACCCTGAAACGCCGGCTCGACCAGGATGAGGTTGTGCTCGCCTGCATGAACTGCCGGGACTGGAAAAGCCGCACGGTTGTCTCGCGGGTGCCGGACCAGCCCCAATGCCCGAAATGCGGCGCCCGGCTGATCGCCGCGATCAAGCCCTATGAGGCCGAGACGTATGTGGTGGTCTCAAAAACAAAGAAAACCCCGGAAGAGCGGGCCGTCGAGCAGCGTCTGCTCCGGAATGCAAACATCGTGCTTTCGAGCGGAAAAAAAGCAGTGATCGCTCTCTCGGCACGCGGGGTGGGGCCCGAAAACGCGTCCCGGATCCTTGCGACCCTCGCTGATGGCGATGCGTTCTACCGCGAGATCCTCAGGGCAGAACGAAACTTCATCCAGACACACCGCTACTGGGCGTAAATTTACCATTTTAGTCATTCACGGGATGTCCCAAGAGAACCTGCCATGGAATTTTTTTTAGAACGTGCAGGACGACAGGACAGCCGCAGTGGATGGGATTCCCGGCGGGATAAAAGATTTTTCCTGATGAGCAGGTAAAAAAAAGATCGTGGTGCAGGTACGAAACCGGCACCCGTATTACATGATGCTTTCGAGCTTCTGTTCGAGGAAATCGAGGCCTTTTTTGATATCTTCAAGATTTTTCCCGCCGGTCAGGATGATCTTACCGGAAGAGAAGAGGAGTGCGACAATCTTTGGATCCTTGATACGGTACACGAGGCCCGGGAACTGCTCGGGTTCGTACTCGATATTTTCGAGGTTGAGGGTAACAACAACCTTGTTGAGGTTGATATACTTGCCAATATCATAGGAACAGACGATATTGGTGACCGCAACCCGGGGAACATCGAGCGTGTCGACACCGGCTTCCTTGAGGTTCTTTATGATAATCGCAAGTCCGTCTTCCAGTGCCTTGTTATCACGGAGGCCGGTCAGCACTACTTTACCTGAGGAAAAGATCAGGGATGCAATTTTCGGTTCCGCGATACGGTAGACCGCACCGGGGAACCTTTTCGTGTTGAGCTCGCAGCTTTTGATCTTACTGGATACCATGTTGAGATCAATGGACTCGGCGATGACTCCTGAAGCCACGACATTCTCAATTTTCAATGAATCGTACCGTTTATCAGCCATCTCTATACTATGCAGTGTATCGAATCATAATACTAATGGAGAATCTTTATGTTCCTCACATTATCCTCTGACGGGAAACTGTTCGCGGGAAAGAGAAAAGCCGGGCGTGGTGCCGGCAGGCAGCCGTGAGGAAAAGACAGATTGAAATGGGACTACCATCAATATTCCGGCAATATTCAGGCTGATTTTATGGGTGAAGACCGGCACAACATGGAAGATTACGAACAGGCAAAGGAGACATTCTCAATCGAGGTTCCCGAATATTTTAACTTCGGATTTGATGTCGTCGATGCCTGGGCAAAAAAGGACAGAAACAAACTCGCAATGATCTGGGCAAACCAGCAGGGGGAAGAGAAAAAATTCAGCTTCCTCGACATGTCAAACCTCTCAAACCAGGCAGCAAATGTCCTTTTGAAGTACGGGATCAACAAAGGTGACCGGGTCCTGATCATGCTCCCCCGGATCCCCGAGTGGTGGATCTTTGTTGTCGCGCTCATCAAGCTCGGCGCAGTCTTCTGTCCCTGCCCGACCATGCTCACCCCGAGGGACATCAAATACCGGGTCAATAAAGGCAAGTTCCGGATGGTTATTACCAATCTTGAAAATGCGAGTAAGGTCGAGGAGATCTGCAACGAGTGCCCGACGCTTACCTGCCGTTTTGTGGTTGACGGGGAACTTGAAGGCTGGGCAAGCTGGCCCTACGAGCTTCTCTACCCGGCGCCGGTATCGCACCATTCTGTAAGCATCCCTGACACGAACCGGACAAAAAGCACCGACCCGATGCTGATCTATTTCACATCAGGCACCGTGGGAGAGCCAAAGATGGTACTCCACAACCACGGCCATCCCCTGGGCCAGATCGTTACCGCACGGTTATGGCAGGACGTCCGGCACAACGACCTGCACTTCACGGTCACCGATACCGGCTGGGCGAAGTGCGGGTGGGGCAAGATCTTCGGGCAGTGGATTGAGGGGGCATGCCTCTTTGTGTTCAACTTTACCGGGAAATTCAACGCAACAGAGATCCTGCCCCTGCTTGAAAAGTACCAGATCACGACGTTCTGCGCTCCGCCGACGATCTACCGGATGCTGATCCTCGCCGATCTCGATAAGTTCGATCTCTCCTCCCTGCGCCACTGCACGAGCGCCGGCGAACCGCTCAACCCCGAAGTGATCCGGGTCTGGAAAGAGGGAACCGGGCTTACCATCCGGGAAGGCTATGGCCAGAGCGAGACCTGCTGCTGCGTTGCCGAGTTTCCCTGCCTTGAAGTAAAACCCGGCTCGATGGGGAAACCCTCGCCCGGGTGGAATGTTGAGATCCACGATGATAATGGAAAACCGGCCGGCGTCCGCGAAGAGGGACGGATCGCAATCTGCTGTAATCCCCCGCCACCCGGACTCCTTGTGGAATACGTCGATAATCCTGAAGAGAACAAAAAATCGTTTGTGAACGGATGGTATTACACCGGCGACAAGGCATACAGGGACGAAGACGGGTTCTTCTGGTTCATCGGCCGCGACGATGATGTGATCAAATCATCCGGTTACCGGATCGGACCGTTTGAGGTCGAGAGTGCGCTTATCGAGCACCCGGCCGTGCAGGAAGCGGCAGTCGTGGGCGCCCCTGACCGGATCCGTGGCCTGATTGTCAAGGCATTTGTTGTCCTGAACAAGGGGTACGAACCCTCAGAAATGCTGGTAAAAGAGATCAAGAGTTACGTGAAACGCACGACAGCACCGTACAAGTACCCGAGGGAGATTGAATTTGTTACCGAACTCCCCAAGACCCATTCCGGCAAGATCCGGAGAGCCGAGCTGCGCGAGAAAGAATTAAGGAAATTCCGGGAATTCAAATAAACCGGGAGTTGACACGACACAAGGTCAGCGCTCCATTGCCAAATGATCCGCAAGGGTGCAAGGGGGGATACTTGTGTCCCTGTTTTTTTGTGGCCCTCTTAAATTTTGTCCGAAAATTTTAGCTGTCGGGTTTCCATAGCCAAAAACACCGGTTTTTATTTTTGCAGTCACAGAAGATCCGGGTTTTCAATAGTTCGCGCCAATAATTTTTTGTTGGAACTTTTTCACGCCCACATTTTCCGGGCCGTTTCAGATTTCAATACCGTACAACATCTTCACATAGGATGGGCCGGCACAGTAAATTTCCGCGTAGAACACGAGAGGCTCTGATAATTTTTTCGTAACTGAACCTGTTGTTGTATGGTGCACCAACCTGTACGAGAAATTTACGATAGCGATTTGGCAGGAAATAACTTTTGAATCCTCTCATGTGCAATAGAGATATGGTGCAGTAAAAAACAAAATCCTCATAAACTGCACCACCAAACAGATCACGCATGGTGCGGTATTCGGTTTCCATGGATGATACCTTAACGGAAAATATCGACAAGATCTGGGAACAACGGAAGCTCTCGCGCTCCGACTGGATCGCGGAAGCCTGCACCAGCCATCTGACCACAGATGCACCAACCCTCGCATGCGTAATACCTGAACCCGGTTCGGCCGGGCCAAACATGCAGGACTACGATGCGACGTACCGGGACTTCCGCATCGATGTCCCTGAGTACTTTAACTTCGGATTTGACGTGGTCGATGCCTGGGCAAAGAAAGACCGAAACAAGCTTGCGATGATCTGGACGAACCAGAAAGGCGTGGAGAAGAAGTTCACGTTCTGGGACCTGATGAGGCTCTCCAACCAGGTCGTGAACATGCTCATCAAGTACGGCGTCAACAAGGGCGACCGGGTCCTCATCATGCTGCCCCGTGTGCCGGAGTGGTGGATCGCAACAATCGCCCTTATCAAGCGTGGCGCAGTCTATTGCCCGGCCCCGACCATGCTCACACCGCACGACCTGAAATACCGGATTAACGCTGCAGAGATCAAGATGGTGATCACCTCAGAGGAACATGCCGACAAGATCGATTCCATTGCCGCCGAATGCCCGTCCCTGACATGCCGGTTCCTTGTTGACGGTAAGCGCGAGCACTGGATCAGTTACCCGGTCGAACTCGATTACCCGGCACCGGTCTCGGCAAAACTGGTCAACCTCACCGGTATGAAAAAGACCAAGGCGACCGACCCGATGCTGATTTTTTTTACCTCGGGAACTACAGGAGAGGCAAAGATGGTCCTGCACAGCCAGAGCTACGCGCTTGGCCATATCGTCACCTCCCGGTTCTGGCACGACATCCATTCCAATGATCTTCACTTCACGTTTTCCGACACGGGATGGGGGAAGAGCGCGTGGGGCAAACTGTACGGACCCTGGCTCGAAGGGGCGGCAATCCTTGTCTACGATGTCAGGGGCCGGTTCAACGCGACAGAGCTCCTTCCGCTTATTGAGAAATACGGAATCTCGACATTCTGCTGCCCGCCCACGATCTACCGGATGCTGATCCTTGCCGATCTCGACAAGTTCGACTTCACCGAGCTCCGGCACTGCGTGAGTGCCGGTGAGCCGCTCAACCCTGAGGTCATAAAAGCCTGGAAAGAGGCGACGGGCCTGACCATCTACGAAGGGTACGGCCAGACCGAGACCGTGCTCTGTATCGGAACATTTCCCTGCATGGAGGCACGGTTCGGTTCGATGGGCAAACCCGCGCCCGGCTGGGTGATCGAGCTTCACGATGACCACGGAAAACCGGTCGGCGTTCATGAAGAGGGGCGGATTGCAATTAAAATCGAACCATGGCCGGTCGGGATGTTCATGGAATACTATGACAATCCCGAAGAGAACAAAAAATCGTTTGTGAACGGCTGGTACTACACAGGAGACAAAGCCTACAAGGATGAGGACGGGTACTTCTGGTTCATCGGCCGCGACGACGACGTGATCAAGGCATCGGGTTACCGGATCGGGCCGTTTGAGGTCGAAAGTGCGCTCATCGAGCACCCGGCCGTGCAGGAGGCAGCTGTCATCGGATCGCCTGATGATATCCGTGGTATGATCGTGAAAGCGTTCGTGATCTTAAAACCGGATGTGAAGCCGTCGGAACCGCTGATCCGGGAACTCCAGAACCATGTCAAAAAGGTCACAGCCCCCTACAAGTACCCAAGGGCGATTGAGTTCGTTGATTCCCTCCCAAAAACCATCTCCGGAAAGATCCGCAGGATCGAATTGCGGGAACGGGAACTCAGGCGGTACGCAAGCGGGCAGAAGAGGTAACCTCCTGTCCCGTCACCCGAACCATTTTCCCCCTACATTTATTAAACCGGGAACATAATCTATACAGGCGCGAGGGTAGCCAAGCCAGGTCAACGGCGCCAGGTTCAGGGCCTGGTCTCGCAGGAGTTCTTGGGTTCGAATCC
>Ga0181529_10000568_pt1 | contig 53024 bp, 46 predicted proteins | sample PEATcosm2014_Bin_36_FD_119763 | JGI IMG/M metagenome (GOLD analysis project Ga0181529, IMG submission 119763) | Peatland microbial communities from MTU Mesocosm Facility, Houghton, MI, USA - PEATcosm2014_Bin10_30_metaG | ecosystem: Environmental > Terrestrial > Soil > Wetlands > Peat | place...
CGCTGGCGCATCGTCCGCGAAATCGGCCGCGGCGGCATGGGCGCCGTCTACCTCGCCACCCGCGACGGCCACGATTATGACCAGCAGGCCGCCCTCAAGCTCGTCAAGCAGGGCATGGATACCGCCCGCCTGCTCGAACGTTTCCGCCACGAACGCCAGATCCTGGCCAACCTCAACCATCCCTACATCGCCCGCCTCATCGATGGCGGCAGCACCGTCGAAGGCCGCCCCTACCTGGTGATGGAATACGTCGAGGGCCGCCCCATCGATGCCTGGCTCAAGGAGCACGACCTCTCCCTCGAAGACCGCTGCCGCCTCTTTCTTCGCCTCTGCGCCGCCGTCTCCTACGCGCACCGCAATCTCGTCGTCCACCGCGACCTGAAGCCCAGCAACATCCTCATCACCCCCGAGGGCCAGCCCAAACTGCTCGATTTCGGCGTCGCCAAGCTCCTCGACCCCAGCCACGACCCCGGCATCACCGCCGCCGCCGAGGTCCGCGCCATCACGCCCCAGTACGCCAGCCCCGAACAGATCCTCGGCCAGCCCGTCAGCACCACCACCGATGTCTATTCGCTGGGCGCCATCCTCTTCGAACTGCTCACCGGCAGTCCGGCGCACCGGCCGCGCGCCGCCACTCCCGAGGAATGGCGGCGCGTCATCTGCGAGACCGAAATCGGCCGGCTCAGCGATGCCGCGCCCGTCCGCCTGCGCCGCCGCCTCTCGGGCGACCTCGACAACATCGTCCGCATGGCCATGCGCAAGGAGCCCGAGCGCCGCTACCCCTCCGTCGATGAATTCGCCGCCGACGTGCGCCGCTACCTGGCCGGCCAACCGGTCATGGCGCGCCGCGATTCCGTGGGCTATCGCAGCGCCAAGTTCGTCCGCCGCCACCTGCTGTGGCTCATCATGGCGTCCCTTCTGGCCGCCAGTTTGCTCACCGGAACCGCTCTCGCCGTATTTCAAGCTCGCCGCGCCGATGCCGCCCGCCGCATGGCCGAATCGCAGCGCCAGGCCGCCGACTTGGCCCGCCAGGCCGCCGAACGCGAACACGCCGCCGCCAACCGCCAGCGCGATGCCGCCGTGCTCGACCGCGCCCGCGCCGAATCCCAAGCCCGCCTCGCCGACGAGCGCCTCTCCCAGATGGTGGCCCTCGCCAATCACTCCCTGTTCGACATCCACTCCCGTATCGAACGGCTTCCCGGCGCCACCGAAGCGCGGCGCGACATCGTCGGCACCACTCTCCGCTATCTCGAGGAGCTGTCCAAGACCGCCGGCGACGATGCGCGCCTCCGCCTGGCCCTGGCTGCCGCTTACCTCAAGTTGGGCGACGTGCAGGGCTATCCCTACGGCCCCAGTCTCAGCGATTCCGCCGGCGCTCTCGCCAGCTATCGCCGGGCAGCCGGCCTGCTCGCGCCCTTCCGCCAGAGCCGGCCGCGCGATCCCGAGATCCTCGATCCCTGGTCGGAAATCCAGCACCGTATCGCCATCCTGTTGGCCGCCACCGGCAAGGTCGATCAGGCCATCGCCTGCCTCACCGCCGCTCTGCCCGACGCCGCTCTGTTGGGACGGCTGCGCCCCAACGACTTCGCCGCGGCGTCTCGCGAAGGCGACATGTTCAAAGCCATGAGCGTCGCCCTGGAGACTCGCGATGCGTCCGCGGCCCTGACCTGGTCGCAGCGCGCCTTGACGGCATTCGAAGCTCTGGCGGTCCGATTCCCCGATCGCGAAGACATCCTCGAACAGTTGGCCGACGCTCACTCTCGCGCCGGCGTGGGGTTGCACCTGGTGGGAAATCTGCGCCCCGCCTTGGCCGAATACCGCCAGTGCGCCGAGGTTCGCGAGCGCCTGGTGAGCGCCCATCCCAACGACGTGGCCAGCCGCCGCGACCTGCTGATGGCTTACGGCCACGTCGCCGCGGTCCTCGGCGACCCCCTGGTTCCCAACCTGGGCGATTCCGATGGCGCCCGCGAATACTACCGCAAGGCCGCCGCCCTCGCCGAACAGATTGCCGCCGCCGACCAGCAGAACCTCACCGCCCAGTACGACGTCGCCGCCGTCACCCTGCGCCTCGGCATCGTGGATGCGCCGCCCTCCGGTCTCGAGTCCTCGCTCGATTCCTTGCGAACCGCCGCCTCCAGGCTGGAGTCGCTGATCGCCCGCTCGCCCGGCGATTCCCGCTACAAAAGCCAGCTCGCCATCGCTCAGGAGTACATCGGCGAACGTCTCCGCGCCCTCGGCAGGCTTCCCGAATCCATCGCCGCCTACCGCCAGTCCCTGGCCGGCGCCAATGCCGCGCTCGACGCCGACCCGGCCAATCGCTCCGCCTACGCGCAATCCGCCGCCAGCAGCAGCGGCCTGGTGCGCGTGCTGGCCGTCTCGGGCGACCGCGCCGGGGCACTGTCCCAGGCGCGCGCCGCCATCGCCCGCGCCGCGGCGTGCGCCGCCCACAGTGCCGAACAAGCATCCTGCGCGCGCTATCTGGCCACTGCCTGGCTGGCCTCCGCCAATGCGTACCGCAGCTTCGCCGAGGATCCTTCCGCTTCGCCCGGTCGGGCGGAAGCCGATTGGCGCGAGGCGCAAGCCGCGGCGCGCCACGTCGTCGACGAGATCGCCGCCGCTCCCGCTACGCCGGGAATTTCCCGCACTGCCAGCCTGCTCGCCGAGGCCCAGGAAGTGATTCGCGAGAGTTCCGCGCACCTGCAACGGTGATTCGAGCTCAGTTCCCCGACGGCCGCTCCACGTGATCCACGGTGAAGATTTCCACTTCGCCCTGGGTCGGTTCCAGGCGCAATCCCAACTGCTTCTGCACTGCCTGGAACAGGCTCGGCCCCGCCGCTTCCGCGGGCGCGGCATTCGACCCGGGCTCGGGCGCGGTCGGTTCCGCCGCCCACTCCAACACGAACGAGTAGGCTCCCGCGATCCCCGTCCGGTCCAACACCGGCCGGTCCAGGTCGGCCGACAATCCGCGGGCAATATCGCTCACCCGCGCGTTTCTCCGTGTCCAGCGAAACAGGCCGCCCTTCAACTGGAGCCCCGTGCCGCCCGCAATGTCCACGCCCTCTTTCAGCAGGAATCCGCCCTTCGCCACCACCAGCGCATAGATCGGGATGGTCTTCCTCTCGCGGCGCATCTTGAGCTGAAACCGGTCCTCCAGCAAGGTCCGCAGCCGCGGCATGAGTTGCTCGCGCAACGCCGGCCCCGCGGCTGCCGGCGGTTCGTCGGCGCCCATGGTCGCCACAATATCGAAGCGCTCCGTCTCCAGCCATTTGTCCACCGGCGCCAGTTGGTAATCCGGCAGGTTGTAGGCCGATTGAATGCAGATCCGCAGCGTCACATCCAGCAGGGTCAGCCGGCCCGGAGTCATGTCGAAGCGAATTTTGCGTCCCGGCACGCTCGGGTCGGTCGGCTTCACGGACGCCGCTTCAAATCGCGGCGGCGTCTGCGCGCACGCCATAAAGGACGTCACCGCCAGCAGTGGCCCCAGTTTCTTCAGTCCGGCCATTCCGGGCATTGTACCCGAACCGAACTGTGCGTTCCACGACAAACCGCGAAATCGGTGGCGGAAATTGCAGACGGAAGGAGGCATCCCGGTTTAAGATCAGGATGATATGAAACTCACCCTCACCCTCTCCGCCGCCTTGCTCCTGGCCCTTGCCTTCGGGGGGTACGCCCAGGAAAAAGGCCGCGGCGAACCAACTAAATTCACACCCAGCAAACCCCCGAGCCATGGCCCGGCGGCCACCAAACACCCCGCTCCGGCTCCGGCCAAGGGCGCCGCTCCCGCGCAGACCCATTACTCCGACAAGGCCGGCCATCCCGAGGCTCCTCACGTGGACGGCAATAAGTGGGTTGGGCACGATTCCGGTCCCAATGATCCCCGGTTTCACCTGGATCATCCGTGGGAACACGGCCACTTTACCCTCGGTTTCGGACCCAGCCACGTATTCCGTCTGGAGGGCGGAGGTCCCGGCCGGTTCTGGTTCGGCGGCTTCTATTTCTCGGTCGCCGATGCCGACATCGGTTTTTGCAGCGGCTGGCTGTGGAACTCCGATCAGATTGTGATCTATGAGGATCCCGACCACATCGGCTACTACCTGGCGTATAACACCCGCACGGGCGTCTACGTTCACGTTCTGTTCCTCGGCAACTCCTAAATCCCAGCGAAATCAGCGCGCGGGGGCAACCTTCCCGCTCCCGCGCAAATTCCCCTATTGAAAGGTGCTCACCCAGCCGATATGTGGATGGAGGAGTAGTTTGCCGCCCCTGTTCACCGCCGAGCACACCGATTGGCTGGAGGAACTGAATCGCCGCCTCCGCCGCCAGCGCCGCGCCATGGTTCTCGCCTCCGCCATCGCCGGCGCCCTCGCCATCGTCGCCATTGCCGAAGCGCTATTTCTGGGCTGGAAATAGAGCGAAATCGGGCAAGCCGGATCGCGCCAGACGCAAACGAGCTAATTTCCGCCGCGCACGGATTACATCGTGAAGATCTGACTGGTGGTCATGTTCACGAAGTATCGCGGATTAGTGGTGTAGTGCCCGGCATTCTTCGTATCGGGAAAGTAATACAGCCACGCGTTCAGCGTGAAGTCATACAGGTACGGGAACGTGGTGTTGTTCGTATACCACCAGTGCCCGCTCGCCAAGTCCCACAGATAGACTTCCGGACCGTTTCCCGGACTAACGTATTCGTAGCCCAAGTCCGCGTGATGCATCCAGTTGGCGCTCAGGAAGGCATAGTAGCCGAAGATGCGCCCGTTCGGGAACTGCAGGAACTGCATGCCACCGCCGCCGTTGACCGATCCGTCAAAGAACGGAAATGAATCGGTGATCGGAAACTGCTGCGCCGCGGAAAGCCCGAAGTTGGGATTCAGAACCGCCACCTGCGCCGTCCCCGGCACGGTCAACAGGCTGGCCGGCACCGTGAACTGCAACTCGGTCGAACCAATTTGAAAATTGGACACATGTCGCCGACGGAACGATAGCATCCAATTCGGCACAAAAACACCGTGGCCCCGAACGTCATCGAGGCCACGGTATGTTCGCCGACTTGCTCTTGCCGTCAGAACGTGACGCGCGCCGCCAGTTGCAATTGCCGCGGATTGGCGGCGGCGCTGTACGCTCCAAAAGTGCCCACGTTGTTCAAGGTGCCGTTGGTATTGAACACCGCCGCGGTGTTCACCGTAGTGAACTGCGTGTGGTTCCAGACGTTATACGCTTCCACGCGAAGCTGTCCGCGCCAGCGCTCGCTGAATCGGAAATTCTTGAACAGCGACATATCCCAGTTATTGATTCCCGGGCCGCGGAAGGCGTCTTTGTTGGCGTTGCCCCAGCAGATGAAGGGCGCGTTCGGTATTTCGCAAGTACTCGGGGCGGGAGCGGAGAACGCATTGACGTTGAACGCCGTGAAGGTGGAGCTCTTGACGCTGCCGGATTCCGTGGGATTTCCCACTACCAGGACGCGCCCCGAGTCGGTGGCCGAGCCGGTGATGTCCTGGCTGGGAGTGTAGCTGTACGTCACCGCGGTGGGCGCTCCGCTCTGCGCCGTAAAGATGCCGGACACCTGCCAGTTGTCGAAGGCCGCCCGTACCAGCACATTGTGCACCAGGTCGCTGGCCTTCGGCAGGTTATAGGCCCAGTAAATGCGCAGGATGTTGGTGTGGTCGAAGCCGGATTCGCCGTAGTTCCAGACCGCCGGATTGATCAACGAGCTGATCTGCGTGGTGCTGGAGGAAGTCTCGGTATCGCCGTAGTCCATGCTCTTGGACCAGGTCCAGATGGCGCCGTAGGTGAGGTTGTTCTTGTAGCGGCGGCGCAACTGCGCCTGCAGCGAGTGGTAGCTGGAATTCCCTCCGTAAAAGTAGTAAGTGATGTTGCCCCAGCCCTGATAGGGACGCAGGAACTGCGACGGCAGCACTTTGTTGCTGTTGGTCGAATCCAGGTTGCCGGGCTCCCAATCCGTGCCGAGGCCCTCGCTGTTGAGGTTTTCCGCTTCCACCAGGTGGCGTCCCAGGGCGCCCACGTACGCCACATCGATCATGGAGCCGAATCCGATATCCTGCTGCACGCCGAAACTGAAGTTGTAGGTCTTCTGGATGGGACGGTTTTCGTTGAAGCCCACCACATTGCTGGGCGCCAGGTAGCCTTGCTGTGCCTGCAGGTTCGTCAGGTAGCTGTAGAGGATCACCGGATTGTATTGCAGGGGTGGCGTGCTGAACTCATACCCGTAGCCGTAGTTATCCACTTCGTGAAAATCGTAGAAAACGCCGCCGCCGGCGCGGATAACCGTCTTGCCCTTGCCGAACGGATCCCAGGCGAAGCCCAGGCGCGGACCCGTCTTGACGCCGCCGGTGGTGCGCATCCCCTCGGGATAGCTGGGATCGGTCAGCCGGTTCACGATGCCATTGGTGAAGGTGGGCGCTTCCGGTGCAATGTCGCCGATAAGCAGCGCCGGCAGGATGGCTCCGGTGTAGGGATCGAGACCCATGCGCTTGCCGCTGACCAGCGTGGGCTCAATCAGCTTGGCCACCTGCGTCGGATTCCAGACAGCCGGCGAAAAGGCCGCTTCCTGATCGTGGTTGGCATGCCACGGAGTTCCCCAGCCCCAGCGCAAGCCGGCATCGATGGTCAAATGTTGCGAGACCTTCCACGTGTCCTGCAGATACCATTCCACGCTGGTGATGAACTCGTACATCGGAAACCGGTTGGAGGGTTCCGTGTATTGATCGAGCACGCCCAGCAAAGCGTTGCTGTACGCGTAGCCGCTGTCCAGCGGATTGCTGCTGTCCTGGCTGAAGTTCATGGTGCCGGCGAAGTTGGACGCGTTCTTGCCTTTCATGGCCGCCCAATGTTCCGGGTAGATGCCGACCTTGATGGTGTGTCCTTCGGTGACTTTCGTCAAACTGCCGTTCCAGTTGAAGGTGTTTTCCACGCCTTGCAGCGGGAAGCGCGAGGCGTAGCTCGGGTTGGCGGAATCGCTGACTCCGAAGGTGGCGGCGGGAACCAGGTTATAGGGGTTCACCTGAGGGTAAAGTTGCGGAATCGTCCAGCCGACTGTGGAGCGCTGCTTAGCCGTCAGATCGGCCTGCGTCAGAGGTGGGCCGGCTTCGCTGAACTGCGAATAGCCCATGGTCCCTTGGAAGACCAGGCTCGGAGAGAAGATGTGCGTGTAGGAGATGACACCCGAGGGGGTGATGGCGGTGTAGTGTTGCGGCAGCCATCCCCAGGTGGTGTTGTCGGCCGATACCGCGCTGCCCTGCTGGTCTTCGTACCAATAGTTGAAGCGCGCGAACAGGGTGCTCTTTTCGCTGAAGTTGTAATCCAGCCGGGCGCTTTCCAGCCACTTGGGAACGTTCAGGCTTTCCTGATAGATGTAGTTGTAGGCGCCTTTCGAAACCGTCAGATCGGCCGCGCTGGTGTAGTTCGGCAGCGGCAGCAGGTTCAGGTAATTCACCATCGAGGGGATGAAGCGGGTAGACGGAATGATGTCGCCGGGGAAAGGCGCGCTGCCATTGGCGGGATCCTTGACGGCGATGGCGGTGGTCGTTCCCAGCACCGACGAAACCGGTTTGGCGGCGGTGGAGCTGGTTAGGGTGAAATTGCCCTGCCGCTCCAGTGCCGTCGGGACGGTGACCGTCACCAGGCCCTTCGGCCGCAACTCCCGAATGCTCTCCGAGGAGACGAAGAAGAACAGCTTGTTCCGCGTGGCTGGCAGGCCCGGAATGTGCAGCGGGCCGCCGAAGTTGGCCCCGGCGTACGATACGCGCAAGGGGGTTTGCGCGATGCCCGAGCGGTTGTTGAAGAAATTGTTGGCGTTGAAGGCCTCATTGCGGTCGTAATAATAGAACGCGGCGTGGTATCGCTGGGAACCGCTCTTGCTGGCGGCAGACACCACGAATCCGTTGTTGCGGCCCGATTCCGCCTGATAATTGGACACCTTGACCTCGACCGTCTGAGTGTTGTCCAGGCTGATGGTGGTGTTGAAATTGCCCTGGTTGGTGTTCATGATTGGCAACCCGTCCACCATGATGTCGTTCTGCGTGGCGCGGCCGCCCAGCACGTTGAAGTTGTTGTTGCCGCTGAAGGTCTGCACCTGCACCGTGGAACTGATCACCACGCCGGGCTGCAGCTCGGCGAAAGTGCTGAAGTCGCGGCTGATCACGGTCAAGTCCTGGATCTCGCTGCTGGTGACAAGTCCGGCGCGCTCGCTGGTGGCAGTCTGCAGCATGGCGCCTTCGGCGGCCACGGTCACCGAATCGGTCACCGCCCCGACGTCCAGTTTCAGGCTGCCGACATCGAGATGGTCGCCGGGGGTCAGTTCGATGTGTTCCTTTTGAAGTAGTTTGAAGCCGGGATGCACCACGCTGACCTTATAGATGCTGGGCAGCACCGCGGCAAACACGAAATTCCCCTCGGCGTTGGTCGATTCGGTCTGCACGGCGCCGGTCAACTCCGAAGTCAGCTTGACGGTTGCCCCAACGCACACCGTTCCAGTAGTATCGACCACGGTACCGGTGATCGATCCATTCACGCCCTGTGCGGCCAGCCAGCAGGCCGACAGAAATCCAAAGGCGATAATGCGACGTAGCATAGAGTCTTCCCCTAAAAGCGAAACGAAGATGTCTCTGACAGCCTATAGCGCTAACGTTAACGCTGTCAATGGGCAAAAGCACGCTTTTGGGGGTTACCAACCGTTACCAACCGTTACCAACTACCGATTGGCCACGGGATGGAGCCGCTTTTGGTGAGAGATATAAAAATCGACGAACGCCGAGAAAGCGGTTTGCAAAGCGATCCGGGTGGAATCGCCGCGCCCCACCTGGCGGTCTTCGATCTGGCGGACGGGCAGCAGATCGCGAGTGGTGGACGTAATGAAGACTTCGTCGGCGGATTCCAGATCGGCGGGATGCAGCACTTTTTCGGTGATGCGGATGCCGGGCACGGCAACTTCGCCCAGGATCACTTCCCGGGTAATGCCGGGCAGACATCCGGAACTGAGCGGCGGAGTCCACACATCGCCGCCGCGCGAGGCAAAGATATTGGCCGACGTACACTCGGCGACCTCGCCGCGCTCGTTGAGCAGAATCACTTCGTCGAAACCGCGGGTCTGCGCCATCTCGGCCCAGGTGAGATTCATCGCCCAGGAGAGGATCTTGGTTCCCGCAAACGGGCTGGCGGCATGGCGTCCGTTGGGCTGGTAGGCCAGTTTGACGCCATGGCCCCAGTTCTTGGAATCGGCGGTGAGAGCGATTACATCGCTTGGCCGCCCGTTGGAAGGTCCGGCCCACATGCCGCCGCCATTGCGGACGATGACCAGGCGGAGCGTGCAGTTCCCGACTCCATTGGCTTCCACCAACTCCAGCAGTTTCTGGTGCACGGCCTCGGGATCTTCGGGAAGCGGGATATGCATCATGGCGGCATCCCGGGAGAGCCTGGCCCAGTGCCGCTCCCAGGCAAACAAGACGCCGCCGGAGACGCGCAGCGTGCTGAACACACCCCATCCGGAGAGCAGGCCCACCTGTCCCGGCGAAAGCGAAAGCGCGGAGGCTTCGCGGATGTCCTGATTGTGTAGTACGAATCGATGGACCACGAGACTATTTTAACAGCCCGAAGGACCGGCCAGCCGGGTTACCGCCAGTTAGGAAACGGATCGACGCGCGTGCCGCGGCAAGCGCCGATCAGCTCCGGCAGCCGCTCGCGCCGCTGAAATACCTGTTCCAGCAGGGCCTCGAGCGCCGTTTCGTCGTCTTCGATCCAATCGGACGGGATGGCCTTCCAGGCGCGGTCGATACCCTCTTCGGGGAAGTTCCTCACCAGGTCGAGCCACGGCTGGAAATCGTCGAGACTGTGCACCGCGTCATAGACGATACGGCGGGCATAGAGACCCTGCAGCGGCGATTCGGGGAAGTCCCAGTGCGGGCCGTTGAAGGCGTAGCCGTGATCGATCATGCGGGCGACGAAGGCCTGGTGGCCGCCTTCGCCGCGCCGCACCATGGCTCGATGGAAGACGGCCTGCCGCCCGTCGGCATTGCCCACCCACTTGTCGAAGACCAGGATGGCGCGGAAATCCTCCAGGTTAGCGACCCCGGAGAGGAGAGCGTCGGGCAGGAAGTCGTAGACGGCGATGCGAGCGGGATCTCCGGGATAACGCGAGCCGAAGTGCCAGCCGGGCGCCACCTCGATGCGTTGCGTTCCCAGCGTGAGATGAACGTCGGGGTTGGCTTCGAGGAAGGCGGGAGGAACGCGCACCATGGCCGATGGCGGGGCCGAGATATTCAGGTATTCCAGCAGCGCCGACGCCAGAAGCTCGTTGACCAGGACGCGGCGGTGCTGCGGATTGTTGCGGAACTTGACGACGTACCAATGGCCGTCGTCAGCTTCGAGAAGGTGGGCTTGCGCGCCCCCTCGCATTTTGCGGATATGCCGGACGGCAGTCAGAGGCATCGCGAAGAAAATCGAGTACCCTAGAGTTGTATCACAGGGAGGAGCGATCATCGATGGCGGAATCACCGACAGATAAGAATCCGGAAGTACCCGATCCAAAGACACCCGCGCCGGCGCGGACGGACAATGAAGTGGCCCTGGAGTTGATGCGATTCATCGCCACGGTGACGGGATACGGCCGGTCGGCGCAGGCGTCGGCGGGCTTTTCGGGCAAGCCGCAGACGCGTTCGGCCGAAGAGCAGGCCGACGCACTCCTCGAACTGTTCGAGCGCTGCCGGGGCGTCGTCAGGAAAGACTGAGGAAACGAAAGCAGCCGGCGGCCCGAAGACCGCCGGCTGGTGGATTTCGACAGAAGGCTGAAGCGGCTACTTCTTCTTTCCGCCCTTCTTGGCCGGGGCTTTCTTGGCGGCCTTCTTCACGGGCGGAGCCTTCTTGGCGGCTTTCTTCGCCGGGGCCTTCTTGGCGGCCTTTTTCACGGGCGGCGCCTTCTTGGCAGCCTTCTTCGCCGGTGCTTTCTTCGCAGCCTTTTTCACCGGAGCCTTGGCCGCGGGGGCCTTCTTCGCCGGGGCTTTCTTGGCCGGCGCTTTCTTGGCCGCCGGTTTTGCCGGAGCCTTCTTGGCCACGGTAGCTTTCTTCACCGGCTTCTTCGCTGGGGCAGGTTCGGGAGCCGGAGCGGCGGGTTCCGATGCCGGGGTGGCCACGGGAGGCGAAACGACAACCGCTACCACTTCAACTTCCTCTTCTTCTTCTTCCTCTTCTTCGTCGAAGTCGTCTAGCTTCGAATCGAGTTCAGAGTGTTCTTCGTCTTCGTAGTCGTGGAAGTCTTCCATCTCTTCTTCATCCTTCGGAGCGATTTTTGACGTATCAAACATTCAGCGAGCCTCCTGTAGTCGGGGCACAATCACCCATAGAATACCCCTTTTTGACGAAGAGGCAATAGCGAAAAACGCAGGAGCGCGCGAAAAATCGAGAGATCGCGATCCGGAAGCCGATGAGAGGTTTTATTTGCCGACGGGATTCGCCAGCATCACTGCGGTAGGAGCGGCAGTGCGCGGCGCGTTGCTGGCCGCGGGAGTCGCCGATTTGCTTCCGGTGCTTGCCGCCTTCGCCTGAACCTTGGCCGTGGCGGCGACCGGGTGAGTGGTGGAAGCAGCGGCGGGACTCTTCGCCGCGGGCCTGGCCGCCGCCGTGGTAGCAGTCGTGGTGCGCCGCTGCGGCGTGGTGGCGCGGCGCGCCACCGTGGTGGCCACGGGGCGCACTGCCGCGGGGATCAACAGGCGGTCGCCTTCGGGAGCTTCCGGGGTTTTCAGATTGTTGGCGGCCACGATGCCGGCGGGCGTCACGCCGTAGCGTTTGCCGATGGAGGCCAGCGTTTCTCCGGTCTCGACGCGATGCATGCGCCAGGCGCCGCGATGCTCGGCGGGAATCAGTTCGAGTCCCGCGGACAGTTGCGGGCCGGCGCCTTTGGGGACGTGCACGGAGTAGCCTTGGGGAGCGATTCCGTGCAGCACCGCGGGATTCAATTCGACCAGTTGCGGCAGCGGAGTTTCCAGCACATCGGAGATGAGCGAAAGACTGGTGGCGGCGGCAAGATCGACGGTGTCGTATTCGAGAGGCGGATCCATCTGGATGTTGTCGAGTCCGTACTCCGACGCATTCTTCTCGATGATGGTCATCGCCAGGATGATGGGCACGTAGTTGGTGGTCTCGGCGGGCAGTACGCCGCGGTTCCGCAGTTCCCAGAAATCGGCGAAACCGGTTCGCTCAACGGCATTTTCCACCACCAGCGGTCCGCAATTGTAGGCCGCGATGGCCAGGTACCAGTCGCCGAATTCGTTGTACAGGTCGTGAAGATGGCGGGCCGCGGCGCGCGTGGCCTTCTCGGGATCCATGCGCTCATCGATATATTGATTGCGGGTGAGCCCATATTCCTGGCCGCGGAACAACATGAATTGCCACATGCCGCCGGCCGCCATGCTGGACACCGCGCGGGGGCTGAATCCGGATTCCGCCTGCGCCAGATGGATCAATTCCTGGGGAACTCCCTCTTCGTCGAGGACTCGTTGGATCATCTGCCGGTAGCGTCCGGACCGCTCGGTGGCGTAGACTACGGTGCCGCGTCCGCGATTGGAGAAATAGTTGATGTAGCCGAGGATGGTGTCGTTGACGGTCAGCGGCAACTGGGAGACAGTGGCGGCGGCCTGCTCGCGGACCCGGTTTTTCAATTTGGGATCCACGGGGAAGGTCATCTGCAGAATGTCTTCGAGGGGGGCTTTTTCGTACTTGCCATCTTCGCCGGTCTGCGACGGGCTCATGCCGGCGACATCCAGGCGATGGACGGTCTCGACCATGTCATCGAGGCGCCGCTGGTAATCCTGACGGTCGGCCGGTTCCAGCTCGGAAGCTTCCAGCATCATGTCGACGGCATCGTCGAAATCCTGCCGGGCGGCGACAAAATCTTCCGCCTGATACCGTCTTCTACCTTCGTCCAAGGTAGTTTCAGCGCGCTGCACCATGCTGTCGCCGGCGGTCCAGCGAGGCAGCGATGGGGTGACGGCGAGGAACACCGGCAGATCAGGCTGCGCGGTCACAACAATAGCGGAGGGGGAAGCGTCGGCAAGAGACGGCGGCAGGGCCGAGCGAGGCACCGGGGGCACGAACGCCCTCAGTTGGGCCTTGGGTTGCTGGGATACTACGCAGCCGGCAGTGGTGAGCGCCGCAGCGACCAGCGAACAGGAGAAGACAGTCTTCATCCGAACGTCCATCAAGAGCTCCAAACGTTGAAAATAAAGCTACTTCGATGGGCCGCCTCGCGGCACAATCGTTTAAAACTCTACACCATATCGGGTGTCGATGCAACCATAACTGCCGTTTATACGGGATGGGTGTGTCACAACTTGTGTCACGACTGACATGGACTGTGTCCATTTTGCCCGTACTTGGCCGTACTTCTTATTCCTCTTCTTCCTCCTCTCCGGTCTTGGCTGCCTTGGCGGCCGCAATGATCTTATCGGCCTGGAGTTGAGGCACGTAATCGTAGTGGTCGAATTCCATGGTGAACGACGCGCGGCCTTGCGTGATGGCGGTGAGGTCGCTCTGGTAGTTGAGCATTTCGGCCATGGGCACCTGGGCGCGGATGAACTGGGTGCTGCCCTTGGTTTCCATGCCGGAGATGCGGCCGCGGCGGCCGTTGAGATCGCCCATGAGGTCGCCGGCATATTCCACGGGCGCTTGAATCTCGACATTCATGACGGGCTCGAGCAGGGCCGGCTTGGCGTGCAGCATAGCGGCCTTGAAGGCCTTGCGCGCGGCCAGTTTGAAGGCGAGTTCGGAAGAGTCGACGTCGTGGTAGCTGCCGTCGTAGACGGTGACCTTGAAATCGACCATGGGGAAGCCGGCCAGGAAGCCGCGCTCGGCGGTTTCCACGATGCCCTTTTCGACGGCCGGGATGAAGTTTCTGGGGATGGAGCCGCCGAAGATCTCGTTGGCGAACTCGAACTTGCCGCCGCGCGGGAGAGGCTCCATTTTGATCCAGCAATCGCCGAACTGCCCGTGGCCGCCGGTTTGCTTCTTGTGGCGACCCTGGACATCGGCGGTGCCGCGAATGGTCTCGCGATAGGGAATTTTGGGAGCCTTGAGGGTGACGTCCACGCCGTAGCGCCGTTTGAGGCGGCTGACGACGATTTCGACATGCTGCTGGCCCGATCCGGCTAACAGGAACTCGCGGGTCTGCGGGTCACGGTAGAAGCGCAGAGAGAGATCCTCTTCGAGGATGCGATGGACGGCGTTGCCCATGCGGTCTTCGTCGTTGCGCGATTTGGCTTCGATGGCGAAGGCGATGGAGGGCTCGGGCAGGCGGACGGGCGGATAGGTGAAGTTAATCCCCTTATCGGCCAGAGTGTCGCCGGTGAGGGTGTCCTTGAGCTTGGCGACGGCGCCGATGTCGCCGGCATGCAATTCGGTGATGGGCTGCAGGGTTTTCCCCTGCGGAATGCTGAGGTGGGCCAGCCGCTCGGCGCCGCTGCGATTCACGTTGAACACATTGGCGTCGTTCTTGACGATGCCGGTCATGACCTTGAAGAAATTGATCCGTCCGGCGAAGGGGTCGGCGGTGGTTTTGAAGACGAACAGGGAGCACGCATCGTTTTCGGAGATCTTGCGGGTGGCGCCTTCGCCAGCGCCGACGATGGCAACGGGCTCGCGTTCGTTGGGGGCGGGCAGATTCTCGGTAATGAAATTGAGGATCAGGTCGGAGCCGGTATTGTTGAGACCGGCGGCGCACATCACGGGGAAAATCCGCATTTCCCGGACGCCGAGGCGGACGCCATCGATGATGTGCTCGACCGGCAGGGTACCCTGCTCGAAGAATTCTTCCATGAGGGCATCGTTGCCCTCGGCCACCATTTCGACCAGCGCCTCGTGAGCCTTTTGCGCGGCGTCAGCAAGGTTAGCGGGAATGTCGCCTTCCTTACCTTTGCCGTCGCCGCCGGAGGTATAGGTGTAGGCTTTCATGCGGATCAGGTCGACCACGCCGGTGAAGTCGCGCTCGCTGCCGATGGGGATTTGAATGGGGACGGCCGCGCGTCCGAAGTTCTCCTGGATGCTGCTCATGGCGCGGTCGAAGTCGGAACGCTCGCGGTCGAGCTTATTGACGATGATGGCGCGCGGGAGCTTGAAGTCTTCGGCGAAAGCCCAGACCTTCTCGGTCTGCACTTCGACGCCGGAGACGCCATCGACCAGCACCAGGGCGGCGTCGGCGGCCACCAGGGACGCCTTGGTGTCATTGATAAAGATGTTATAGCCGGGAGTGTCGAGGATGTTGATCTTGGCCCGTTTCCACTCGGCTACGGCGACGGAGGTGGAAATCGTGATCTTGCGCTGGATTTCATCTTCATCGAAATCCGTGATGGTATTTCCCTCGTCGACCCGCAGGAGGCGGTTGGTGGCTCCCGAGGTGAACAGCAACCCGGCGGTGAGCGTCGTCTTGCCGGAATCGCCGTGGCCCACCACACCGACGTTCCGAATGTCCTTGCTCTCGTATACCTTCACGCTGGCTCCCTGGCTGAATCGACGGAGATTTTAAAACGGAATAGTAACACAGGGGAGAGCCAGTGAGGACGTCCGAGGAGCGGCCGGGGGGTAGCGGGTGGGTTCGTTCCGCGATGGGTAAGCGGCGTATTTTCTTCGGCCTGAGGGAGAAAATGGGTTCGTTCGGTATTTTCTGTCCGATGGCTGACGGCGGGGGCGCGGCGTGGGAGAGCGGCAAGTTTCGGGGTTGGCGGCGGGGTCCTCACGCTTCAGCTATAGCACGGCGGTGGGCTGGACTCCGAAATTCGGGGCCGGGAACGACGGGAAATACGGGGATTGCGGGCGGAAGATGGTGGGCAACGCGAGCGAACTCCGCTCACCGCTGGGGGTGCGGGCACCTTGGAACCGCGACCGGCAAGGGAGCGGCCGGAGCGACAGATGAGGCACCCCTGCTTCTCGAGTCTTCCTGCGCCTGAGGGTGTAACTCTTCGTCGGGCCGCTCCCTGCGGTCGCGGTTTCAAAGCGCCGCAATCCGCGCGAACCTTCCCAACGGGCCCGCTCAGGGCTGCTGCAGGCAGATGGTCGCGGTGTCGGCGGACACGGGGCCGGCGACCTGGAGAGTCAAGTTGCCGGAATGGCCGCTGCAGGGCAGGAGGTTAGATGGCGCCTGGGGGACCACCACTTGCACCTGGTACAAACCGGCGCCGGTCATCCCGGCATAGCTGGGGACAGCCACGCCCAAGCGCCGCATGGGAAAGCCGCCGGCATCGAGGTATGAGAAATTCACGGTAATGGGCTGCGACGCCAGCGGAAGCTGGTCGGGAGACGAGCAACAGGGGTCGGGAATGGGGTGGTCGGTGGCGCCCAAACCATAGGCCCAGGCGATCAGCGTCTCGCCCGGCACGGCAGGGGCCGCGGCCGATACCAGCGGACCTTGGGCGTGCATCACTATGGGGACACACGAGCCGGCAGGCAGTCCGGCGGCGATGCTGAGAAAGATTCCGGTCTGATCGCAGGTGTTGATGACGTGGACATTGTCGGTCACGGGATTTAAGAGCACCTGGGCCGAGGTGACGCCATTTTCCAGCACCTGCAGCGAGGCCTGGTCGGTAGAGCCGGGATCCAACTCATAGGGAATTTGCAGCGTGAAGGTGGTGGCCGGGGAGCAGGCGCCGGTTGCGGGACACGCGGTCTGCTGGACTCCCCAGATCTGCAACTGAACGGTCAGCGGGCCCTGCACAAAGTTGACGGAGACGCCTTGGACTGTGGTGGGATAGCCGGCGCCGGTAGCGACCGGAAACACGGGATTCGGGAAACGGGTGGCCACGCCGAAAACCGAAACCGTGAGGACCTGTCCGGGCGCGGCGGTGACGGTACCGGCGGGGATGCGATAGCCGGCTCCCGCCACGATGATGCCCGTCTGGGCCATCGCGGAAAGTGAAAGTACGGTTACAAGAGGAAAGATACGAATTATGGACATAAGACACCTTTCCTCTGTTATGACGCGAGCCGCGGAGGAATCGCCGGGTTTTTTGTGGCACCCCCGCGGGCTCGCGAGAGATATTTATTTGAAGAGCTGAAACTCTCTTTTCCGGTGCGCCGGGAAATCCTATACTTGGTGCAGGACCCCGATCCCTCGCAGCAAGGAGTTTATATATGAGGACTCGCCTCCTGTTCGCAGGCCCCGTGTTCGCCGCCATGCTGTGCGCGCAGAGCACTCCCCCCATCCGTTCCTGGGCCGATGCGGAAACGCTGGAAACCCAGCTGGTCTCCCACCCCGATAACGTGGACACGCGGGTGCAACTGGTCCGCTATTACACGCAACAGGGGATGCGGACGCCGCCCGATGAACGGGCGAAGCCGCTGCGGCGCAAACAACTGGTCTGGTTCATCGAGAACCATCCGGAACACTCGGTGCTGGGGGAGTCGGGGAGCGCGATGGACGCATCCGGCTATGCGGGGGCGGACGCGGAGGGATTGGCGGCATGCAGCGCGGCATGGCAGAAGGCGCTCGACGCGCCGAAGCCGCTGTTTGACAGCTTCGCCAATGCCATTGCCTTCTACAAGACTGCCGATCCGGCGCGGGCGCGGAAGATCGCGGAGGAGGGTCTGCGGCGGTATCCGGGGAATGCCCACATCGCCGCCAAGATGGGGCTGTTGATGGCGTATGCGGTGCTGGGCGTGAAGTCCGTGGATATCAACGGGCGCGCGGCGTCCTTTGACGAGGCAGCGAGCAAGAGCCGCGAAGCTGCGCGCGACCGCCAGGCGCTCGAAACGAGCGACGATCCCAACCTGATCGAGGGCGCGGCGCGCGCGCTGCAACAGCAGATCGGGCCGCGGCATTCGGTGGGTGAGGCGCCGCCGCTGCAGGATATCGAAGCGCTGATCGTCCTTCTCTACCGGCACGCCAATGAGATCGACCCTAATTTCGGGCGCTGGAAGAGCAGCCTGACGATGGCGTACCAGAGCTTCGCTTCCGCGGCGGCAACGGCCAAAGAGAAGGTCGGCTTCCTGGAGAAGGCGCTGGCGGAGGCGCCCAATCCGGCGTCGCGGCTCACGGTGCTGCCGGAACTGGCGCGGCAGTATCTCGAGGCGGGGAACCTGGTCAAGGCGGGCGAGACGGCCAACGAAGTGCTGAATGCCGATCAGGACAAGTCCGGTTGGAATTACGGCAACACCATTCTGACGGCGAACCTGGTGCTGGGCCGCGTCGCGATCGGGCAGGGCGATACGAAGGAGGCCGCGCGCCGGCTGCTGGCGGCGGGACACGCACCTACTACACCGCAACTCGGCTCCTTCGGGCCCACCGATTGGCGGCTGCCGGAGGAGTTACTCGCCGCCGGGGATCGCGATACGGTGCTGGCTTATCTGGAGCTGCTGCGCGCGGTGTGGAAGAACGACAACGGACGGCTGAATACCTGGGCGTCCACGATTCGCAGCGGCGGAACTCCCAGTTTCACGGGTCCCAGCGGGTACCCGAGGGGCCAATACGTGGGCCGACCGGCCGCGGAGTTCCGGCTGCGGGATCTGCACGGCGCGGAAGTGGCGCTGAGCGATTTCAAAGGCAAAGTAGTGCTGCTGGATTTCTGGGCCACGTGGTGCGCGCCGTGCCGCGAGGAGATGCCGGAACTGCAGAAGATTCATCGCGAACTGGGCCAAAAGGACGTGGTGGTGCTGGCGCTCGATGTGAACGAGCCGCTGGAAACGGTGGCCAAGTACATCGACAAGGAGAAATTCACCTTCCCGGTGCTGCTGGCCAACGAGAGCGGCGTGATGGGCCGCTACGGCGTCCAGGCGTACCCCACGGTGGTGGCCGTGGACAAGAACGGACTGGTGGCCGATGTGGCGGTGGGCAGCGGTTCGGATAGCGGATCGCGCTTGCGGGGCTTGATTGAACGAGCGCGCGCCGGGGCGCCGCCGCCGGCTCCGGGACTGGCGCCGGCACGGCCGGATACGGGCGCGGTCTCGAGCGTACACGGGACCGCGGCGCCCACGCCGCCGGCGATCACCGCCGAGGATCACTACCGCGACGCGGTGCGGCAGCACAACGGCAAGGACTATGGGGGCGCGATGCAATCGCTCGACCGCGCGTTGGAGCTGCGTCCCGACTGGCTGCTCGCGGTGGTGGCGCGGGCCGACAATTGCTTCCACGCGAAGCAATACGAGGAGTCGATTGCCGGATGGGACCGCGCCATCCAGCTCGACCCCAAACGGTCCGCCAGCTACAACGGCCGGGGCCTGGCGTATTCCAACTCGGGAAGGCACGACCGGGCGATCCCCGACTATACGCGCGCCATTGAGCTCAATGCGGATTTCGCATCGCCCTACAATAATCGCGGGTGGGCATATATGGAGACGGGGCGCTGGGACGAGGCTCTGGCCGATTTGAACAGAGCCATCGAACTCAGTCCGACGTACACTCTGGCGCTGTTCAACCGCGCGCATGTCTTTGAGAGACGGAAGGAATACGCCAAGGCGATTGCGGATTTCGACTCCATCCTGCACGTGGAGCCGGCGAACACGCAGGCGGCGGACCAGAAGGCGGCGGATCTGCGGCAGACAGCGGACAGTCCGGCGGGGGTGGGCGCGGCGTCGCTGGCGGCTCCCAAGCTGCTCAGCCCCCCGGATGGCGCGGTTTTGGGCCATTATCCGCGCGAGACCACGGTGGTCTGGGCGGGAGTTGGCGGCGCGTCCGGGTATATGGTGGAGTGGGATTACCAGGACAATCAGGGATGGGCGTCGGAGCACGACCGCGGTCTTCCGGCGATCCGCGCGACGGATCCGGTGGCGACGTTCCAGTTCGTGGGAGCGCAACCGGGGAGATGGCGCGTGTGGGCGGTGGACGCGAGCGGGGCGGCGGGGACGAAGAGCGAGTGGCGGGAATTCCGCTATACGCAATAGGGGTCGGGTGAGCCGGCTTTCCGCCGGGGAGCGCGTCGAGCAGTTGTGATACTAAGACAGCGGTACTCTTGTGCCGGCGGCACAAGAAATCGACCCTAACTCCTTTGTTTCGGAAAAATCTTGTGCCGGCGGCACAAAATCACCAGGATTGGCTGCCCCGCAAGATCTCTTATCCGCGAATATACGGCATTGGGGTCTAGGATCTGCCGACGACACCGGCTAAGGGGCTGCTGGCGCTGGCGTAGAGCTTCTTGGGCATGCGGCCGGATTCCCAGGCCAGGCGGCCGGATTCGACGGCCAGGTTCATGGCGCGGGCCATCTTGACGGCATCGTCGGCGGCGGCGATGGCGGTGTTCATGAGGACGCCGTCGGCGCCCAATTCCATGGCAATGGCGGCGTCCGAGGCGGTGCCGACGCCGGCGTCGACGATGAGCGGGACTGTGGTGATCATCTCGCGAAGGATGCGCAGATTGGTGGGGTTCTGGATACCCAGACCGGATCCAATGGGGGCGGCCAAGGGCATGACCGCGGCAGCACCGGCGTCGACCAGGCGACGGGCGTTGACGACATCGTCATTGGTGTAGGGCAGCACAACGAAGCCCTCCTTCACCAGGATGCGGGTGGCCTCCAGCAGGCCGGCGTTGTCGGGAAACAGGGTTTTCTCGTCGCCGATAACCTCCAGCTTGATCCAGTTGGAGAGGCCGACTTCGCGGGCCAGCATGGCGGTGCGCACGGCGTCGTCGGCAGTGTAGCAGGCGGCGGTGTTGGGCAGGATGAAGAGCTTGGAGCGATCGATGTAGTCGAGCAGCGATTCCTTGGAGCGGTCGGTGAGGTTGACGCGGCGGACCGCGACGGTCACCATGTCCGCGCCGGAGGCCTCGTGGCAGCGCTGCATCTCCTGGAAGCTGCGATACTTTCCAGTTCCGACAATGAGGCGCGAACGGAATTCGCGGCCCGCAATGGTTAAGGTTTCCGACATGTTTCTATTGTAGGCCGGTTGGGAGCGGGCGCTTTCGGGATTGGGCGGACGGGGATCTGAGCCCGGAGCGATCTCCAGCGCGGGGCGGAGTTCGAGCTGCGCGTCGGATGGGCGGGTTGAACCGGCGTGGAGGCGCTCCGGAACCGCGAGCGCGAGCGAGCGGCCCGATCAACGGATGAGGCAACCGCTGCTTCCCGGTTTTTCCTACGCATGCGGGTGCAACCCTTCGCCGGCCTGCTCCCCGCGGTCGCCGTTCCAACGGCGCCTCCCGCGCGAATCTTCGCAGGCGGGAACGGATCGGACCATCTGTATTACTATTGCAGCCAGATGGGGATGGGAGGGGAGCTCACGGCGCCGACGGTAAGGACTACGGGAGACTGGCCGGATGGCGGGTCGGAGGGAACTAGGGCGTTCACTTGCAAAACGCCGACCAGTCCGGGAGCGGCGCCGGAGTACGCTACGGAGGCCATGGCGCCGCCGATAGTAAGCAGCATGGGTTGCTGTGGACTGGCGTAGGGGGCGGCCGCGGGAAGGCCGGTGGTATTGGCATCGTTGCGCAGACCCTCTCCGGTGGCGGACAGGGTGACGATGGAACCGCGAGGCGCGGGATTGGCGGCGGAGTTGGCGGAGCCGTCCTGGTTCCAGACCTGAGGAAAGAGGCCGGGAACGGAATCGGCAACCGGGATGGAGGCGGAGCCGGCGGTGACGCCGAGATACTGCACCACCAGCTGGGTGGCGGCGTTGCCGGCGACGGTGTAGGGCACTTGAACGGTCACCTGGCTGTACTGCGTGTAGAAGACCGGCGCGGGGACGTTGTCAAAAAGCACCTGCGTGCCCTCTACGATGTTGGCGACCAGACCGGAAGCATTGAGAAGCCCGGCCACGCCGGCCTGCGGGCCCATGCCGGCGCCGGTGAGGATGACGAGCTCGCCGGGAGCGACGGCGCCGGCGACCTGGGTGGCGGCGTTCTGGACCACCAGGGGAGTGGGCGGGGGTGGAATCGCCGTCACCACGGCTTGCGCGGCGACAGGAGAGAGGCGGCGGATGCGATTGTTGCCGGAATCGGCGATGTAGAGATCGCCCGAGCCGTCGGTGCAGAGGCCGGCGGGAGACGCGAGTTGGGCTGCCAGGGCGGCGCCGCCATCGCCGGAGAAGCCGATGGTTCCCTGGCCGGCGACGGTGTGGATGACGCCATCCCCCGTGACCATGCGAATGCGCTGGTTGCCGGTATCGGCGATGAAGATATCGCCACTGCCATCGACGGCAACACCGCGTGGACTGGTGATGGCGGCGGCGGCGGCGGGGCCTTCGTCGCCGCCGGCGCCGGGCGAACCAGTGCCGGCCACGGTGGTAATGGACCCGGCGGGCGTGACTTTGCGGATGCGATGGTTGGCTGTGTCGGCGATATAGAGATTGCCGGCGGCGTCGGTGGCGCAGGCGGCGGGCTGGTTGAGCTGCGCGGTGGGCGCGGGACCGCCGTCGCCCAGGCTGCCGGCGGCTCCATTGCCGGCGGCCGTCTCGACCAGGGCGCCGGGCGGGGCGCGGAGGACGCGATTGTTGAGGGTGTCGACAACGTACTGATTCCCTCCCAGGTCGTAGCAGAGGCCGGAGGGGCTACGTACCGGGGTGGCCAGCGGGGCGGTGTTGTTGGGGCCTGCACCGGCGGTTCCGGTGCCGAGTTCGGTGGAGATGACGCCCTGCGCCACTTTGCGGACGCGCTGGTTCACGGTGTCGGCAATGGCGACGTTGCCGGAGCCATCCATGGCGACGCCGGCGGGGGCGTTGAGCTGCGCGGCGGACGCCGGTCCCTGATCGCCTGCGTAGCCGGCGACGCCGGAGCCGGCCAGGGTGACGATGATGCCGGAGGCGGTCACCTGGCGGATGCGCTGGGTGCCGGAATCGGCCACGAAGAGGTCGCCGGAATAATCCAGGGCGACGGCGGAAGGTTGGTAGAGCACGGCGGACGTAGCCGGGCCGCCATCGCCGACGGCGTGGAGGTAACCATCGCCGGCGACGGTGTGGATGGTCAGGGACAGGTCCACGGAGCGCGCGCGGATGGAGTCGGCGATATAGAGAACGCCGGTGAGGGCTACGGAGAGGTCGTGCACGGCGGTGAATTCGGCCGCCAGGGCGGGGCCGCCGTCACCCGCATAGCCGGACACGCCGGTTCCGGCAAAGCGGCTCCAGCGGCCCGAGATGGAGTAGGAATAGACGATGTTGGTGCTATCGGAGACGTAAATGGTGGTGTTGTTGTCGACGGCCAAAGCGATGGGGGTATAGAGCTGGGTGGAGGGCGCGCCACCGAGGACGGTAGACATGACATTGCCGGGGAGGATGCGGCGGATGCGCTGGTTTCCGGAATCGGCGATGTAGAGGTTGCCGTTGCGGTCGACGGCCAGCCCGGCGGGAAAGGACAGTTGCGCATTGGAGGCCAGTCCGCCGTCGCCCCAATAGCCGGAGACGCCGGTGCCGGCGGCGGTCCAGATGGCGCCGTCGGGGGTCACTTTACGGACGCGATGGCCGGTGAATTCGGAGACATACACGTCGCCGGCGCCGTCGGTTGCCACGTTGCGGGGTGTGAGGAGGGCGACGCTGGTGGCGGGAGAGCCGTCGGCGGCCGAAGCGGCGGCGCCGCCGCCGGCGACGGTGCTGATGGAGCCATCGGGGGCGATCCGGCGGACACGGTTGTTGCCGAGGTCGGCGATATAGAGGTTTCCGGAGAGGTCGGCGGCCAACCCGTAGGGGAGATTCAACTGGGCAGAGGCGGCGGGTCCGCCGTCGCCGGAGAATCCGGCAATTCCCGTCCCTACGATGGTGGTAATCACCCCACTAGAGGACACCTTACGAACCCGATGGTTGTCCGTATCGGAGAGGTATAAGTTTCCCAACCGGTCCACGGCAATGCCCTGAATATTGCCTAACTGGGCAGCTGTGGCGGGGCCGCTATCGCCAATCTGGGAGCTACCCGCAACTGTTTGAATCTGAAAGGCCGGCTGGGCATTGACGGCACCGGCCAAGGCGAGCGCGAGGAGCGCTGTCCGCAACCAACAAGTCGGTTTCATGGGCTGTCCATTTGGTGGGGGAGGAGGCGGCAAATTCTCATCGGACGCCGAAAAGAGAATTAAAGATATGACGATCCGAATCAGCCCGCGGCTCTTGGGTGTGTTGCTCCTGGCCGTGCGCACTACGGATGTCGTTATGGCGGGAACGGTCCCGGTACCGCAGGTGCTACCGGCGGGCCACGAGATCGTGCAGTTCGGCTCCTATCCGGGCGTGGAGGTACGCGCCGAACTCGGACGGCGGGGTGTGCGCGTGCTGGCGTATGTTCCGCCGACGGGGCTGCTGGTGGCGTGCGATAGCGCATGGGAGACGCGCGGTCTCGACGTGATTCGGGCGAGCACTGTCACGCCCGCGGATAAAGTGAGCCGGGAATTCGCCCACGATGCGACCGGGGTGTACCTGGTGATGTTCCATTCGGATGTGAATCCGCAGGTAGCGCGGCAACTGAGCGAAGAGGCCGGATTGCAGGTACTGGACAGCCAGAATCTGCTGCCGGGCCACCTATTAGTGGCGGGGGCCTGGGACCGGGCGCTCACCCTGGCGCGCCACGACGAAGTGGCGCACGTGGTGCCGCCCTCCAAGGAACTGCTGATCCACCGGCCGGTGCCGGGCTGTCCCGGTCCCATATCGGAAGCCGGGGTGGTGGCCGATTATACGCTGGAAGGCGCGCAGTGGGCCAGCACAACCGGGACGTCGGTCGCGCTCACGTTCTGGTTTGACGGCCTGTCGAGCCACCTGGATGCAAGCGTGGCGCGGGATGAGGTGACGCAGGCGTTCGCGACGTGGGCGCAATACACCAACCTGACCATAACGGCGGGGAAGCAGGCGGGAGCGGCGCGCGCCATCGACGTGCTGTTCGCCACCGGGACGCACGGCGACGCGTATCCTTTCACCAGCGTCTCCACCCTGGGGCATGCCTTTTACCCGGTGCCCGAGAACCCGGAGCCGCAGGCCGGCGACATCCACCTGAACGATGCGGAATCCTGGGACACGACGGGCGGCATTGATCTATATTCGGTGGCCCTGCACGAAGCCGGGCATGCCTTGGGACTGGCACACTCGAGCGATCCCAACTCGGTGATGTATGCGTACTACCACAAAGTGACGGCACTGACCGACGACGACATCGCGGGCATCCAGGCCTTATACGGCAAGCCGTCGAGCAGCCAACCGCCAGCCGCCCCGGCGCCTCCGGTGACGCCGACTCCGGTACCGGCTCCTGCGCCAACCCCGCCCTCGGGCGGGACGGACACGGTTCCGCCATCGATCGAGATTGTGTCCCCTGGCTCCACGATTGTCTCGGCATATGCGCCGACGATCGCGGTTTCCGGCACGGCGGCGGACAACGTAGGCGTAGTCTCGGTCACCTGGACCACCTCGACCGGCGGGACGGGTGAGGCGTCGGGCACCACCAACTGGTCGGCCACGGTCCCACTGCTGATCGGGAATACCACCGTGACAATTCGGGCCTATGATGCAGCGGGCAACTCTGCCTGGCGCTCCCTCACCGTCGTGAGGGTAAATTAACACCTCCACTTAAGTAGCGCGAAACTCAGGCGGCTTCGGGATTTCTTCTAGAGGCCTCTAGTGCTTTTCGGCAATCGGCCGATAAACCTCTTGAAGAGGTTGTACCGGAGATGCTGGGGCACGAGTTTCCAAGCTGGTCGAATTCGCGGGATGCATCCAGCGGGGGATGCACCGCCGAAGAGATGCAGGCCACACTGTTGGCTTTGGGACTGGCGGTGGAGCAGCGCGACGGCAATACCGGAACCCACTGCAAACGGCTTGCCTACCTGGGCGTCGCCATGGGTGTGTGCATGGGGTTGGATCGCGACAGCCTGGTGGCGCTATACCGAGGCGGATACCTGCACGACGTCGGCAAAGTGGGCATTCCGGACGCCATCCTCCTGAAGCCGGGCAAGCTGACGGGCGAGGAATGGGTCACGATGCGGACGCACACCACGCGCGGCGAGGAGATTTGCCGTCACGTGAAATCGCTCAGCGCGGTGCTGCCCATCATCCGCCATCATCATGAGAGATGGGATGGGTCGGGGTATCCGGATGGACTGAAAGGGAAGCAGATTCCGCTGCTGGCGCGGGTGCTGCAGGTGGCCGATATTTACGACGCCTTGACGAATCCGCGTCCCTACCGGCAAGCCTGCACGGCGGCGAAGGCGCTGGAGATCGTGCGCGAGGAATGCGCGCGCGGCTGGCGGGATCCGGAGGTGGTCGGAGTGTTCCTGACGCTGCACAACGAAGTATTCGGGAAAGCGTTCGAGGAAAACGGCGCACCGCGGGCGGGCAGCGTGGGGACGTCGCTGGCCAATCTGGACCGGGCGTTGCGAGAGGCTTTTGCGCCCGGAGATGCGGCGTTGCTGCCGATTTCGTTGCAGTGAAACGGGCTCTCAGTGTCCGTACTTTTTCTCGCCGGCTTCGATGCGCACGGGAAGACGATTTTCGGGAGGCGGGAGTGGACAGGTAGCGTAGGGCGTGAATGAACAGGGCGGGTTGTAGGCCTTGTTGAAGTCCAGAACGACCTTGCCGTCGCGCGGCAGATCGCTGTACAGGAACCTTCCGGCGCCGTAGGTTTCTTTGCCGGCGGTCTCGTCGCGGAAAATGTAGAACAGCTGCTTGGCGTCGGGCTCTTCCAGTATGGGATACAGCCGCAGGGACTTACCGGCCAACTGGAACTCGGCGTAGCCGGGGCAGTCGGAAGGCTCGGTCTGGCCGAGAACGTTGAGAATCGGGATCTTTTTGGGAGCGGCCACCCAACGGGCGGTCACGCGCCAGGATTCGGCGGCGGCGAAGTAGTCCAGGCCGTGGAACTCGCGGCGGTAGGAGCTTTCCGGATCCTTGAGACGAATGCCGAATTTGTCGGAGCGGCGGATGACGTAGAGGCTCAACCGGCCGATCTGGACGACATCGGCGGAATCGGGTTTCACTTCGTGGGTCGCGCCGTCGCGGGTGACGGTGACGCGGTGGCCGTCGAAAGTGAAGACGCCGGCGTGGGAGGGTCCATCGGGAAGAGCGATCTCGGAGGCCGGATCGTGTCCGAATGAGTTGGCGCCGGGGTGCAGCCAGAAGAGTCCGGCCACGGTCAGCCAGCCGCCATCCGCCTGTAACGCGGCCTGACGATCGCGCCGCCAGGCGGCGATCTCCGCAGCGAAGGTGGAAGGGCCGGCGGCCATCGCCACGGCCGCGCCGGCGCCTACAATCACAAGGACCAGCTTTAGCATTATCCACCCTCGCCGGCCGAAGCGATCAACTGCTCCAGCATGCCGGCATACTCTTCGGTTTTGCGGTCCACACGCTCTTTGTACTGGCTGAGCTCGCGTTCCAGTTGCCGCAGGCGGTCGGCGAGGTGCATGCAGGCCAGCACGGCGATGTGGGTGGAATCGGCGTTAGGGGCGCGGGATGCGATGGTGAGCATCAACTCGTCGACGCTGGCGGCGACCCTCTCGACCTCGCGCGGATCCCCGGCGGTGCGCAGCACATACGGCCGGCTGAGGATGGTCACGCGAACGGGTTGTTTGTCGGGAGGTTCCACCCGGGTCTCCGGAAACCGGTTGTTAGCTGGAGCTCAACTGGTCGATTTGCCCCAGCAGCTTCTCAATACGGGATCGCACCTGCTTACGCTCCGCCTGCAGCGCTCTGACCTCTTCGACGAGGCGATCTTTCTCGCTTCTGGCCGCGGCGGCTTCCCCGAGCGCTGCATCCTTCTCCTTACGCAGGCGCGCCACCAACTGGACGGCCAGTTGAATGCGCTCTTCCAGACTGCTCAGAGAATCCGAATCCAGCTCGGACGGGGTCATGCAGGCTCCATCGCCGCCTTGGCTTTAGCCACCAGTTGCTGGAAACCGGCATCGTCATGCAGGGCCACATCCGCCAGGACCTTGCGATTCAAGTCCAAGCCGGCGGCTTTAAGGCCGTGCAGGAATTTGCTGTACGAAATGCCGGCGGCGCGGCAGGCCGCGTTGATGCGGACAATCCACAAGGCGCGATAGTCGCGCTTCTTGTTTTTTCGTCCGACGTAGGCAAACTTCAGGCCGCGCTCCACGGCTTCCTGGGCGGCGCGGTTCAGTTTGCTCTTGGTCAGAAAATAGCCGGATGCCTGCTTGAGCGTCTTCTTGCGAGTCGCCCGGCGGTGAGTCCCACGTTTTACTCTAGGCACGTTTCATCTCCTCAATTTTGATTGATCTCGCCTGGCGGAACGGGCACGTGCCACACGCGCCGTCCGCACAATTTGCCGCCCCTAATAGGGAAGCATGCGCTTCAGAGTGGGCTGATTGGTTGCGTCGGCTACCACGCTCTGGTGAAGCTTCTTCTTGCGTTTGTGCGGCTTCGAAGTCAAGATGTGCCGGCCGAAGGCGTGGTTACGAACCACTTTGCCCGTACCGGTCTTCTTGAACCGCTTGGACGCACCCGAATGGGTCTTGAGCTTAGGCATAGAAATCCACTGATGTCCTTACGACAGGTTGACGAGTGAATTATAGCACGCCCCAGGGACGCGGTCCGAATGGAGCGCCGGGAGACGCGACCGGACGCGGGGATGGGAGATGCAGTACTGGGTCCCCCGGGTGCCCACGTGGGAGTTGTTATACTCATCCAACGAGGCTGTTTTCCCAGTCACATTGTCATGCGAGTTACAGTTATCGGAACCGGATACGTCGGCACGGTCACGGGAGCGTGCCTGTCCTACCTGGGCCACCATGTCACGTGCGTCGATACGGACGCGGGCAAGATCGCCAAGCTGCAACGGGGCGAATCGCCCATTTATGAGCCTTATCTGGAGGAAATGCTGGTGCTGGCGGCCGGGCGCGGCGGCATCAGCTTTACCACCGATCTGGCGGAAGCGGCGGCGGCGAGCGACGTCATCTTCATCGCGGTGGGCACACCGCCCCTGCCCAGCGGCGAGGCCAACCTGACGTACCTGGAAGCGGCGGCGCGCAGCATCGGCGCCTCCATGGACGGGTCGCGTTTCCGCGTGGTGGTCAACAAGTCGACAGTTCCGGTGGGCAGCGGGAACCTGGTGGAGACGCTGGTGCGCGAGGGCATCGACGATACCCATCCGGCGGAGCAGCGGCAGATCCGGTTCGGCGTGGCCAGCAATCCGGAGTTCCTGCGCGAGGGCAGCGCGGTGGCCGATTCGCTGTACCCCGACCGCATCGTAGTGGGCGCGGGCGAGGGTCAGACACTGGACCTGATGCGCCAACTCTACCAACCGATTGTGTCGCAGAGCTTCGACCCGCCGCCGGGAGTGCCGCGTCCGGCGTCGATGACAATGGCACCCATGGTCACTACTTCGCTGACCAGCGCGGAGATGATCAAGTACGCCGCCAATGCCTTCCTGGCTATGAAGATCGGCTTCGCCAACGAGATCGCGAATATCTGCGAGCGGGTGGGAGCCGACGCCACCGAGGTGATGACGGGGATCGGACTGGATTCGCGGATTGGCGCGAAGTTTTTGAGTCCCGGGGTGGGCTGGGGAGGCAGTTGTTTCGGCAAGGACGTGCATGCCCTGCTGCACACCGCCCGCGAGTACGGATATGAAGGCCGGCTGCTGCAGGCCTCGCTGGATGTCAATGCATCGCAGCGGGTGGCGGTGATTCAGAAGCTGCAGGAGAAGCTGTTCATCCTGAAGGGCCGCACCATCGGCCTGATGGGGCTGGCGTTCAAGCCCGATACCGACGATCTGCGCGATGCGCCCAGTTTGACGATTGCCGAGCGGCTGCTGCAAATGGGCGCGCGGGTGAAGGCGTACGACCCGATCGCCATGCCGGCGTGCCGCGAGCAGTGGCCCGATTTGAAGATTCGCTATTGCGAGAACGTGCAGGAACTGGCATCGGGGTCGGATGCTCTGGTGCTGGTGACGGAATGGGAAGAATTCCGCCAGCTGGACCTGGCGATGCTGGCTCCACTGACGCTGTCGCGCATTCTGGTGGACGGGCGTAATGCGTTTCAACCGGAAGCGGCCATGCGGGCCGGTTTCGACTACTCGGGCATCGGCCGCACCGCGCGCCCGCGCACGGCGGATCTGCGCGCCGTTCTGCCGTAATCGACGAAGCGCTGGCGAGGATGCGCAGCCGCCTTTTTTCACGCAGCTCCGCCGGGCACCATTGCTCGCCCCGACGCCGGCTGAAATCGGGCGGCAGCCAGGATCGGCGGCCCCGCGAAGCAGCTTAGCCGCAGCCAAAGGGCGGCGCAGCGCCGGATGGCGGCGCGCGGTATAATTCCGCGAGATGACGTACCATCTGGCGCAGGTCAACATCGGCCGTCTGCGGGCGCCGCTGGACGACCCTCGGACGGCCGGGTTCGTATCGCAACTGGAGCCGGTGAATGCACTGGCCGACCGCGCTTCGGGCTTCGTATGGCGGCTGCGGTCGAACTCGGGTAATGCGACCGATGTGCCATTCAACGACGACCCCGCGGTGATGGTCAATCTGTCGGTGTGGGAGTCGCTCGAGGCGCTGCGCGCCTACACCTACGGGCCGGGGCATGTGGAAGTGTTTCGCCAGCGGGCGCAGTGGTTTGAACCGATGAGCCGGCCGCACTACTGTCTGTGGTGGGTCCCGGCGGGCCATATTCCGTCGGTGGCGGAAGCCCGCGAGCGGCTGGAGCATTACCAGAAACACGGCGCGACGCCGTGCGCCTTCTGGTTTTCGCAGCTCTTCCCGGCGCCGGTGGAGGACGCAGCCTGAGTGGGCGCCAGGCCCAAGCTGCCGCGTCCCGCGGAAGCCACGCTTCGCCTGGCGTCGCTGGTGGCGGACGAGGCGCTGCGGTGGCCGGAGGTTAGCGGGCGGCCGATGTTCGGGATGCGGGCGCTCTATCGCGGGAAGGCAATCTTCGCGCTGCTGCCGGACAAACGCGCGCTCGGGAGCGCGACGGCTATCGCCTGCAAGGTTGCGGGCGGGAATCCGCAATGGCGGCTGTGGGAACTGGAGACCGAGGAACAGATAGGGGGTGCGCTGGTGCTCCTGGAGCGGGCATACGGGAGAGCGGGGCGCGCCGGGCGATAGCGCGGCGAGACCGGGGATCTTGCGCCACGCCTTCGCGATAGCGCAGAATGTGGATGTAGCCCGAAGTGCACGGGTTTTCGCGGAGGCACGGAATGTCCCAATCCATCGATGAAGTTGACGAACAGCGAGACGATATTGTGGGCCGACTGGCCTGGTTCCTGACGGGTGCGATGATTGGCGCGACGGTGGCCATACTCTATGCGCCCAAGAGCGGGAAGGATACGCGCAAATACATCAGCGATCGGGCGCAACAGGGGAAGCAGGCTGTTTCGGATACCAGCAAGGACATTTTGGACAGCAGCAAGGAAATGTTCGAGCGCGGGCGCAAACTGGTGGATGAAGCCGCCGATCTGTTCGACCGCGCGCGCAAGATGGTCAAGGGTTAAAACGCCCGCTTACGGTTTTTCGGGTTCGTTGCCGGCGGACAAAGCTTCGTTCACCAGGGCGCGGCTGACGGCGGGTGCGTCCACCTCGTAGGTTCCCGAGGCGACGGCTTCCTTCAATTGGCGGACGCGGCCGGCGCGGGCGGCGGAATCGGTTTGCAGCATCCCGGTAAGGCGGTCGGCAACGCTGGAGAGTTCCGCATGATCGGAACCAACGCCGATGGCGCCGGTCGCCGGGGGGTCGATAGGCGGGTGCGCAGCGGGCTGCGGGGCCGACGTTTCAGCGGGAAGCGCATTACCCGGACTGTTCGGATCGGCGATTCGCATAGTGGTTGCTACGTTTCCTATTCTGCGGCAGACCGCGGCTGAAACGCCAGTACTGCGGGCTCCAGAGGTCCTATTGCCCATTACGCCGCGGCTAGCCAACTGCCTACCTCGGAGGGCGAGCACCGGTCCAGATCTCGCGCGGACAAACCCAGGCCGGTGAGCGAGAGTTCGAGGCGCGCCGTCGAGGGCAGATCTTCCGGGCAACCGGTCAGGTACTCGGCCAGATAGAGCAGGTGGGCTAGGCTGCCGCGGGAGGCGTCCGCGGGGCTGGCGGATTCGGGACGGTGGTGCCGGCGAATGGCGGACACGAGATGCTGCGGCAGGCGCCACACGACGGCAATCTGGCCGCCGAGCGACGCGTGATCGGCTTGCAGGATGAGGTTCTCGGCATATACGGCGGGGCAACCGGACTGTTCCAGTCCCTGGAGGCGCGCGGCGTCGTAGAGGGTGGTGGCGCCGAGCGCGATGCGGCCGACATCGTGGAGCAGGCCGGCCAGATACGCTTCGCCCGGATCGATTCCGCCGGTCAGCGAGGCCAACTGTTCCGCCAGGTCGGCCACCTGGATGGAGTGAGGCCAGAGGTCTTCCATTTTGGGGAGGAACAGCACCGGACGCATGGCCAGCGAGGCCACCACTTTGCGCGCGGTCTCGAAGCCCAGACGGGCGACCGCCAGTTGCAGCGTGGAGACCTGGCCGCGGTCGCCGTAGAGCGCGGAGTTGGCCAGTTGCAGAATGGCGCCGGCGGTGGCTGGATCGCGGCGGGCGGCATGCACCACGCGGGGAATGCTGGCCATCTGGTCGCGCATGGCGCGGAGCGTCTCAAGAGCCGCCTGCGGAAAGACCGGGATGCGCCAGGCGGACGACGCCGGCATGAGGCATGGCCGCGTGCATTGCTGCAAGGCATCGACGATCTCTCGCGGCCATTTCCCCTGGGCTACGCCGCGGCGCAAACCGGCCAGAATTTGGGCGCTGTCTCCGGGTTCGATGGACTGCGCCGCATATTCGCGGTCATAGGCGTCGCACAAGCGAAGAATGGCGCCCAGCTTGCATTGCGCGGCGGTACCGGCGGCGGGACTGAGGAACGCGTCGAGCACGCCGCGCACATCCGCCGTAACGGGGCTGGCGGAATGATGCAGAAGGCAGGCGGAGTGCAGCAACTGTTTCTCCTCGGTGGGCAGGAAAAGTTGATGCGCGATCAGGTTGGAGATGGCGCCGACGCGTCGGCAGTGGTCGTCCGGAGCGGCGTCCTTCGGGGGAGATGCCCCCGCGGCCAGAGTCTCAAACATAAGCGGCTTCACTGGTCTTATCGGATGGTCGGGGGGAAAGGAATAACGGCTGGGATGCGGTTGCGCCGGAGCGTCACTCAAGGCCGGCAAAACTGTCCATCTTATGAAAGAGCAGGCGGGGCGAGGCCATCAGCGGCAGCACCGTCCAGCGGGCGGAAATGGGCACCTGCACATCGCGCGTGCCGGTGCTGGCGGTGTGCTCGACTTTCTTGGCCAGCAGCGAGTCCATGGCGAAACGAACGGTGTCGAGCGTGGCGCTGCGCCGCACCAGAGCGACCACGGTGGGGCCGCTCCAGCGGAACACCTCGTCGGCCGGCAGGAATTCCCGGCGGACGAAACCGGCGAAGCGGCGGAGAATTCCGTCGCCGAACTGGTCGCCGAAACTACGGCTCAGGGTCTGCACCTGATTGATCACCATGACCACGACATAGGCGGGATCGGCGTTCTGACAAGCCTGCGCAATGGCATCTTCGGCCCTGTCGCGGGCCGCCAGGCCGGTGGCGGGATCGAGCGCGGCAGCCGGTTGCCCGGCGTCGGGCAGGTGGGCCGGGGAGCTGGAAGTGCGGTGCAGGTGTTCGGTGGCGCGGTCGGTTTCCTCGCGCTGGCGTTCGGCCGCGGCCAGGACGCCATCCAGGCATTCGTAGAGGCGGCCCCGCAAGGAGCGGATTTCTTTCACGCCGATCGACAGGAGCATCTGGCTCTTGATCTCGCGGAGCCGGCGGATATTCTCGTGGCTGGTGCTGGAGACGGCGGTGATGGCGGCGGTGAGCATGCGGACTTTGGCCTGCAGTTCGGCAATGGGACGCCGCAGGTACTCGACAGCATTCTGGTTGTACTGATGGAGCGCCTCCATGGCGAGCGCGGCCTGTTCCAGCAGGTCGTCCGGAACAGGGTTGGATTCGAGCCCGGCGAGCAGGGGTTGGGTGGTCTCGCGCAGGCGGTCGAGTTCCCCCGGCGCGGCTTCCACGGCGTGGCGATCCATGCCGTCGATCAGTAACTGCGCCAACTGCGCCAAGGTATCTTCGATTCGCCTGTCGGCCTGCAAGTATTTCCGGATGGAAATCACAGATGCACCCAAATGGCTAATCGGCTGCCTGCGCGATTTCATGAGCGCGCGAGAAATCAATCCGATTTTTCGGAGAGCCGCCGATAAGAACCAAGAGGACGCATGAAGGGCTCAGCCAACTCAACTTGTCTGGGAGACGGATGTTGCGGGCGGAATGTTCTGGCCCGTTCGGAGAGCGACGACCTGCGGGGGCTGGTGAAGCTGGTCGACAAAATATTTCAGACACCGGTGGCGTATGCCGCTATGTTGGGCCATCGCGACCGGGTGATGAGCCGCGTCGGGTCGGGCGAGAAACACTGGAAGTACATGAAGACGTTTCCGCTGAGCCGGGCCGTGGTGTCGCCGGTTTTGGTTCGGGATGTACGGGCGGAGCTTCCGCCGGACGCGGACGTCGGCGAGTTGCGGTTCGTGGCGTCGGCGCCGATCCGGACGCTATGCGGGCAGAGTCTGGGAGCGCTGGTGATCGCCGACCTGGTGGCGCGGCCGGAGTTTTCCGACGAGGACCTGAAGACCCTGCTATCGCTGGCGGCGGTCGTGACGGGGATCATCGAGATCCGAGTCATCGCCGCCCACTCGGTGGAATCGGATCTGCGGTACCACGAGGCGGAGACGCGGTTTCGTGCGATGGCCGGCGCGGCGCCGTCGCTGATTGCCTGCTACGAGGCGGATGGTTCCTGCGGGTTTGTCAACGATCGCTGGCTGGAGTTCACGGGACGCCGCGTGGACAATGAATTGGGCGACGGATGGCAGCAGACCCTGCATCACCGGCACCGGGAGCGGGTGCTGACCGCATACTGGAGGTCCTTGCAGGAACGGCTGCCCTTCACCCTGGAAGTGCCCATGCTGCGCTGCGATGGCGGGTTTCGCTGGATGAGCGGCAGCGCTACGCCGCGGTTCCTGAAAGACGGCACGTTCGCCGGGTTTGTTCTCTCCCTCACCGACGTCTCCGCCTGCCGCGACGAAGCATAGAGCGCACGGCGGCCTCACTGTCCATTCCACCACCGCAAAACCCGCAGTGCGCGCAGGCTGTTCCAGCGGCTGGGCTCGCCGGCGGCCTCCAACTCGAAAAGGTCCTGCCAGGATAGCCTTTGGCGGCCACCCAGCGGCCATCTTCCCGGCGGCGGCGTTCCACCACGCCGATGGCGTCGGCCAGACGCGGGTCGCGCGCGGCGGCGGCATCCTGAAAATAGTCGAGACCGCGGAGCACATCGTAGTGCCAGCGCGGCGGGAACACGAAGCGCAGCATTTCCGGTTTGACAATGGCGCCGGTGCGGTGCGACCGGAACAGGCGATGGCGCAGCAGAAACTCGCGTCCACGGCTCCCGGCCTGGCGGGCTTCGACGGCGCGGCGCGGGCGAAACCGCTCGAATTCGAGCAGCGCTTCGAGAGCGGTGATGGTGGTGTGGAAGGAGCCGTGCGTGGCGCCGCCGTGGCCCGGAGCGAAGCGGCAATTCCAGCCGCCATCGTCCATCTGCCGCGCGAGCAGGTGGGCGGCGAGCGAATCCACGCGGGGGTCGTCGACGCCCGCCGACGAGAGCACGGCGAGGACCATGCCGCTGATGCAGGTCTCGCTGCGGGTTTGCCGGCGAGGGTTGAAATTGATGCCGCCATCGTTCCAGAATCCGCTATCGAGCAGCAGCCGGGCGCCGCGCACCGCTTGCGGATGGCCGGAGGCGAGGCCGAGCGAGCGCAGCAGCACCAAGGTGTAGGTGGTGGAGATCCACTTGGGGGTGTAGAGGCCGCCGCCCCATTTGCCTTCCTCGTCCTGCAGCGCGAGCAGGCGCGCGCCCCAGCCGTGGCGGGCCACGCGGGCGCGCTCGCGGCGTACGGCGATCGCAGAAGACTGGCGGAGATCGCGGAGGGTCTGCCAGCGAATGGATGGGTCGCCTGCCAGCAGCCAGTCGAGGACCGCGTCGCGGGACATTACGGGCTAGTGGCCGGAATCCTTCGCCGGATGGGCCGGGCTCCACTGATCGAAGCGATCGAGCGCGGCTTGCGCGGCGGAGTTGTACCAGCTATAGCCCTGGCGGCGTTCGCGCGTCAGCTCCTCCACGGAATCGTGAATGCTCTTGTCGCGGTCGCCGAAGATGGGTCGATCGGTGCCGATTTCGTAGAATCGCGCCCACAGCGCCGGGGCATGGGGCGTCGGCACCAGATGGCCGCCTTCGGGGCCGCGCGCGTAGGCCTGATCGTGAATGGCGACCTTGCGCAGCCACGCCACACCCTGGTGAACGGCGGCGACCACTCGCGGATTGGGATTGGGCAGGTCCATGAGAAATTGCAGCAGGGCGGCGCTTTCCGAACTGCACTCGGCGGCGGGCTCATAGTTACGGCCGGAAACCGGTTTGAGGGTCAACGGGTCGTGCTGCTGGCCCCAGACTGTGCGCACGCCATTCACCTGGATTTGCGCGGCGAGCACGCAATCCACACCCCGGGTGACGGCGGCGCCGGCCCGTCTGCGGACGTCGGCCGGCACGAACTCGTAAGGAGTCCGGCCCGCGGAGACCTCCTGCAGCAGGCGGAGGGACTCTTCGACGGCGCCATCGTTGATGGTGATGGCGTCATGATAGCCGCCCTCGAGCGGGTAGACCTGCGGCCATCCGCCGTTGGGATATTGCGCGGCCAGAAGATACTCCACGCCACGCAGGAAAGACGCGCGATACGCCGCGCCATCGGCGGCGGCGTGGGCGGCCACTTTGGCAAGAAACTGCAGCTCGGTATTGGTGGCGTCGTTGTCCAGGGTGCCGACGTAGTTCCACTTGGGGTCGTGGGGCGTATCGAAATCGTCGGGGCCGAGGTAGCGGGAGAGATTGTTGCCGGCGAAGTGCTCGCCTTTGCGGCGGACATGGTCGGCGAAATTGAGATTCTTGCTCCACCCTCCGGCGGGGGTCTGGAAGGAGACAATGATGTCCGCGACGCGGCGGGCGTCCGGCGTGGCGTACCATTCGTCGGGACGGTTGAGCGGCGTGCTGCGGGCGGAGTTTCCACCGGGCGGGAGCAGCGGCTCGGCCAGTCCGGCAGCCTTCAATTCGGCATCGAGCGCGGCGCGGTCGGCTTTCATCTGGCGGATGGAGCGGTCGAGATAGGCCGTCCAGGCGGCCTGCTGACTGCGCGGCAATTGGGCGATGCGCTGCGCGGTGAGGGGCTCGGCTGGAACGCTGGTGCCGACGATGGCGGCGGACAAGCAGAAGGCGGAGGCCACGAGGGCGAGCAAGACGGGGGTTCGCACGCGACCATTCTATCCGGGTGCGGGTCTATCTGGGTGCGGGCCGGTGCTTGAGACCGTCGCGGATTTCCATCCAGATGCGGAAGTATTGCCATTCCGGAGGAGCGCCCGATTCCTGGATATGGTCGGGCAGCAAAATCAGGTTACCGGTGGAGAGCAGGATCTGGCGCACCTGGGGATTCTGCTCCAGCTTGGCGCGCATGGCTTCCACGATCAGGCGGTAGTGGTCGGCTTTGGCGGGCGACCGGTAGAGGATGCGCTGGCCTTCGAAGGTCACCCAATCGATGCCCATCCTGCGCATGTTCTCTTCGCCCAGCGAACCGGCGTCCTTGGCCTCGAAGGCGGTCATGTGCGCGACCTCGTCGCGAGTATGCGTCCAGACGATACCGGGAGCCTGGGCGCGCGGATCGGCGGGACCTTCGGGATAGAGCATCATTTGCCAGAATCCCTCGACGCTGGCGTAGCGCTTGCCGCGAAGGGTGAATGGGGTAGCGGCGAAGTTGGAGAGGATCCCCAGCTCGTTGCGCTTGGAGAGGATTACTTCGCCCGGCTTGGCGGCTTGCGGGAGGATTTCCCAATCGGGCTTTCCGGCCTCCGGAACGGGCGTCCACCAGTGAGCCGGATAGCTGCCCGGCTGCGCGCCGGCCGGCAGCGCGAGGGCGAAAAACAACGCGGCCAGGGCGCCTCGCATATGGGTTCATTATGCCGCGGGCGCAAAGCTGGTACAATAGAGTCTACAGGAAGTTGATCCGCAACCCCTTCTCCCCTAGCCGGTAGTCGGCTCGCAGGTTTTCCTCCACAAACGTTTCGATGAAAACTTTTTCTGAATTTCCCCTCACCGCGCACCTCAAGCGCAATCTCGGAAAGCATGGCTTTACCGAACCCACTCCCGTGCAAGCCCAGGCCATCGGGCCGGCGCTCGCGGGAAACGACCTGGTAGCCACCGCGCAAACCGGGACCGGCAAGACGCTCGCATTTGTCCTGCCTCTGATTCAATTGCTGGAAACGCAGCCGGCTCCGGCCGGCATCCGGGGCGTCATTCTGACGCCGACTCGCGAACTGGCGCTACAGATCGACGAGACCTTTCAAAAGATGGCGCAAGGCACGGGAATCCGCGCCACCGTGGTAGTCGGCGGTCTGAGCGAACGCACCCAGTTGACGTCCATCAAGAAGGGCGCGCAGGTGCTGATCGCCACTCCCGGCCGGCTGTACGATTTCCTGAGCCGCCAACTGGTGGACCTGGGCGCCGTTCGCATGCTGATCCTGGACGAAGCCGACCGCATGCTCGACATGGGTTTCCTTCCGACCGTGCGGCGCATTCTGGCGGGCGCTCCCGCCAATCGCCAGACGATGCTGTTCTCGGCCACGATTGAAAGCTCCGTCCGCCACCTGGTGGATACGCAGGTGCGCGACGCCGTGCGCATCGAAGTAGGCTCCATCACCAAGCCGGTCGAGAAAGTGGACCTGTTCGTATACGAAGTGGAGCAGGATCGCAAGCAGGGCTTGCTGGAGACCATGCTCAAGGACGAGGCCGGCTCGTTCCTGGTGTTCGCGCGCACCAAGCGCGGCGCCGAACGGCTGTCCAAGCGCTTGTCGCTTTCCGGCGTCAAGACCACGGCGATTCATGGCGACCGCAGCCAGAACCAGCGCAACCAGGCGCTGAAGGGTTTCCAGGACGGATACTACCGCGTGCTGGTAGCTACCGACGTGGCGGCCCGCGGCATCCACGTGGAGGGCATTGCGCATGTGGTCAACTACGATCTTCCGACGGTTCCGGAAGACTTCATCCACCGCGTGGGACGCACGGGACGCATGGGCGCCCAGGGTATCGCGTCCACTTTTGCGACGCGCATGGAACGAAGCGATATCGCCACCATCGAGCGCGTGCTGAGGATCAAGCTGACGCGCCGCGCGTTGACCGGCGAAGTGCTGCATGAAGCGCCGGTGATCGAGATGCCCAGGGCAGCGCGATCGCACGTGCGGAGTTTCAGCCCGCGCGGAGGACGTGGCGGCGGGCGGCGGCAACTGTCCTGCGTGGTATAAGAGCCTTCAGCCATTAGCCTGCAGCCTTCAGCTCAAGCCGTCCGTTGCGCGGCCGCGAGGGCTGCGGCGGCGCCTTTATTCCTGGGCGGTCCAATAGGCGCGCAGGCGTTCGAGGTTGATACGGGCAGTGGGAAATGCGGCGGCGGCTTTCTCCAGGTGGGTGATGGCCTCGAGAACGGATTTCCCGCTGGTAGCCAGCACGATTCCCAGAACGTAGTGCGCCGGCAGAAACTCCGGATCGAGATCGAGTGACTGGCGGGCGGTCTGAATCGCTTCGTCGTCGCGGCTCAGCATGTGCTGTGCGTAAGCCAGGTTGGACAATGTAAGCGGTGAACGAGGAGCCAACTGGCGGGCGTGCTCCAGCGTATCGCTGGCTTCCCGATAGCGGCCCAGACGAATGTACTGGGCGCCGAGGTTGGTGTACGCGTCGGCGAATTCGGGCGATATGCGGACGGCTTTTTCCAGTTGCGCCGCGGAATCGGCATACTGGCCGGCTGCGGTGAGCTTTTGCGCGATCTTGAAGCAGGCGAGCGCCTTGCGATCGGGCGGGTGCAGAAGCTGCGACAGGGAGACGGAGCCCGAAGGCGGCCGTTCCACCTTGTCTTCCGGCAGCCGGATTTGCAGATCTCCGGGAGTTCCGGGGGCGGTCACGTAACCCTGGTAAAGCACGCGGCTGTGCCGGTCGGAGACCGTCAATTGATAGTCGCCGCTGGGAACATGGTGAAACTCGAAGGCTCCGTCGGATTGGACATCGGCAGTGGCAACCTGGTGGTTGCGATTGTCGACGAGTTCGACGGTGTAGCCCTGGAGCCAGATTTGCGCATCGCCTTGCAATTCGCCTTTCCAGACACCGACTTCCTGCTGCGCCCACGCCCCAACGGGAAACAGGCACACTACCGCTAGCGCGGCCAAAGGCCGCGAGATCTCATCTCTCACAGTTTTCCTCCGTACTATTTTTGAAATGGGTTCTCAGGCTGGGAGAAACAACGCGAAGGTCTGCGGGGACAATGCCGCCGGCTCCCGAAAGAGCGTCGACGGTATATTCATACTAAACCGGGGCGGCCGGCGGAATCCAATCGAAATATTTTATGTCGCGGATACGTGGAGGCTTGCTGCGCTACGATGAATCGTGTCCCAACCGCTCCCCCGCCTGCGTTTGAACCTGGATTTCCTGCCCTCGCCCGCGCCCGACCAGCCGGGGCTGCTCATTCGCGATCCGTACCGCTTCAGCGACGCCATGCTGATTGTGCCGCCGGCGCTGGTGGAATGCCTGCAGTGTTTCGATGGACGGCAAACCGATCTCGATTTGCGGGCGGCGCTGGCGCGGATCACCGGCGAACTGGAAGTGAGTGCGATCGCGACCCACTTGACGGATACGCTGTGCCATGCCGGTTTTCTGGAGGACGAAACGTTCGAGCGCATGCGCTCCGCGCGGCAGCAGCAGTTCGCGGCGGAGCCGGTGCGCCAGCCGTCGCACGCCGGCGGGGCATATCCGGCCGATGCGGAGGCGCTGCGGCAGACCATGGACCGGTACATGGACGGACAGCCGGCGGCCGCGGCCGCGGGCGATCTGTTCGCCATTGCAGCGCCGCACGTCAGCCCGGAAGGCGGATGGCAATCGTACCGCGCGGCTTATGGGATGCTGCGGCCGGAGCATCGCGAGCGCACCTTCGTGATCCTGGCGACGTCGCATTACGGCGAGCCGGAGCGATTCGGGCTGACGCGCAAGACGTTCCGAACGCCGCTGGGCGATGCCCCGGCCGACACTCACCTGGTGGACTGGCTGGCGGAGCGCGGCGGCAGCGCCGTCGACATGGAAGACTACTGCCACTCCTTCGAACACACCGTCGAACTGCAGGTGATTTTCCTGCAGCACATGTTGGGTCCGGATGTGCATATTCTGCCGATCTTGTGCGGGCCGTACGCCAAGAGCCTGATTCACGGCGGAAATCCGGAGGACGACGACGGGGTGAAGCGCTTTGTGGAGGCGCTGGGAGAACTGCGGGAGCGCGAAGGCGACCGCCTGTTCTGGGTGCTGGGCGTGGACATGGCGCACATGGGCGCGCGGTACCACGACCGGTTCACGGCGGTGGCCGATCAGGGCGTGATGAACGAAGTGGGCGCGCGCGACCAGGAGCGGATGGCGCGCATCAACGCGTCGGATTCCGGCGGGTTCTGGGACCTGGTGCGGCAGAATCGCGACGATCTGAAGTGGTGCGGCTCGTCGCCGTTCTACACGTTTCTGAAAGCGGCTCCCGGCGCTCGCGGGGAACTGTTGAAGTACGAGCAATGGAACATCGACGAGCGCAGCGTCGTCAGCTTCGCCGGGATGGCCTTCCGCCGCGCGTAACCCGAGCGGCGACGGCGGCTACTGGACGGGGCGCTCGGGCTTGAGATAGCCGCCCAGGAACTTGTAGACGTCGTGCCGCGATTCGCGGGCCAGTTTGGTGTCCAGACGGCCGAACTCGTGACCTCCGGGGGCATTCTCGTAAATCTTGTACTCGAACTTCTTCCCGGCCGCCTTCAGTGCGGTGACGAAGCGCTGCACCTCGATCACATTGACGTCCTCGTCGTTGGTATTGCCGTGAATCAGCAGCGGCGTCTCCAGCTTGTCGACATAGGTGATGGGCGACCGCCGCAGGTACTCCTGAATGTCCGCCTGCACGGTCTTGCCGATGTGCTGCGGGGCCGAAAATATGGCCTGGTACGAGGGATCGTGATAGCCGAGCCGCAGCACCAGATCGGTCACCGGCACGCCCGCGTAAGCCGCCGCATAGGCGCCGGGATGGAGCAAAATATTCATCAGCGTAATGCAGCCGCCATGGCTCCAGCCGATGATACCGACGCGCTTTTCGTCCAGAAAATCGTAGGTTTCGAGCATCCACTGGCGGGCCTGGAACACATCTTCCACCTCCAGCCCGCCGTAATCGATCTCGTTGTAGAATCCATTGCCGTAGCCTGTGCTGCCGCGGTAATCGGGACCGATCACGGAATACCCCTGCTGCACCAGGTCGCGCACCGGACCGTATTCGTAATCGTGGCCGAAATCGCTATGGATCCCCTGGTGGGCAAACACGACGAGCGGCTGCTTGCGGGACTTGTCCAGGTGTTTGGGGACGAAGGTCATGGCATGGATGATCAGAGGATTCCTGGCGCCGGGAGCGGTGGGATTCTGCGGGTGATGGGGCGGCGCGCTGGTGTAGCGAATCTCTTCGACGTCGGCGATGTCGCCCAATTGCGCGTACCATTTCTGGACCTCCATGGCCTTGATCAGGGCGTCCGACCCCTGATCGCGGGTAGCCGCGGCGGCCGGAGCGGCGGCTGGAACCGTACCGGGAGTGGCGGCTGACGGCGCGGCGGGAACCGCGGGAGCCGTCCCGGCTCGTTGAGCGAAGGCTATCCAGGGCACAACTACACAGAGCAATCCCATTCGCAAAAGCATCTCATTCTTATATCACTTGCCCGCGGTTGAGTGTGATATGCACGGGTCGGGGCCCCGGGTTAGGGAATCTCCCTTAACCATTGTCAGGGTACGGGCGGTACTCTCAAGTACATGGTTTTACTACCTTTGGGTACTTGTCGGAGCTACTAGAAACTGATCTACTTTCAGGGTGAGGGCTTATGCTCCTCATCGCCGAGGGAACATAGAATGACTAGCTACGACACGTTGATGAATACCCGAACACTCGCTCAGCGTCTGGCGGAAGGCCGGATTCCGGTCCCCGATGCCCTGCGTTATGCCATGCAAATTGCGGACGCGCTTCGCAAGATCCACGACGACGGCCGGGTGCACGGCTCGGTCTCTCCGGTTTCGATCGCGCTGAACAACAACTCCGTGGAGCTGATGCCCAGCATGGTGGCGGCAGGCGCGGCAACGCCCTATGCCGCTCCCGAAGTGATGGCCGGCAAAGCACCCGATACCCGTAGCGACATCTTCTCCTTCGGCACCGTCGTCTATGAAATGTTAACCGGCAAACGGGCCTTCGAAGGCACCGATCGCGGCAAGCCGGCTCCCTCCGGCAGCCCGGCGGTGGACCGCTTCGTGAACGGCTGCGTGGCGCTGGAACCGCAAGCCCGGCTGCAAAGCATCAAACGGGTCATGATGGAGCTCAAGCTCCTGCATGCCGCGGCGCGCCGCGCGGAATCGCCCGCGGCAGGCCGCTCCAACGTATCCGACGCGGCCCTCCGCGCGGAAATGGCGCAACTGGAAACGCGCATGGGCGCACGACTGCAGGAACAGCAGAAGATCGTCGCCGAGATGCAGCACGCCGTTACCGATGCAGTGGCCACGCTACGCGGGCAATTGGCCGGTGTTACCGCGGAACTGGCCAGTTCGCGGGAACGCTCCAGCCAGGCGGGACTGAGTATCGAGAAAGTCGGCGAGCACATTGCCGCCCAAGTCCAGCAGAGCCTGAACGCCATGGGCGAGCGTGTCGCGTCGGTGCAGTTGAGCGTGGACGCCGCTTCGGTACGCATTGGAAGCGTCGAGCAGGGCATCATGTCGGCCACCAGCCGCATCGAGCACCTGGAACAGAAGCCGGTTCCGGCGGCCGATCCGCAGATTGCCGAAGGGCTTCAGAGCGGCATCGCCGCTTCCGCCGCGCGCATCGCCCGGCTGGAGGAATCGCTGCAGCAGGCCCACCAGCACGTCGCCGCGCTGGCGGAGCGGCCCGCCGCCGCACCTGAAAATCCCGAAGTGCAGAAGAATCTGGCTGCCCTGAACGATCGCCTGTCGCACCTGGAACAGGGCGTCGACGGCGTGGTCAAGCGCACCGCCGAACTCCACGATTTGGTGGCACAGGATCTGCAGGCCTTCGAAAAGACGCTGCAAAGCCAGTCCTCGTCCATCGAAAGCGCGCGTACGGCAATGGCGCAGACCGACGACCTGGTGGAACGCGTCGTGGAAGCTCTGGAATCGCTGCAGACCATCGTCCTGGAGCAATCCGGCGAGCGGACAATGTCTCTGGGGTAACCCCAACCACTAGTACTTGCGAGGTGTAGTCTTGGCGAGTTCTCCCGGTATAAGCTTGGGCTTAGCCGTGGATCCGCAATCCGCAGAATGTCCGGAAAGGGGCGAAACGCTGGCCGAGAGGCTGGAGCGCGGCCCCCTGCCGCTGGCGACGGCTGTCCGCTACGCCTACGACATTGCCAAGGCGCTTCGCGAGATCCACAAGAAAGGCGAAGCCCATGGGTCGGTCAGCGGACGCGCGATCCGATTGCAGCCCTCCGGGCCGGTAGTCCTGCTGCCGGCTGGCGGCCTGCTTCCGGAGGACGCGTGGCGGGCGGACATCCGCGCTCTCGGCTGGGTGTTGCAATCGCTATTCCCCGATGAGCCGCCGCCCGGACCACCGGGATCGTCCGCGCCGTTCTCGCCGGCGCCGGAAGCTCCCCAGCCCGGAACCAGCTCGCTGGGAGTCTGGAAGGCGGCCCGCCGCCTGACCGCGCACTGTCTGGCCGATCCTCCCGAATCCGACTGGTCGATGCAGAAAGTGGTCAGCGAGCTCCGGCTGCTCGACCTGGTGGCGCGGCAATGGGAACAGAAAGCCCGCTCGCAGACGGTTCTGGAGAACCCGATTCCCAAGATCTGGGGCGGCGAGTCGAAACCGGAACGGACGGCCGCGGTTCTCCCTTTGGCGCCCCAGCCGGCTCCGCCCGCCGCCCCAGCCGTCACCACGCCGGCCGCCATGCAGTTTGCCCCCGTGCAACCCGAACCGGAACTTTCGGAAATCCGTTGCCCTCGCTGCAACGCTCCCCACGTCCACCCGTCCACGCCGCGAACGGACTTTGAGGAAACCTTGGAAATGTGGAATCGGCCGGTACTGCGATGCCACCGTTGTTCCTTCCGCTATTTCAAGCTTTTCGGAATGGCCATTCGCAAAGAAGAGTAGCCCGCTCGGCGCGGCGATCAGGGCCGCAGCGCGTGCTTCATCACTTTTCCCATGGCATTGCGCGGCAGTCCGTCCACCAGGTGAAAGGCGCGCGGCACTTTGAACGACGCCAGCTTCTCGCGGCAACGCGCTTCCAGTTCCGCCGTTTCGCAGGCGCCGCGCAGCACCACGTACGCCACGGGAACCTCGCCGCGCACCGCGTCGGGGACGCCCACCACCGCGGCCTCGGCCACTTCGTCCTGCTCTTCCAGAAACTCCTCGATCTCGCGCGGATAGATATTGAAGCCCCCCGAGATGATCAGATCGCTCTTGCGGCCGCACAGCGTGTAGTAGCCGTCGGGCGCGCGCACGGCTAAGTCTCCCGAGCGGAACCAGCCATCGACGAAGGCCGCGCGCGTAGCCTCTTCGCGGCGCCAGTAGCCGGTGAAGACGTTGGGCCCTTTGAGGTGGATCTCGCCGGTTTCGCCATCCGGCACGGGGCGGCCCTCGGCATCCAGCAGCTTCACCGAGACGCCGGGCAGCGGCAGGCCCACGCTGCCGGCGCGCCGCTCGCCCGAATAGGGATTGCTGATGTCCATGAGGTTCTCGCTCATCCCGTAGCGTTCCAGGATGGTATGGCCGAAGCGCTCGCGGAATGCTTCCAGCACCTGCGGGCTGAGCGGCGCCGATCCGGAGACGAACAGCCGCATGGACTCGCCGATCGGGCGCGCGTCCTCGGGCGGCACGTCGAGCAGCCGCACATAGATGGTGGGCACGCCGAAGAAGAGCGTCGGCCGGAAGTCGCGGAATACGTCCACAGCCGACTGGCGGTCGAAGCGCTCCAGCAGGCGCATGCGGCATCCGCTGGCCAGCCAGCAGTGCAGGCCGTTGCCCAGCCCGTGGACGTGGAACAGCGGCAGCGCCAGCAGAAACCGGTCGGCGGCGGTAATCCGCCAGCAGGCCAGCAGGTTCACGGCATTGGCCGCGAAATTATTGTGCGACAGCACCGCGCCCTTGGAAACTCCGGTAGTCCCCGACGTGTAGATGATGCCTGCGGCGGCATCGCCGTCGAGGCCGCCCGAGATCGCGGGCCGTTCCGCAACCAGCCCGGCTGCCTCCGCGGCCAGTTCCCGGCGCAGCCAGACCGGCGCCGGCGCATCGAAAGCGCTCTCGGCGACGACGGCCCGCGGCTCGGCGTCGCGCAGGATATGCGCCATTTCGCGATCGCGGTAGAGGATGTTGATGGGAACAAAGATCACGCCCAGCTTTATGCAGGCGAGGTACAGGTCGACGAACTCCAGGCAATTGGGCAAGTATACGCACAGGCGATCGCCGGCCTGGAATCCGCGGCGCGCCAGACACTGCGCCATGCGGTTGCCGCGCGCGTCGATTTCGCCGAAGGTGCAGCTTTCGCCGGCGAACTCCAGGCCGATTTCGTCGCGGCGGGCGGCGAGCGACCAATCGAACAGATGATTCAGATTCATTCCGGCAACTCCTGACCGGCGGTTTCCACGGCCCAGGGCAGCAGCAGCAGTCCCAGCAGAAACGCCACCGACGTCAGCGCTACGGGCGTCCCGATGGTGTGCATGCGGGCCACTCCGGCGCCTACCAGAAAGGTGATTCCGGCCGCCAGGAAACGGCCGAACGAAGTTGCGAAGGCAAAGGCGCTGCCGCGGCATTCGGTGCGATATTGCTCCGGCAGCCACAGCGTGTAGACCGAGAAATTGGCGCCGCCGATGCCCAGCAGGAACAGGCACCCGAGGAACATGGGCAGTGCGTGCCGCTCCAGATAATAGACGTAGCCGAAACCAGTCGCGATAGACGCGAACATCAACAGGAAATAGCAGGCCAGCGCCCTGCGGCGCCCGGCGCGCGCCAGCGGCGGCAGGGCCAGGCAACCGAGGATGGTGCCGAACGACAGCAACATGGTGGCGTAAGACGCCATGCGCGCCGCGGCGGCGGGGTCGCGGCCGGTGCGCGTCGCCAGGCTGGTAACCGCCGAGGGCACGTACGCCGAGCCGGCCCACAGCCCCACCATCGAAACCAGCAGCAGCGCTGCGTTCACTACCGTGCGCCGCCGGTACTCCGCCGAAAACAGCGCCAGGAAAGCATGGCGCGCCGTCCAGCGCTTTCCCAACGCGACGGCGCGCCGGTCCCAGCGGGCCGGCTCATGAACGCCGTAGCGGATGAAGGCCACCAGCAGTGCCGGAATGCCGCCCACCGCGAATACCGCGCGCCAGCCGTAGCGCGCCCCGATGGTGTAGTTCACCAGCGCCGCCAGGAAGATGCCCACGTAATATCCGGTGTGCATCCAGGCCGCCCCCTGCTGGCGCCGCGCCTCCGGCCATTCCTCGGCCACGAACACGCCGCCGAGGGTCCACTCGCCGCCGATGCCGGCGCCGGCCAGGAAGCGGAATGCGGCCAACTGCCAGACGCTTTGCGCCGCGCATCCGAGGAAGGTGAACAGCGAATAGCACACGATGGTGAGTACCAGGGTGCGCACGCGGCCCACGCGGTCGGCCAGCGGACCCCACAAGAAGGCGAACCCCCAGCCGAGCAGGAAGATGGCGAACAGCAGGCCGCCGTAATAGCCGATGTTGCCCTGGTCGGCCGCATGGCCCGCGCGCGGCAGCAGGTCCTTAAGCGCCGGCACCAGCACCAGGGCGTAAAGGAAGGAATCCATTCCGTCGAGCGTCCAACCGCCCCACGCCGCCCAGAAGCCGCGGACCTGGTTGGTGGTCAAGGGAGCCGCGATGCCGGGAGCCGGGGCCATCCTGATTACCTTATCATCGAAATACTTCGCTGCATTCGGATGGCGCGGGCTTGCGTATCTAGTCAGTGAGGAAACAAGATGCGATCCGCAATCGTACTATTCGCCCTGATGCTGGCGCCGGCCGGCGCGCAGGAAATCCGGCTGCCCGCCAGTCTGGACAAGTTGGCCGCCAAAGCCGAAGAATCCGTCGACGTCACGCTGGATAGCCAGATGTTGAAGCTGACCACCCAGTTCCTGTCCAGCACCGACAAAGATGAAGCGAGAGCCAAGAAGGCGCTGGCCGGACTGGACAATATCACGGTGCGCAGCTATCAGTTCGCCAGCGAGGGAGACTACAACCCGGCCGACGTCGCCGATCTGCGCGCGCAGCTCAAGATGCCCGCGTGGTCGCGCCTGGTGGGAGTGAAGTCGAAAAATGGCGATTCCGCAGACGTATACCTGAAAGTGAATCCCGACGGCGTGATTGCCGGGGTGGTGATCCTGGCGGCGGAGCCGCGCGAATTCACGTTCGTCAGCATCACAGGCAAGCTGGACCTGGCGCAACTGGCCGATCTGGGCGGCAAGTACCATATTCCCGCGCTCGATTCCGATTCGCTGCACGACAGCAGGAGGGGCCGGTGAGCAAGCGGCTGGCGGCGGTGTTGCTGGCGGCGTCGCTGGCCGGATTTGCCGCCGACCGCGGATTCGATCACCTGGTCGGCGCCGTCGAGTCGCACTACGGCATCAAGCAGACGCACATTCCTATGATGGGTCTGGCGAACCTCACGATGAAGCTGGCGCACCCGGGCGGCGCCCGAGGTTTGCGCCTGGCGATATACCAGAACCTGGATTCCTGCGACCGCTGCTTCGACCTGGAGGAACTGGACGGCTTTATCAACCAGCTCTCGGACGGCGAGTTGCACCCGCTGGTGCGGACGCACTCGCACGGTGAAGCGACGTACATCCTGACCGGCCAGATCGGCAAGTCGACCAAAATGCTGGTGGCAACATTCGGGCACAACGAAGCCACGATCGTGGAAGTGACCGTGGATCTGAAGACGCTGCTGAAAACGATCGGGGCTCCCGGCAGGGCCAACGACTGGGTGGACGGGGACGATCGGTAAGGGGCGGCGGCAGCTACACCATTGAGGTGACTATAGGGTAAGCTTCGTCTGATCGGCATCGACAGTTCGTGCCACATTGCTTCCACGCCGCGCCGGACGGCGTCGTCATGAGATCGGGAGGAGCCCATGCGGAGCGTCCCACTCTCGATCCTCGCGACGGCGCTGGTCGCCGGGCCCTTGGCGGCGCAGCGGTTCGACGTAGCGTCGGTGAAACCGAACGTTTCGGGCGAGGTCAATACGGTTTCGCAGATCCATCCGGACAGCCTGGAGATGCGCAATCAGCCGCTCCTGAATCTCATCCGGTTCGCCTACTCGCTCGCGGCGTACCAGGTCGCGGGACCCGCCTGGTTGAAGACTGAACGGTATGACCTGCTGGCCAAGGCGGCCGGGCCGGCCACGCCGGAGCGGCTCAAGACCATGCTGCAAGGGCTGCTGTCGGAACGGTTCGGGCTGGTGGTTCACCGCGAGACCAAAGTGGTCGCGTCCTACAGGCTGGTGACCGGCAAACGCGGCCTCAAGATTCCACCCGTGGCCGAGGCGGCGGACCGGATCGCCATGAGCCGGCGCCGTCTGCATGCGGTGGGAGCGTCCATGAAACTGTTGTCGGAGCGGCTGTCGCAACTGCTGGAATGTCCGGTGGACGACGCGACCGGCGTCACCGGAGCCTTCACCTTCGACCTGGCGTTCTCGCTCGATCCAGCCGGCAATTCGGCTGATCCCACGCTATTCGAGGCGCTGGCACAGCAACTCGGCGTCACACTGGAAGCGGAAAAGCGGCCGGTCGAAATCCTGGTGGTCGACCACGCGGAGAAGACGCCGGCGGGGAATTGACGCGCCCCGCCGGCCTTTGATTCGTTACTTCTGTTCCAGCGCGGCCACGCCGGGCAGCGTCAGGCCGGCCAGAAACTCCAGCGACGCGCCGCCGCCGGTGGAGACATGGCTGATCTTGCTGGTGACGCCGGCCGCTTTAATGGCCTTTTCGGAATCGCCGCCGCCCACCACCGAGGTCGCCCCGGAATTGGCCACGGCCTTGGCCAACGCTACCGTGCCGGCGTCGAAAGGCGGCTTCTCGAAGATTCCCATGGGACCGTTCCAGATGATGGTCTTCGCGCCGACGATGGCCTGTTCGTAGGCCGCGATGGTTTTGGGTCCGATGTCCACGGCGATTTTGCCGTCGGGAATGGTGTCCACGGTTTCATGGGCCGCGCCGGCGGCGATTTCGGAAACTACGATGTGATCGGTGGGCAGCAGCAGTTTGCCGCCCAGGTCGGCGAGCAGCTTCTTTGCCAGGTCGACCTTGTCCTCTTCCACCAGGGACTTGCCGGTGGGCAGACCTTGCGCACGCAGGAAGGTGTACGCCATCGCGCCGCCGATCAGCAGCTTGTCCACCACCTTGCCCAGGTTCTCGATGACTTCGATCTTGTCGGAGACCTTGGCGCCGCCCAGAATGGCTACGCAGGGACGCTCCGGATGATGCACCGCCATCCCCAGGTACTTCAATTCCTTCTCCATGAGCAGGCCGGCGGCGGCTTGGGCGACGAACGGAATCATACCGGCAGTGGAGGCGTGGGCGCGATGGGCGGAGCCGAACGCGTCGTTGACGTAGAGGTCGCAGAGCGAAGCCAGTTGTTTGGCGAACGCAGCGTCGTTCTTTTCCTCTTCGGCATGGAAGCGCAGGTTCTCCAGCAGCAGCACTTCGCCGGGCGCGGGCAGGAGGGCCTGCACCTCGGGACCGACGCAATCGGGCGCCATCTTCACGGGCCGGCCCAGCAGTTCCTGCAGGCGCGCGGCCGCGGGGCGGAGGCTCATGTCGGCATTAGTTTTGCCTTTGGGGCGTCCCAGGTGCGACGCCAGGATGACGCCGGCGCCATGTTCCAGAGCGTACTGAATGGTGGGCAGCGACGCCTTGATGCGCTTGTCGCTGGTAATCTCCATGTCGCCCTTATCGTTTTTCTGCAGCGGGACATTGAAATCCACCCGGATGAAGACGCGTTTACCGTCGAGAGAGAGATCGCGAATCGAAAGATAGGACATATCAGGCCTCAAAAGCAGGATTCTCCTTGAGCGTAGCATGATGCGGGGTTCGGCTCGGGCCGCGCGCTCACGCTCACGGTTCCAGGGCTCAAATGACGCGATTTATGAGGAATTTCATGAGGAATCTTTCATACAAATGGATCCGTCTTTTCCGTGGCAGCCCACGTCCCTGTGATAGATTTGAGTTTAGGAGAACCATTGGCTTTCGACGCTCCCGCTGCTCTTTTCCTGCAACCTGACGATATCTGGCAAATGGTCCAGAATAGTGGGCCTGGCGGCCTGGCTGTTCTGGCGGTGCTGATCTGTTTTTCGGTATACTCCTGGACCATTATTTTTTCCAAGTGGGGTTCCTTGCGCGCGGCGCGGAACGCCAATTCGCGATTTCTGCGGGCTTTTCGCAAGGCGGGAACGCTGGCGGCGGTGATGGTGGCGAGCGAGCAATACCGGCCGTCGCCGCTGGTGGTGGTTTTCGATTTCGGCTATGAGGAAGTGGAGCGCCAGGTGAAATCGCGCGGCGCGCTCACCAACCGTCCGGCGGTGGAACGGGCGCTGCAACTGGGAATCAGCGAGGAACTGGCCAAGGTGGAGCGCCATATGGACAAACTGGCCACTACTGCGTCGGTCACTCCGTTCATCGGGCTGCTGGGAACGGTGCTGGGCATCATCAGCGCGTTCGTCGCTCTGGGCAGCCAGGGCGCCACCAGCCTGAAAACCCTGGGCCCGGGCATTGCCGAGGCGCTGATTACCACGGCGGCGGGCCTGTTCGCGGCCATTCCGGCGGCGATTTTCTATAACCATTTCGGCCACAAAATCCGCGAACTGGTAGCGCGAATGGACGATTTCGCACTAGAGTTCCTCAACATGGCCGAGCGCGGTTTCGGAGAATAGAAGAAGTGGCGATCTCGACCAACGGCGGCGGCTTCGGCGGCAGAGGTTTCGGCTCGCGCCGGCGCGCGGGCGGATCCAGCCTGTCGGAGATCAACGTCACGCCGTTTGTGGATGTGGTGCTGGTGCTGCTGATCATTTTCATGCTGACGGCGCACGTGATGGAATTCGGCATCCAGATTGACGTGCCGAAGGTGTCGGAAGTGAAGGACAGCGCGCAGGAACTGCCGGTCGTCAATATCAACCGGCAGGGCGACCTGTTTTTGAATGAGAAGCCCATTAAGCTGGTGGAAATTCCCGACGCCATCCACGCGCGGTTCGGTCAGCCGAAAGCGGTGTATCTGCGCGCCGACCGGCAGACCATCTGGGAACCGATCGCCCAGGTGGCGGCGGCCCTGGGCGCGGCCAAGCTGCAGGTCAACATCGTCACCCAACCCGACGACACCCTTAGCAAAGGGAAGCAGTGATGGCGCACGCGGACATCCTCGATCAGCAGGAGCGGCTGGCCGGTTCTTTTTGGATATCGGTGGCGATGCACCTGTGCATCTTGGGATTGGCGATTTACGCGGCGGCGGCCCGCGGACCGCACGTCCTCTGGGGATCGAAGACTGGCGGCGGAATGGGCTCGGTGGCGGTGAATACGGTATCGCAGATTCCCTTGCCGCAGCGGACAGGTCCGGAGAATCCCGTAGCCAATCCCACCGAGTCGCAGGTGCCGACGCCTCCCAAGCCCAAGACGGAGCCGAAGACCGTCCCCAAGGCGAAAGTCCCGGATGCCGACGCCATCCCGCTGAAGACTAAGAACGCGACGAAGAAAGCGCAGAAGACGCAGGACCAAGCTCCGCCCACCAACAAGTTCCGCGAGCAGCAGAAGGACGCGCCCAACCAGTTGTACAGTGCGGGCGGGCAGGCGCTGAGCTCACCCATGTACGGGGCTACGAAATCCGGCTCGGGGAACCTGGGCATGGGCACCAGCACTCCGTTCGGAGAGCAGTTGGGGTGGTACGCCAATCAATTGCAGGACAAGGTGGCGCAGCACTGGAGGACCGACGACATTTCGCCGCAGATCCGCACCGCGCCGCAGGTGATCATCACCTTCACCATCCG
>Ga0181529_10000569_pt1 | contig 53002 bp, 49 predicted proteins | sample PEATcosm2014_Bin_36_FD_119763 | JGI IMG/M metagenome (GOLD analysis project Ga0181529, IMG submission 119763) | Peatland microbial communities from MTU Mesocosm Facility, Houghton, MI, USA - PEATcosm2014_Bin10_30_metaG | ecosystem: Environmental > Terrestrial > Soil > Wetlands > Peat | place...
GCCTAACTCTGTTCGAGAAAACGCCCATTTTACAGGTACTTCAAGAGATGGGATGCGAAAACAACTTAGGCGATATTTGCAACCAATTGAATCTGTTCGACTTGTAGCCGGACAGCAGTGACCAATGAATATTCATCTTCGTATGGCGGCTATTGTTTTTCGGGTGGCTCGTTGCTTGTCAGATAATCTGCCCGGGAGGGTTGTGTTTCAGCCCATTTTTCTCCCTAAGATTGTATTTGGAGAGGAAGTCATAGTTCGTGCAATCTTCAGCCCTCTCTACGTGAAACACGGGGGAAGGGAACTTAAACCACAAGCCTTTCAACCGTTTCCAGAAACAGATGAAATTTCCGTCATGCGAACATCCTTCTTAGGATGTCACTTTTGCAAAAGGAAAGCGCAGGAGTTGGAGATACCCAATAATAATAAAGTCTACAGCGGGTTTGCAGTCATGAAGGTAAGACGGATACGGAATGCGGGTTGTCAGGTAGTCGATTCGAGGGAAGAGTTTCTCGGACATGCCGATATTCGGACTGGGATAGTAACACCCGCCCGCGGAATATCAATGGAGCCGGAAATGTTGGAAAAGAGCAGGCGGATATCTAAAAGTCTCGTTACACTCTCAACATACATCAAGGATCCATCGCCAACGGCATCTAAATGGAAGGGCCCCACACTGACACCTCAGTAATATGAATATTGGGGTGCTAATTCCTCCCCGCCTCGACATACTCGCGAATGGCTACCTGGATGTTGGCAAGGGCTTCCTCTTCGGTGGCTCCTTGCGACCAGCAGCCGGGCAGGCCGGGGCAGGAGACACTGTAGCCCTCTTCGGATTCACGAAGAACAACGCGATAGCTTGCCATGCAGCTTATGTTACACCCATCTGAAATGCACCCCATCGCCAATTGTCTGTCTATTCCCGCTTCGCCCACGGGTCATAAGTCCCCGCAAACCACGAGTGCCCTTCGGGGTCTTTGACGCCAAACTCGCGGCTGCCGTAAGGGGTGTTCTGGAGCGGCCGGATAACCACCGCTCCGGCGGCTACGGCTCGTGCATAGGCCGCATCTGCGTCAGAGACCACGATGTGGCAAATGCACGTCTCAATGCCGCTCAGTTCATCGAGCGGCTTGAAGCTGCGGCCAAGCTCGTCATCTTTTTCCGAGCCAAGCATGATCATGCCTCCGCCCAGAGTCAATTCGGCATGGGCGATGCTTCCGTTTTCGCCTTCATAAACGGCGTGGCGCTCGAATCCGAAGACCTTCGAGAACCAGTCGATGGCAGCCGGCGCGTTGCGATAGCGATAGCCGGGGATGACGGTGCTGTGGAATTCAGACATAAGAACCTCCGCAGAAAGATTATCGTGAACAAAAGTCGAGGACAATCGGTTATTCTTCCTCATATGCGTTTGCCCACTGGTGATTCCCTCCTGGTGCAAATTATGGATACCGCATTCGCTGAGACGGCGCAGCGCGCGGGCGAGCAGTTGGTCTGTCGGAAGGGCTGCACACAGTGTTGTCATGGGGCCTTCGTCGTCAACCCGCTGGATGCGCTCCGCCTGCGCGTCGGCATGGATACGCTGCGGGGCACGGAACCGGCTCTGGCGGCGGAGATTGAGCATCGCGCGCGGGCGTGGGTTGCCGAGCATGAGGCGGAGTTTCCCGGTGATCCTCAGTCGGGCCTGCTGGGCGACTCCAAATTGGACCGTGAGCGCTTTGAGGACTTCGCCAACGAGGCGGCTTGCCCGGCGCTCGACCCCAGCACTGGCCGCTGCGACGTCTACGCCTGGCGACCAATGACCTGCCGCGTCTTCGGTCCGCCGGTTCGCATGGGAGACGGCGGGGCGCTCGGTCACTGCGAGCTGTGTTTTACCGGCGTGGACTGGGCTGAGGTGGCGTCTTGCGAAATGACGGTCCCGTACGATCTCGAAGCTGAACTGCTCGACGAGATTCCGTTGAAGAGCGAAACCGTGGTGGCGTTTGCGCTGCTCGGATGAGGGCCGCGTCTGGCCGCGCTAAACTGTTGAGTGGACAAACTGACAGCGTTACGCCCCTGCTGGGTTGAGATTCATACTCGTACCCTTGAAGACAACTTCCGGTTTCTATTAACCTTGGCCGCGCCCCATGCAGAGCTGGTGGCCGTGATCAAGGCCAACGCCTATGGCCATTCCGCGGAACTCTGCGCTCCAGCCGCGGTGCGCGCCGGGGCCCGGTGGCTGGCCGTCGCCAGCGTCGAGGAGGCCGTGGCCGTGCGCGCTCTCTGCCCCGAGCCCAGAGTGCTGGTGCTTTGCGGCGCATTTCCCGGCCAGGGAGCGGAAGTTGTGCGCCACGGCCTGACACCCGTGGCTTGGCAGCCGTGGCAGTTGGACGAGCTGGAAGGCGCCGCGCGCGCGGCGGGCTTGGCGGCCGGTTCACTCCCGGTGCATCTGGAGATTGACACCGGCATGAGCCGCCAGGGAGTAGCGCCCGAGGATCTCAGTCCTGAGGGGGCCGGCGCGAAAGAGCTTCTGGCGCGCTTCAATCCAGGGTCGCCGCTCCGGCTTGAGGGCGTCATGACCCACCTCTTCGCCGCCGACGAGGCGGACGGCAGGGTGACCGAGACGCAACTGGCCCGGATGGATCAGGCGCTGGGTGGAATCAAGGCCGCGGGGCTGCATCCGGAGTGGCTCAACGTAGGCGCTTCCGCCGCGCTTCTGGTCGGCGAAGCCGCCAGAATTTCCGCTCTCGCCGCCCGCTACGGGATGAAGGCGATGATCCGGCCGGGGCTGGCGCTCTACGGAGTGGTCCCGGCATTCGACCCGAAGTTTGAGCGGGAGGAGCCAAAATCCTTGGTGGAGGCGCGTACCCAATTACAGCCGGTGCTCGCCTGGAAGACCCGCGTGGCGTGCGTGCGCTCGGTTCCCGCTGGTGCGGTGGTGGGCTACAACGGTACCTTTGTCGCCACCGAACCCATGCGGCTGGCTCTGGTGGCCGCGGGCTATGCTGACGGCCTCGACCGCAGGCTCGGCAACCGCTTCAGCCTGCTGGTCCACGGGAGACGCGCTCCCCTTGTGGGCCGCGTCAGCATGGATGGAGCCGTGGTGGACGTGACTGAAATCCCAGGCGTCGAGCCGGGCGACGAGGTGGTGATCCTGGGCACGCAGGGCGGCGAAACCATCACCGCTTTCGACCACGCCCAGACCACCGGGACGATTTCCTGGGAGGTCTTCACCCGCATTGGTCCGCGCGTCCCCCGGTTCGCGGTCTGAGCCAAAAGCAGAACAGGCGCGGGAGGCTGTTCCCTCGCGCGCCTGTTCTGTTTATTGGCTTTGGTTGCGTTTCTTATTGCGTAACCGGCTTCGCGGGCGGTGTCTTGGGCTCCTTCAGCCGGGGTGTTCCGGAGAGGTTTGGAACCTTGTGCTGGGACGGAACGGCTGGTGAGGCCGCCTCGGGCACAGGCGCAAAGCCTGAACCTTTCTTGATCCGCACGTCGCCGTTATTCGCGCTCAGCACGATCCTCGATCCACCGGAACCGACTTTGAATGTGGCCTGCTTGTTTTCGCCTTCGGTCGCGGGAATCGAATAATCCGAAACGATGTCGCCGTTGTGCGTCCGCGCGTTTACGGTGGCCGAAGCGTTCGGTGGCAGCGTCACCTCCACGTCGCCCTTGTTGTTTCTGGCTTCCACTCCGTAGGCGCCGGCCGGCTCAACCGAGATGCGGCCGTTGCGGGTTTCCACATAGCTATCACCGTAGATCTGGCTGAGGTCGATGTCCTTGGAGTGCGTTACCACGTGGACCAACCCCTTGGCCTCGTTGACGCGCAGGTCACCGGAACTGAGGGTCAGGTCACCGGGCAACTCCGCCACTTCCAGGTCAGTCACCGAAGTGTGCATATGCACCGGCCCATGAATGCTCTCCATGTGCACGTCCCCGAGAATCTCTCCGCTCTGCGTGACCTTGCCCTTAATCTCGGAGAAGGTGATGTCGCTCAAGTCCCCGTCGGTGGTCAGGTCGCCCTGGATATCGTGGGCTGAAAAGTCGTGATGCCCTCGAGTAAAGTGCGTCTCCACCGAGCCGGTAATCGTGTTGAGGTGAACGTCTCCATGGGCGCTCACGGTGATTCCGGCGCCAAGGCCGGCAGCGGTCACATCGCCCCTCTCTGAGTTCACGCTCACTTTAGCGATCTTTGGCACGGTGACGGCCAGGTTCACCTTTCCGCTCGAGTTGCTTTCCGTCTTCACCAGCACGGCGCTGCCGCTGACGTTCACGTGGGCCGCCTCGGCATCGAAAATTTTCTTTGCCTCATCGTCCGAGCTGGCGTAGGCCACTTCGTGCGCCTGCACCGTAATGTTGGGCCCGTCGCCCGCCGTGATGCTCACGTCGCCGCGTGGATTCTCGATCTCGATGGCGGCATTAGCGGGAATCTGCTGGCTCAGCAACTGTGGATCGATGTCGTGCTCCGGCAGGCCAAAGAAGTTGAAGAAGTCGTCGCCCTGGTCGTCCCAATGGAAAAACCACGGCTGCGCATGATTCCATCCGGCTGCGCCTAAACCCAACAGGGCCAGCAGGATGAGGATGCCCACAAAGCTGCCGCCGCGGCGCACCGGAGTCTCCCGGCGCAGGTCCAGCGCCCACTCGCCCAGCAGGGCCAGGCCGGCGCCGATCAAAAGCAGCGGCCACCAGCGGCCATACCAACTCCAGAACTGGCCAGCATTGATATGGCCAGTGAGCAACAGCAGGGCGATCACGCCGACGCCGATCAGGATGATGGGGCCGACGACCGAGGGAACCCGTGGGCCGTAAGCTCCCACGTAATTGGCCTTCATGGCGTGCTGCTGGGCCTTCCAGGCTTCGCGCTGGGCGCGCCAGGCGGCCCTTTGCTGCTCCCGGTAGACCCGCCACTGGGTCTTGGGATCGTAAGGCGGAAACGGGGGCGGCGCGCCGCCCGGAGGCATATTCGGAGGTGTGCTGCTCATAATTGTCCTCCCTCAGAATCCTTTTTCGAATCCTGTAAATGATCCGGGATGAAGGCCGCTGGTTGCCCAGGGTAGGGTGGAACACCTGTTGCCGCTCTGGGGTCAATCGCGCCAGAACAGGGCTGGCCCGGATACGGCCCCGGATAGCCGCCATCGGTGGCCAGCACCGCGCGCTCCGCCAACATCAGTACGCCAAGCAGAATCAGCAGCAGCGGAAAAAACCAATGCCAAAAGTGGTCAATGACGCCTGTCTGATGGAGCAGAGCGATGACTCCGATCAGGAGCAAAATTGCCGGAAACCGCAGGCGGCGAATCATAATGTAACGGCTCATTTGGAACCTCCTTGTGAATCTCCCATACGGCGAACGATCAGCCAGACGCCCAGCGCAATCAGCAGAAGCGGCCACGCGAACTCGAAGAGCCGGCCATGAAAGACATCCAACTGCCCTAGCAGAAACATGATCCCCAGGGCAATCAGCACGATGGCGCCAATTGGCTCCGTGCGCCGGCAGCAAACCGGCGGCGGCGGCGTGAACGGGGCCTGATACGGATACTGGTAAGGCCCCTGTTGATAAGCAGCCTGATTGGGCGGCTGGTACTCTCCCGCGGATGGAGGCTGACCGTCGGCCGTCGCCTCTCCTGCCGGACCTTGTCCGACGCCGGGTTGGCCTGGATTCCGCTGCCGCGTGCTCCAGTTCAGCCGGCTGCCCACCTCGTTCAATCCCAGCGGATCGGGAAGTGGCAGGCCGTCGCGCAGCGCCTTGGCGGTGTGGTAGGCCTCGAAGGCTTGGTAGACGATCCATGCGGCGACGCCAAAACCAAAGTAATCGTTGTAGTTGGCCAGCGCGCACAGCACCGCGAAGATCGCCACGTGGATGAATCCCTTGATGAACTGGCCGTTGTACATCGCGCCCACGCCGGGAATCAGTCCCAGCGCCGCGGCGGCTGGGGGGTTGGGTCCACTTGCGGCAGGCGGAATGAAGGGCTGTTGATAGCTCTGCCACGCCGTCCAGCATGGCTCGCACAGAATCTGTCCGCCCGTCGTGTTGCGCACGCAGCCGGCGCAGAGCGCCTTGCCGCAGCTCTGGCAATAGGCGGTCGCGTTGATACCACTATGATTTACGCAGTCCATCTTGTGCTCCTTTCCCGTATTTCCATTCGGGAGCCGCCGGAGTGCGCGGGCCGTTGCTGAAACGTCAGGGAAGTTTCTAAAAAGTCAGAATTGTTGAGAGTTGGTTGAGCTGCCGGCCCAGTAGCCAGGCTGTCAGGTTGTTGTAGAGGGTCGGTCCGCTGGCTCCCGTCCTTCGACCCCGGAGCCTGCCTCGACTCGCCGGGCGCCAGGTCTTGCAACTTCTGCCGGTTGTCTTCGCCCTGGCCTTCGCCCCCGCCTTGAGTCGTCAGGCGCAGCAGCAGCAGCAGCGGCCGCACTTCGTACGCCAGCCGCGAGTTGTCGTAGTAGCGGATGATCGGCGTCGAGGCCATCGTCAGCCGCCGCTCCAAAAATGAACGCGCTACGCTGGGCCGCAGGTCGGCGAGCCGCAGGCTGTTTAGCCGGACGCCGGTCAGGTTGAGTGTCATGGCGATGGAAAAGAAGGCCATCGCCGCTGTCATCAGCAACCGGGGTTCCGCGAAACGGCGAACCTGCCCAATAAAGCCGGGACGCTGCCAGGCCGGGGTCCCGGGCACGCGATCTTTGCGTGTTGGGGTGAAGGCGGAAATGGAGACCGGACGCATCGGCAAAACATTGCCGCCAGCGGTCGCCAGTCCATAACCTGCCTCGTGCCCCGGGCCGGTCTGGGCAAGTATTTTGTCCAATAAACCGGCCGGAACCTCCGGCTCAGGCGAGAGGAACTCCAGCCACTCGCGGCCCCGGCGCGCCTCTTCAAACAGCGCCGAGCAGGCCGGGCAGACGGCCAGATGGGCATTAAAGATTGCCTCATCCTCGGGCCTCAGCAGCCCGTCCAGCGCGTCCGCCAAAAGCGCCTCCCACTGCACGCAGGCCGCGGAGTTCGAATTGAAAGTGCGCTCTGCCATCACATCACCTCCCGTTTATTACGTTCCAGCAGCCTCGCTAGTTCCGCGCGGCCTCTGCTGATGCGGGACTTGACCGTCCCTTCGGGAATGCCCAGCACACAGGCGATCTCCTTGTAGTCCATATCCTGCAAATCGCGGAGAATGACGGCCTCGCGCAGCTCGACGGAAACGCGCGCCAGAGCCTCCTGCACCATCTTCGCCAGTTCATTCTTGGCCGCCATCTCGTGCGGCGAGGCTCCGCGGGCCGTCAGCCGGTCAATCGGCTTCAGCTCTTCGGCCGACTCCCAGCCATCATCCAGTGAGGAGGTAGCACGCTGGTTGCGGGTCCGCCGGAAGTTGTCCACCAGCAGGTTGCGGGTCATGGTGGCGATCCAAACCTGCAAGGAGCCGCGCCTCATGTCGAAGCTGGCCAGGTTCGAGTAAATTTTCAGAAAAACGTCCTGGGTCAGGTCTTCGGCGTCGGCCGGGTTGTTGGTAAAGCGATAACAAAGCCCATAGACACGCCGATGCTGCGCGCGAACCAGCTCAGCCCATGCGCTGGAATCACCGTCCATGCAGCGGCGGACGATTTGGGACCAGTCGATCTCCAGTGAAGCTGCCTCCCCGCGCGCTGAACCGGCAATAGCCACAAGGCTTTTGCCGATTTGAACGGGACTCTGCGCAAGCCCTTGGCCGTCTGGAATCGGGTGCGTCCTTGGAGCGGCGGCTTCCTCCCGCCGGACTTCCAGGTCTTCGTCGCTGGAGTGGTTGGCCGGGGTCCCCAGTGACAGGTCTTCGTCACTGGGGTGGTTGGCCATCTTCCCCAGCCCCATCCCGCTCCAGCTTAATGTATTCACGCACTGCATATCCCGCTAGTACGTAGGATTTTCCAGATTAGTTCCGTTGGCCGAAAAAGGACCGCGCAGCATGGGCAGGAATAGGGCGTTTAGAACGCTTTTTATTGATCCACGACGGAAATGACCTTCCTGCAAGCGATTCGGCTCAATGCCTTTCCACCCAGCCCCCGACAATGCGAGCCGCCTCTTCGAGAAACGCGCGGTCGAGTCCCGTGAAAGCGGCCGGGGTGTGGCTATCGATGTCAATTTCGCCAACAATCCTCCCCTGCGCATGGATGGGGACAACAATCTCGGATTTTGTCCTGATCGAGCAGGAAAGATAGCGCGGGTCCGCGTTCACATCGTCCACGACAACCGTCTGCCCTGAAGCAACCGCGGCGCCGCAAATCCCTTCGCTGACGGGGATGCGCACGTGCGGGGTCGGCTCGCCGACGAAGGAACCCAGAACCAGCGTCTCCGGATCGTCCGGGTCGAGCATATAAAACCCGGTCCAATTGCAATACGGGAGTTGGCCGGCAATGGCCTTGGCGACGCCTGTCTCCAGCTCATCCAGAGACGGCGCAATCGCGGCCACCTCCTTCATGCGGGCAAGCAGGGAATTCATTTCGGCAGTGAGGTTGAGGGCGGGCATCTTCATCTCCATTCCAGATGTAGCACAGCGATCTCCGGTCTCAAAATCGAGCCCCAGGCGACAGGCCGCGGCGAAGCAGCAAAAAAGGCCGCCCCGGTTGGGAAGCGGCCTTTCTTGTTCTTGAATCGATTGTCAGCTTAGAACGGGTTCAGCTTGGAGATGCCCTTTTTCTTCTTCTTCTTGCTCGACGATTCGTCGCCCAGATCAGCCTTGGGCTTCTTCTTCTTGGCGTCCGCAGAGGACTGAGCCGGCGTCGTGCCAGACTTGATGTCGTTCACCTGATCGGGAGCCTCAGCCGGCTTTTCAGCGGCAGGCTGGGCGATGTTGGCGGGGCCCACCGGCTTGATGACGGCGTTAGGGTCGGCTGCGGGCGCGCTCACCACCTGGACACCCACGCCGGTTCCCCCCTCCGGTTTCTCAAGCTGCAAGGGCGCCTGGGAGGGCTGATCGCTGCGCGGCGGCTCATTGACGCCGGTGGGCGGGATCACTCCGGCCGGGGCAGTAGGCTTCCCGGCGTTGACGGCGGCGGTGAACAGCGCAATGTTCTGCTTGGTCACATCGGGTGCGAGTGTGCGCTTGGGGTCCTCCAGGCTGGGCTCGCCCACATGCACGGCCTCAACCACCGAGGGTCCATGCTTGATGATGTCGAAGGTCTTGTCGGTGAAGCGCAGGGGCTGGCGGCTACGCTCTTCGGCGTCGTTCTCGGCAACCGCTTCCGCGGTAGGCTCGGGAACCGGACGGTTCATGGCCACCAGACGGTCGCGGGCATCTTCCACATGGGGAGCCATGGGATAGCGGGTGATCACCTTCGTATAGGCCGCGGCGGCCCGGTCCTGGTAGACCGCGCGCAGCCGCTCCCTGATCGCGCCGGGAAGATTAGGCGCAATCTGGATGGAATGGGCTTCGCCAGAAAAGGCATCCCCGATGCCCAGCAACGCTTGGTCGCTCTTGGAGTAAAGCGGGTAGGTATCCACCACGGTCTGCAAGCGGGCAATCGAGGCCGAGAAGTTCTCCCGGCTCCCGTAGTAAAGGCCAACCTGCGTCTCGCGCTCGGCCAGAACCTCCTGCACGTCGCGCAGCTTCTGCTTGGCGCGGGGCACCAGTGACGAGTCGGGGAACATATTGATCATCGCCCGATACTCCCGCTCGGCGTTCTGGGCGTTCGTATAGTCGCGATCCGGCTTCTCCATCTGCTGGTAGTAGATGTCGCCAACCTTCATCTGCGCCTCAGCGGCTTCGGGAGCCTGGGGGAAGAAGGTGATGAAGTCCTTGTACTCGGCCTCGGCTTGGGTCAAGGCCGCGGTGCCGCCCTCCTTGAACCAACTGTCGCCCACCGCCAGCTTGGCGCGCATCCGGTACTCGGAGTCTGGATAGGTGTTGAGCATGGTCTGCAGGTCAAGCCGCGCCACGTCGAAGCGGTTCTTCTTCATGGCGATCATGGCCTTGTCGAAGAGCTCCTTGTCGGGCTGCTTGGAACTCAATTTGGCCAGCGGGTTGGCGCTCAAGTCCTCGTTCTTCTTGTGCTTGGGCTTCTTGCCCTTGGCTTGGACCGAAACTGTACCCAACACCAGAACCGCCAGTACTGCCGCGGCAATCTTCCTCGTCAACCGGTTCATACCACCTCATGGAGGCCGCGGCCCGTCGACAGGCCGCAAGCCAATTCCCCAAAAATCTCGAACTTTACCCGACTATTCGCCAAACTGCCTGGGTGCCCCATCCTTCCGCGTTCTTTGCGGAAGAATAGAAAACCTTCACTGCATTGAAGTGCCAAATCCTCTATTCACCCGCAGCCTCGCGGGCCGAAGCCAGCAGCGCGCGCGCGTCCTCTTCCGGTTGCCCAGCTCCAAAAACAGCGTTTCCGGCCACCAGCAACTCCGCTCCCGCTTGGACGATGCGCGACACCGTATCGTGAGCCACGCCACCGTCCACTTCGATTCTAAATGCCAGCCCCAGTTCCTGGCGCAAACTGGCCAGCCGCCGAATCTTATCCAGCGAGAATTCAATGAATTTCTGTCCGCCGAAGCCCGGATTCACGCTCATCACCAGCACATGGTGGACCATAGGCAGAATATCCACGAGCAGATCGACGCGGGTGGCCGGATTCACCACCACCCCCGGCTTCATGCCCTGCTGGGCAATCAGCTCCAGCGAACGGTGCAGGTGCCGGCAGGCCTCGTAGTGGACGCTCACCCAGTCGGCCCCGGCCTCGGCAAAGGCGGGAATAAACTCGTCCGGGTTCTCGATCATCAGGTGGCAGTCCAGCGGCAGCGCGGTCACTTTGCGCAGGCTCTTCACCACCAGCGGCCCAATCGTAATATTGGGCACAAAGTGGCCGTCCATCACGTCCACATGGATCACCGTGCCGCCGCCCCGCTCGGCTGCGGCAACCTGGTCCGCCAGATGGGCGAAATCCGCCGAAAGAATCGATGGCAACAGCTCAATCATGGGTTCTCCGGATGCATTTCCTTGCAGGGTCAGTGTATCAGCCAGGGTAGCGAATCAGCGGCGATGCGCGGGACACGAAAGTTCGCGCGTCGGCGGCTCCAGAATCTTCAGCAATTTGCGTCCCCTGGCGCGCATGGCCGGAGTTCCGGAACGTGTGTGGATCCGGAGCAGGTCCAGCACCTCCGGAAACATTGACTGATCACGACGCGCCAGGTCGGCAAGGCCCTGCATCGCACTTGTTTTGACGATAGAGCTTCGGTCCTCGAGACAGGTTTCGAGCAGCACGGCTGCCCGCCGTGCCTCCGGCCCCTTGAGCGCCAAGCGGGGCACGATCTGCACAAGATTCCAGCGCAGTCTGCTCTCGATGGCTTCGCCCAGCAAACCGAGCAGCGAAGCACTCCATGGGTCCAGAATGGAAGGCCGGTCGCGGGATACGTGCTCCAGGGCGTCGGCGGCGCGGTTGGCCACACCGGTATCTTCGTCCCACAGGCATTCGACCAGGGAAGGGGCCTGGCATGGATTCGCAAGGACGAGAGCGGCCACTTCCCTGGCCCGGCCGATGGCAAGCGGGCTGCCTGCGGCAAGCATGGAACGGATGGTCTTTCGCGTAGCCATTTGCGACTTTCCTGCTCTATTGTTCTATTCCCTGTCCCCGGTTGCCAACATCTTGCCTGCCACCCGCCCCACGCCACGCAAGATGGCTTTCACCGGCCACTGGCCGTCGGGGCCGGGGAAGAAAATTTCCCCGGTGCGGCGCGCTTCAGGGCGGTAGTACCAGCGCTTGAGCAAAGCCAGATGCCCCTGGCGGAGGGTGGGCAAAAGCGGACCGGCAGGCTCAGAAAGCAAGGCCAGGGCCGTTTCCATACGGGATTCGAGAATGCCACGGGCGGCCTTGGTTGGCAGCACAGCCCTTGCTTCGCCCGCCGCCTCGGGCAGAGCAATCCCGGCGCTCGATGCTTGAGGCGCAGCGGATTGCGCTGCCGCCGCCTCGCTTTTATTGATCCCTGTTCCCTGATCCCTGTTCCCTGTCTCTTCCGGAATCGGCTCAATCGCCATCGGATGCGCAAACAGCGAAGTCGAGCCGGACTGCTCGTTCTGGATTCTCATGCCCAAAGTCGAGAATCCAACCGGGCCGCTTAACCGGCCGTTTTCAAAGAGAAAAACTGCCACCTCGCCGGGGTTCGCCGAGGCTTGCAGCACCACCGCTCGAAGCTGGCTGAGCGGGCGAACCAGCTCGGGAGCCAGCGCCCTCACGCTCTCCACGCGGGCGACCTGAGTGTGGAGCGCCGCGGCAGCCTCGAATTCAAGCCTTGCCGAAGCCTCATCCCGCCGGGTTCGGATCGTGACCAGCCGACTCTCACCGCGCGTGGCCAAAAATTGCTCCACCGCCGCGGCCTCCTCAGCGTAGCGCTCGTCCGTACAGCCCCGGTAGCAAGGCGCGAGGCACATCTTCATCTCCGAGTAAACGCACCCGGGGTGAGCAGGGTTGGGGTCCAGTTCCTCCGTGCAGCGGCGCAACAGAAACAGCTTGAGCGCCTCGTCCGCATAGCGCTCCGCCGCCGCGCGCGATTGAAACGGCCCGTAAGCCCAGCCGGCCTCGCGCTGGCTGGGGCGATTTGTGATCGCAATGCGCGGGTACGCGTTGCTGCCCAGGAAGCGAATGAAACTTGGCGCCCCCAGGTGCATTCTTTCCAGAACCTTCGGTCCGTATACCTTTTCCAGGAGTGAAAACTGCACCAGCAGCGATTCAAACTCCGAGCCGGTCAGCCGCCAGCGAATCTGCCGCACGCGCCCGGCCAACTGCAACCGCCGAGGATGCCTGGCCGAGGGCTGCAAGAGCCGCTCCAGCCGTCCGCGCAGATTGGGCGTGCGGCCAATGTAAGGCTCGGCGTGAGCCTCCGCGCCGTAGAGCGCGAAGACTGCGGAACTTGCGGGCAACTGATTCAGCGCCGCCCTGGCGTCTGCCGGATCGAAGGCGATCTGCTGCATCGCAATCTCGCAAGTCTGCTTCAAACTCCCCATTCCGCCTTGCTCCCCCCTTCCATCCAACTCAAACTCTGCTAACTCCGCAAGTTTTGCCAACTCCGCGAACACGCGCGAAGCGCGGCTAACTCACTAACTTGCTAGCTCCCCGCAATCGTCATACCGTCGATGCGCACCGTGGGCGAGGCCACCGCGCCTCTGAACTCCAGATCGTTGCCGATGGCCGTCACATTGCGCAGCATCTCGGCCAGATTGCCGGCAATGGTCACCTCTTCGACGGCGTGGGTCAGTTGGCCGTTCTCAATCCACAAGCCGGTAGCGCCGCGGGAATAATCTCCCGTAACCACATTGACGCCGAAGCCCATCAGGCCGGTGACGTAGAGCCCCGCCGTTACGCCAGCCAGAATCTCCTCCGGCGTCTGTGTGCCGGGTTCAAGATAAAGGTTGCCGCAGCCGATCCCCGGCGTCCCGGCCAGTCCGCGCGAGGCGTTATGCGTGGACTTCATGCCCAGCTTGCGCGCCGTGTAGGTGTTCAGCAGGTAGTTGCTCAGCACGCCATTCTCAATCACCACCGTGCGCAGCGAGGGCAGCCCTTCGCCGTCAAAAGGAGACGTTCCGAAGCCGCCCATCCCCGAAGGCAGCAGCATGGTGTTGTCGTCGATGATCGTCAGGCCCGGCGCGGCGATCTGCTCACCCAGGCGGCCAGCCAGGAAAGACGCGCTCCGCCAGATCGAGTCGCCCGAGGCGGCCTCAAAGACCGAGCCAATCAGCGACTGCGCCACCTCCGGCGCAAAGACAATGGGAACCCGCTGCGTAGCCACGCGCCGCGCGCCCAGCCGGCGCAGGGTCCGCCGCGCCGCCTCTTTGCCAATAGCCTCAGGCGATTCCAGATCCTTGAGCCGTCGCGCGCTTGACCACCAACCGTCGCGCTGCATCGTGCCGTTCGTATCCTGAGCCAAGGGAGCAGCGGAGACTCCGGCATAGCTGGCGCGGTAACTGCCCACAAAGCCCCGTGAGTTGGCCAGCACCTTGCGCCCGGTGGCCGCGTCAAAGCTGCCGCCGTCGGAGTTGGTGATGCGCGGATCGGCAGCGAGCGCCGCCGCTTCAGCCCGCCGCGCCCACTCGATGCGCTCCGGCCCTGGGAGTGAGTACACATCCTCGTCGTAGAGGTGCAGATCGCCGGCGAGCGAGCCGAATTCTGCGCGCTCCGGCAGCCCCGTGAAGGGGTCTTCCTCGGTAACTTTGGCCAGCGCCAGCGCGCCCTCCACCAGTTGCCGGATTCCCTCCGCGGTCAGGTCGCTGGTCGAGGTCGAAGCCGACCGCGTACCCAGAAACACCCGCAGCCCCAACCCCCGCGAGCCGGATTCCTTCAACGTCTCCACCTGGCCCATGCGCACATTCACGCTGAATTCGTCGCCCTCGCGTGCGACAACCTCGGCGTCGCTGGCGCCGGCTTTCACGGCCAGCGCCACCACATCGGCGGCCAGGGATTCAAGGTCGAGATTCGTCAGATCGGGTTGAGCAGAAGCTTCAGGCATGGGTCAACACTACTTGGCTTCAAGCTCCAAGTGCAACCCCGCGCAGGATCAAGCCGCGGCTTCACTCGCCTTCGAACTCAATGCTCCTTGAGCAGAAAATCGACAGAACCCATGCGGCCTGCGGCTGGCGCATGTGCTCAACCGGATACCTAAGACACCCGAAGCCCCCGCGGCCCAAGCCCCTCCAACTGTTTCTCCCGTGGTTGCTCCGCAGCAGCCTCCGCGATAAGTGCCTTTCTGAAATCTCGCCCTGGACGTAGACGCAGAAACACCCCGCACCGCAGCCACACCATAGCTTCGGCTTCCTGGTGCTCACCAGGATCGCCAGCAAATCGGAACATCTTTCGCCCAATTCAATTCACAACTTGCGCCACGGGTCTCTAATGCGAATCAAAGATCAGGCAGCGGTTGTTGTTCGAATCCACCACAAACAACTGTGTCCCGTAAAAATACACCCCTGTTGGCGTCCAAATGCTCTGCGCTGAAGGAGTGCCGCTACTCGAACCGTCCTGGCTGTCGTCGTTGGCAGCATTAAGAGTGAACGCTCCCTGGCCCAGAACCAGATTCGCGGGTGCGAAATTCGTGGTAGGCATCGTGGTCCAGATAAGTACGCGCGAATTCCCGGCGTCTGCGACGGCCAGCCATGTCCCATCCGAATCGAGCATGTACGGATAACTCAACGTCCGCGCGGAGGGGTTGTTGTCGGTGACGCCATCCTGGTTGTCATCGTTGCCTGCATCATGAGTGAAGTTCCCCTGACCCAGCACAAGGTCGGCAGGCGTAAAGCTTGCAGTGGGGATACTGTCCCATATCAGCACTCGGTTATTGTAGCTATCGGCTACAATCAGTCGCGTTCCATCGCTCCACAGGCCCGACGGCTGATTGAGCGTTCGTGCGGTGGGCGGGCCGCCACCTTTGTTATTTTGGGTATCGTCGTTCGGCATGCAATGGCTGAAATCTCCCTGGCCCAGCACCACGTTCGCAGACGCTCCGTTCGTTGTCGGAATGCTGTTCCAGATGAGCACTCGGTTGTTCTGATCGTCGCTGACAATCAGCTTGCCGTTTACTACCTCAATGCTCTCCGCATTCAACAGGTTAGCCGCAGAACACGCATTACCACTGGTCCCGAACCCCGCCTGCCCGACAACGACGTCCGCGGCAACACCATTACTGGTGGGGATGGAGTTCCAGATAAGAACCCGGTTGTTGCCGCGGTCCAGCACGAAGAGCTTTCCGCCTGAAACCTTGACCGTCTGCGGCTGATACATCTGGGTTTGAGTATTGCCCGATCCATTACTCGTAACGGATGGTTGCCCTAGAGCAAAATCGGCGCTCGTATCATTTGCCGTAGGTACCGTATTAAAACCGAGTATGCGGCTATTGGATCTGTCAGGCAGGTACAGCACGCCGTTATAAACTACCGGATTGCCGGTCGGGTATCCGAGGGCGTATGCCTGGGTACCGAAATTAATCCCTTGATTGTACGTATTTGATGTGAAATTCGGCTGTCCGATAACAACGCTTGCTGCCTGGAAGGTGGACAGATTCATATTCAAGGAGGCGGCGTTAACCGTGATATGGACTGTCGTTTGGGTCGATCCGCTGGAATTGCCAGCGGTAATTGTGTACGTGGTCTGGGATGAAACGGCGCCAGGAGTGCCGGAAATGACCCCGGTCGCGCTATTCAAGGAAAGCCCTGACGGCAACGCCGGAACCACCGCCCAGGTAGTAACTGTCCCAGTCACGGTCGGAGTATCAGACGAAATTGCCTGTCCCACAGTGCCCACGATGCTTGCCTGGGGATAACTCAGGTTACTCGGCGGACTTAACGCGGCGTTTACCGTGATCTGGACTGTCGCCTGCACGGACCCTGCGGAATTGCTCGCGGTGATGGTGTATGTGGCTTGGCCTGAAACGGCTGTGGGGGTGCCGGAAATGACCCCGGTCGTGCCATTCAAGGACAGTCCGGACGGCAACGCGGGAGCCACCGCCCAGGTAGTAACTGTCCCGGTCACTGTCGGGGTGTCGGACGAAATGGCTTGGTTTACAGTGTCCACAATGCTTGTTTGGGGATAACTCAGGTTACTCGGCGGACTCACCGCGGCGTTTATCGTGATCTGGACTGTCGCCAGTGAAGACCCGCCGGAATTGCTTGCAAGGATGTAGTATGTGGCCTTGGCTGAAACAGCAGTGGGAGTGCCGGAGATAACCCCGGTCGTGCCATTCAAGGACAGCCCGGTCGGCAACGCGGGAGCCACCGCCCAAGTGGTAACTGTTCCAGTCACTGTCGGAGTGTCAGGGGAAATGGCTTGTCCCACAGTGCCCACGATGTTTGTCTGTGGATAACTCAGATTACTGGGCGCATTCACCTTGCTCCCACAACTGGTTACCAACCCCAGAACCAAAACGATGAGGAACCAGGGGAAAACTCGCTTCAAGGGAAATATCATGCAGACCTCCTGATCCACGCAATGGGGATGTGCCGGTCTGAGCCGGAATTCGCACTTTGGCCTTCCCGGCGACCAAAGAGTATACCCCCAATTGCTCGGCGCGCAATCATTTTTATGAAGGCCAAGACGTGTCCGGCGGGACCTTTGCCGGGGCCGGAAAGCCATGATTTTTCCCGTTTTCTGGTGATTTCATCGACACCACTCCCTCAGCTCCCCTCCGTCGCCCGGATTGGCTCGCGGGCGGCCCCGCTTATCCGGCTGTCAGCGGCAAAGCCTCGATCCGGCGAGCGAGCCGGACTCCTTCAGAGTCTCCACCTGGCCCAGGCGCACATTCACGGCCAGCGCCACCACATCGGCGGCCAGGGATTCAAGGTCGAGATTCGTCAGATCGGGTTGAGCGGCCACTTCAGGCGTGGGTCAACAGCACTTGGCTTCAAGCTCCCCGCGCAACCGGGGCAATCTTGAGAGTTTTCGTAGCCTACTCCAGAGGCTCGATAGCTCGCCGGGTAACGGGCGAGGACAAGACGAGCATTGTGGTGGTGGTGACATACGGCATGAACTTTTTAATGGTATTTTCCAAGGCCTCGGACGTGGGCACGCAGACTTTCAGCAGAAAAGTGTCCTCTCCGGCGATGTGGTGGCATTCGTAGACCTCCGGCATCTCGCGGGCTACGGCGATGAAGCGGGAAATCGAGTTGCCGATGACACGGACGCGAATAAATGCACAGACTGTCAGTCCAACCTTCTGGCGATCGATTTCGACGCGGTATCCGGTAATGAGCCCAGCCTCTTCCATGCGGTGGACCCGCTCGATGACGGCCGGCGTCGAGAGACCAACCCGTCGGCCCAGTTCAGCAAAGTGGATACGCGCGTCGTCCTGGAGTTCGGTCAGGATGCGCCATCCGATGGGGTCGAGGAGTTTGGTAATTTCTAAGGTGTCTGCCATTCGTTACCTAATATAATTCGGAGGACACATAAAAGCATCATATAAATCGTATTCCTAATCGTTGTGCGCCTCGAGTAGATTTCACTAGAGCGTGGTGTAGCCTCACGGCTTGTCCATCTGGGATGCCGCTTGATCCACATGGACGCGATTTTGCCGGTCCTACCGGCGCACAGGAGCGTCAATTATCATGACACAGTCTTCTCAGTATGATTTGCGTTTGTCTAGCCGCATGGCGCGGTTGGGCACCGAAACTGCTTTTGAAGTCCTCGCCAAGGCAAAGGCGCTCGAGGCCCAGGGCAGGAACATCATTCACGTGGAAATCGGAGAGCCCGATTTCGACACACCGTCCAATGTGGTGGAAGCGGCCGTAGACGCGCTGCACCACGGTTGGACTCACTACGGCCCCTCGGCCGGCTTGCCTCAACTGCGCAAAACCATTGCCGACTATATAAGCAGCACGCGCGCGATCGAGGTTTCCCCGGATGAAGTCGTGGTCGTTCCTGGCGGAAAGCCCATCATCTTCTATACGATGCTCTCGCTGATCGATGAAGGGGACGAGGTCATCTACCCCAATCCGGGTTTCCCCATCTACGAGTCGATGATCAACTACGTGGGAGGCAAGGCCGTTCCCATCCAACTGCGCGAAGAGCGCGATTTCACGCTGGATGTCAACGAACTGGCCGGGCTCATCACCCCCCGCACCAAGCTCATCATCCTCAACTCTCCGCAGAATCCCACCGGCGGCGTCATGCCCCGCGAGGACATCGAGCAGGTTGCCAAAATCATCGGCGACCGCAACATCATGGTGCTCTCGGACGAAATCTACAGCCGTCTGCTCTTTGAAGGCGAGCCTTTCTCCATCGCCTCGATCCCCGGCATGAAGGAGCGCACGATTATTCTCGACGGCTTCTCGAAAACTTACGCAATGACCGGCTGGCGCATGGGATACGGCGTTATGCGCGCCGATCTTGCCACGCACATGACTCGCCTGATGACCAATTCCAATTCCTGCACCGCCAGCTTTACTCAGATGGCGGGAATCGCGGCGATCACCGGAGATCAAAGCCCGGTGGGGCATATGTGCGCTGAATTCAAGCACCGCAGCGAAGTGTTCGTCGCCGGGCTGAACAAGATCAAAGGCTTTTCTTGCCGCCAGCCCAAGGGCGCGTTCTACACCTTCCCCAACATCACCAAAACGGGATGGAAGTCCAAGCCTCTGGCCGATGCGCTGCTCGAGCAAGCTGGAGTAGCGGCGCTTTCCGGCACGTCCTTCGGCGAGTTTGGCGAAGGCTACCTGCGCTTCAGCGTGGCCAATTCGCTGGAAAACCTGCAAGAGGCGCTCAAACGCCTCGACACGTGGACGAAGCAGAACCTCTAGGAATCTGTCCTATAAATCTGTTTTGGATGAAGGGTACGGGCTTTAGTCCGTACCCTTCAAACCGTAGTAATTTGGAGTGGTTCCAAAAGCATCGTGCGCGGATTTGATTCCCGCGCAAAGGAGAAGGCTATGGCCCTCAAGGATTCCGCAACCGGGAAGGTAATCCGGGATTATTCGATTGAACAGCTCAAGGATGCCGCCAACCTGATGCGCGGCTATGATCTGGTGACGCTCTGCGCGGCCGGTTCGGGGCACGCCGGCGGCACGCTCTCGATCATGGACATTACTGCCGCGCTCTACCTCCATGTTGCCCAGCACGATCCCAAGAATCCCTCCTGGCCTGATCGTGACCGCATCCTCTGGTCCGCCGGGCACAAGGCTCCCGCCCTCTATCTCGGGTTGGCCTTCGCCGGCTTCTGCGACGTCAACGACGTCGTCACTCTGCGCAAGCTCCACTCGCGCTTTCAGGGCCACCCGCATTGGTTAAAGCTGCCCGGCGTCGAGGTCTCCTCGGGCTCTCTTGGACAGGGCTTGAGTATTGCTGTCGGCATGGCGCTGGCCGCCAGAATCAACGAGAAAAAACATAAAATCTTTTGCTTGATGGGAGACGGCGAACAGCAGGAGGGCCAGGTTTGGGAAGCTGCCATGGAAGCCGGGCACTTCCATCTGGATAACATCATCGCCGTCATCGACGTCAATGGCCTGCAGATTGACGGCTGGGTGAAGGACGTCATGCAAGTCCAGCCGCTCGACGAGAAGTACGCCGCCTTTGGCTGGGAAGTTATCCACGTTGACGGCCACGACATGAACCAGTTGGTCGAGGCCTTCGAAAAAGCCAAGGCCGTGGTGGGCAAGCCAGTCGTCATCCTCGCCAAAACGATCAAGGGCAAGGGCGTCAGCTTCATGGAGAATGTGGCTGGCTGGCACGGCAAGACGCCAAACCGCACTGAACTCGACGCATCGTTGAAGGAGTTGGGGCTGACTGAGCGCATTCCGGTCGATCAGTTGCTCGATAAGGCGAAAGACTACCAGGCGCGGATGGACTGTGAGCTGGAAGCCAAAATGCCCAAGTTCTCCCACGACTTCTGGTGGAATGCCGGCGACACCATGAAGGTCAAAATGGAGCCCACCCGCAAAGGCTTCGGACAGTCGCTCGCTGAAAACGGTGACGATGAGCGCGTGGTTTGCCTGGGACTGGACATTTCAGGCTCCATCACCATCGCTGATTTTTACGCCGGCAAACCCGAGCGCAAGAACCGCTGGTTCAGCCTGGGAATCGCCGAGCAGTCGGCCACCGCGGCGGCGGTCGGGCTGGCCAAGGAAGGCAAGCTGCCGGTGGTTGGGTCGTACGCCACGTTTTCCGCGGCGCGCAACCTGGATCAGATCCGCGTCTCAATCTGCTACGGAAACTTCAACGTCCTGATTGCCGGCGCCCACGCGGGTGTCTCGGTTGGACCTGACGGAGCCACCCACCAGGCCCTCGAAGACCTCTTCGCCATGCAGGGTCTGCCGAATATGTCAGTCGTCGTGCCCTGCGATATCATCGAGGCCCGCAAGGCCACGACCTATCTGCTGCTCGAACACAAGGGGCCCAAGTATATCCGCCTTGCCCGCGAAGCCACGCCGATTGTCACGGATGAGAAAACTCCCTTCGTCTTTGGCAAGGCCAACGTGATTCGTCTGCGCAATGAGTCGGCCAGCTTCGTTGACGCCTTCGAGGCCCAGTTGGCTTCCGACTACAAGAACGAGTCGGAGGACCTGAGCATCATCGCCTGTGGGCCCATGGTCCCCGAGGCGATGCGCGCGGCCTGCATCCTGAAGCGCGACTACGGCTACGAGACGCGCGTACTCAACCTGCACACGCTCAAACCCATCGACGCGGAAGCTGTCATTCGCGCCGCCCAGGATACCGGCGTGGTGGTCACTGCCGAAGAACACCAGATCGGCGCTCTGGCGTGGCGCGTCAGCGGCCTCCTTACTGAGAGCAAGCAACTCTACGGCAAGCCTCTCATCACCGGGGCCATCGGCGTGAAAGACCGCTTTGGCGATTCAGGCTCGCCCTGGGAGTTGGTCAAGGAGTTCGAGGTCAGCGCCGAGCATATCGCTCAGAAGGCCGTCGAGTTGATGAAGCTCAAGAAAAGTAAGCAGTAGCCGCGGCGGGTCATTCCCTTCCCAGTTGCTTCTGCTCGAACACAAGGGCCTGTTCACATTGCCGTCCTGGCGGTGTGAACAGGCCCTTGCTTTATTTGGCGGCATGGCTATACAGGCTGCGGAAAAACTCGTTCAGATGAAGGCCCGGGAGGCGTTTAGGAAATCGCGCGGAAGAGCCAGTAGAGGACGCCGGAGAGCAGCGCCGCGGCCGGCAGCGTGAAGACCCAGCCGGCGGCGATGTTGCGAACAGTAGAGAGGCGCAATCCGCTGCCATTGGCGGCCATGGTGCCAGCCACGCCGGAACTGAGAATATGCGTGGTCGAGACCGGCAGACCGAAGTTGTCGGCGGCGAAGATGGTGCCCATCGTCACCAGTCCGGCGCAGGCGCCCTCCGCATAGGTCATGTGCTCCTTGCCGATCTTTTCGCCCACTGTGACCACGACACGTCTCCAGCCCACCATCGTGCCCAGCCCAAGGGCCAGGGCCACAGCCACTTTGACCCAGTCGGGGATGAACTTGGTGGCCGTATCCACCTTGCTCTTGTAATTCCGGAGGACTTTGCCTTCCTGGGGCGTGAAGTATGGATTGTGGTTCTTGTCCATCAGCCGCAGGGCCTCACTGGCCACGTACATATCGTTGCGTACGTTGCTCTGCTCCTTGGCTGGAACAGCCTTGAACGCCTTGTAGAGGGTCACTTCGTAGTTCACGTCCCGGACCAGCTCGCTGAGCGCCGGAAGCGTGGACGGCTTCAACTCTCCGGTGCGGATGTAGTCGGTGACCTCGGTGCGAGGATCGGTGCGGAGAACAGCGTTCCGATCGGCGTGCCGGTCTATGACGCTTGCAGCCTGCTCGGAAGCGACGATGAATTCCTGCATGCCGTTGGCGGTGACGGCGTGGTTCAGCGCGTAAGCGGTAGGCACGGTGCCAATGAGGATGAGCATGATGAGGCCCATGCCCTTCTGGCCGTCATTCGATCCGTGGAAGAAGCTAACGCCAGAGCAAGTGAGCACCAGCAGGATGCGAATGGGCCACGGTGGCGGCTGCTTTTCCTTTGGCGGTGCATACAGAGAGGGAAATCTGAAGAGCCACTTGGACAGCAGAATCAGGAGTCCGGCTGCGCCAAAACCAACCAGGGGCGAGATCAACAGCACCTTCAGTACCTTGATGGCCTGCTCCCAGTCCACCCCGGAGGTTCCAATGTGGGGATTGAGGAGCTGGTTGGCCATACCCACACCGATGATCGAACCGACCATGGTGTGCGAACTGGAGGCCGGCAGCCCAAGCCACCAGGTGCCCAGGTTCCAGAGAATGGCCGCGATCAGCAGCGCAAAGACCATGGCGAAGCCGGCGCCAGAGCTGACTTGCAGGATGAGCTCGACGGGCAGCAGCGTCACGACCGCAAAGGCCACCGCGCCGGTGGAGACGAGCACACCGGTCAGGTTGCACAACCCAGACCAGACCACAGCCATAGTTGGGTCCAGCGAGTGGGTATAGATGACCGTGGCCACGGCGTTGGCCGTGTCGTGGAAGCCGTTCACAAACTCGAAACCGAGGGCGATCAGCAGGGCCAGGGCGAGCAGCAGATAGGGCCAGATGCTGGTGATGGTAACCGTGTTCAGGTCCCTGGCTACCTGAAATGCAATGTAGCAAAGCCCGCTGGCCAGAGCCACCACAAACATCGCAATACCCAGGCCGCTGGGTCTCTTGTTCAGTTTGCTATTAGGCAGGGTTTTATTTTTAGGCAGAACTTCCACTGCGGCTGCCAGGTCGGCCATCAGATTTCACCAAAGCGACCGGAGAGATTCCGGACCCGCCTGGGCCTCCGAGATCGAGACTGAACAACTGCATGACAAAACAAATACATAGGGGATGGCTTGAGGCAGGTGACAGCAGAGCCGGATAAATTGGCGTCCATAAAACCCCAACAACCGCATATTCGCACGATTGTTTGCGTTGCCAGCCTGAGGAGCCAAACTGACTAAGTCCATTCTACACCGGCTAGGGGGGGACTTGGAAAGGGGAAGGGGAGTGCGGCGGTGGCGGAAAACCAGTGCTGGCGGCGGGTCAACAGGGGGGCCGTGTTGCTTTAGGCCGAATGGGTGGCCGTGTGCTCAGTAAACCAGAGAGCCAATTCCGCCTCGCTCGTTCCGCCCGCCGCTAAACTCAGAAAAGTGAGGCACGCCCCTTCCTGGCTGGCAATTACGGGGGATCCATTAAACTCCAGGAACACAAACGCAACCTGCATCGCTGTTCTCTTGTTTCCATCCACGAAGGGGTGATTGCTGGAGATGCCCACCGCGTAGGCCGCAGCCAACTCAGCCAAGGTCAAGACCCTGTCCGCATAGGCAAAGAGATCCTTCGGACGCGCCAGGGCAGAGTCCAGCAGTCCCCTGTCACGCACCCCGTCCATGCCGCCGAACAGGGCTATCTGTTGGGCATGAAACGCAAAGGCTTCAATTTCGCGAATCCAGACAGGCTCTTTCACTTACTCCGCCAGTCTCTTGAACGCATCCCGATAGCGGCGAATCACCCGATCGGCTACCTCCATTTTGGCGCCGAACTCTTCGTCGTAGGGGCTGACTTGGAAGCCTGCAGGAGTCTCGTTCAGGTAGAGGGTATCGCCTTTTTGGACATTGAGCCGCGCCAGAGTTTCCTTCGGCAGGATGATGCCAGAGGAATTGCCGATAGCGATAACCTTTGCAGTCGTGGCCATTTTCAGCCTCCTGTTTCGCTCTTATTATAACATATGTTATAACTAAACTTTCTACCGCCAGTCGTCGCGAGCGTTGCCCAGGCCTTCGTTCATCACCGTTTCGAAGCCGGTGTGCTTCTTGATGAAGATCTCGCTGAATTGGCGGTCCTGGCGCAGCAGGATGGCCTGCAGCCGGACCAACTCCAATAGCGCCAGGAACATGGCGATCAGCGCCCGTTCGCTGCGAGTGTGGCTCAACAGGCGGCGCAGGGCCACCGGCTTGTCTTCCATGGTGAGGCGGCGGGCGAGAAACTGGATCATCTGGCCCACGGTCACCGAGTCTTCTTCAAGGTTGAAGGCGGGGCGCTTGCGGGCGCGCTCCAGAATGTCGCGGAAGATGCGCACCAAGTCCACGGTGTCGGCGGCAATCTCCGGCTCCGCGCCAGCGTCGTCCTTGAACTCGCGCACGCCGGGGTTGGACCAGGTGGCTGCCTCCAGCATCTGCTTCTGTTGCAACATCTGGGCCGCATTCTTGAAGCGCTCATGCTCCAGCAGCCGCTCCACCAGCTCGCGGCGGGGATCCTCGGCCTCATCTTCTGGACCAGAGGCCGCGCGCGGAAGCAGCATCTTGCTCTTGATATGGATCAGCAGCGATGCGGTGTAAATGAACTCGCCCGCCACGTCCACGTCGCTGGCCTTGAGCTGGTTGACATAAGCCAGGAACTGCGCCGTGATCCTGGCGATGGGAATGTCGTAGATGTCGATGTCCTGCTTGCGGATCAAGTCGAGCAGCAGGTCCAGGGGGCCGTCATAAACCTTGCCCACAATGACTGAAAAGGGGGATTGCTCGGAGCTTTCATCCAGCTTCTTCTGCCGCGCTGCCAACTTGGCGGCGGCCTTTTCTTCCGCTTTCTCCGCCTCCTTTTCGTCCGCCATGGGCTGAGAGGTGAGCACCAGCGGGGGAGCAACATCGGGAGCAGGAGCCGGATCGGGCGTCGGCTCCACAGTGGCTTCCCGCTCAACTTCTACCACCGGTTCGGTACTTTCAACCGGCTTTGAAGCAGCCTCAGTCACGACTTCCGGCGCGATTATGGGTTCTGGCTCAGACGTAAGGATGGCAGCCGGCACTTCGGCAACCGGGACTGGAACCACCATAGGCTCAGCCATAACCTCGGCGACTGAATCCGGCTCAGCAATCGGCTCAGGAGTGGGTTCAAGCTCAGCTTCTGGCACAGTTTCCGTCATCGGTTCGGCAGCTTCAACCGGCTCCGAAGCAGCCTCATCCTCAGCTTCCCGCGCGGTCGTGGGTTCTGGCATAACGGTAATGGTGGCAGCCGGAACTGGAACCACCATAGGCTCAGCCATAACCTCGGCGACTGAATCCGGCTCAGCAATCGGCTCAGGAGTGGCTTCTGGCTCAGGTTCTGGCTCAGCTTCCGTCATCGGTTCGTCGGCTTCAACCGGCTCCAAAGCAGCCTCATTCTCAGCTTCGGTTTCCGGAGTCTCCGCTACTTCTTCCTCTGCGACAGGCTCGGAATCCGCGATGCAGACAGCGGCCGGCTCTGAAATTGCCTCGGCGATCGGCTCCTGAGTGGGTTCAGGCTCAGCCTCCGCCACCACTTCGTCAGCTTCAACCGGCTCCGAATCAGCCTCATCCGCAGCTTCCGGCGCAAGTACGGGTTCTGGCTCAGCGGCTGGAAGTGGGGTGGTTTCAGCCTCAGATTCAGGCTGGGCTTCACAGGCTACGGAAGAACTCATTTCGGTGGGAGGCGGGGGGTTCAACCCCGGCATAAAGCGAACAGATTCAACGCTGGCTTTAGCCACGGAGGGAAGCTCTCCGCTAACTTCACCTGAAACCCCGAGTTTTTCCGCAACCTCTTTAGCCACTGTGACCAGCCCTTCGGGAACGATGTCCGGCTCCATGCCTTTTTCCGCAACTTGTTCAACCTCGGCGGAAACTGGTTCGATGGAGATCGTCTCGTCAATCGCCGGGACGGACACCGTGATAGGTTCCGTGGCGGGTGCTGGTTCTGCCGCGGCCTCGCTTACGCCAGCAGGCTCCGGCAAGGGTTCAAGCGCGGAGGCAGGAGTAGGCTCCGCCTCAGGCTCGGCCGGGATCGTCACCGCTGCGTTGGCAATTTCGGGTTGGGGAAACGAATCGCTCAATACTGTTTCTTCTTCTTCCGGGGTTTCTTTCAAATTGCCTGAAAATGTCGGTTCTGCGACTGGTTCGGACTTTGCGGACCGCGAGAAAAGGCCAAATCCTGAGCGAATTCCCTCCAGCGCAAAATTCAGCGCCTTTCGCCACCACGGGATTTTCTTTTCCACCATCTATCTTCCTTCGGTGGCTCACGCCGCGGGCGCCGATCAGGCCACAACTTCAGTGCTTTTCAGATGGGCATGCTGATCGGCCGATGCGGCTTCTTCTCTCATCTCAGCGGCTCGTAGTTGCTGCGCAGTTCCACAATGTCGACCGGCTCGCTTCCGTGAATGCTCAGCAGAAAACGATCCCCGTCGCTGTGAATTGATACAGGAATCTTCTCATCTTTCTTCAAAGACTTTTTGGCCTTTGCGAAAGCCTGTGAATAATACTTCTGCGGGATCACGAAGTCTTCGAGCCAGTTGTCCTTTTGACGCCAGCAAAGAAGCGCCCAAACCTCGTAGGATCTGGCCGGAATGTCGAAGTGCCACTCGTCCGGACTCGCCGCATCCTTTGAAGCCGTCACGAATACGCGCTTCTTCTTCGCGCTGAGAAATGGCTCTTCCAGTTCCCGGTCGAGCGAGGTAAAAACGCGATTGCTCTCCTGCCGCAGCGGAATATCTCGTGGAACTACATTATCCCGCCAATGATCGCGCAATAGCTTTGTTGCTTCATCTTGCGCGAGCCCCAACAAATCAGGGAGCTGGCCGAGGTCGTGCGTGCTGTGGAGATCCGCTTCCGTGGCGCCGAAGTAGCGCTTTGTCGAACCCAGGTCATGCGACAAATCCAAAACATCGCGCACCGCAAGCATGGTTTGCTCGGCGCGTGCTGCTGCCTTCTCCGACTGCGCCCTCAGCATCTCCCAGGTCTCGTCAATCCTCGATTCGAGTTCCATCCGTTTGTTGTGAATGGGCTCGGTGATGGCGCAAACCGATCTTGCGGCTGCACTCTTGCATTGCTCGCAGCGCATTGAAGCTGTTCGGCAGCCGTTCTGCGTCTCCGCAATCACTTCCGGCGCGCTGAATACTTTGTGCAAGTCGCCCACGGGGCAAAGGTCGGGGTCGCCCGCATCGGTTTGCCGCGTGCGCTGCCCGCCGGTGGACATGCTACGAATCTTCACGGCCGCGCTCAGCGGCTCTTCCGTCAGCCCAATCGTGTTCCCATAGCTCTTCGACATCTTCCGCCCGTCGGTGCCAGGAACCTTGGGCGCTGGCGTAAACAATGCTTCGGGCTCCGGGAAAACTTCGGTCTTGTACATCGAGTTGAAGCGCCGCGCCACTTCGCGGGTCAGCTCGACGTGGGCGCTCTGATCCTGGCCCACGGGAACATACTGCGTCTGATAAAGCAGAATGTCGGAAGCCATCAGCACCGGGTAGCCGAGGAAGCCGAAGTTGGTCAGGTCTTTGCCTGAAATGTTTTCCTGCTGTTCCTTGTAGGTGGGTACGCGCTCCAGCCAGCCGAGAGGAGTCATCATGCCCAGCAGCAGGTTCAACTCGGCATGTTGGGGCACATGGCTCTGAATGAAGATGGTGGATTTCGCCGGATCGAGTCCGGCGGCCAGGTAGTCCAGGGCGACATCGAGGGTTTTGAGCTTGAGGCGGCCCGGATCGGCGTAGTCGGTCGTCAGCGCGTGCCAGTCGGCGATGAAGAAGTAGCACTCGTACTGCTCCTGGAGCTTGACCCAGTTGGCCAGTGCGCCCATGTAGTTGCCCAGGTGGAGCTTGCCGGTGGGACGCATTCCGCTCAAAACGCGCGGACGGGAAGAAGAGATTGCGGATTCAGGCATTTTGCTTATCGATTCCGGGGTGATGCCAGGAGAATGCAGCCGCCTCCCGGAAAATCCGGAAGAAACGGCTGATTCCATTGTAGCGGGAGGCGGTCGGTGGCGCTCCACCTGGTCTAAACGTGAACCAGTGCCCAGAGCACGATCCGCAGCGACGGTTCCAGCAGCGCCATCAGCAGGTACCGGCCCAGGAAGATCATCAGCAGGTAGCTGCCCCAGAGGGGAATCCGGTCGTAGACTTGCACGGCGTTGTAGGGCAGCAGGTTGCGTGCCACGCGGCTGCCATCGAGCGGAGGAATGGGAAGCAGGTTGAAGAAGCAGAGCGAGAGGTTGATCAGAATCGCCAGCGTGCAGAGCAGCACCAGCGGCTGCGGAGTGAAGTCGGCGGTCGGGCTGAGGGAAGCAAAAAAGGAGGCGAGAACCACTTCGTGCCCGTTGGGAATCGCGATACTCATGATCGCCAGGATGGAAAAGGCGACCAGCACGATGAGCAGATTCGAGGCTGGCCCGGCCAGGGTGGTCAGGTTGTCGTCGCGGACAATCTTGCGGAAGTTGCGTGTATTGACTGGGGTGGGTTTTGCCCAGCCCACCAGCATTCCGCCAAAAAAATTGAAGCCCATGAAGGGGCCGAAGATCATCAGCGCCGGAAACAGCAGGGTGCCGATGGGGTCCACGTGGACCATCGGGTTGAGCGAGACGCGTCCCACCATGCGGGCGGTCTGGTCGCCCAGCCGCGAGGCCATCCAGGCATGCGCGCACTCATGCACGCTGAGCGAAAACAGCAGCAGAACAAACTCGAAGACGGCGATAACGAAGGCACTGGATTGCAAACGGACTCTCCACAAGCTGGAAATCTCAGGTTAGCATGGAGGCTCGTTGGAACCCGATCACGGACCGCTTTGTCGTGCCGGTCAGAGTGACCCCGGCGCAGTAGAACAGAACGCTCTCAACAGGCCTCGGTATCTGTTCCCCATTCCCTGTTCCCTTATTCACCCCCGCTCCGCCGGGAAGTTGCCCACCAGTTCTCCGGCGGCGATGTGCTGGCCGGCCAGCACGATTGCGTGGCTCGCGATCCTGGCCGCGGGGCCGATAATGGTAGGCGCCAGCGTGACTTCGCCGTAATCGTGGGCGGAGTGGCTGTGCGAGTAAATGCGCGCAAAGGAGCCAATGACCGCGCCCTTGCCGATGGTGATGCCGCCGCGATCATTCAGCAGAACGCGCTGGCGGATGGTAACGCCTTCCTCAATGGAGAGGTTGTAGCCGAAGGTCAGGTCCACGCCGTGGTAGATCTTGACTCCCGCTCCCATGCGCGCAAAGATGTGGCGGCCCAGCATCGCGCGGAAACGCATGCCCAGCCAGTGGTTGGTCCCGATAGGCGAGCGGTCGAACATCTGCCAGAACCACAGCAGCGGCTTGCGTTTGGCAAACAGCTCCGGATTCACGTCGCCAAAGTGCTCTGCCTCGAGGGTCACATTTTCCGGGTCCATGGACAGATTGAGCACGTTGCCCGGCAGTTCGGAGGTGAGCGTCAGGTTCAGCTTGCCGCCGTGCGGGCGGCCCAGGTAGAGCTGATAAAGCTGGTCGCGCACAATCTCCGAGCGGCGTTCCGGGGCTTGGTGGCGGGTGAACTCGTCATCGAGAAACTGAATCCAGCGGCGGTAGACTTCTTCCGCCTCGGGCGCGGGATGCGGTGAGTTCTTCGCGGTGTTTTCCATACGAATTGCACGATACACCACCGGGCCGGGGTGCATCGAGTGGGGAAGGCCCGTGCCGCGGCGCTTCCGGTGCATCTCATTTCTCGCCCGGCGCGCTCGCTTCCCTGGGTCCGATCAGAATCTGCACGCCCACATAAGCGATCCAGTTCGGCTCGCTATTCTGGCGGCTCACCGCCTGGATGCCCCGTCCGCCCATGAACAGCAGGCGCAGATGCCCGCCGCGGTCCAGTGTCTTCCGTCCGCCCACGTCCAGCGTCAGCTCGCGCTGCTTCGGCGCCGTGCCGATGCGGTTCGCGTCCTGCAGGTCGTAGATCTCGCCATAAAGCTCCAGCCGCTCGCTGAACTCATGGCCGGCAATCAACCCGCGGCCCCAGCGGCTGGCTACGTTGCGGTTGCCAATCCACCGGCCCACCTCGCCGTTGAAGTTGATCGGCCCAAATTTTACCGTGAACTCCATCGGCAAATAGTATTGCGGCCCCGGATCCACCACCCCGCGCCGCACCGCGCTGGTGGGATTGTTGATGGAAACCTGCGGATAGGTCCCCAGCGAAAAATTCATATTCTCGTCGGACTTCGGCTCGCCCGCCGTGTGATGCTCGTAAGGCCGCCACTTCACGCCCAGCAGCGACTCGCCCAGCCCGGCCCGCGTGGTGTTGTTTTCATCCGTGGCCGCGGCGATGGGCAGCTCGTACTTGAGCTGGATGCGGTCGCCCCAGCCGTAGTTCATGTCGAAGTCCGGCAACTGGTAGCTGGCGTGGCCCGGGTTGTGGTCGCCGATCCAGCCCAGGTTGATCTCCCAGTGCCGGTTGCCCGGCGTGCCGGGATCGTCGGTAATGAAGGGCGGCCCGCCCTGCGCGTAGGCCAGCGAGGCGGTTGCGGCCAGAACAAGCAATAAGAACAGTTGTATGAGCCTGCGCATCCTGGGGTCGAAATACTCCGTGAAATGGCCTTGCCTGGACTTCGAAACGTACACGCTCAAGGTATCACTCCACTCCCGAATCAGCCCGCGGCACCCGCATCGTTCTGTTCCCTATTCCCTGTTCCCTGTAACATTTGTTGCATGGAGACAACCACCCTTGCCGGTGTAAAGGTTTCTCGGATCGGGCTGGGCACCTGGGCCATCGGCGGCCTTGAGTGGGGCGCGGTGCCGGACGATGTAGCCGTCGCCACCTGCCTCGGCGCCCTCGAACGCGGCATCAACCTCATCGACACCGCCCCCATCTACGGTTACGGGCGCGCGGAGGAGGTCGTGGGCCGCGCCATCCGCGCGCACGGCCACCGCGACGCCTTTTTCATCGCCACCAAAGCGGGCCTTGAGTGGAGTGATCGCGGCGTCTTTGCCAACTCCACCGCGCCTCGTCTGCGCCAGGAGATCGAAGACAGCCTGCGCCGCCTGGGAACCGACTACATCGACCTCTACCAGGTCCATTGGCCGGATACGCGCACACCCATCGCCGAAACCGCCGCGCTGCTGGCCGGCTTTCAGCGCGAAGGCAAAGTGCGCGCGCTGGGCGTGAGCAACTTCAGCGTCGCCCAAATGGAAGAGTTTCGCGCCGTAGCTCCGCTGGCCTCCAACCAGCCGCCCTACAACCTTTTCGAGCGCCAGATCGAGTGCTGCGCGCACGGCGAAAATCTGTTGTTGTGGTGCAAGGAGCAAGGCGTCGCCGTACTCACCTACAGTTCGCTCTGCCGCAGCCTGCTCGCCGGTCGGGCGCATCGCGGCATGAACTTCGCCGCAGGCGACATTCGCGCCGTAGACCCCAAGTTCCAGGAGCCGCGCTTCAGTCAGTACCTCACCGCCGTTGAGCGGTTAGCCGCCTTGGCAAAGGAGCGTTACGGAAAGTCCGTGTTGGAGTTGGCCGCCCGCTGGGTTCTCGACCGTCCTGGCGTCTCCGTAGCCCTGTGGGGCGCGCACCGTCCCGATCAGCTCGACGCCGTCGCTGGCGTGCTCGGCTGGAAGCTCGACGCACCTGCCATGGCTGAGATCGACCGCATCGTGAGGGTCGCCGTCACCGACCCCGTCGGCCCGGAATACCTCACCCCCAAGGTGCGCGAGAACTAGGGCATTTTTAGAGATAGTGTAAGGATCTGGGTGCCCCATCCATTCCGCGTTTTTCTGCGGAATGGGTGGGATACCGAAAAATTCCGGCCTGCATTATTTCCGAAAAAGCTCTAACTTTTCAGGACACGCAAACAGCTTGATCCGCGTATCGGTATTCCAAAGCCTCGCTGGCCACAAAATACCGGTACGCAAGGCAAAGCTCTCGCAGTTTCCACCAATTTCCCCGTTCATCCCCGGCCTGTCTCTGCGATACTGGTTTGTTATGCCTATTGCCGACCTGCAACAAGCTGCTCAAAAGATCGCCGGATTCCTCGCCACCCTCAACAAGCTGGGTGGTATGCGCCTCAAATACCGCATCTCCGCCGGTGACGGCACACCCGACCCCCAGGGGCAGACTCCTGCCCTTTGCGTCGAATTGGGTGGGCCCGACGTGGCTCTGGTCACCCAGCACAACGGTGAGCTGCTGCTCGCCCTTGAAACCATCTCCTCGCAGATGCTGCGCCTTGACCAGCACGAGAACGGCCTCGTCAGCTTTGACGCCGCCAACTTCAAGGCTCTGCGCGCCCAGGAACTGCGCATGACCGCCGAAACTGCCGCGGAAAAGGTGCGCAGGTCCGGCATCCCCTACGCCTTTCCGCCCATGAACAGCCGCGACCGCCGTCTGCTGCACATGGCCTTCCGCGGGCTTGAGGGCGTTGAGACGGCCAGCAATGGCGAAGGCCGCGACCGCTTCCTCGCCGTCTACCCGCAAGGCAAAACCAACCTGCCCGTCGCCCCGCCTGTCCCCCCGCGCAGCTTCGGCCGCAGGTAGGCGCATCGCCGCACGGTTTGGTGTCACGCCGTGGATATGTACAATAGCTATCCATGAGAACGAAAACCCTTCTGCTTCTGCTGGCTTTCTCTGCCATCCTGTGCCCGGCGCAAAAACGCATGGTGCTCATCGATCAGGACGGCGGCGGTCCCGGCGGCTCTGACCAGATGTCCATGTTGGCGCTGCTTCAGGCCCCTCAGGTCCAGGTGCTGGGCATCACCATGGTCACCGGCGACGCATGGCGGGACGAAGAGACTCTGCACACCCTGCGCATGTTGGAGCTTACCGGCCACGCCGACATACCCGTGGCCAAAGGCGCGGTCTTCCCCCTGGTTCGCACGCAGGATGATACCCGCCTCTCCTCCGCGCTCGACGGCAAGGTCGAGTGGCTCGGCGCCTGGGGCCAAAGCCTCTCCGTGATGCAGATTCCTGGTGCAACCCCCGGCCCCCCGGTAAAATCCAACGCGCATGGGCCTTATGAGATCCCGCCCATGCCTGAGGGAATGCCCACCATCAAGCCCATCGACGAAGACGCCGCCCACTTCCTCATCCGCCAGGTACGCGCCCATCCTCATCAGGTAACCATCTATGCCGCGGGCCCGCTGACCAATATCGCGCTCGCCATCGCCATCGACCCCGAGTTCGCCTCGCTCACCAAGGGCATTGTGCTCATGGGCGGCAGCCTCAGCCCGCAGAGCGACGACCCCGAGTTCGCCGCCGACCCGCGCCACGAGTTCAACTTCTGGTTCGATCCCGAGGCCGCCCATATCGTCCTGCGCGCCAACTGGCCCCGCGTGGACGCAACCACCGTCGATGTTTCCATCAAGGCGCCCTTCACCCAGAAGATGCTCGACGCCATCGCCAAGTCCTCCTCGCCCGCCTCTCGCTACATCGCCGCCTGGAGCCAGCGCCGCTACTACTTGTGGGACGAACTGACCGCCTGCGCGTGGCTTGACCCCTCGCTCATCACCCGCGAGAAGCTCCTCTACATGGATGTGGACCTGAGCCACGGACCCAGCTATGGCGACACCGTCACCTGGAATGAACAGATGAAGCCCGCGACCGGCGTGCGCCTGGTCCACGCCCAGGTAGACCTCGACCTGCCGCGCTTCCAGAAAATGTTCGTGGATCTGATGACCGGAAAGCCGTAAGGATGACGGATGCGAAAATATATTCAAGCAAGCTGTGAAGTCCCACCCCAGCGAGGGAACAGGGAATAGAAAGTGCCCGTCCACCGGACTTATTCATACTATGATTGTGCTCCGGAGTGGGGAGATAATCTGCAAGGATTGTCTCCTTCGACTCCGCTCAGGGCAAACTATCCAACCGACGAGCGCTTGCGCGCCAGAGGCTTTTTAGTTTCTCATGTCCGAGAATCTGAACATGAGGCACCCGGCAGAGTCGCCATGCAGAGATTACCCTGCTAAACCGGCCCTGGCGCCGGCCAATCCATTGACGCGGCCGGATTGGCCGCTCAAAATGATCTTCGGAGGTCGTATGGATCGCAGAATCGTCTACTTGGCACTGCTCGCCTTTGCACTCACCGCAGTCGGCTCCGTTGCGCAGCAGCAGAAGCCAGCCGAGTCCGCCGGGATGAAGCACATCGCTGCGCCCAACTCGCCCGAATGGCAGCAACTCCGCACGCTTGTCGGCCTGTGGCAGAGTAGCGGGGAAGAGAGCGGCAAGAAGGTCGAATCCACGCTCGAAGTCCGCATGACCGGCGGTGGCTCAGCCATCATGCACCTGCTAGCCAAGGACACGCCGTACGAGATGGTGACCATGTTCCACCCCGACGGCCCGGCGCTGCTCGCCACGCACTACTGCGCCGCGCACAACCAGCCCCGCTTGCAGATGGTCCCCGCGCCGGCGCCGAATCAGATCGCCTTCCGCTTCAAGGATGGAACCAACATCGGCCCTGGCGACGGCCACATGGTCGGCTTGGTCATCACTTTCATCGATGCCAACCACCACGACGAGGCCTGGAGCTACGAGGAGAACGGCAAGGAACTCCCTCCATCCGTCTTCCACTTCACGCGCAAGCCGTAAGCTACCGGCTCCGCCCAATCCCTCGCACCGAGGAACTAGCGAGGCCTCTGCCGGGTGCCCCAGGTCAGAATTTTCAGACCTGGGATTACGGACGCGCCCGGTATCGCTTCCTGTAAGAAACGATAAAAAACTATAGCTGTATATCCCACCTTAGGCACAAAAACAAACAGGTGTCGAAGGTGGGGTACCTTTTGGCTTGTTATCCGTTCAACTGCTCCTGCAGCTTGTTTAGCGTGCGGTGCAGATCCTTGTCGGTGCGGCGCAGCTCGTCGATCTTGGCAATCGAATGCATCACCGTGGTGTGGTGCTTGTTCCCGAATTGACGCCCGATCTCCGGCAAACTGGCTTCGGTCATCTGCTTGGCCAAGTACATGGCAATCTGCCGCGGCACCACCACGTTGCGCGAGTTGTTCTTCTGCTTCAGGTCGGCCACCCTCATGCCGAAGTTCTCGCTCACGGCGCGCTGAATCGCATCGATGGTAATCTTGCGCACCTGCATATCGATGAACTGCTTCAGGCACTGCTGAGTCGAAGCCAGCGTGATCTCCATGTGGTTCATCTGGCACCACGCGATCAGCCGCGTCATGGCGCCTTCCAGTTCGCGGACATTGGTGCGCACATTCGAGGCCACAAACAGCGCCACGTCGATAGGCAGCGTCACCTGCTCGCTCTCGGCCTTCTTCTGCAGAATGGCGACCTTGGTCTCCAGATCCGGCGGTTGAATGTCGGCAATCAGGCCCCACTCAAAGCGCGAGCGCAGACGGTCCTCAATCTCCGCCAGTTCCTTCGGCGGACGGTCTGAGGCAATCACGATCTGCTTCATGCTCTCGTGCAGCGCGTTGAAGGTGTGGAAGAACTCCTCCTGCGTGCGCTCCTTTTGCGCAATGAACTGAATGTCGTCGATCAGCAGCACATCCACGGTGCGGAAGCGGTCGCGGAAGCTGGTCATGCGGTCGTTGCGCAGCGAGGTGATCATCTCGTTGGTGAACTTTTCCGCTGAGACGTAGCAGATGCTGGATGCAGGCTGGCGGCGCTTCACCTCGTGGCCAATGGCGTGCATCAGGTGCGTCTTGCCCATGCCCACGCCGCCATAGAGGAAGAGCGGATTGTAGGCCTTCGAGGGCCGCTCGGCCACGGCCAGTGAGGCCGCACGCGCAAACTGGTTCCCGTTGCCAATCACAAATGCATCGAAGGTGTAGCGCGGATTGAGCTGTGCCGCGCTGGACCAATCGAAGCGCTGCTGCTCCGGCGTGCGCTGCGCCGGGGCCGGAGCCGTGGGCGCGTGCGCGGGCACCGGCCCGAAGCCGCCGTCCTTGCGCTGCGGCGGAATCGAGGGATCCTCTTCCGCGGTCACAAAACACACGTCGTCCAACTCCAGCCCCTGCTGCTCGATGGCCTCCTGAATCAGATCGCTGTACCGGTCCCCCAGGTGCTGGAACTCCGGTGACGGTACGCGCACATACAGTGTGCGGTTGACCACATGACTGTACCGGGTGGGCTTGAGCCAGGTCTCGAAGGACTGGCGAATAACTTTCATCTCCAGAGCAGCGAGAATCTGAAGCCAGGGGTTGAGAGCCGTCGCCGGCGAAATTGCGAATGACATCGTGCTGATCCTTGCTTGTGCCGCCCGGTCATTGCCAGGCTGGTTCATCCTTCGAGATGGAGCAACAGCTCCCTCTCGGCGCAGGGCTATGAGCCTTACGTCCGATTGCCGATTGCCGTCCTCTGACTTTGATCTGGGGCCGGTATAAAACTGGTTCCGTGGGACGCTGGGAAATTTCTTGAACGGTCCCAAGAGTAGCACATTTGGGCGTCGCTGCAATCAATCTTTCACATAACTTTCCCGCTGTCTTCGCCAGTTGCACCAATGCTGGTGAAACTCTTCCGCAGAGCTCCAAAAATCGCTGCCGAAAATCTTTCAGAGCCGCGCTCACCCTGGCCTGTTGAGTATATTTTCACGTTGAGTGCAAGGTCGCGAGCGCCTCCCATTCGCCGCGTCTTCGTTGTTGCGGCTGGGTCAAATAGCACTTGAATCTGGCTCTCGCAGTACTTCCCGCTGGATTCCTGGCTCAACCTGCGATACACTTAGAACTTGCCGTCAAGGCATAGATTTTCTTTAGGAAACAGGAGCGCACTTTCATGCCTAAGCGCACATTTCAACCCAATCGCCGCAAGCGCGTGAAAACTCACGGCTTCCGCGCGCGCATGAAGACCAAGGCCGGCGCAGCCGTGCTCAGCCGCCGCCGCGCCATTGGCCGCAAGCGCGTAGCCGTCAGCGCTGGCTTCCGCGACTAACTTTCGTCTGCCGTTCTGCCCCTGCTGTCCGTGCCCACCTTTTGTTGGAGCCGGAACGGGTTGCATCTCCGCGCAGTTCCGGTCAACATCTCCCGCGCCGTTGCCATGACCACACTTCCCCAGCCTGACCAGCGCCGGTCTCCAAGACAGTCGCTGACAGGCGCACGTCTGCGCAAGCACGCCGACTATCAGCGCGCCTATGCGGCCAGCCGCAAGCGCCAGTCTGCGTCCATGAGCTGGTTCCTCGCCCCGCAGCAGCCTGCTGGCCCCGCGGCCGAGTCTCCCGCTGGCCCGCGCGTTGGCCTTACCGCCGGCAAGGTGATGGGCAAAGCCCATGAGCGCAACCGCATGAAGCGCCGCTTGAAAGAGGTCCTGCGCCGCCATCTGGACCTGCTGCCGTCCGGCTGCGACTTGATCCTGCATCCGCGCCGCGCGGTACTCACCATCCAATTCGCGAAACTTGAGGCGGAGATCGTACGTATCCTTCAGCAGGCCAATGCCGAAGCCGTACGCAATGCGCCGCCTGCCCCACCGCGGGTGGCCCCGGTCGAACCCACTGTATGACCCGCATCCTGCTCGCCATGCTCGCCTTTTATCGCCGCTGGCTCTCTCCGGCCATCCATTCGCTGAACCCCGGCAACGGCTGCAAATTCCTGCCCACCTGCTCGGAGTACGCCTCCATCGCCATCGCCACTCACGGACCTCTGCGCGGCCTGGCCCTGGCTTCCTGGAGACTCCTGCGCTGCCATCCCTTCACCCGCGGGGGGCTTGATCCAGTGCCTCCGGCCCCGATTTCGCGCCATTTTCATCACAACCCTTTACCATAGGAAGAGCGGCGCCCTGACGGCGCGCCTCCCCTTTACGAATAGGAAGTATCCATTGGCAGAATTTCGCAATCCAAATCTTCAGGCGCAGGGCGGCGACGGCGGCAGCGGCGGCGATATGCGCGGCCTGCTGTCGATCACCCTCCTGGCCCTTGTTGTCCTCCTCGGTTTCCAGTTCTTTTCGAAGCCCAAGCAGCCGGCCACGACGGCGCCCGCCTCTCAAACCCGGAATCAGGCGCAGCCCCAACCCACGCAACCGGCCGCCTCCACTGGCCAACCGGCTCAGCCGCAGTTGACCGCCGGGCAGGTGCAGCCTTCCGTTGTCACCCCCACCATCGCCGCCTCAGCAGCGGCCGAGACAACGGTCGAGAACGGGAACTACAAGATCGTCTTCACCAACCAGGGCGCGCAGGTCAAGCACTGGATTCTGAAGGGCAAGCAATACAAAGACCACCCCGACCCGGGCGGACAGCAGCTTGACTTAGTCAACCCCAAGACCACCGCCTTCGGTCTGCCGCTCAGCCTCTTCACCTATGAACCGGATCTGACCAAACAGTTGAACGAGGCCCTTTACCAGGTCTCCGTCTCTGGCGCGGGCGCGTCCACCGGCGTTCTCCAGGCTCCCGGCTCCATCACCTTCCACTACGCCGCAAACGGCCTGGATGTGGTGAAGACCTTCCGCTTCGATTCGAGCTACGTGGTGACGGCCGAGGTTCAGGTGCGGCGCAATGGCGCTCCCGTGCGCGCCCTTCTGGCCTGGCCCGGTGGACTCGGCGACCAGACCGAACACATGCACTTCGCCTACGGCAAGTTTGCCTGGTCCCTGGACGGCAAGGACGACTCGACAGACGCCAAGAAGATCAGCAACAACACCACGCTCGACCAGCCATTCGAGTACGCGGGCATCATCGATCTCTACTTCGCCTCCGCCTTCCTGCCCGACGTGCCCTCGCGCTTCACCGTGGTCACGTTGCACAACTCCATCGAACTGCCCACCGACCCCGGCGACCCCAACAGCCAGAAAAAGCCCGCTGATGTGATTGGCCTGGCCGTGGGCGACACCAGCGGTTTCACCCGCGTGCGCCTCTTCGCCGGGCCTAAAGAAACCGACGTGCTGAAGGCCATCCACGCCACCGGCGCGGACGGCAAGCCCGACGGACCCATGCTTGAGCCGCTCATCCAGTTTGGCTGGATGACCATCATCGCCAAGCCTCTCTACCTGGCCCTGCGCTTCCTGCGCGGCATGCTTGGCCCCGGCGTTTACAACTGGGGATGGGCCATCATCATCGTCACCGTCATCTTCAACCTCCTCATGCTGCCCACGCGCTTCATGATGATGAAGTCCTCACTGAAGATGATGCGCATTCAGCCCAAGGTCGAGGCCCTCAAAAAGCGCTACGCCCATCTCAAGGCAACCGACCCCAAGCGGGCCGAGATGAACACTGAGATGATGGCCCTCTACAAGACCGAGGGCGTCAACATGTACGGCAGTTGTCTGCCCTTGCTCATTCAGATGCCGTTGTTCTTCGCCTACTATCGCGTCCTGCTCAACGCCGTCGAGTTGCGTCAGGCCCAGTGGTTCTGGCTCACGGATCTCTCCTCGCCGGACCCCAGGTACATTCTGCCCATCCTCATCATCGTCACCATGTTCCTGGTCCAGTTCCTTACCCCCTCACCGGGTATGGACCCCGCCCAGCGCAAGATGATGGCCATTATGATGCCGGCCATCTTCGGCTTCACCATGTTGCACTTCGCCTCCGGCTTGGCCCTCTACTGGGGCACCGGCAACGTCATCAACCTGGCCATCCAGCTCGGCATCAACCAGTCCAAGATAGGCAAGGAGATGCACGAGATCGCCGCCCGGCGCGCCGCCAAGAAGGTCAGCGCCAACCCCAAAACCATCCAGGGAAAGCGGTAGCGTTTTTTCTTCACATGCCCATCATCTTCCGTGCCCCATCCATTCCGCGCTTTTTGCGGAATGGGTGGGATACCGCCAAAATTCTGGTCTACACAATTTCCGAAAAAGCTCTAACCATCCTCGCCACGTATCAGAAGCCCCGTTCAAGTCCAACTTGAGCGGGGTTTCTCTTTGTTTTGAAGATTGGGTGGATTGCGCAATGCTTGGTTGAATATTGCCGCTCCTCCCGGAGGGAGGAAACGATAATAGCCCAGCATGAAGCGCAGCGAAATGCTGGGAAAAGCAGTCAGAAGAGTGTTGCGCCCCGTCGGGGCGCAGCGAACCCCCTACAATAAATAATTGGAAATCATCGGGATGAATTTCAAAGGAAACCTATGCCTCCCATCGTCCTCACCCCCGCCGAAGCCCGCGTCCTGGGCGCGCTGATTGAAAAAGAAGTGACCACGCCAGACTACTATCCGCTTTCGCTCAACGCGCTCATCAACGCCTGCAATCAGCGCTCGAACCGCGAGCCGGTGATGGACCTGGATGAGGAAGCGGTGCGCATGGCTCTGCACGGCCTTGAGGATTTGCGCCTGGCTGGCCGTGCGCGCTCCGCCGACGGGCGCGTCACCAAGTACGAGCACTGGCTGGGCGAGGCCTTCAACTTCAGCCGCGCTGAGACGGCCCTCGTCTGCGTGCTGCTCTTGCGCGGACCGCAGACTCCCGGCGAGTTGCGCGGCCGCACGGAGCGGATGCACCGCTTCGACGAGATCGGCGAAGTGCTGGCCGCGCTGCAAAAGCTGATGGAGCGCGAGCCGCCGCTGGCAGCCATCTTGCCGCGCCAGCCCGGAACCAAGGAGTCGCGTTACGCGCATCTGCTCTCGGGGCCCGTGGAGTCGATTGTGGCTGTTTCTGTGGCCGAGCCGGCACGCGCGCATCGCGAAACCGCGCAGTTCGCCGAGCAGGAAGCAAACCACGAAGAGCGCATCGCGCAATTGGAAGCAATAGTCGTTGAGTTGCGCCAGGAAGTCGCCACGCTGCGCCAGAAGATCGACGACCTCTTCGGCTGAGCGCGCCGTTTTCAGACCACTCTAGTTCCCTGACAGCATGAAGATGTACCCCTCCGAAATGTAGCGCCGGCCTCCTGGCCGGCTGTAGCGCGGGTTTCCCAACCCGCGCTCCGTGCCCCATCCATTCCGCCTTTTTTGCGGAATGGGTGGGAAACCAAAAGCCCAATGAAGCTCTCTTTCAGACAGCTATATCAGTTCATATCCCGCAAACCAGTACCCAATCTCAAACGCCGCGGTCTCTTCTGCATCGGAGCCATGGATCGCGTTCTCCTGAATCGATCCGGCAAACTTCTTGCGGATGGTTCCTTCTTCGGCGTTGGCCGGATTGGTGGCGCCCATCAGCTTGCGCAAGTCGGCAATCGCGTTCTCTTTCTCCAACACCATCAGGAAAAGCGGGCCGGAAGACATGAACTCGCAGAGCCCTTCGAAGAACGGCTTGCCTGCATGCACTGCATAGAAGCCCTTGGCCTGCTCCTTGGAAATCGATTGTCTCTTGATGGCCACCATCTGGAAACCGGCCTTCTCAATCTCGGCCAGAATGGCCCCGGTGAAACCTTTGCGGACCGCGTCCGGCTTGACGATGCTGAAGGTGCGTTGCGCCACGGTGTTTTGCTCCTGCGGATATTTTTGTTTGCCTTCTTATTGTAATTGCCGTGAAAGTGGCGAACTCTGCCGCCCGCAAGCCCGAATCTGGTAAAGTGTCGGCATGTTTCACTTCGCCGTTTCACCCTTCCGCTATTCGTTTGTATCGGTTGCGCTCATCGCTGCCGGGCTGATGGTTCTTCCCGCGCTTGGCCAAACTTCCGCGCCTGCCGCCACGCCCGCCACGCCGGAACTGCGGGTCTTCGATCCCTCGCTCATCGACAAAACCGTTGACCCCTGCGACAACTTTTATCGCTTCAGTTGCAACGGATGGTTCCAGCGCAATCCGCTGCCCGCCGACCAAGCCTCCTATGGCCGCTTTACCGAGCTGGCTGAGCTGAATCGCCTGCGCCTGAAGCAGATCCTCGAAGAGTCGTCCAAGCCAGCGGCCACGCGCAGCGCCAACGAGCAGAAGATCGGCGACGAGTACGCCAGTTGCATGGACACGGCGGCCGTGAACAAGCAGGGCCTTGCGACCCTCCAGCCGGAGTTGGACCGCATTGCCGCACTGAAGACGGCTGCGGAGTTGCCCGCGCTCCTGGCACACCTCCATGCCATCGGCGTGAACGCCTTCTTCGGCATGGGCTCAAACCAGGACTATGCTGATTCGACTTCCGTAATCAGTTTTTACGGCGCCGGAGGCCTCGGCCTGCCGGAGCGCGACTACTACACGCGCACCGATGCCAAGTCCGTCGAGCAGCGCCAGCAGTACGTGGCCCACGTGAAGAAGATCTTCGTGCTGGCCGGCGAGCCTGAGGCGCAAGCCGCCAGGGACGCTGAGACCGTGATGACGATTGAGACCCGCCTGGCCAAGGCGTCGCTCACCATCACCGAGCAGCGCGACCCGCAGAACCTGAATCATCCCACGGACGTAGCTGGTTTCTCCAAGGAGTTGACGCATTTTTCGCTCGCCGAGTATGTAGCCGCGGCGCACGCTCCAGCCGTGGGCAAAGCCAACAACATGGAGCCAAAGTTCTTTGCCGAGTTCAACGCGCTCGTCGCCGATACACCGATCAGCCAAATCCGGACCTATCTGCGCTGGCACTTGCTCCACGCCTACGCCGGAACAAGTTTGCCGGAGAGCTTCGACCAGGAGAACTGGAACTTCTACGCGCACACGCTCAACGGCGCTGAGAAGCAGCAGGAGCGCTGGAAGCGCTGCACCAGCCGCGTGGATCACGAACTAGGCGAGGCGCTGGGCCAGGTGTACGTGGCGCGCTTCTTCCCTCCGGCGGAAAAGCAGCGCACCCTGGAAATGACGCTGGCCATCGAACAGGCCATGGACAAGGACATCGACGGCCTGGACTGGATGAGCGCCGCCACCAAGGTGAAGGCCAAGGAAAAACTGCATTCGGTGATGAACAAAATCGGCTACCCGGACAAATGGCGCGACTACTCCACGCTCGCAATTGTGCGCGGCGACGCTGCGGGCAACCAGATGCGCGTTCACCAGTTCGAGTTTGCGCGCGACCTGGCCAAGATCGGCAAGCCCGTCGACAAGGGCGAGTGGCAGATGACTCCGCCCACGGTGAACGCCTACTACGACCCGCAGATGAACAACGTCAACTTCCCCGCCGGCTATTTGCAACCGCCCTTCTTCAGCGGCAAGGAGGACGACGCGGCCAACTACGGCGACATGGGATCGACCATCGGCCACGAGTTGACCCACGGCTTTGACGACGAGGGACGGCAGTTCGACAAGGACGGCAACCTGCGCGATTGGTGGACCAAAAGCGACGAGGCGAAATTTTCAGACCGCGCCGATTGCATGATCAAGCAGTATGATGCCATCGAAGCCGTGCCGGGCGTTCATCTGAACGGCAAGCTAACCGAGGGCGAGAACCTGGCCGATCTGGGCGGACTGTGGCTGGCTTGGCTGGCTTGGCAAGACAAGGCCGCCGCCGCGCACGTTGACATGAACGCCACTACCGACGGTTACACGCCTGAGCAGCGCTTCTGGATCGCCTATGCGCAGCAGTGGTGCACGCAGACGCGGCCCGAGCAACTGCGAACCCAGGCCCAGGGCAATCCGCACGCCCCCGACGAATACCGCACCAACACCGTGCTCCAGGATTTGCCGGAGTTTGCCAAAAGCTTCAGTTGCAAGAAGACGGCGCCCATGGTCAACCCCAAGCCCTGCCGCGTTTGGTAATGCCAAACCCCTAACAAACAGCGAAGGCCCACCATTGCGGTGGGCCTTCGTTTTCTGCGCGGCAGAATGCAGCAGCGTTCACCCTCTTCCGATAACCCTCGCCAGCGTTGCGCCAATCTCAGCGGGCGAAACAACCACATGAATCCCCGCCGCGGCCATGGCTTCCATCTTGTGAGCGGCAGTGCCCCGCCCACGCGTGATAATCGCGCCTGCGTGGCCCATGCGGCGGCCTGGCGGCGCGGTCTGTCCGGCAATAAAACCAACCACCGGCTTCGTCATGTGATGTTTGACGAACTCTGCCGCGTCTTCTTCGCCCAAGCCGCCGATCTCGCCGATCAGGACGACGGCTTCAGTTTCGGGGTCGTCGTTCATCAGGCGCAACGCGGCCGTGTGAGTAGTGCCGATGATAGGGTCGCCGCCGATGCCGATGCCGGTCGACTGGCCAATGCCGCGCTCGGTCAACTGGTACACGGCCTCATAAGCCAGCGTCCCGGAGCGGGAGATGATGCCCACGGAGCCCTCTTTGTGGATGCGTGTAGGCATGATGCCCACCTTGGCTTTGCCGGGCGAGATGACGCCGGGGCAATTGGGGCCGATCAGCCGCGAAGCCGAGTACTTCAGCTTGGTCCACACCTTGATCATGTCCAGAGTCGGTATGCCCTCGGTAATGCAGACAATGAGCGGAACCCCCGCATCCTCGGCTTCCAGAATGGCATCGGCGGCAAACGACGGCGGAACGAAGATCATCGTTGCGTTGGCGCCGGTCGCGGCCACCGCATCGCCTACGGTGTTGAACACCGGCCAGCCTTCATACTTTGTTCCGCCCTTGCCCGGAGTCACGCCGCCCACCACTTTCGTGCCATACTCCGCGCAGCTCATGGCGTGGAAGGTGCCCTCTTTGCCCGTAATTCCTTGAACTATCAGCCGCGTCTCTTTGCTGACTAAGATCGACATCTCACGCCCCCTCGCCTGCCGCTGCTTTTACCGCCAGCTCGGCCCCGTCCATCATCGTTTCTCCCACCAGAAAATTCAGGCCGGAGGCCTTCAGAATCTTGCGGCCTTCTTCCACGTTGGTGCCTTCCAGCCGCAGTACGATGGGTACCGTGATATGCAAGTTGCGCGCCGCTGCCACCACGCCCGTGGCCAGCCGGTCCACTCGCAGAATCCCGCCGAAGATGTTGATGAAGATCGCCTTGACGTTCACGTCGGAGAGCAGAATTTCGAAAGCGTGCTCAATCTGCTGCTGGGTTGCGCCGCCGCCCACATCGAGGAAATTCGCGGCGCTGCCTCCGGCCAGCTTCACAATGTCCATCGTGGCCATGGCCAGTCCCGCGCCGTTGACCATGCAGGCGATGGTGCCGTCGAGCTTGATGTAGTTGAGCGCGTACTTCGAGGCCTCCACTTCGAGTGGGTCTTCCTCGGCCGTGTCGCGCAGCGCCTTGATCTCCGGGTGACGGAAGAGCGCGTTGTCGTCGAAGGCGATCTTGGCATCCAGCGCGAAGAGCTTGTCGTCCTTGGTGGTGATGAAGGGGTTGATCTCCACCAGCGAGGCGTCGGTCTCGATGAATGCCTTGTAGAGGCTCTGGAAGAAGGCCACCGCCGCGTTGATCTGCGTGGGCTTGAGTCCCAGCGCAAAAGCCAGCTTGCGCGCCTGCCATGCGCCCAGTCCAATCGCCGGATGGATAGGCTCTCTGAAGATGGCCTCGGGGGTCTTGGCAACCACCTCCTCAATCTCCATGCCGCCGGCCTGCGAGGCAATGAAGACCAGCCTGCCGTTGGCGCGGTCGAGCACGATGCCCAGGTACAGTTCGCGGTCGATCTCCGCTGTCTCCTCGATCAGCAGCCGCTGCACCTTCTGGCCGTGCGGACCGGTTTGATGCGTGACCAGCGTCATGCCCAGAATGTTTTTAGCGTGCAGCTCAGCCTCTTCCAGGGTGCGGGCCACCTTCACGCCGCCGCCCTTGCCCCGGCCTCCTGCGTGAATCTGCGCTTTGACGACAACGCCTGAAGCGCCCTCGGCAAACAGTTTGCGGGCCGCGGCCGTTGCTTCTTCCACGGTGTTGGCCACTTCGCCCCTGGGCACGGCTACGCCGTATTTCGCCAGGATTTCCTTAGCCTGATACTCATGAATCTTCATGGGTTGGGACCGCCCACTCCGCTGTCACTGGGGATTGGCGACGGGCTCTGGAGGGTTCCAGTGGGCCGGCGCCGTGCCAGCGGTAAAGGAATAGTACAGTGCCCATCGACCGGGGAGCAATCAAAATGCGCCCGAAGATCAGCAATTCTAAGTGGACCTTATCGATCTTCATATCAGCCATTCAGCGGGCTGCCCATCGGTCTGCTCCCGTAGGGAGCCATCGAAAATAGCCCAGGGCAAGGCCCTGGGTAAGAGGCAAAGAGAGTGTCATCCGCCCCGTAGGGGCGGTGCGAACGCTCTCGATGGATTGCTGAATCCAGCAGTACAAGGGCTTCACACTGTCCCTCCGGGGCTGGAAGCTCGTGGTCGAACGCTTACCCGGGATTTCACCCTGGGCTATTTTCCTCACCACCCTACGGGAGGGACTGCTCTGAATGCCGCGCTATTTTCCCACTTAGAAATGCGCCGGAAAGACTGCGAAAAAGCCAGCCTGCGCACGCGCCGTTACCATAGAAGATATGGACTCGTTGAAAAAGCTATTGAAGCCGCTCGCCGAGGACGGCGCGGCACTCACCCGCGAACAGGCGGCGCAGGTACTCGAAGAAATCCTCTCCGGCGATGTTCCGGAGGTGGAAACCGCCGCGCTGCTCACGGTGATGGCCACCCGTGGTGAACAGGCGCCGGAGCTGGCCGGCTTTGTGCAGGTGATGCGCCAACGCGTCACGCCGCTCCCCCTCACGCCCGCAGAGCGGGATGAATTGGTGGATATTGTCGGCACCGGCGGCGGTGGACCGCTCACCTTCAACATCTCCTCTGGTGCGGCGCTGGTAGCGGCGGCTGCCGGAGCCAAAGTCGCCAAACACGGCAACCGCGCGGTCACCTCGCTCTGTGGCGCGGCAGACGTCCTCGAAGCCCTCGGCGTGCCCATCGCGCTGGGCCCGGAGTTGGCCGTCGAGTGCCTGCGCGAGACCGGCTTCATATTCCTCTTTGCGCCGCTCTATCACCCCGCCATGAAGGCCGTGGGTCCGCTGCGCCGGGCGCTGGGCTTCCGCACCATCTTCAATCTCTGCGGCCCGCTCACCAACCCCGCCGGTGCGCGTGCGCAGGTCATCGGCGTTCTCGCCCCCAGCAAGGTGCTGCTCGTGGGCCGGACTCTGGCGGCGCTCGGCGCACGCCGGGCTTTCGTGGTTCACGGAACCGACGGTATTGACGAACTGACCACCACCGGCGAATCCATTGTGGCGCGCATTGTGGAGTCCGAGACCGGTGGCCCTCCCACCTTGAAGGCTGCCCGCGTAACCCCGGAGATGGCCGGTTTGCCGCGCACCACGCTGGACAAGTTCATTGGCGGCGATGTGAAGACCAACGCGGCCCTGCTTTACGACGTGCTCACCGGCCTGCCCGGAGCGCGGCGCGACATTGTGCTGCTGAACGCTGCGGCAACGCTGGTGGCCGCGGGCTTGGCCAGCGATCTGAAAGAGGGTGTCCGGATGGGCGCCGAGGCCATCGACTCCGGCCAGGCAGCCGCGACCCTGGCCAAGCTCCGTCACTTCGGGGAACGCTCCGCGCGATCTTAGCGCAGCAGCGCCACCGTCAGCGGATCGGCTTCGCCGCCGAAGTATTTTTTCAGCGCATCGCTGAAGTCGGTAACATCCAAAGCTGCATCCTCGGCGGCGCGGGCAAACAGCGTCATCGACGAGCGGAACTTCAGGTCGTCGGGGTAGCCGAAAATCTGACTGATGGTGCGCCCCTCCACCAGTGTGACCAGTCGCGTGCATCGACTCAGCCGTGGGCCCAGAATCGAATGCCGCAGATAGGCCACGGCCTCTTCAAGCGAGCCGATGCCAAAGAAAGCGGCCTGCGGACTGTGGCCCAGGCCCTTCATCTGCGGAAAAATAAACCAAATCCAGTGGGTGCGCTTTTCTCCCGCGTGTAGCTCCGCCAGAACCTGCGGAAAGACCGCGGCTTGGGCGCTCACAAAGCGTTCGAGGTTGAAGGGGTCGGCCATGGCGGTTACCTCCCGCGAAGAACCCCGTCCTCCTGCATGCTAGAGGATTCCGCACCGCCCGGCAAGACGGCGCGACATCAGCCAGGAAACCAGCGAGGAGCCCAGAGCCAGCGCAACCCAGCCCGCCTGCTCCAGCGCGAGAACTGTGCCAGCGGAGAGACGCGGCAGCGGGATCGTGAGCGCGTCCATCGCGGGCAGTCCGCTGCGCATCAGCTCGAATCCGACCCAGCCGAAGACGCCGCCAGCTATAAGAATTCCCGGAACGGCCAGCTTCCACGGGAAGGGAACAGGCGGAGGCAGCGCGGCCTCTTGCCGCACCCGGTCCATCACCGAGGCCAGAAAGCCCGAAGAGGGCATCAGCTCCTCTTCCCCGGCCAGAATCTGATCAATCTCCGTCTCAATCCTCGCGTTCCGGTTGATCCCGGCGCGTTCTTGTTCGTCGCGGTCTGCTCTAGCTCCGTTCAAAGTGCGGCCTCCTTTCCTCTTTCCTTACCAATCTCACGATTACTGAAATTTGGGTGCCCCATCCTTCGTGGGTCTTGCGAAGGGTGGGAGCCCTGCTCCTCATCCAGTTGCGGAAAGCGCTGTCGCAGCAGAGCCCGCGCGCGGCTGAGCCGGGCCTTCAAGGTTCCTTCGGGCAGGCCCATCGTGCCGGCTGCCGCGGCTATATCCATCTCATGAAAGTAGAAAAGAATCACCGGCTCGCGGTAGCGCAACGGCAAGGCCAGAACCGCACGCTGCACCGCTTCGTGGCTTAAATGCGCGGCTAGCTCGCTGTGTTGCGCGGCGGGGCCTGAGGGTTCGGGAGCGGCCTCCATCGGAAGCGTCTCCGCAGGAAAGCGCTTCAACTCGGAGCGATAGACATTGGCCGCCAAAGCGAAAAGCCAGGAGGAAAAGCTGCCGTCGCGCCGCCACTTCGCCAAGCCGCGCCAGGCGCGAAGAAAAGCCTCCTGGGCCATCTCCTCGGCGCGTCCGCGGTCGCGGCAGTAGCGCCAGGCCATATTGATGAGCGGCCCTTGCCAGCGGCGCACAATCCCCTCGAAGGCCCGCACATCCCCGGCCAGCACCTGCTCCACGGCGGCCAGATCTTCTTCGGAACTGCTTGTGGCGTTCATTCCGGACATTGTCCCTTTACAACAAAGGTAGACCGGCTCTGTCCTATTTTGGTTGCATTTTCTCGCAGACCGCTCCGTTTTTGAAATTATGCAACCGGTCTTGCGGCCCGGCTGTCCTACCAATCGCATGGGGAGATACCCCGGCGAGGAGGAAGTCATGAATGAAGGTCAGTTGGGCGTGATGGTTCCGATTGTGATGTTCGTGGGATTGTTTACATTTTTGGTCTTCGTCGTTTGGTTCGGCACCAGGCAAAAAGAGCGCGAGGCCTTTTACAAGTCGGAGACCCTCCGGCGGATCACCGAGTCCTCGGGCGAGGGCGCCAAGCAGGCGATCGACCTGCTGCGCGAAGAAGAACGGCTGAAGCGGATCAAAACCCGCGAAGGCGTAAAGCTGGGGGGACTCATCAACATCGGCGTGGGCATCGGCCTGATCATCTTCTTGTGGATGCTGGTTGGCCCCAAGGTGGCCCTTTGCGGCTTGATTCCCGGCCTCGTCGGCGTGGCCATGCTGGTTTACGTCTTCTATTTGGCCGCACCGGTTGAGTAATCGCCGAACGGCTGAATCGTAGGCACGGTGGGGACATCTAGTGAAGTAGTTGTCTGAATCACCAGTGTTCCGGCCTGAGCCAATGGGCCGGAACACCAGGATGAGATGCTCATGCCCACCACCCCGCAACGCCAACCCGTGATCTTTCTTCCCCATGGCGGAGGCCCCTGCTTCTTCATGGATTGGACCTGGGGGCCTGCGGACACCTGGGCGCGGACTCAGCGCTTTCTGGAGGGGCTTGCCGGAACGCTGCCAGCCACCCCCAAGGCTCTCCTGGTGGTCAGCGCCCATTGGGAGGAGGCAGCCTTTACCGCCAGCGCCGCCGCCCGGCCTGAGTTGATCTTCGACTATTCCGGCTTCCCGGAGCACACTTATCGGCTCACTTGGCCCGCACCCGGCTCACCGGAGCTGGCTGAACGAGTGGTCGGGTTGCTGGACCAGGCGGGGCTGCCCGCGGCGGTCAGCGCAAGCCGAGGTTTCGATCACGGCGTCTTTGTGCCGCTCAAGCTGGCTTTTCCCGAGGCGCGGATTCCGGTGGTTTCGCTTTCCCTGGCGGCTTCTCTTGATCCGGCGATGCACTTGGCGGCCGGCCGGGAGCTCGCTCCGTTGCGCGACGAGGGCGTGCTCATCATCGGCAGCGGCATGAGCTTTCACAACCTGGGCGGTTACTTCCGTCCCGAGACTGTGGACCGTGCCCGCGCCTTCGATGCCTGGCTGACTCGTGCCGTCGAGTCGCCCGCGGCGGAGCGCGATGCCCTGTTGACCGGCTGGCGGCAGGCTCCGTTTGCCGCCTACTCTCATCCCCGGGAAGAACACCTCATTCCGCTGATGGTGGCAGCCGGGGCCGGCGGAGACGCCTCAGGAACCCGCGTCTTTTCTGATGAGCCCATGGGCGCGGCCATCAGCGCTTACCGGTTCGACTGAGAATGAACCTTCGCCGAATCGTTGCGCCGGCTCCGTCTCTCTGGCTCCGCACCCTGTCCCTATGAAATTGTTTCGAGCGTTTTGCCTGTTGGTATAGAGTGGATCTCCTGCTTGGCTCAAGGTTGCCGGTTGCTGCAAGAACAGGGATCGCCGGCAACAGGTGTAGCGCCGGCCTCCTGGCCGGCTGTAGCGTGGACCTCCCGGTCCACGCCGTACTCTACGCCAATAGGAAAAATACTTTAGCTTCCGCGCTGGTACCAGCGCTTTCTGCGGCCCACCCTCACGCCGGAGTCGATCACGATGGCCAGCAGGCCAAAGACCATGCACAGGTCGGTGCGCGCCTCATGCAGAAAGCTCAGCCAGCCGTATTCCTTGAGTCCTGCGAGCGGAAACGGGCCCAGCGGCCTGCCCAACAGAAGGGGAATCTTGGTGGCCACCAGGGCGGTAAGGATAACCACCAGCAGCGCGAGCGCGGCATCGCCGGCAAAGAAGTTCAGCAGGATCACCGCGCCGCCGCCTATCTCGATGCCGCCCACCAGTGGAGCCAAATAATGAGGCCAGGGCAGGCCGGTCGCCGCGAAGCGCCCCCAGCCCAGCGCCTCGGGCCGGACAAACTTCAGTGCGCCTTCGAGCAGGAACACCACGCCCACAATCACCCGGATCAGGATCATGGGAAGTTTTTGGCGCACCTCTGCCTCCATTCGCTGGCTGTCTCCGGCCCGGCTCTGCCGCTTGCGGGTCAAGGCCGGATTTCAGACCGGATATGGAAAAGCATAACGCAGGGGCCAAACGGAACGGAGCAAAAGAGACCGATTCGCAAACAAATTCCCATAAAACAGCTTATTCCTGGCGGGATATAGGCCTTGGAACCGCCCCAAGCTGACCTGGCGCCCCGCCGCATTCCCATCCCGGCAGCGAATCCAAATGCTCATCAGCCGGCGCCTCCGCCTCTGCCCTCGTCCAAAACTTCTTCACCGAAAAGACGCCATCTGCCCCCAGACTGCGTCTTAAAAGGGACGTTGCGCTCTTCGGCGGCATGGAAAAGCCACCCAACCCGCTTGCGTCCGTTAGACTGTTGGATAGGTTCTAATTAATCTCGGGTGCTCCAGCGACAGGTCTTCGTCGATGGGGTGGTAACCGGGGTTCCCGGCGACTGGTCTGGTAGCTAAAGGTCTTTGTCGTTGGGGTGGTAAAATTGGTCTTTCCTTTAGGCAGGATCAGATTTTTCAGCAGCGAGGGTGTCGATATTCTTCCCGTGAAGCCGAACCTGATGGCGAACTATGGACCGCACCAGTACGTGTGCTCAGCGCAGGGCTCCCGCCCGGTGAAGATCAAGCACATTTCCATCCTCCGCGCCTTGCGGACCACGAACCGTTTGGCACGCACTGTGCTCGTGCTCGCTCTGGCGCTCTCCGCCGGCGCAGCCTTGGCCCAACAGTCGCAAACCATCGAGTCGATTCGGGTCATCGGCAACCGGCGCATTCCCAAAGAAACCGTGCTGGCCCGGCTCTTTACCCACCCCGGCGACTCCTACGACCCGATCTCCATCGAGCGCGACTTCAACTCGCTGTGGAACACGTCGTACTTCGACGATGTGCGCATTGAGCGCGAGGACTCGGAGAAGGGCATCATCCTGAACATCTTCGTCCGGGAGAGGCCCACCATCCGCGAGATCAATTACAAAGGCCTCAACGCCGTCTCGCAGTCCGACGTGCTCGACCGCTTCAAGAAGGAGAAGGTCGGCCTCACGGTCGAGAGCCAGTACGACCCAACCAAGATCAAGCGCGCCGAGACTGTCCTCAAAGACATCCTCTCCGAGCACGGCCATCAGTTTGCCACCATCAAGACCGAGGTGAAGACCATCCCTCCGGCCTCGGTGCAGGTGAACTTCAACATTAAGGAAGGCCCCACGGTCAAGGTCGGCCAGATCAAGTTCACTGGCAACCAGCACATTGGCGCGCTTCCCCTGCGTCGCTCGATGAAGAACCTCAAGCCCATCGGCATTCCCTATTCGATCGTCTTCGAGGATCTGTTTTCCCAGACCTTCGACGCCTCCAAGCTGGAGGAGGATACAGAGCGGGTGCGTCAGGCCTACCGCGACAAGGGCTATTACAACGCCGCCATCGAGGAGCCCAAAACGCAGATTCGCGACCAGGGCGGTCTGAATTGGTTCACCTTCCGGCCCAATAAGGGCAAGCGCATTGACATCCTCATGCCCATTGAAGAGGGCGCGCGTTACCGCCTGGGCACCATCACCTTCACTGGCAACAAGGCCGTATCCAACGTAAGAGCCTTGCGTGGCACCTTTGCGGTGCGCGACGGCGACTGGTTCAACGCCACCATGATCGGCAAGGGCCTGGATAACCTCAAAAAGGCTTACGGCCAGTTGGGCTACATCAACTTTGGCGGTATTCCCAAAGCTTCCTTCGACGAGCAGAAGAAGACCGTCTCCCTCAGCATCGACATCGACGAGGGAAAGCCCTTTTACGTCTCCCGCATCGAGTTCCAGGGCAACCGCATCACCCGCGACAAGGTCATTCGCCGCGAACTGATGCTGGAAGAAGGCCAGGTCTACAATTCGCAACTCTGGGAGTACAGCCTGCTCCGGCTGAACCAGCTCGAGTACTTTGAACCACTCAAGGTTGATCAGGACTCGGAAGCCCACCAGGATGCCGAGGCTGGCACCGTGGACCTGCTGCTCAAGGTCAAGGAGAAGGGCAAGAACTCAATCGGCC
>Ga0181529_10000570_pt1 | contig 52986 bp, 49 predicted proteins | sample PEATcosm2014_Bin_36_FD_119763 | JGI IMG/M metagenome (GOLD analysis project Ga0181529, IMG submission 119763) | Peatland microbial communities from MTU Mesocosm Facility, Houghton, MI, USA - PEATcosm2014_Bin10_30_metaG | ecosystem: Environmental > Terrestrial > Soil > Wetlands > Peat | place...
ATCAGCGGCCAGGCCAGTTGGGAGCCCGACCTTTGGGGCCGCGTACGCCGCACCATCGAAGCTGCCCGCTCGAATGTGCAAGCCAGCGCCGCCGACCAAGCCGGCATCGACCTGAGCCTTCATGCCGAACTGGCCGCCGATTACCTGCAATTGCGCGGACTGGATTCCCAGACCCGGCTGCTGGCCGCCACCATCGCCGATCTCCAGGATCAGCTCGACCTGACGCAGAAGCGTCTGGACGGCGGCATCGGCACTGAGGTGGACGTGGCCCAGGCCCGCACGCAGTTGGAGACGGTGCGCGCCCAGCTTGTGGAGATCGGCCAGGCCCGCGCTCAGTACGAACACGCCATTGGAACCCTCGTCGGCGCCGATCTTTCCTCTTTCAAACTTTCTTTTTCGCCTCTCGATTTGCAGCTTCCCAAGGTTCCCCTCGGCGTGCCTTCACAATTGCTGGAGCGCCGCCCGGAGATTGCCGCCGCCGAGCGCCGCGCCGCCCTTGCCAATGCGCAGATCGGCATTGCCGTCAGCGCCTTTTATCCCGACATCACTCTCGGCCTCTCCGGCGGCTTTGAAAGTCTGAACGGCGGAACGTGGATTCAAGGGCCCAGCGCGCTGTGGAGTCTGGGCGGTCAGGCAACCGAGTTGCTCTTCGACGCCGGCAAACGCCACGCCCTTACCGATGCAGCCCGCCATAACTACGAGGCACAGGCCGCGGATTATCGCAGCGTGGTTTTGTCCGCATTCAAGGATGTGGAGGATCAGCTCTCAGGCCTGAGGATTCTGGAAGCCGAGGCCGCCGTCGAGCAGAAGGCCGTGGCCTCGGCGCAGCACTCCCTCGACCTCTCCAACCAGCGCTACAAGGGCGGCGTCACCAGCTATCTGGAAGTGTTGACCGCAGAGGCCGCGCTGCTGCAGAATCAGCGCGCCGCAACCGATCTTGAGACCCGGCAGTTTGTGCTGAGCGTCGGACTGGTGCGCGCGCTGGGTGGCGGCTGGGACGCGAGCCAATTGCCGAGCTTGAATGCGGCCCAACGCGGACCGGTTCAATAGCTGCCCGAGGGAATCTGAATCAGCTCAAAATCCGAGGCGCTCAGGCGATTGAGGCAGGAATGCCAATAACTTCCGCTGGCATCGCCCGCAGCCTGCAAGTCGGGAATGATCGTGGTTGCCCAGGGGTTTGTCTTGCCCACCAGCGAATAGCTGAACTGGTGCTGCGTCAGCAAAGCCAGCCCGTAGTTGCCGGTGTCGTAGGTGTACGCGCCATAGGTTGCCAGCGCGGTCAGAACCGTTTTGCACTCGGTCGAATAAGGACTGGCCGCAATCTGCGCGGGCGTCCACAGCAGGTGAACCATGTCGCCGTAGGAGGGCGGCCCGGTTCCGCCGCAGGATTCGTCGGTTCCGTTGGCGTGCTGGTCCGCCGGATAGACGGTTGGGTTGTTCAGACAGTTGGTGTTCAAACCCAGCGCGTGGTCGATGTGCCCGTTCAGCAGTTCCTGGGCGGTGATTTCAAAGAGTCCGGCGGCATAGCCGGCCTTTACTGAAGTTGAGCCCACATCCTCCAAACCCGTGCCGCCGAAGGGGTGACTTCCGCCCCATTGGCAAGCTACCGTGGTTGCATTAACCGTGCAGGCCCATCCATCCACTTCAAGATTCTGCGTCGTATCGATGATGGCGATGTGCGCATCCGGCTGCGGCTCCGGCAAGGCGCCGCTGGGAATATGAATCTGCAAGTTATTTGCATCACAGCCATAACCGGAAGGCGCGCAGGTGAATGTCTTCACCGGATCGCTGGCCAGGGAGACGTAAACCGGGTACATATAACTATCAATGGAAAGATCCTGATTGGAGACACTCTGGCTCCAGAGCGCGGTCATCGCGGATTGCGGCAGTGTGGCGGCGCCGGCCGCCTTCAGCGTTGCCACAGTGGTGTGAAAGGGCGAGGCGCTGGAGAAGATCTGCGAGTAAACCCAGGGCAGCGGGGCGGTGTAAGCGGGGGGTGGCGGGGTGCTCTTGGTGCCGCCTCCGCAGGAAGTGATCCATGCAGCAGCCAAACAGAGAAGAACAAAATGCGCCGTCCGTGTAGTCAGGCTCGGATTCATCGGTGTGCCTCTTTCATTAACCATCACCAAAGAGATCGTCGATCTTGGCTTTGAGCGCAGCCATCTCCTGGCGGAGTTCAGCGATGGTGGCCTCCAGGCGGGTGATGCGGTCCTCATGGACAGCATACTCGGCGGGACTCTGCTCGGCGCAGGGAACTGCCTCGCGGCGGGTTTGAACCAGCTCGGCGGCAAAAGCGGCCGGCAACGATTCGATGCCGCCAGAGAGCAGATGCATATAACGCGATTCCTTGGTCCCGGGCTGGCGGGGCAGAACGGCGACCAGCGGCGGAGTGCGCTCCATCAGCTTTTGCAGCCCGGCCAGAACATCGGTCAGTTCGTCGAAGGTGTGCATCCGCTCGGTGCGGCTGCGCAGTTCGCCGGGAGTTTGCGGGCCGCGCAACAGCAGCACGCAGATAAGCGCCGTCTCCGCGCGGCTGAAATTGAAGGCCTCGCCCAGCCAGTGTTCGTACTTGGCGACGCGGCCATCACTCGAGCGGGCGCGTCCGGCTAGCTTCAGATCGTCCAGGCGATGCAAGGCCATGCGCACCGCTTCCTCATCCAGGTTCATCACCGGCTCGCGGTTGCTGCGCTGATTGCAGGCGTTGATCAGCGCGTTGAGCGAGAGCGGGTAGTATTCCGGAGTGGTCACTTCCTTTTCAACGAGCGCGCCAAGCACGCGAGCCTGCGTAGCGGAAAGGACGATGGTAGAGTTGGGAACTGAATCGGAGGGCGGCATAGGTCTATTTTGCCACCACAATCTCATGAGTGGAGGAGATTTTGCTGAAAGCCTGCATTCGCTTGACCGCGCGCCGCGCCGTTCCGTATTCTTCGATGGATTCCACGTGAGGATGGTTGCGAGTCTTTCAACGGAGGGAATCATGGCTTGCATCAATAAGAAAACCCGAATCTGCCTGCTGATTGCGCTACTCTGCGCCTGCTCTCTGCTTCCAGCCCAGCAACCACTTAATGTCTCCGGCCAAGTCATGGTTGCCGGACGCACAATTCCATATCTCATCCGCCATCTGCCCGTCAGCTCTTTTCCGGAGATTCCGTTACCCTTTGCCGCCCAGCTCAATCGTCGGAACTGCTTGATTCCACAAAGTTACGAAGCCCATCACCCGGAAAATGTCCTGCACGCCAGCCTGGAGCGCCCCGGCTCCTCCGACTGGGCGGTTCTTTGTTCGAGCCAGGGAACGGTCTCGCTGCTGGTTTACTTTGCCAGCGCACCGGACGAAGTGCATGTGCTGGCTGCCGCGCCGGAGACTGAGCGCCTTCAGCCCCACGGGGGGACCGATGTTCTCGGCTTCAACTGGGCGATCGACCCCGCCACGCCGGAGCAGATTCACACGGCCCAGATCGGTTTGCTGCATCGGCCTGCGCTGCTCGACCACGACGCGCTCGCCGATTCCCTCATCGACCGCCATACTGTTTATCACTTCTATCTAAAAGGCGCCTGGATTGTACTTGAAATGCCGAATTGATCTCAATTTTCTTTTCTACAAAAAAAGAGCAACAGCCGGGAACGTGTCCCGGCTGTTGCTCTTTTCAGAGATGAACTCTTGCTACGCCTTGGCCAGAACCAGCGCCTTCAGCCGCGCGTTCAAGCGGCTCTTGTAGCGGGAGACTGTGTTGTCATGCAGAATGCCCTTCTGCACGCTCTTGTCGAGGGTGGAGACGGTTGCGCGATACTGATCCTGGGCAGCCTTTACGTCGCCCTGGGTGAGCGCTTCGCGCAGAGCGCGCAGGCTCGAGCGCACGCGGCTGCGGTTGGCGCGGTTCACCGCGGTGCGGGTTTCAGTCTGACGAGCGCGCTTCAGCGACGATACATGGTTTGCCATTGAAAATCCTTGATCTTAGGCCCTGATTTTGGGCAGGATGATGCGGTCACAGAATGCAACCCAAGCCGCATCCCTCGCAATTTTTAAGTTTACGGGAAATTGCCCCGCAGGTCAATTATTGGTCGCAGTACTCAGGGCCGGAAAGCTGCCTTTGATCCAGGGGAAGAACTTGGGCAGCTCGCGGATTCAGTTCAATCAACCCTGGGAGGGAGCCGATCGAGAGATGAATTTGTAGCGAGCACGCAGGAAGAAGCGGCTATTGCATCCCGCGCATCTCCAGGGGTAGAAGCCGAAGAGGCTTTTAACTTTTTTTTCAAAGAAACCTCGGCGCTTGGATCGTTCGATTCCCTCGTAGTGACACTTGGGGCATTCCATGAAAACCTCCTACACAGGGTGAGCATACCACAATGTTTCTGCGATCAAATTAAAACTGATTGCGGTTTCGGGTTCGCTGGCAGGCCGGAGAGCGAAATATAACTTTATAGAACTCCCAGCGCATTCAACTCCCGGCGTAGCGGCTCGGCGCCAGTGAACAAAGACGATTTCATTCCTACGGCTTCCGCCGCAGCCACATTCTCCGCGCGATCGTCGATGAACAGAATCCGCTCCGCCGGTCTGCCCAGAATCTCCAGGGCCCGCCGGTAGATGGCCGCATCGGGCTTGCGCAGACCCAGGTAACAGGAACTCAGCGCGACTTTGAAGAATTTGCGCAGCCCAAAATGCTGGAGGCGGAATTCGTTCGTCTCCCGCGCCTCGTTGTTCAGCGCGCCTACCAGACACTGACCCGAGGCGGCAAGCTCACTCAGGATTCCCATTGCCCCATCGGGCAACAGTTTCGACCCCGCGCAGATGGCCGCGAAGAACTCTTCGCGGGTAAAGTTGCACGTCTTGTAAAAGACCGTTGCGTCCAGGTAGTCTTGCAGTGGAGTTGCGCCGAGCTCCCAGGCGCGATAGGGGGTCAAGTGGCGGGCTTCAAATTCCGCGCGGTCCAGGCCGAAGCGCTCCAGCACTGCCGCTCGCTCGCCTGAGTCCCAGCCGTTGGTGAACAGGACCCCGCCCACATCAAAGAGGATTACGTCGAAGGGGAAGATCGCAGCCTCCTGCAGAAAAAGACCTTCAGCGCTGATACTTGGCTTCGATGGCCAGCACCTTGTTGAAGCGCCGCACAAAGCGCTCTTCCGTCGCAATGAACTGCGCCGCGATAAACCGGTCCGCCACTTCAAAGGCCAGCGCCGGGCCAATGATTCGCGCGCCCAACACGCAGACGTTCATATCGTCGTGCTCCACGCCCTGGTGGGCCGAGTAGGTATCGTGGCACATTCCGGCGCGAATGCCCGGAATCTTGTTGGCCGCCACGCAGACTCCCACGCCCGAGCCGCAGATCAGGATGCCGCGCGGCGCAACTCCTTGCTTGATTGCCTCGCCGACCTTTTCGGCAAAGTCTGGATAGTCGTCGGGCAGGTCTGCGCTATAAGCGCCTAAATCGACCACCTCGTGGCCAGCCTTGCCTAGATAGGCGCGGACTTCTTCCTTCAAGAGGAAGCCCGCGTGGTCGGATGCGATGACGAGTTTCAAAGTGCACTCCTTCGGAGTTAGGGACTGAGGGACTAAGGGACTAGGGACTGAGGGACTAAGGAACAGCAGACTTGCTAACTTCAAGTACCTCAGTCCCTAGTCCCTCAGTCCCTAAGTCCCTGTTTTACCTCACCAGCTTTTTGGCCTGCGCGGCAACATTGGCCGCTGTGAAGCCATATTCGGCCAGAACCTTTGATCCTGGAGCGGATGCGCCGAAGCGGTCGATGCCGATCACCTCGCCATCCGAGCCCACGTACTTCCACCAGCCCGACGAGACGCCCGCTTCAACAGCCAGCTTGGGTACGCCGGCGGGCAGCACGCTGGCCTTGTACTGGGCGGTTTGCTCCTCGAAGATCTTCACGCTGGGAAAGCTGACGACCCGCGCCTGAATCCCTTCCGCGGCCAGCAGCTTGGCTGCTTCCACGCAAGGCCAGAGCTCCGAGCCCGCGCCGATCAAAACAATGGAGGGATTCTCCGCCTCTTGCAGGATGTAAGCTCCTTTGCTGACACCAGAGTACACATCGACCGAGGCCGGGTCGATCACCGGCAAATCCTGACGGCTGAGGGCAAAGAAGCTCGGACCTTTGCGCTCGACGGCCAGCCTCCACGCCGCCGCTGTTTCATTGGCGTCCGCGGGCCGGAAGTCGGTCATGCCGGGAATGGCGCGCAGGCCCACCAATTGTTCGATGGGTTCGTGGGTCGGACCGTCCTCGCCCACGGCAATCGAGTCATGGGTAAAGATGAAGAGTGAGTGCAGTTGCATCAGCGCGGCCAGCCGCATGGCGGGCTTGGCATAATCCGAGAAGACGAAGAAGGTGGAACCGAAGGGGATCAGCCCGCCATGCGCGGCGATGCCGTTGACCGCGGCAGCCATGCCGAACTCGCGCACTCCGAAGAAGATGTTGCGCCCCGCCGGGTCTACATGGAAGCTCTCCCCCGGCTTGAAGATCGTTTTGGTGGAAGAGGTCAGATCGGCCGCTCCTCCAAAAAGCTCCGGTACTGCTCCGGCAAGTTCATTCAGGACCACGCCGCCGGTGTTGCGCGTGGCTTGCGCCTTGCCCGCCGGGAAGCTGGGAATCGTTTTCTCCCAGCCGGCCTTCAATTCGCCTTTCTGGGTACGCTCGAACTCCGCCGCCAATTCCGGAAAGGCCGCCGCATATCCGGCAAAGAGCTGCTTCCAGGCGGCTTCATGAACCGCGCCCGCTTCGACCGCCTTGCGCCAGTTGGCCAGCGCGGCCTCGGGCACCACAAAGCTTTGATCTTCCGGGAAGCCGAAGAACTTTTTGGTCGAAGCCACGCCTTCCGAGCCCAGCGGCTCGCCGTGCGATTTGTTGCTGCCCGCCTTGGGGCTGCCGAAGCCGATGATGGTGCGCACGGCGATCAGTGACGGACGGCTGGTCTCGGCCTTGGCGGCTGCAATCGCCGCTTCAATGGCCGCCAAATCGTTGCCGTCCTCGACCCGCTGCACGTGCCAGTTGTAAGCCTCAAAGCGCTTCAGCGCATTCTCGGTGTAGCTCAAGCTGGTCGGTCCATCGAGCGAGATCAGGTTATCGTCGTAAAGGAAGGTCAGCTTGCCGAGGCCCAGCGTGCCGGCCAGCGAGGCTGCCTCGTGTGAGACGCCTTCCATCAGGTCGCCGTCACCCAACAGAGCAAAAGTATGGTGATCCACCACATCAAAGCCGGGGCGGTTATAAATTGCGGCCAGATGCTTCTCCGCAATGGCCATACCCACGGCCATGGCGATGCCCTGGCCCAGCGGTCCGGTGGTCACTTCAACGCCGTCCAGGTGGCCGCGCTCCGGATGGCCGGGGGTCTTCGATCCCCACTGGCGGAAGCTCTTTAGATCATCCAGCGTCACATCGTAGCCAGAGAGAAAGAGCGTCCCATAAAGCAATGCCGAGGCGTGACCATTGGAGAGCACAAAGCGGTCCCGATCGGCCCACTTGGAGTGCCTGGGATTGTGCTTCATCAGCTTATTGAAGAGCAGATAAGCGATTGGCGAGCAGCCCAGCGGAGCGCCGGGATGGCCGCTATTCGCCTTTTGCACAGTGTCCACGGCCAGCAATCGCAAGGTGTTGATGGACAGTTGATCGAGAGAGGAGTCCGCAAGAATGGATGTCATGCCTTTATTGTAATCAAAGTCAGCGCCCGATTCTCTCTCTCGAATTGCAGAACGGACAAGCATTCCTCCAAATTTTTAAGAGGCAGGATATCTTGCTTTCGCTTCCTTTACGGCTTTACAACCGGTGTAGCTGCGGATTTCTTTGCCTCCTCGGCCTTGCGCTCGGTTGCGGCTTTGGTCCGCCACTCATCGGCTTTGGAGAGGTCGTCCTGGCGCGCCGACTCGCTGGCATCGTCCAGAGCGGCCTTGGTTTTGTAGGCGTAAACCAGGCTGTCCATCGCTTCTACGTAATCAGGGCGGTTCTCGACCGCCTGGTTCAGGTACAGCAAAGCATCCTCGACAAGCGGCCCATTCTGCGCCTTGACGGACTGCTTTACCGCCGCGGGCGCCGCTGCGTTGTCCTTGCCGTCGTCGGTGAGGCCTGCCGCCTTCAACGCGGCAACCAGGTTGCGATGAGCCTGCAGCAGTTCAATCACGCCGATCTTCATCGCCGCTTCCGGGTCTTTCGGACTCTCGGCCAGCAGCCTTTTCTGCATGGTCTTGGCGTCGTCCAGCTTGCCGATCTCGAATTCAATGCCGGCAACCTGCCGGATGCTGTAGACATCGTGCGGGAACTCCTGCAAGAGATCTTGAAAGGCGCGAATCGCCTGCTGGGCAATCTTCAAGTTTTCCGGCGTCTCTGAACCAAAGACGACCTTCTGCCCCAATGCGGTGCCCAGGTACTTCAAACCTACGGGTTGATTCGGTATCAAATTCACAGCATTCTGGAAATGATGGATTGCGTCATCCAGATGGTTTGCCTTGTAGGCCTCGATGCCCTGCTTCAACTCATCCTGATACTCGGCCTCCGCGGGCGAGGAATGACGCCCTCCTCCGCCTCCTCCGCCCCGTTGACCGGCAGCGGGAAGAGAGGTCAAGGCAAGAATCGCCAAACCGGCGGCAGCCAGCTTCAGTGCGCGGAAGTGTAGGCGTGAGTTAAGCATCATGCACCTCGAATGGAAGAATCGGAATCTTTCAATTAGACGGATTTATCATAGCCCAGCCGACATATCTTTCAACTGTTTCATTGCCAATGGTAAGAAATCTGCGATCTCCTACCGGCTTAATCCATCCCGCCAACTTTCCCGCAACTTAGCATCGCCTCCAGCATCCATTGAATGTACGGCTCTGCTGAGGATTGAGACGCGCAGCACGGCCCCACTGCTTCCGCCCGGCCCCAAGAGGCCCCGGCATTGACCCCCAACGCAGCAGAGTACGAACCTGGCACGACCAAGGAGATTTCCGCAATGGCTTACGAACTCGCCCCGCTTCCCTACGACTACGCCGCTCTTGAACCGTTCATTGACTCAGAGACGATGCATATTCACCACGACAAGCACCATCAGGCGTACGTCAATAACACCAATGCGCTCTTGGCCAATCACCCTGATCTGGCGGCCAAGCCTATCGACGATCTGATCCGCGATCTGGCGCAGGTACCCGAAGAGATTCGCACCGCGGTCAAGAACAACGCCGGCGGCCATGCCAACCACACGGCTTTCTGGAAGCTGATGGGACCGGTCGGCTCGGAGGGAATTGGCGGCGCGCCGACAGGCCCTATTGCCGCGCAGATCGCCGCTGACTTTGGCGACTTTGAAAGCTTCAAGAAGCTCTTTAATGAGACCACCGCCAAGCAGTTCGGCTCCGGCTGGGGCTGGCTTGTCTTCACCGGCGGAAAGCTGAAGGTGATCACCACGGCCAACCAGGATTCGCCGCTGACGCAGGGCCTCTATCCCATCCTTTTCAATGACATCTGGGAGCACGCCTACTATCTGAAGTACCAGAATCGCCGCCCGGATTATTTGGCTGCCTGGTGGAATGTGGTCAACTGGCATGAGATCAACCGCCGCTTTGCCGTGGCCAAGGGATAGGAACTGAGAAGTGAGGACAGGGCGCGGCTTCGGCTGCGCTCTTTCTTCTGTGTTTATAAAATCAATGTTATTTAATGCAATCCGGATTTTTGCCGATGACAGATCGGGGTGGCGCATAGAATGGCTTTGGCGATTCTTTGCAAACACCAATAGTCTCTGAGGCATTGCATCATGACCAGCGTGAAAAAGCGTGCTCTGGCAGCTTTGCTTGCCACGACCCTAGCAGCGGCGTGCGGCATGGCGGGGGGCTATATGCTGGGTGGCTTGCTGGCGCTGAGGCAGGCCAAACATCGCCTTCAGCAGGATTTGGGGCGGCTTGTAGCTGAGCAGAACGCCTTCATGAAAGAAACCAACGTTGTCCTGAAGCAGATGAACCACTCGCCTTATCCTTACTGCTCAGAGGCCGAGATCGCCTACTTTCGCAAGCTTATCTTTCAGACCGATTACCTCAGGGATAGCGGGCGGATGCGGGATGGAAAGATCGACTGCTCGGCGACACTGAGCGCGGCGGATCTTGCCAAGGCGCAATTACGGCCTGCCTATTCCTTGCCGAATGGAATGAAGGTGGTGATGGCGACTGGCTTGCTTCAGGTGCGCGACCAGATCACGCTGGGCACTCAAGACGGCACTTCTTATGTCGTGGTCAACTCCGGCGCGAGCAGGCGCCTGGATACGACCCCCTTGCCGTTTCTTGTGACGATAACTCATACGGCGGATCAGAGGACGGGCAGATTATTCTCCGTTGCGCCGCAGGCTGGGGACGCGGAGTTTACCAGCGATGGAATGAGCCGGCGCGGAGATACGCTTTATTTTACGCATTGCATTCCAGAAGCATTCAGTTGCGCGACCACCCTGATCACGATTCCCGAAGCGCTGCGAGCCGACCGTACCCAATTGTGGATCTGCGTGCTCATAGGCGGGTTGATGGGCACATTCCTTGGCCTTCTGCTTTCCTTGTTTTACCGGCGCAACCGCAGCATGGAGCAGCAGCTTCGGCGCGCCATTCGCGACGACAAGCTGAAGGTGGTTTATCAGCCGATCGTCTGTTTGCCCAGCGGCCGGATTGTAGGATCGGAGGCATTGGCGCGGTGGACGGACGAAGACGGCTTCGCGGTGGGTCCGGACATCTTTATCAAGATGGCCGAGACCTGCGGATTTGTGGGGGAGATCACGCGTCTGGTGGTGCGCCACGCGTTGAACGACTTTGCAGAGGTACTGCGCGCCCACCCTGATTTCCACCTGAGCATCAACGTGGCGGCGGCAGATCTGGCTGATCCCGGATTTTTAACCATGCTGGAAGGCGAACTTGAGCGGACGGGCGTTCGGGCTGAAAGCCTGTCCATTGAGATTACCGAAAGCTCGACGGCACGGCATCAAACGGCGATAGCGACCATTCAGCGGTTGCACGAGCGCGGCCACAGCGTGCATATAGACGACTTCGGAACAGGCTATTCCAGCCTTTCGTATCTGCATGATCTGGCCATCAGCGCCATCAAGATCGACCGCTCATTCACCCAAGCGATTGGCACCGAAGCAGTCACCTTGTCCATTTTGCCGCAGATCATGGCTATGGCCGATTCGCTGCATCTGCAGGTGATTGTGGAAGGGATTGAGACCAGCCAGCAGGCCGGCTACTTCAGCTCCGAATCGAACCCGATTCTTGGCCAGGGATGGCTCTTCGGCCGGCCGGTTGCGCCGGATGTGTTTGCGCATCTGCTGGAGGAGCAAGAGAAGGCTGTGCCGGCATCATCGGTCGAAGACTGTGCGGCTTAGAGCAAAACGCGATAACCTGAAATGCATGAAATTGCTCTCTCGAAAATCAATCCAACTTCTACTCCTCGTCGCGGGGTTGTGCGCCGGCACGCCTTCCTGGTGCCAGACGCGGCAGTTTCAATTCGAGCAGTATCCGGTCGAGGTCTATAAGGGGCGCATTCATACGCCGAAATGGCTGCACAAAAATGAAGACGGCGAGTGGGAGAACGAATTGGAAAAGCCGGCGCAGCCTCCTCAGGTGAACTTCGCCGGTGAATATGATCTCGATGCTCTCAGTTGCGGAACGGGTTGCCGATACTACGAATTGACGAATCTGCGAACCGGAGTGGATCTCCGGGAGATTTCCATGTTTGATGGCGGTGAGCCGCTGCCCAAAACCAAGGATGGACATCCATTTCTTACTGTGCTTTTTTACAAGCCCGCCAGCCGTTTGCTGATTGCTGAGTATCATCTGGATTTCAACAGCCCAGACAAAGCAGAAACCTGCCGCCAGCGATATTTTGTTCTGGAAGACGGCAAACTTCGCTCCATCTCCAAAACTTTTATGTTTTGCACCGAGGAGAATGAGTAATGATAGAAATAGATGGCGCAATCGATGAATGACGAACCTGCAATGAATCCGCCGGAGGAGAGCGCTCCAGGTCAGATCGAGGCGCTGGAGCAGGCCTTCTGCGAGCAACTGATGGCTTGCCTGGATGAATGTGCCCGCGGGCGGCGCGGACTGTTTTCCAGTGTGGAACTGCTGGAGGATGGCGACGGGCACGCATGGCCTGAGGCGGAGCGGCTGCGCGAGCTGGCGCTGGCCATGCAAGGGGTTCTGGCGCAATTGGAAGATCGCAATGCGCTTTGCGACGAGTTTCTTGACCTTTGCTCGATGCACGGCGAGAGCCATCCCGGCGAGCGGAAGCTGGCGCGGGCTTTTCTGGAGCGGATCGAGCGAGGCGAAGTGGGCCAGCAACAGACGGGAAAGAATCTGCCGTGGTGATATTGCAAACTTTTCTTACTCTGGTTGCAGGCTTTGCCGTCGTCGTGTTGCTGGGCATGGGTTTGATTGCGCTAGCCGCCCGGCTGATTCCAAGCTGGGCTGAGGCGGCAGGACAACACCAGCCGGGCTATGCCTTTGTTCATCTGGGATTTTCGCTTCTCTCGGCGGCGGCTGGCGGCTACCTGACGGCTTGGATTGCACAAGACAACCCGCTGATTCAAGTGCTGGCTCTGGCGCTGGTGGTGCTGCTTCTGTCCGCCATGAGCGCCCTGCAAGCGCGCGGCAAATATCCTATCTGGTTTTTGCTGGCGCAGGTGGCCGTCTCGCCCGTGGGCGTGCTGGCCGGTGGGCTGGCGCGGCTGCGCGTGCTGGGGATTCTGTAGATTGTGCCGCTCAGGATCGCTTGAACAGTAGACGCCGGTTTCGTAACAGTTTGATCGTGAAGAAGTGAATGAGTGAATACGTGAAGAAAAAACGCGTATATTTCACTCATTCACTCATTCACTGAACAGCCCATGGTGAAAATCGCAAATTCCGGAAACCTTCCCGGCTGAGTTAATAATTATTCAGTTGGAGCGTCCTCTCTATGAACAGCCAAGAAGGGGAGCCGGTGGCCACTGCGAACCCAGTCATGACGTCCATGGAGAGCTGTGACCATCTTTCGCAATTGTTTGCGGAGCATCATCGGCGTGTGCTGGTTGCGGCCTGGCGCGTGACCGGCAGCATGGCGGATGCGGAGGATGTTGCGCAAGCGGTGTTTCTGCGGCTGGCAGTCGGTCAAGCGCAGCCCATGGCGAATGCCGGCAGCTATCTTTACCGGGCAGCCATTAACGGCGCTCTCGATCTGTTGAGGCGGCGGAAGGCGGCGCGGTCGGAGCCGCTTGAAACGGCGGGTGAATCTTCCGCCTGGCAGGGTCAGTCTCCTGAAGATGAACTCTCAAGCAGTGAGTTAGGGAGCCAGCTCAGGCTTGCAATCGGCGAATTGACTCCGCGCGCGGCGGAGATCTTCACCTTGCGCTACTTGGAGGATTTGAAGAATCAGGAGATCGCGGTTTTGATGGGTACGTCGCAGGCGGTGGTTGCCGTGACCCTTCATAAGGCGCGCGCCAAACTGAAGAAACGAATTGGGGAATTGCAGCGGGGAAGACCATGAGACGAGAGGATGAGAAGCTTCTGAAGGATGCTGTCCAGGCCATGCGAGCCGGCGAGCCCGATGGCGCGGAGATCGCAGCCGCCGCCGGTCGCGTGGCTGCCCGCCTCGATATCGACTTTGTGGCCGGCCGCAGCGGCCTCAGCTACCCTTCGCGGCTGACCCTTGTGCCTCGGCCCGCACTCGTCGTGGCAGGCGTGGCCAACTGGCGCAAGTGGCAGTACAGTTGGGCACTGGCCGCCTGCTTTGCGCTGATGGCTTGCACGCTTTTTCTCTACAAGGCTTATTGGCAGATCCCGTTTGGAGTCCGGGCAGAGGTGCGATCCGTCGATGGCCCAGCCTATCGCATTTCCAATGCAGGAGATCGTCCGCTCGCTCCCGGAGACAAGTTAGCCGAGGGTGAGTATCTGCGAACCGGCGGCGGTGCGCATGCGGTTCTTCGGCTCACCGATGGATCGACGGTTGAAGTAAATGAGCAAAGCATGCTTGGAGTGGGAGCCCGTGGCCGTAGCATGACCGTCACGCTGGATGATGGATCGGTTATTGTGCAAACCGCCAAGCGCGCCTCCGGCCATTTGTCGGTGAAGACGCCGGATTGCCGCGTGGCATTTGCAGATACGATCTTCTCCGTCCATACCGGAGTCAAAGGCTCGCAGGTTGCGGTGCTGCAAGGTTCCGTTCAGGTCAGCCATGATGGAATCGATACGCTGATCCAGGCCGGCGGACAGGTGGCCACAAACGGCAGCTTGGGCTCCGCGCCGGTTGAAGATCAGATCGCCTGGAGCCATGACCGCGACAAGTACATGAATTTGCTGGCGCAACTCGGCGCGACTCAGAACCAGGTCAAACAGATTTCCATTCCTTCGCCTGGGAGCGCAAGCGAGAAGGAAAACAAATCCAATTCTTCCAAAACTGATCCATCCCGCAAAAAGATTCCCGAGATGATCGGGAATGGAGAGAGTCGATATTCAGTCACGGACCATGGCGAGTTGAAGGTCCAGCCGGAGGGGCATTCAAATCAGCAATTGGCAGTCGCGCGGCAGCCGGATGCCGCAGGGCTGGGCGGCGTTGCTCCCAGGAGTACACCTGAATTCAACCCGCCAAACTCTTCCAGCGGCGCCCATCTTGGCAAGGTTACGGTTGCGCAACTGGAGCAGGCGTTGGCGGCGGCGCGCACCCTGCCGGATGCGGAAGTGGCGCGACAGCTCTCAGGCCTGGAGCTTACCGAGCGGCTGAACTCGTCCAAGTTGGCTCAATGGAAGCCGGATATGCCGGGCGACAAGGCTCGCGAACAGTTGCTCATCCTGGCAGACGCGGCAGCATTTCTTGCACCGCCCGCGGCGGAGATCCTTGCAGACCCAACCCCCGCGCCCGCGGAGACGCGCAAGATGCTGACTTCGATCGTGAATTACATCAACAACACAGCCCGCCAATTACCGAATCTGCTTGCCGTGCGCGAGACGATTGGCTTTGAAGACAGGCCGCAACAGGATATACAAATGCCGATGGGCATCCTTGCGGAAAGTGCCATGCCCCTGCACTTTGTTGGAAGATCGAGCGTCACAGTCGCCTACCGTGACCGCAAAGAAGTGATTCACGGGAAGGCTGTAAAGGTGGGAGGTCAGTTCAGCGGTCTGGCCACATCGGGCGAGTTCGAGCCGATTATCGGTTTAGCCGTGAGCGATGCGCTGCATGGCAAGATCACCTGGAGCCGCTGGGAGCAGGGCGCAAGCGGAAGAGAAGCGGTCTTCCACTACGCCGTGCCCCGTGAGAAGTCCCACTACCCGGTGCTGTTCTGCTGCCAGAACGAGGGATTAGGCGGCGATGCGACTCCGTCCGCAAGCCTGTTCCGAGAGCTTGCCGGCTATCACGGCGAGATTGTCTTCGATCCTGTGAGTGGCGCCATACTTCGCATTACGCTGGATTCTGAAATTCCTCCGGGTGATCTGGTTTCCAAAGCCAGCCTTCTCATTGAATACGGTTCGGTTGAAATAGGAGGCCAGAGCTATATCTGCCCGGTAAAAAGCGTATCCAGTTTAACGGCGTTTTATGGACAGCGAACCGGGATGTATGCCATGTCGCGATACCGGGGTCCGTCAAAGATCCACCTGAATGACATTACTTTTTCGCAGTACAGCCGCTTGGGCACGGATGCTCGGAATGTGGCCGGGAAGAGCGTGGAAGCGGGCGCGCCCGCCGGTCCTCCATAACGGCTTGAGGTATGAGTCTGGTTTTGATAGGGCATGAGTTTAGAAGCTGCGGAAAGAGGGCTGAATTTGGGTGAGGGCATGGAAAAACATTACGCAGGGGCTAAAGCCCAACCTTTTTATCTGCATCTTGCGGCACGACTAAAGTCGTGCCCTGACGCTTATGGACTCGTTATTTGGTTTTTCAGCGGCCTGTAAAGTTTTGCGCTGACGCTTCTGGGCTCTTTATTTGGTGTTTCAGCGGCCTGGTTAGACGTGCCGCAATTGACTTGAAAAGGAACTGGGGCTTTAGCCCCCAAAGGACCGTTCACTCTGCATCGGGTAAGCAATGCGCAAATCAATTCGGTGGAGTAGTCGATTGGCTGGACAAGGAGATATTCAGATGCGAATGCTGTTGATGGTTTTACTGTTGTCGGGCTTGGCGTTGCCCGTGTTGGGCGAGAAGGAAGCGGCCGTGGCCAAGCTCACTGTGGCCCAGTTGGAAGAGACTCTGGCGGCGGCGCACGGAAAGCCGGATGCGGATCTGGCGCGCCAACTCTCCGCGGTTGAGCTGACCGAGCGGCTAAACTCGGTCAAGCTGGCCAAATGGAAGGCTGATCTGCCGGGTGAAAAGGCTCGGGAGCAATTGGTCATTCTGGCTGATTCGGCGGCGTTTCTGGAGCCGCCCAGCGCGGAGATTCCAGCGGATTCCGCGCCGGACGCCGATGCGGCGCGCAAGATGCTCACTCTGATTGTGAATTATGTGAACACCACGGCTCGCCAGTTGCCGAATTTCCTGGCGGTGCGCGATACGATTGGCTTTGAAGACAAGCCGCAGGAGGATGTGCTTGGCCCAACCGGCGTGGTTTCAGAGTCTGCCATGCCGCTGCACTCCGTCGGCAAAGCCAGCCTCACGGTCACGTATCGCGACGGCAAGGAAGTGGTGGATGAGAAGGCGGCAAAGCATGGAACGCAGATTGGCGGCCTGAGCACCGCGGGCGAGTTTGGACCGATCCTCAGCCTGGTGGTCGCCGATGCGCTGCATGGCAAGATCACCTGGGGCCGCTGGGAGCAGGGCGCGGGCGGAAAGGAAGCCGTCTTCCACTTTGCGGTGCCCAGCGATAAGTCGCATTACCCGGTGCAGTTCTGCTGCATTGCGGACGGTTTCAACTCCGACGGCACTTCGAATCGACGGGTATTCCGAGAGATCGTCAGCTATCACGGCGAGATTGTCTTCGATCCAGCTAGCGGCGCCATCTTTCGCATCACCATGGAGGCCGACCTCTCCGCCGCCGAACTGGTCTCCAAAGCCGGTATCCAGGTCGAGTACAGCCCAATCGAGATTGCTGGAAAGACTTACATCTGCCCGGTCAGAAGCATTTCCATACTGGCTGCGCATACGGCGCAACAGACCGGCGCCACTTCCAGATCGAATTACAGGGGCGCAACAAAAACCTACCTGAATGACGTTGCCTTTTCGCAATATCGCCGCTTCGGCACAGAGTCGCGGATTCTGACTGGAGATGATCTGAACACAGGCGCGCCCTCTGGCCCAAGCTCGGCAGATGCGCCGTATTCCAGCCCGTCCAGGGCTGTAAATCACTGATCTTCTTTTCGGTTTCCGTAGGCGCAGATGGGGATCACAATGTTGCAGATGGTGGGACTTCTACAAAATATGCCACTTGTTTATTGAGTGCCACTAGAGTAGATTGGTGTCATCGATGAAGCGAGGTGGCACAGATGGAAACATTGGAGCTTCAAGAGAATGAAGTTGTTTGGCAGCGCCCCACGTTCGTCGAGGATCATCGGGTTCGGATGCGCCTTGGAGCGAAAGGGCGTCTGGTGATACCAGCCGCGATCCGGGAAGCGCTGGGAATGACCGAGAACGATATGCTCGATTTGGTTGTGAAGGACGGGGAGTTGCGCATATCAACGATGCGGGAACGATTGCGGCGAGCGCAGCAGAGGGCCAAGAGATATATTCCTGCAGGAGTCAGCCTGGCGGACGAATTGAGCGCAGAACGGCGCGAGGCGGCTAAGTATGAATGAGGTTGTTTTTGATGCCTCCGTAATGCTTGCCGCGCTTCAACACGAGCGAGGCGAGGAGCAGATTACGGACGAAATCTTCGATCGGTCTGTGGCCAGCACAGTCAATCTCGCAGAGGTGCAATCGAAGCTGGTCAAGAGGGGTTATTCGCCGGAAGAAGCCTGGGAGGATACGCTTTCTGCCGTGAAAACAGCGGCGGTTTATACCAGCGACCAAGCCAGGATTGCAGGTGATCTGATCGCCGTGACGGAGAGATATGGACTCTCGCTCGGAGATCGATCATGCCTTGCGCTGGCCATCGCGCTGAATGCACCGGTCTATACCACCGAACAACTCTGGCGCGATCTGAAGTTGGGCATTCCGATTCACGTGATTCGCTGATTCCTGGAACCGCGTGCCCTCTAGCGCCAAGGATGCCCTTCAGAGACTACAATTGCATAGTTGGAATTCGTGGAGGCTTGCCCTGTTTGCCGTGCTTGAAAACTCGTTGAAACCTGCCGCCAACCTGTTGAGCGGGCTGCCCGCGCACGCCGATGCCCTGCTGTTGTTTGCGCCTCATAATGGCTTCTTGCACACCCTGAAGATGCAGTACGGCGACCAGACCTTCAAAGGGCTTTATCACTGGAATATCTTCGACGCGGCGGTGCTGCTGCCCTACTTTCTGGTGATGATTGTGCTGGCCTTTTACGGCGTGCATCGTTACACCATGTGCTACCTGTACTTCAAATACAAAAAGAACTACGATCCCAATCCGCCCAAGCACTTTGCTGAGCTGCCGCGGGTGACCGTGCAACTGCCCATCTTCAACGAGCAGTTTGTCATTGACCGGCTGATTGAAGCGGTCTGCGCCATGGAGTACCCTAGCGACAAGCTGGACATTCAGGTGCTGGACGACTCGACCGACGAGACCCAGCAAGTTGCCGCCGACATTGTGGCGCGCTACGCCGCCCTCGGCCATCCGATCGAGTACATTCACCGCACCAACCGTTACGGCTTCAAAGCCGGAGCGCTCGACGCCGGGCTAAAGACCGCCAAAGGCGAGTACGTGGCCATCTTCGATGCCGATTTTGTTCCGCCGCCCGACTGGCTGATGAAGGTGATCCATCACTTTGCCGAGCCTGAAGTCGGCCTGGTGCAGACGCGCTGGAGCCACATGAACCGCAACTACAGCATGCTGACCCAGATCGAGGCCATCCTGCTGGACGGGCACTTCATCATCGAACACGGCGCGCGTGTCCGCACCGGCGACTACTTCAACTTTAACGGTACTGCCGGAATGTGGCGCATCCAGGCCATCGTTGACGGCGGCGGCTGGCAGCACGACACTCTCACCGAAGACACCGACCTCAGCTATCGCTCGCAACTCGCCGGCTGGCGCTTCAAGTATCTGCCTGAAGTCGAGTGCCCCTCCGAGCTGCCCATCGAGATGACCGCCTTCAAGACGCAGCAGGCGCGCTGGGCCAAAGGCCTCATCCAGACCAGCATCAAGGTGCTGCCGCTGATGTTCAAGTCGAACGTTCCGCGCCGCATCAAGGTCGAGGCCGTCTACCATCTTACGGCCAACCTCAGCTATCCGCTGATGATCGTGATGACCGTGCTGCTGATGCCGGCCATGGTCTGCCGCTTCTATCAGGGCTGGTTCCAGATGTTGCTGATCGACGTGCCGCTCTTTACCGCCTCGACGGCTTCCATCGCTGTTTTTTACGTGATGGCCGAGCGCGAGCTCTTTCCCAAAACCTGGTGGAAGACCTTGCTCTATCTGCCATTTCTGATGTCACTGGGCATCGGCCTCACCCTCACCAACACCAAGGCGGTGATGGAAGCCCTGTTCGGAATTAAGTCCGCCTTTGTGCGCACGCCCAAGTACCGCGTGGCCAAGAAGGGCGAAAAGTCGCAGGCCGCCAAGTATCGCAAACGCCTCAAGCTGACGCCGTGGTTCGAGTTGCTCATCGGCTGCTACTTCATGGCTGCGATTCTTTACACCTTCTCGAATCAAAACTACTTTACCGCACCGTTTCTGATTCTCTTTGTCATCGGCTACTGGTACACCGGCCTGATGAGCCTGCTGCAAGGGCGCTTCGAGCGCTGGCGCTCGGGCGGCTCCAACGTGAACACCGACGAGTCCAGCCCCAAGCCCTTCCCGGTGGGGGTGTGAGATCATTTCGTTATCAAGAGAAAGTCTATGCAAGCAGATCCAAATCAATTGTCGTTTTACTTCACGCTGTTAATGCTCGCGTTTGTGGTGAGCCTCTCTTTCTTTACGTCCTTTCTTTCCAGCGTTTTCTGTGGCTGGCACAGGCTAGCTAAGCGTTTCCGCGCCGAGTCAGATCCGTATGGCGTGACCAAAAGCGCGGGGCCATTTCCCTATACCGTCTATACGCGCTGGTGGTCGCACTACAGCTTTTGCATCCGCATGACAGCGGCCGACGACGGTCTTTATCTTTCTGTGATCTTCCTTCTACGCATCGGCCATCCGACCCTGCGCATCCCGTGGAATGAGGTCCAGATCAGCCGTGTCAAGCGCCTCTGGCATCCGTTAATCTTGCTGACGTTGGGCGCGCAGGAGCGCATCCCGATGCGCATCTCTGAGCGGATGGCGAAGAAGCTGGGACTTCTGGAACGTATAGTCGGAGAAAAGGGAAGTCTCGTCGGTCGCTAGGGCACCCGGTTTTTTCTATTCCCTATTCCCTATTCCCTATTTCCCGATCATCCCGCGGGCAATCGAGTCCAGCATTCCGTTCAGGAAGTTGATCGATTCGGGGGCTGAATAGCGGCGGCCGATCTCCAGGGCTTCATTGATAACAATGGGGAAGGGCGTGCTTTTGAATGCGATCATCTCGCCGACGGCCATGCGCAGCAGGTTGCGGTCCACGGCGGGCATGCGCTCGATCCGCCAGTGCTTGGAGTTGGCCACCAGCAGCTCGTCGATCTGCTCCTGGTGGGCGATGGCCACGCGGAAGAGATCTTCGGCGAAGCCTTGCACATCCGGCTCAACCTCGTCGGCGGCCAGCCAGAAGTTGGCGCGCACCTGCTCCGGCGTCTGCTTGCCGATGTCCGCCTGATAGAGCATCTGCATGGCCAGCTCGCGCGATTTGCGGCGGCCAGAGCCGTGCCCTGCTCCGTGGCCTGTCCCGCCACGCTGCCCGGCCGTCAAGCAGCGCCGCCAGTCTTGATCTTGCGGTTGAGGCTGACCATCTCGATGGCCGCCAGCGCCGCTTCAAAGCCCTTGTTGCCGGCCTTGATGCCGGCGCGGTTGAGGGCCTGCTCCAGCGTCTCGCAAGTGAGCACGCCAAAGCTGTGCGGTATGCCCGTCTCCTGCTGCGACTGCCCAATGCCGCGCGCCACTTCGTTGTAGATGGCCTCGTAGTGAGCTGTCTCTCCGCGCAACAGGCAGCCCAGCGTGACAATGGCGTCCACCTTGCCCGCCTCGGCCAAGGCGCGAGCGGCGGAAGGAATCTCCCATGCGCCGGGAACGCGCACCACTTCGATCTCAGCACGTTTGGCGCCCGAGCGCAGCAGGGCGTCCAGCGCGCCCTCCAGCAGCCGCTCGGTGATGACTGCATTCCAGCGGGCAACCACGATGGCAAATTTCATTCCAGCGGCGGAGAGATCCCCCTCAACGGCCAGCGGTTTGCCTTTGACCGGGTCGGTCCATGCCCAAAACGAAAAAGAAAATCCCGGCTCCGGCTCGACGGTGAAGAGGCTCGACTTCCAGTGCGTCTCGGCGATGGCCGAAAGGCGCGCGACGGCCTCATCGCCGCCTTGAGCACGCAACCAACTCTGGGCTGCCTGGTGAACGGCGTCCAGAGCAGTCACCTCGACCAGCACGTCGGCCGTCGGAGGGAACTGGCCATCCACAAACTCCAAATTGCCGAGCGGAGCCAGAAAGGCCGCACCTCGGCTGCCCTCCTCTGTCCAGCCCTTGCCGGAAGCGAATCCCAGCGCGGAAAAGAAGCTCGCCAATCGCTCGAATGCGGCTGCGCTGCCCGTTGGACGGAGAAAGGAAATCCCTTTGATCATGATTCCATTCTATCGTGCGGAGGGTGGGAAAGCCGATTTCCAATCCGCGGAGATGGTATGAAGACGCCGAATTGAATTCGTTGTTTCCCCGGTCTCAAAATCGAGACCGGGGGCACTTTCTTGGGCGCACCCGAAAAAAGGGACCGGCGCATGGCCGATCCCTTTCAGTGATCTCTGCTGACAGAATTGTGCTAGGTAATCGAGCGCGGCTTGATGGCAATGCTCGTTGCCGGCACAACCGATCCGCTGCCGGTAAACGTGCAACCGAGATCATTGCCGCCAGCCGAAACCGGCGTGCAGGCCGGCAGGTTGGGGCTAATCTGCTGCGTGTCGGTGGGCGGAGTTGACGGGCTGACAGTGCTGGGAATGCTAATGACGTGAACCATGTTGTCGCCCGCCGTTGAAACAAAGAAGAGCTTGTTATCCGGGCTGAAGATTCCGGCCAGTGGCGCGCTGGGCGACGCGGCGCCCTTCTGCGTAGCGAGCGGAACATACCCCACGGTTCCCAGTTGCGCCGGGTTGGAAGTGTTAGGCAGATAGTACGGCAGCAGCGCATTGGTGTTGGACTCAAGCGCCGTATAGGTGATGAAGGCCAGGTCCGAGTTTGGTGAAGCAATGATCCTGTTGACGGCTGTGGCGTAGAGGCTTCCGACGGAGGCCGCGGGGGCAAGTTGAGTTGTGCTGAGTTGATTTTGCAGCACCAGCGGCGAAAGCGTTTGTCCGAGGAGCAGCGGATCATTGGCCGCCTGACAGTTCAGCGCTGGAATATCCGCACTGATGTCAGTGAGTGAAACAACGCCGCCCGTCGCGGAGGCGCCCAGAATGTGTTCATCAATTTCGTTGGTCGCGGTGTCCATCACGCTTGCCGCGGTCAGAACATCGGTCTGCACGTTGACCAGGTTGTCGACCGAGGCATTAGCAGTCTGATCCGGTCCTGGATAGAAGAACATGCTGTTGTAATCGCCGATGGTTCCAATCGGACACCAGGTGTGAGCCACGGTGGGAGCGCCACGAAGGTAGGCTCCAACCGAAGGAATGGTGACGGCCGGGCTCTGCACGGTGCTGGAGATGGCCACATTGGGCGAGAGCGTGTTGGCGGGCAGTGTGTAACCAACCGACGGCGGTAGCACTCCGGGCGGCAGCGAACCAGAAAGCGGGCTAGGCGGCAGCGGATAAGTTACCCAGCCGGTGTTTTTGTTGTAGATGTACAGGGTGTCTGTATGGCCGGTAATTCCTTGAGAAGAATCATTCAGAGCTGCGTTGTCGGTGATAAAGAGCGTCTGCGAGTCGGGAGTCCAGGCAGCGGCGTTGCCCAGGCCGCCGAACGACAAGGTGGTATTGGCGGAAGCATCCACGAGATAGAAGATATCGCGCTCCTGATCATTCACGAGCACCGTAGTGCTATCAGGTGAAACGGCCAGCACGACCCCGGGAGCATTGAGATTTGGGGCGCCAACGGAACCGGATGAGGTTGAGAAGGTCATCAGCGCATGGGGCGATCCGAAGTAAATGCCAGTTCCCTGCGGATCCATCACCATCGAATTCGGCACAAAAGGCAGACGCGCCGCCGAGCCAACTGTACCGGTCAGCCAGTCCACGGGAATCACGTACTGCGACTGGCCGGGCGCGGCAAACCAAAGATAGTCGCTGGCCGAGCCGGGAGTGGTGATGGTGACCGCATTGGAGGAGATCGGCAGGCCTGTGCCGAACAAGCCTTCCTCGTAGATGGGAGTGGGATTACAAATGGGAGGTTCGCATAGGGCTGAGATCGATGCTATGCCGGGAAAGCTGGTCGTGACGGCGCCGGTGTTGGACACCGATATGTCGACCGGGTCGGTGGACTGGTAGGTCAGCGTCAGGCCGGTGATGTTTTTGCCTTGAGTGTCCGTCACTTTCGTGACCAGATTCTGCGTCACGCCTTGTGTAATGGTGCCGGCCTTCTCTCCGTTGGCTAGTGTCAACGAGATCGACTGCGGCGGGCAGGTGGAGAAGAAGCCGGCCGACGATCCAGATGTGGAGAGCGAAGCGGTGATGGCCGTGGTGCCGGGCTGCTCAGCGGTGATGATCGCCTGATTGGTGATCGTATTGGAATTGATGGCGGCAATCGGCGCTGTGTTCACCGAATAGCTGAGAACACCAAGCGCAGCGCTGCACGATGGAACCGCAGTCAGCGTCGTCGAAATCGTAGCGGTTCCCGAGCATGCCGCAGTACCGTTGGAAAGCTGTGCGCTGGTGGGAGGCGCGGTGGCTCCAATGCCACCGGAGGTAATCACCAGCGGACTTCCAAGGGCAATGGTATTGGCGCCGGTCAGGGCGACGGTTGCGGTGGCGCCGGCAGAGCCGTTATTGAATAAAGTCAAATTGCAGGACTGCCCTGCGTTGCCAGAGATTGGACCCAGCGAGGATGTAATGACCGCGCTTCCCGAGCAGGTGGCCGTGCCGCTGGAGAGCGTGGCGGTGGTGGAAGGCTGGGTTGCGCCTGAACCCTCCGCCGTCAAATTGAGAGCGGTTCCAGCCGCGATGGAATTTGTTCCCGTTAAGTAGACCAGAGCGGCCGCCCCGGGACTATTGTTGAAGTTGTTGACGACGCAGGTCTGCCCTTCGCTTCCGCTGATGGTTCCGCCTGAGGTATAGGCGGCGGCCACCAAGTTGCCGGTGGGCGCCGGCGCCGCAACAAAACTGCCGCTGGCAATGATGTTGGGCGAAACTGTAGGAGGAACAGGGCATACGCTGTTCGCGCTGGTTACCGAGGAAGGCGCGCAGAGAAGATATTGCTGGTTGGCAGAGCCGGCATAGCAGACCTGCGCATCCAGAACAGCCGTTGAGCCTTGGGAATAGCACTGCTGACCTGTGGTGCCGCTTGTAGAAGTGGTGACCAGACTGACGGAGGTCGCCGGAACATGCACAAAGACCGGTACCGGATTAGAGACAATCGATTGCGAGCTTGCCGTTAGGTAGACGACGGCGTAAGGCAGGCCGCCGGTGGAAGGCACCGGATTGGGCTGGCTGCAGATGGTGTAGTTGGCGATGCCGCCGCCCGAGTTGCGATTCCAGGTTCCTGCGCACATATTACCGCTCGGCGAAATGTCCAACACCTGGTTGTTGGATGTGCCGTAAGAATAGGAGCCTACCGTAACGGTCGAGCCCTTGCAGTTCACTGCGGTCGGCGTGGTAATGGCCTTGATCTGTCCAAAGGCCATGGAGATGCCTGTTGTCGCGGGCTGCAGCGTGATCGACGCCACATCCGAGGTCTTCATTCCATATCCCAGGCCGTTGCAGTAGCTGAATCCCGGATCACGGGTGCAGCCGGAGATCGAAACCCCGGCCGGAATGGCCAGGCACAATAAGCTGATAAGCGTCAGAAACCGCCGCATGAATCCTCCCCGCTCCGCTTTTTCTCGCCGCGGAACGGTCCCTCCCGAACCAGTCGGAATAATTACCGTACAGCACAAAACTCAGCTCCGCGTTCCAATTCGGCTACCATCAGATCGCTGCTTCTCTGCGAAAAGCGCAACCGCTCAGAACCCAAAAAGACTGTGGAGCGTAAAACGAACTTGAAAAACCGCATCATTCCCCAGAAAACCAGCCGCTGGCCGGCTGAATCGAGGCTCCGGTAACCGCCCGCCGGCCTGTTGCCCGCCGGTGAGTCGCCTGAGTGAAACTCCTAGAAAAGTGTATCAGGACGGAGTGGCAACCCGCAGATCACGCCCCGGAACAGATCTCAATTCCTGCTTCTTTAGACTGTGGCGAGCAACGATGGAGAGCAGATTCGGCATGAACTTGTCGCCGGACCCGCGAGCGGCCTTCTGCTATACAGTCAGAAAATGCAGCAGATCATCTTCGCATCCCTTCTCTGAGAACCTTTTAATTCTTCTTGAGAAATTTACACGCCCCTCGCTTGACACAGAAGAGAAACTGGCGTACCAATGAAGCTGAGAGGATTTCTCAGATCCCTATCCAGATTGCCTGAAGACAGGCAGACCATCTGGAGTTAGCCACCCCTGCATTTTTCCCCGTGAGGCAGATCGAGCCTCAAACACAATCGAAGCAAGTGTGAGCCGCCTCCTTGGAAGATTTTTATGCCACGGTGCGGGAAAGCTGCGAATATTTTCCCGAATTGCTCCGATTGGAGTTATCCAGTTACTTTCTTCTCGCCTCACACCTTGAATTTTCACGTCAGGCGAGCATACTTGGTCCAGCAACCTCTCGATGAAGGAGTCGAATGATGAGCAGTCCTAAGGAATACGAATCAGCGGATCGCCTTTCCACTGGCCGGAATCGGGTTCACCGTTCGTTCAGGCAATCAGGTCAGGCCGAGCGAATTGCAGCTTCCGGGGTAGAACCCAGTGAAATCAGTACAAAGCAGTCCACTTTTGCCGAGGATTTCATGCTGGAGCACTCCAACTCCAATTTGTTTATTGCCATGATGGGGAGTGCCAGCCGACTGGGCGCGCCCAAGGAGGCGCATAAGTCAACCCAGCATTACGGATTTCCAGCCTGAACCAATGCTTTGACCACGGAGAAGCCGACGAAAGACCGGAGGAGAGAGCAATGAAATGCCTGGTGTGCGCAAATTTGGAGCGAGTCTATTTAACCCGGCTGGGCGAATACATGGAAGCCCGTTCCTCGGCCGGTTATCGCGTCAGCACGCGGCTGGCCGCGCAGATCAATGTCGAGATGGAACGCGCTCGCTATGAATTGGAGGAGCATCAGTCTGTCTGCTTTTCCGCGCTGCGGCCACCTGCGCTGCGGCCGGCACGCGAAGCGCCGGCGGAGTTGATTTCCGTGGCGGCCTAGTTGAGTTGAGCATCTTGACATTGCCTTTATACCCTTACAGAACCGGCATCCGGCTACGCCCTGAATGGCAAGAAGTGAGGCGGTTGGATGCCGGTTTTCTATGAAGAACGAGCCTGCCGGGAGTGTTGCCACGCACTCTGAACTTATTTAACTCACCTGAACGAGAAATTTAGATAAACTTACTCCACTAGGCTCATACGCCGAAAGACGTATTGACCTTTGGCGTCCGCATTCTGTATGGTGGTAACGCGTCTTTGATGGGTGCAACCGCCACGCGAAATTTTTCTCTAAAATTGATTTCGGCGAGTTGGCTGTTCCCATTTATGATGGTCGTTGATGTATTTAAGGAGGCGTACTCGCCACAATTTTGGGCCCTTGGATGGACGGCGAGTGCAATGCAAACAGTGCCGGAAGAACCAGGGAGGTCCTTCCCCAAACCGATCCGCAATGGATCAGGAGATTGAAATGAAGTCAATCATCAAGAGTGTCTTTGTAGGACTTTGTGCAACAGCGTTGCTTCTTGCCCTGTCGAATTCCGCTCAGGCGCAGGTTGCTTCAGGGTCGGGCGAACTGGCGGTGAACGGTGGCTGGAATAATAACTTGGGTACGATTAACAGCGACGGTACCGTCAATAAGAACGCTTACTCGTTTGGCGCTTCTGCCGGTTATAACCTCTCGGAAAACATCGCGGTGCTGGGTGAATATCAGTACGTTCCCGAGGGTTCTTACGAGGGTGTCACGGTCAAGACTCAATTCTACGGCGGCACCATTCGTTATGCTTACGGCAACAGCAAGTTCTCACCGTACATTTTGGTGAGTGGAGGCGGTGTAGGCACGACGGCTTCAGAGCAAGGCGAGAGTGTGAGCGTGAACGGCTCCTACATCGCTTTCGGCGGCGGCGTAAGCATCTTCCTGGGCAAGAATTGGGGCATTCGGCCTGAGTTCCGTTATAACGATCTGTTTTCCACTTCGGGTGGAACGACCACAACCCAAGGCGTGCCCCAGATCACCGGCGGTCTTTTCTTCCAGTTCGGCGGAGAGCAGAGCTCGAAGAAGAAGGCTAGCAGCGGCAACTAACTAAACTGAAGTTTCCTGCGGCCGGAGCAAGCGATGGAGTACATCCCGTTGGCGCTCCGGCCGTGCGCGTTTGATGGAAGAAATGACAATCAGGATTGCCTTGCAGCATCCTGGAGGAGGTTGAATTCAATGAGAATCCGGACATTGGTATTCACATTGGCATGCGTTGTTGCGCTGCCGGTCATCTGTCATGCGCAAGATGAGGAGTCTTCCAAGGCAATTGAGCTGAAGGCCTGCGGGAGTGGAAGCGAGGTTGATTTCAGCCATAAAACAGACAAAGGCGACCACACCATGGGTGTACAGAGCCCGGATAAGGCGCTGATCTACATCATTCGAGACACAATGTTAGGAAATGCAATTCAGACCAAGCTGGCGGTCGATGGCCAATGGGTGGGTGTCAACAAGGGCAACAATTATTTCTTTATTTCAGTGACGCCCGGAACGCATTATTTTTGTTCGCGTGCGGAAAACCACAGCGCCATCGAATTGACGGTGGAGGCCGGCAAGACCTATTACCTTCATCAAGAGGTTGAGATGGGCATCATGAAAGCGCGCACCAAGCTGGAAGTCATGGATGCGGACAAGGCGCTGAAAAAACTGCCGAAGCTGAATCTAAGTATGTGGGAAACCAAATAATTGGGGCGGCGTTGAATTTTCGTAGAGAACCAACATCCCATTCATTTACAAACCGGCCTGCTTCTCATTGTGAGGAGCAGGCCGGTTTTCTTGATTCAGGTTGTGGGTTATGCTTTTGCCGAGGACAAGGCGCCATGGAAGATGCGCGGAATATCAATCGCATTTGATGTAACCCAATAGATAACAAAGCCGGGAATTCTGTCTATTGGAAAACGGAATCGAAATAGGGACTCACCGCCCGAACTAGGTCCGTTGTTGCCAGATCGCCGGATCGCGGCTGCCGTGGAAGCAAGCGATGACAACGAGCGTTTCGTCAGCCTCGATGACGAAGATGAGTGCGTAGGGAAAGTGGCGAAGCAGGGCGCGGCGCGAGTTCTTATAGATCACGGGGAATTGGCGAGGGGCAACGCTCATGCGCTGAACCGTCAGGTCAACCGCCGCGCGAAAACGCCGCCCCAGACCACGAGCCTTATTTTCATACCAGTCCTGCGCGTCGATCAACTCGGCGCGGGCCTGCGGAGTAAAGATAACTGGAAACATTATGGGCAACGCAGCTCAAGCTCGGTCTTCAAAGCCATCCAGGTGGTACCCATGCGGCGGTCTTCGTCGAGTGTTGCAAGGCGGCGGTCAAGTTCCCCCCGCTGCACGGCTGTCAGTGGAAGATGGTCGTCTTCAAGGCTGTCCCAAAGCTGCGAGATTAACGTCAGGCGCTCGGGTGGAGTCAGCCGCACAAGCTCGTCCTGGGTGAGGATTTCCATGTATTGAGCATAGGAGACAACGCGAGCGAAAGCAATCGAAAAGAAGCCGGACAGCAAGTTTCCCTAGGGATATTGTCTGTCTCAAAATGACAAACCGGCCTGCTTCTCGTCGTGAGGAGCAGGCCGGTTTTCTTGGTTCAGGTTGTGGGTTATGCTTTGGCCGAGGTCAGTGCGCCCAGGTCGGCGGCCAGCTTCTCGGTGGAGAAGGCTTCAATCAAATCGCCTTCCTTGAGGTCATTGAAGTTGCCCAGGCCGATGCCGCATTCCATGCCGTTGGTGACTTCGCGGGCATCGTCCTTGAAGCGTTTGAGGGAGCCGATCTTGCCCTTGAAGATCTGCTCGTCGCCGCGCATGACCTTGACTTCGGAGTCGCGCCGGATGGAGCCGTCTTGCACGCGGCAACCGGCGATGGTGCCCACCTTGGGAATGCGGAAGACATTGATAACCTCCGCGCGGCCCAGGTAGTTTTCCTTGAAGGTTGGATCGAGCAGGCCGAGCATCGCCAGGCGCATCTCGTCTTGCAACTCGTAGATGATTGAGTGCAGGCGAATCTGGACGTTCTCTTGTTGCGCAAGCTCGGCGGCTTTGCGCTCCGGGCGGACGTTGAAGCCGATGATGATGGCGTTCGAGGCGGTGGCCAGCAGGACGTCGCTTTCCGTGATGGAACCGACACCCGAATGGATGACCTTGACGCGCACCTTTTCGGTAGACATGAGGACGAGCGAATCGGCCAGGACTTCGACCGAACCGGTGACGTCGCCCTTGATGATCAGCGGCAGATCCTTGATGCCGGCCGTGCGAATCTGTTCGGCCAAGCCTTCCAGCGATACGCGGGAGTTCTTGGCCAACTGGGCGTCGCGCTCCTTCATCTTGCGGTACTGGGCAATACCCTTGGCCTTGTCACGGTCGGCCACCACCAGGAAGGTGTCGCCGGAGTCGGGCATGGCTTCCAGGCCGAGGACTTCGACCGGGGTGGATGGGCCGGCTTCCTCGATGGCGCGTCCGCGGTCATCAAACATGGCGCGGACTTTGCCGAAGGTGTTGCCGACGATATAGGAGTCGTTGATGCGCAGGGTTCCATCCTGAACCAGGACGGTGGCCACCGCGCCGCGGCCGCGATCGAGCTTGGCTTCAAGGACCGAGCCGACGGCCTTGCGGCCTGGGGTTGCCTTGGGAGCCTTGACGTCTGAAACCAGGCAGATCATCTCCAGCAAACCGTCGAGATTCAACCGCTTCTTGGCTGAAACCTTGACGTAAGGAGTGTCGCCGCCCCAATCGTCGGGAACCAGACCGCGATCCGCCATCTGCTTCTGCACCCGGTCTGGATCGGCGTTGGGCTTGTCGATCTTGTTGACGGCGACGATGATCGGCACGCCGGCTGCCTTGGCGTGGTCGATGGCTTCAAGAGTCTGAGGCATGACGCCGTCGTCGGCGGCCACCACAATCACCACAATGTCGGTAACTTTGGCGCCGCGGGCTCTCATGCGGGTAAAGGCTTCGTGGCCGGGAGTATCGAGGAATACGATCTCGCGACCGTTTGCCGGCGAGCCTTCCTTGGCGAACTTCACCTTGTACGCGCCGATGTGCTGAGTGATGCCGCCGGCCTCGCCTGCCGCGACGTCGGTCTCGCGGATGGCGTCCAGCAGCGAGGTCTTGCCGTGATCGACGTGGCCCATGACGGTCACCACGGGCGAGCGCGGAACCTCAAGCTCTTCGGTGTTGTCGGCCTCCAGAACCTCTTCAATGGACTGGTTGGCAAGCTCTTCTTCATAGCTGATGACGATGGCGGCGGCGCCGAATTTGGCGGCCACATCCTTGACCATCTCAGCGTCGAGGGATTGATTGACGGTGACAAAGACGCCCTGCATGAGCAGCGTGGCAATCAGATCCTTGGCGCGGACTTCGAGCTTTTCGGCCAGATCCTTGACGCTGATGCCTTCGGTGACGGTAATCTCACGGGTGATCGGAAGCGGCTCCGAGCTGTAGTGCACTCCGCCATAACGTGGCGGCGGCACAAAGCCCTTCATGGGCCCTTCCTTCGTCTTGGGGTACTGCTGTTGACGGCCGCCGCGGCCGCGCGAAGGGGCGCGCTGCGGACGTGGCGCTTCGCCGGTGGGTGGCGCGCCGCCTCCCGGACGAGCTGGAGCGCCAGGACGCGGTGCTCCAAAGCCGGGACGAGCGCCAAAAGCGGGACGAGCTCCAGGTGCTCCTGAGCCTGCCGCGCCACCATAGCCTCCCCCTGCCGGGGCATAACCACCGGGAGCGGTGCGTGTGGGATGCTTGGGACGTGGTCCGCCGGGGAATTGTCCAGGCGCGCCTCCAGGGGTGCGTTGCGGATAAGAGCCGGGGCCGCCTGACGGCCGGTTGCGATCAAAGATGGGACGGCCTCGCTGAATGCCACCGGCGGCGATTCCGGTGTTGGGGGCGGGGACCGTGGGAACCACAATGGGCGCCTTGTACACCGGACGGGGTCCAGTCTGCGGCATGACCATGCGCCGGGCTGGCAGCGCCGGAGTGGGCGACGGAGTGTGGGTGTGGCCCTTGGTGCGGTGAGCGGGCTGAGAATGCGCACCGGGGGCAGCCGGAGCAAGCTCGGCGACAGCTGTTGGAGGGGCAGCCTCGAGCTCAACCGGCACTTCCGCAGCGGGCGCCGGAGCGTCGGCAACCTGCTCTGAAGCTGGCGCGGCGGAACTCACGACTTCAGGCGCAGCGGGCGCTTCCACCAGTGTCGGGGGCGTGGATGGAGCAGCCGGCTCCGGCGCGGCGACAGCAGTAGCAGCAACTGGCGCGGCCGGTGGCTTGACCACCACGACCGGCTCCGCGACCTGCGGTTGACTCTCACGCGCGGCTGGCGGCTTGACCACCACGGCGACTGCGGGAGGCACAACGGCAACAGTCGGGCGCGGCGCGGCGGGAGTGCCTGCCGGAGCCTTGGCCACGACGGCGCCCACCGGCGGACGGGAGGCGATAGCCGGCGGCGCCGGCGGAGGAGCGACAATCGGCGGTGCAGAACGCGGCAGAGGAACAATCTTGCGCGGCTCCGGACGGGCCGGCGCGGCAGGCGGCTGCGCGACAAAAACCTTGGGCGGCGACTGAACCGGCGTGGGCGCCGGCGGCGTAACCACAGAACGCGGCGGCAAGTGACTCTGCCGCACCTCTGCTTCCTGCTCCTGCTTTTTAGCCAGGATGGCCTTCAGCACGTCACCGGGTTTGGAGATGTGCGAGAGATCAATCTTGGGCGCAATGCCCTGCTGAGCGCGCGCAGCCGTCGAAACCGATTGGCTCGCTGGCCGCGATCCGCGCTCTAAATGCCCGCGCACCTTGTCAGCCTCATACTCCTCCAGAGAACTGGAGTGTGTCTTGCCGGCGCCCATGCCGAGCTCGGTCAAGATATCCAGAATCTGCCGGCTTTTAACTTCCATCTCGCGCGCGAGATCGTTGATCCGAACCTTACTCATCCGCCTCTTTTCAAATTGTGCTTCCCAAAGCCTTTAGTCGCTCATAGCTACCTCATGGCATTGGCTGGTTTTCAACGTACTTTGTTGATCTGAATGGGCTGCAATCAGGCGGCGCATGCTACGCGCCTTCCTCATTGGCAGCTTCTTCGTCCGTGGTTGCGTCTTCAATCTTGTCCAGCAGCGACTGTTGCTCCTGTTGAACTTCTTCCTCACGCGCCTCAGCCGATTCTCCGTGTGAGCCTTCGCCTTCCGAATCTTCCACGGCGCTGGTATTCTGCGCTTCGGCGAGGACAGCGGCTGCGTTCTCCGCTTCTGCCTGGTCGGTGTCCAGAACGGCTTCCCGCTCGACTTCGATGGCCGGCAGCTCATTGCCCTCGGTCTCGACAGTTTCGGCGGCATTACCCGCTTCGCCCTCTTCAAACTGGCCGAAGTAATGGCGCACGGCAACGCTGATCTTCTCCAGCGTTTTTTCGCCGATGCCGGGGATCTCTTCGAGCTGTTCGGGCGTCATGTCTGCCAGCGCCTCAACGGTGGTGATGCCGGCAGCCACCAGCTTCTGAATGATGCCGTCGCCCAGTTCGCTGACCTGTTCGATGGGCGTCGAAGGACCACCGGAGAAGGCCTGCATCTGCTGCTCAACCTCTTGCCGCTTTTCCTCTTCGCTCTTGATGTCAATCTTCCAGCCCAGCAGCTTGGCCGCAAGGCGCACATTCTGCCCCTTCTTGCCAATGGCCAGCGACAACTGCGTGTCGTCCACAATCACTTCAAGCTGCTTCTCGGTCAGATCGGCAATCGAAACCCGGCTCACCTTGGCCGGCTGCAAAGCCTTTTCGGCAAAGGTGGTGATCTCCTCGGAAAACTCAATGATGTCGATCTTTTCGCCGCGCAACTCGCGGATAATCGACTGCACGCGCATTCCCTTCATGCCCACACAGGCGCCCACCGGGTCCACGTCTTTGTCGCGGCTCTGCACGGCAATTTTGGTCCGCTCGCCGGCCTCGCGCGCAATCGCCTTGATCAGAACCGTGTTGTCGTAGATCTCCGGTACTTCGGACTGGAAGAGATTGGATACCAACTCCGGCGCAGCCCGCGAGACAATCACTTGCGGCCCCTTGGCGGCGCGGTCCACCTTCAGCAGCACCACACGCACCCGCTCGCCGATGGAAAACTGCTCCAGCCGCGACTGCTCCCGCTTGGGGCAGCGCGCCTCGGCCTTGCCCAGGTCGTAGATCACATCCTGACCTTCGATGCGCTTCACGGTGGCGTTCAGCACTTCCTTCTCACGATGCGCATACTCCTGGAAGACCGTATCGCGCTCGGCTTCGCGCACCTTCTGGAAGATCACCTGCTTGGCCAGTTGCGCGGCAATGCGCCCCAGCGGTGTCGTGTCCTTATACGTGCGGATTTCGCTGCCTACCTCCACGTCTGGCGCCAGCTCCTTGGCAGCCGTCAAAGTAATCTGGTTCAACGGGTCTTCAAGAGGATCATCGTCAGCCACCACGGTCTTGTAGATGTAGGCCAGAATCGCGCCACTCTCTTTGTCCAGTTCGCCGCGCATATTTTCCTGGGTCTTGTAAAACTTGCGCGTGGCCAAGGCAATGGCCTCCTCGACCGCGCTCACAACGATCGCGGGGTCAATGCTCTTTTCCTGGCTCAAAAGCTCAATCGTCTGATACAAAACGCTGGCCATACTTTTAGCTCCTAGCTTTTAGCCTCTAGCACCTAGCTTGTTCTGCGTTGACCGCGATCTTTGCTTCAAGCGCCAAAGGCTGGAAGCGAAGAGCTAGAAGCTAAAAGCTGTCTTTCAAATCTCCGGCACCAACTGCGCCTTCTCGATGTTCTCCAGCGCAATCTCCACCGTGCTCACGCCGGCCTTCCGGCTCTTGCTGTTCTGCTTGACCGCGTTCAGGTCCAGCGTAATCACTTTGGGGGCCACCGGTCCGGATTCTCGGACCTGGGAATCTAACCCCGTCAACCTACCCAACCAATGCCGATTGTTGCGGATCGGCTCAAAGGTCTGCACCTTCACCAAACTGCCCGCAAATCGCGCGAAATCCTCAGGCCTGGTCAGCTTTCTATCCAGCCCCGGAGAGCTGGCCTCGAGCGTGTACTCTGCGCCCGGAATCAAATCCTCCACGTCCAGCAGCACGCCGAAATCCCGGCTGAAGGCCGCGCAATCCTCGTGCGTAATCCCGGAGAGCTGTTCCGCGTGTAGCTTGCCCGCCCGCGTCTCTTCAATCAGCCGCTCCGGCAGTTCGCCGTCCACGCTCTCCGCCTCCAAAGCCGCCTTCAGTTTGGCGCGCCCTTCGGCGTTCTTCTCCAGATAAACGCGCAGCGTGCGCTCTTTCGCCGGGCCGACAAACTCGATCTCGACCAAGTCCAGGCCATGCGAGGCAGCCACGCGAGCCGCCGCCTTCCGGATTTCATCCAGCTTGACTGCCATCGTTCCCTTGCGCCTGTGTATGAGCGAAACTGGCCCACCGAGGCAACGCTTCCTGCCAAAACCGAGGAAAATGCCCTCAAAAACCAAGGAATTTTCCGCAAATAAAAAGTGGGCTGTAAGCCCACTCATCTCTCCGCCAGCCGGCGAACTCACGGCAACTCAGGCGGACAAACTCGTCTGCATCCTTAGCATAGGCCAAAACGGCAAGGATTTCAATGAAAAAGAGAGTGGAGGCCTGGATTATGAACTCATCGCCCTATCTGCGCTACACTTCATCTACGATGGTTGCCAAAACTGTTCTCGCCCCCGCTGCCCATCTTCGCCCCGAAGGCCTGACCTTCCTGCGCAATCTTGCCCGCCACAACGACCGCGAGTGGTTTACGCCGCGCAAGGCCGTCTTCGAGGCCGAACTGAAGGAGCCGATGCTGGCCATCATTCGCAAGGTCAATGCGGCGATGGAGAGCTTTGCGCCCAGCTACATCCGGCCAGCGGAAAAGTGCCTCTTCCGCATCTATCGCGACACCCGCTTCAGCGCCGACAAGAAGCCTTACAAAACGCACGTCGCCGCCTGGTGGTCGCAGCAGGGAATGGAGAGGACCAGCGGGGCTGGTTTTTACTTTCACATTGATGCCAAGGAAGTCATCGTCGCCGCCGGAGCTTATATGCCGGAGAAGGATCAGTTGGCCGCCATTCGCCATTGGCTGCTTGACCACCACGCGGAGTTCAGAAAGCTCTTGCATACGGCAACGCTTCGCAAAGTGTTTTCGGAGTTCGAAGGAAATCCATTGACCCGCCCCCCGAAGGGCTTTCCCAAAGAGCATCCGGCGCTTGATCTGATTCAATGCCGCCAGTGGGGTTTGAGCGCCACGCTGCCCTCTTCGGCTGCTCTTGATCCGGGATTTGCCGCCGAGATCATTCGCCACTTCCGGCTGGCCGCGCCGGTGGCTGATGCGCTGAACACTCCCCTTGTCGCACCTCTTGCGCCTCGCAAAAAAGTACTATTCGGGCTGGATTGAGCTGTGTGGGGCACCCGGAATTCTATGCCATGATTGAAAAATGCTTTAAGCAAGTGCAGTCAGGCCGGTGGAGGCAGCTTGCTCGTGGGCATGGTAGCTGGAGCGGACCAGCGGGCCGGATTCGACGTGGCGGAAGCCCAGCTTGAGGGCTTCGGCCTTCAATTCGGCGAACTCGCGCGGGGTGTAAAGGCGAGCCATGGGCAGATGGTCGCGCGAGGGGCGCAGATACTGGCCGATGGTGAGAATGTCGCAATGGCTGCGAGCCAGATCGCGGAAGACTTCCAGCAGTTCGACGGTCTCTTCGCCCAGGCCAACCATGAGGCCGGATTTGGTTACGCCTGCAGGGTTTAGCTCCTTAGAAGACCGCAACAACTCGAGCGAACGCTCGTAGCGCGCGCCGGAGCGGACGGCGCGATAGAGGCGCGGGACGGACTCGATGTTGTGGTTGAGCACGTCGGGACTCGCCTCGACGACGAGGCGGATGGCCTCCGGGTTGCCCTGAAAGTCGGGAATGAGAACTTCGATACGACAGCCGGGAGCCTGGCGGCGAGTCTCTTCAATCACCAGAGCGAAGGCGCGCGCTCCGCCCAGCAGATCATCGTCGCGGTCGACGCTGGTAATGACGGCGTACTCCAGACCCAACGAGGCAATGGCTTGGGCGACGCGGCGAGGTTCATCAAAGTCGATGGGTTCCGGGCGTCCTTTGGGCACGGCGCAAAAGCCGCAGCGGCGCGTGCAGAGGTTGCCCAGCATCATGAATGTGGCGGTTCTGGCTTGCCAGCACTCGCCGATATTGGGGCAGTGAGCACTCTCGCAGACGGTGTGGAGATGGAGTGAGCGTGCCAGCCGCTTGAGGCCGTGATAGTTCTCGCCTGACGGGGCGCGCGCCTTGAGCCACTCCGGCCTGGGCGCGGGAGCCGTGCGAGCTGTTGAGATTTGCACCAGTTCGGCCACGCTTCTATTGTAGCCTTCCACCGGCGCAATCGATTCGACTGAACGGCTGTACTATCCTTCGGCGCGAACCAGAGTGCAGGTAATGTTGTCGTGTCCGCCGGCGCGATTGGCGGCGTCGATCAGATGAACGCAAAGCTCTTCAAGAGGCAGCGGCTGCGTCAAAATCGACTCAATCAGCTCATCGCTGACTTCGCCCGTCAACCCGTCCGAGCTGAGCAGGAAGAGATCGCCCGGCAGAGCCTGCAATTCGAAGATGTCCGGCTCGACGGTGGGCTGCGTGCCCAGGGCGCGCGTGATGACATTGCGGTAGTTGGCGTGCAGCGCCTCTTCATGGGTCATGCGGCCCATGCGCACCTGCTCTTCGACCAGGGAATGATCCAGGCTGATCTGGTGCAGCCGGCTCGTAACAGGAGCGCTTTCAACCGTCCCTTCCGCTTCTGGATTACCGGGCTGGGAGGTCAAATCGCGCAGAATGTAACAACGGCTGTCGCCCACGTTAAAAACCAGCACGCGGCTGCCCTCCACCACCAGTCCCACCAGCGTGGTGCCCATGCCGTTGAGTTGGTAATTGCTTTGGGAGCGGGAGTGAATGGCCTCATTGGCGGCGCGGATGGCTTCGACAACCTGATGTTCAAGAGGGATCTGGACCTCGGCGCGGCTGCTCAAACCTTGCAGCATCACTTCCACTGCCATGGAACTGGCGATCTCGCCTGCCGCGGCTCCGCCCATGCCGTCACACACAACAAAGACGCCCTGTTCAATGGAGTAGCCGAATGCGTCCTCATTTGAGGGGCGTTTGCTGCCAACGTCTGTTCGTGCGGCGGCTGAATAACGTACAACGTCAGTAGACAAGAAATCTCTCCCGCGATACAGTTTACACGGTTTGGTTCAAAATCGCTGGATATATTCTACGATCAATGAGTTGAAGGCGATGACTGTGGCGCTGCTGCCACACCTGGGAGTGGTAGGGGCGGAGGCAGATTAAAGAGCTGGATGGCTCCGCCCGAGAGCACGGCCAAGCGTCGGCCAGAGGGTGAGATGGCCACATTGCCGCCGCCGTCAAGGATGGGACTAGCCGCCGCCTCCAGCACCAACTTGCCGTCGGCCGCGTCCATAACCTCGACGAATTGGCCCTTGATCTCGTCTGGCGAGAGCATCGTGTTGGAGGTGACCGGATGGGTGACGGAAAGAGCCTCCCGCGCCATGCGCAGGCCGCCCGACGACTTGATCACCAACGGCCAGATGGTCGCATCCGAGGTCACCGCCTCCCACAACCGCTTGCTGTCGGTGGTGATGGCGGTCAGCAGGCCGGCGCCGTCCATCGTGCAAGTGGTCAGCAGCAGCTCGCGCTGCGAAAGAAAATCATACGCGGGTGCGCAGGCCGATTCCACCTGGCCAAGAATCCTGCCGCCGCCGCTCAGGTAATTCAACTTCAATAGCCATCGATCGCTTAGCGCGCGCGTCACCTCCAGATAGCCCTCGGAGTTGATGGGCAAGTGAGCAATCGATTTGCTGTGGCTGACCAGCATCACCTCGCCGGTATCGCGGCGCAGCACGCGCACCGCGATCAAAGAGCCGCTCTCGGTATTCGGATCGTCTTCCGTATTGCCCGGCGAGCGCGTTGCAGCCTCGCGCGAGTTGGTCACCAGGAACTTTTGGTCAGGGTCCATCTCCAAGCCGAGCAGCGGACCCGGAAAGCGCAGGAAGGGCTTCAGCTCCAGGCTGGCGTCGCCCAACTCAAGACTCTCCCGGTCGCGCAGCAAAAAGCGTCCGTCGGCGAGCATCCAAAGATAGCGCTGGCGGTCATGCACCGTCCACAATGCCTCGGCCTTTACCGCTCCCGTAGGCAACTCCAGCACCAAAGCGCGAATCTGCCTCTCCTCATACTCTCCGGCTTCGCGCTCTCCGAGATTTCGATGGATCAGCCCCGGCACGCGAAAGGTAAACAGCAGATGATCTTCGTCCATAAAGTCCAGCGAGACGAGGCTGTACCGCAGGCCCATATAAACACTTCCGGGCGCGGAAAAACCCAGCGGTCCAAGCGCGATCGTAGCCGCGGGAGATTGCGAGGGTTTGTCGGGAAGGCGGTCGGGCAGCGCCGGAATTTGAGCCGCTCGTGTAGGCCGCGGCGCATCGGCCACATTCTCCTGCGCTGTTATACGCGAAGCCGCGCCCAGCGTCCAAGCCGCCAGCGCCAATCCGCATCCCGCCGATAACAGACGTTTGATCATTGATTCTCATTTTCGCCGATCAGGCCGGCTTTGGGCAGTGACGGACGGCAATCATCCGTGGCCGGATCATTCCGGATGGTTGCGGCTCCAAATGCTTCCGGTGCGTACCAGGACGGCAAGCATCTGCAATGAGGATGACCAAAGTTTCAACGCAAGGATTGACACTGGAAGCCCGCATCCACTACGCTCACCGTGAATTTTGTTTGCGGCAAATCAAAGGAGATCGCACAATGAAACTTGCAGCGTTCGTGGCAGTGCTGTGTTTCGCGTCGGCGTTGGCTTACGCGGAGGGACCAAAGCCCTGTGAAGTGTTGAAGGCGGAGATCGCCAAAAAGCTGGATGCAAACGGCTCCAAAAACTACACGCTTGAGATCGTGCCCAAAGATCAGGAGGCAGCCGGCAAAGTGGTTGGCAGTTGCGACGGCGGGACGAAGAAGATCGTCTATAGCAAACCCGCGGCTCCGGCTGCGACTCCGGCGCCCGCCGCAAAGAAGAAGCCGTGAACCTCAATCACCTGGAAGTTTTGGGATGAATGGGTAACCGCCGATGGACAAACGCAGGCGGGGACGTTCGCGTTCCAGCCCGCCGGGAGGATTGCGCGACAGGTGTGCATCAAGCCGCCCAGGGTTTAGCGTTGAGTGCGGCCTGAGCGGGCGGCTGCGCGCTTTTGCGCTCGCCAGCGCAGGCCAAGCCAGGCCAGGTAGCTAAGTTGGATGGCCCAGGTGAGGACGTATGCGGCGACTAAAAACTGGTGATCGAGAACGGCTTTTGTATCCATTTTTTCCTCATCTTTTTCCGAAAGCATTTTAATTCGAAGATCTTTTCCGTTTGTTTGAGGTGCGGCATGAACCTGGAGGTCCGGCCAGGAGACCGGCGCTACAGGATTGCGTCCATGGCTGCCTGCGCTTCGCCGGCTGCTATCTTCTGTTGCTGGCGCTCAACGTGATAGCGCAGCGCAAGCACCAGCAGGCCCCATGCCAGCCATGCCAGCATATTCCACAGCAGGGCGTGCTTCATCACCGGATCCATGCCGGAGTCAGCGTCTCCGCCGAAGACCGGTGCCGGATGCTGCGTGCGCCACCAGCGGTTGGACATATAGACGATAGGCACATCGAGCGCGCCGAAGATGCCCAGCACGGCGGCCAGCGTCTGCATCTGCGGCCCAGCGGCAAAGCGGCGCAGCAGCAGGTAGCTGACGTAGATCAGCCACAGCACCAGCGTGGTGGTCAGGCGCGCGTCCCAGGTCCACCAGATTCCCCAGGCGCGGCGTCCCCAGATCGGTCCGGTGATCAGCACGACGGTGCAAAAGACCACACCCACTTCCGCGCCCGCCAGCGCCCAGGCGTCGGAAATCTGCGCCCAATCCGGCCGGTTGCGGCGGAAGCTCAGGTAGCCGATGGAACCGGCCAGCGAGATGGCGAAGAAGAGGAAAGCGACCGAGGCCGAAGGCACATGGTAGAAGATGATGCGAAAGATCTCGCCCTGCTGCGCATCCAGCGGGGCAACGTAGATGGCCTGGTAAAAGCCCCAGGCCATGAGAACAACGGTAAGGACGGCAAAGAGAGTGACAGCGATTTTCTTCATAGGGGAATCCTGATGGATTGATTCCAGTGTACGACTTCTTCAGAGATACAGATAAATGATTGATGATGTATGCGGCAATTAGGGTTCATGGATTCCCCGGTCTCAAAATCGAGACCGGGGGCACCCAACGATAACGTATCTGAAAGCATTATTCGTAGGCCAGCGCGTCGATGGGATCTTTGCGGGAGGCCATCCAGGCAGGGTAAAGCGCGCCGCAGATGGAGCTGCCGAGTGCGATCTCCGCGCCTCGGATGATCCAGCCTGTGGTCAGCTCAAAGCTGAAGCCGGGAAAGCGCACGTACAGAAACTCGCGCACGCCGTAAGTGGCCGCAATGCCCACCAGCACGCCCACAATCGCCAGCACAAGGCATTCGCGCAGCACCACCGTGACGATGGTCAGCTTGGATGCGCCCATCGACTTGAGAATCCCAATCTCGCGCGTGCGCTCCAGCACCGCCGTATACATCGTTTGGAAGATCACCAGTATGCCCACAATCACGGCGATCGAAATCACCACGTCAAGCGCCTTGTCGAAGCCGGGAAATTTGGCGGGCGTGTATTGCGAGAGCAGCTCCTCCATGGTTTGCACGTGGTAGCCCTCCAGGCCGCGCGTGGCGGCAATCTCCTGCTGGATTGCCTCCTCGTTGGCGGAGTCGTCGCTTTTGATATAGATGACTGTGGCCTTGCCGTCGTTGCCGGTCAGCTCGCCCAGAGTTTCAATCGGCACCATTCTGCGCCCGCCTTTGCCATTCTCAACGATGCCGCAGATGCGGAAGGGGTGGTTGAGAATCTCGATGGTATCGCCGACCTTGTGGCCGCCGTCTTTGCGCGCCCAAATATCATCGATAATCACGTCGTTGGGTTTCTCGAATGGCCCGCCCGCAACCCAGGTGAAAGGCTTCAGCGCGTTGTAGCTCGTGTAGTCAATGCCATAAAGAATCTCAACCGAGCCGGACATATTGAAGTTGGTGATCACCGGCGAGGCCACGGTCACGTGATTCATGCGGCGGAAGACCTCGGCGATGCGGGCGGGCATCGGCGCGCCGCTGACGCCATTCATGAAGCTCGCATTGGACGGGCGCACCACCAAGTCAGCGCCAATGCCGTTGGTGCGATTCTTCTGATCGTTCAGCATGCCCATGAAGATGGCGACGATGGAGAGAATCATGACAACTTCAATAGCCACCGCCAGAATGCTGATGATGGAGCGGACTGGCCGGTGCAGCAGATTGGCGAAGATGAGCTTGTTCATACGCGATTATGGCTCCGAAAGGCGCAAGCGCCTGAAAAACCTTCGTCTTCAAGGGTAACAGTTCAGGGCCGTACGGCTGCCGGAGGCAGGCGACGCATCCGGGACAATCGTATGAAACGAATGGATAATCATTCGCAGCAGTTTTGAAAGGGCATGGCTTCAGCCATGCCGAATTTGATGCATCCATTGAATCGGCTTTAGCCGCCGAGGGAAAGTTTCTAGGCTACCAGGCAACCCCTCGGGGGCTAAAGCCGTGACCTTTCAAAACATGAACTTCTCTGATTCACAGATGCATGGTATTGTTCTGGTTCCGCAACCAACTCAGAGCGATGACGAACGCCACCGTATTTGTACCAATCCGGTCCAAAACTATACAGCTTCCTGAAAAGAAAAGAGAAAGAGATTTTGTTCTTTGACCACGGAGGCCTTGCGGTTTATTGTGGAGGTGGAAATCTCCTTGAGTTTTTCTAAATGAACTCGAGGTACTCGAAGCGTTTTTCTGGTTGACAATGAACAACTTTGGCGAAGAGTTGCGCATGGAACGGGTCTCCCGCGGCATCGCGCTCTCAGAGATCATCGCGGTGACCAAGATTAGCCGGAGGCATCTGGAGGCGCTGGAGCAGGGAGACTTCCGCCAGCTTCCCGGTGGAATTCTCAGCAAGGGAATCGTGCGCGGCTACGCGGGCGCTGTAGGCCTGGACCAGCAGGCTTGGACCGAGCGCTTTCTGGATGCCTCGGGCGAGAGCAGCCCGAAGAAGGATGAAGAGCGCGGCTGGGTGGAGTTCGCCTCGAATGTGGGCAAAGCGCGCCTCCAGCAGAGCAATGCCATGGAACAGCGCCTGCGCTGGATCGGAGTGATTCTGTTGGTTCTGGTGGTGGCCGCGGGCGCTTATCTTGGCTGGCGCTACTACGGCTTGCGCGTCGGCTGGTGGAACAATTTGCTGCCTTTGAAGCTGGGCTGACGCACTTCTCCCAATGACATAAAATGTGAGCGCCCCATCCATTCCGCGTAATTTTCGCGGAATGAGTGGGGCGCTAAAACAATGACGGACGTCCTTCAAGGCAGAACGACTTGCGCGCTGAGCGGAAGCTCGCGAGACGAGCCTCCAGCCAGTACCGTATAACCGCCCGGAACCAGCTTCCAGCCGTCCGCGCCTTCGTCGAAGACCGTTAGACGCTCACGCTCGACCGGGATGGAAACCGTCTTCGATTCGCCGGCCGCCAGCTCCACCCGCGCCCAGCCGATCAGCCGCTTGGGCGGCTCGCCTGCCGCATCCGGTAGCGACGCGTAGACCTGCGCGATCTCGGTGCCCGCCCGCGCGCCGGTGTTCTTCACGGTGAAAGAAACCGTCAGCCCGTCGCCGCTTTGCACGGTCAGCCCGGAGTAGGCGTAGGTGGTATAGGACAGCCCAAAGCCGAAGGGAAAGAGCACAGCCTTCTTCTCCGCGTCATACCACTTGTAGCCCACTTTGAGCTTTTCGTCGTAGGTTGTCTGGAAGGCCGGCATACCCTTGGCCATCAAGCTCATCATGTCGTTAAAGTTCATGCCCGACTTCCAGAGGTGATCCAGGTCGGACTCCGGCGGCGGCTGAACGATGGTCGGGTGCGGCAGATCGGCGTCGCTCTTCGGGAAGGTGATGGCCAGCTTGCCGGTCGGATTCACCCGTCCGGTAAGGATATTGGCCAGCGCCTCGCCGCCGCGGATGCCCGGATACCAGGCCTCCACTACGCCAGCCACCTTGGCAATCCAAGGCATCGTCGCCGGACTGCCCGTCTCGAGCACGACAACGGTCTTTGGATTGGCGGCGGCCACGGCCTCGATCAGCTCGTTCTGCTTCTCCGCCAGGTTCAGGGTCGGCATATCGAAGCCTTCCGACTCCCAAGCCCAGGCAAAGACAATGGCCACATCGGCCTGCTTGGCGGCCGCCACGGCGGCCGCCACGTCCTCTCCTGAGGTAAATCCAACCGCGACGCCCGGCAGCGCAGCCTTGAGCGCGCGCAGCGGCGAACTTGGCATCCAAGCGGGACGGATAAACTCATCCAGCACGCCTGATCCGGGCGGCGGAGGAGGAACCGCCGAGCCGCCGGGCGGGTCAACCTGCGCCGAGCCGCCGCCGCACAGCACGCCCACATCCGCATGGCCGCCGATCACCGCCACGCTGTGAACTGCCTCAAGCGGCAATACCTGACGCTCGTTCTTCAGCAAAACAATGCTCTTTTCGGCCAGCTTCTGGGCCACGGCGTAGCCATGTTCCACGTCGGGAACCTGCATCTGCACCGGATTGTCAAAGAGTCCCACGGCAAAGATGGCGCGCAGCACGCGATGCACGTGATCGTTCAATTCAGCCTGCGAGACCTCGCCGGACTCAACGGCCTTCTTCAGCGCATCGCCAAAGAAGAATTTGTCCGGCTGCTCCTGGTCCAATCCGGCGTGCGAGGCCTTCACCGCCGAGTGTGTCCCGCCCCAATCCGAGAGCACAAAGCCCTTGAAGTGGAAGGCCTTCTTCAGCACATCGGTCAGCAGGTAACTGTTTTCGCAGGCAAAGTCGCCATTCACGCGGTTATAGGAGCACATGACGCCTTGCGCGTCAGAGATGCCGAGGGCAATCTCAAAGGCGCGCAGATCGCTTTCGCGCATCGAGCGCTTGTCGATGTTGGCGTTTACCGCGTTGCGCCCGCTCTCCTGATCGTTGATGGCGTAGTGCTTCAAGTCGCCGATGATGTGCTCGGACTGGACGCCCTTGGCAAAGTTGCCCACCAGCGTTCCGGCCAGCAACGGGTCTTCGCCCTGATACTCAAAGGTGCGTCCGTTGCGCGGCTCGCGCGCCAGGTTGACGCCGCCGCCCAGCGACATGCTGTAACCCTGGTTGCGCAACTCCCGCCCTATCAACGCGCCATATTCATAGGCGGCCTGCGGGTCCCAACTGGAAGCCGCGCCCAAATCGTTGGGCAGCGCCGTTGAGTAGCGGCCCATCGCCGAGCCGCGCGTGACGCCATAGGCCGAATCGGCCATCTGCACCGCCGGAATGCCCAACCGCGGAATGGCCGTCGAGTAGCCCGCCCCGCCATTCGATTCACTGGAAACGCCGGAGGAGAACGGCGCTCCCTGCCCGTGCAGCAGAGAAATCTTCTCATCCAGCGTCATCTCCTTGATTACCAGATCGGCACGCGCATCGGCCGAAAGGTTCGCATCCGACCACGCATAGTGCTTGGGCTGCATCCCAGGAAATTGGGCAAACGCCAACGGAGCCATACAAAGAACAGCGGCCAGAGCCACCGCACCCGCGGCAAAGCTCCGGCAATTCGATTGCAACTTCATGCAAAACCACCTCTCTCAATCAGTAGGGTTCGGACTTCGGCAACTCATTCCTCCTGCAGATTGCTCAATCATCGGTATCGCGCAGGCACAGTCCAAAGCCTGCGAACCATGGTAGATGCAGAAAGTAGATCGAACAAGGATGCTACGGTTTCGATGCGGAATTGGATTTGTTTTCTTTTCATTCCAAAGAAGTTGACGAGTTTCTTGTTGAATGATTAGCCACGTATGCTACGTTAGTCGAAGCGGAATTGAGAGCTCCGGCCCCCGCCATTTTGACCTGCCGCGCTGGCAAAGGCTCCACTGTGGAAGACGGAAACCATCTCGACGACTGGACACCTCGCACCGAGGCAGATCGCGCCCTCGTCCGCTCAGAGCTGAAGCGAATGCTCGCCGACCGGCTCTTCCGCAACAGCACGCGCTACCCGCAGCTTCTTCAGTACGTAGTGGAGGAGACGCTGGCCGGCCGGGAGGCACACCTCAAAGAGCGAACTCTGGGCGTTGCCGTCTTCTTGCGCGCTCCGGATTATGACACCAATCAGGACACCATCGTTCGCCTGACGGCAGGCGAGATTCGCAAGCGGATAGCCCAGTTCTACCATCAATCCGACGAAGCCACGGCGGTGCAAATCGATTTGCGGCCGGGCAGCTACGTGCCGGTCTTTCGCCGCCTGACGCAGAAGGTTACGGAGAAGCCACATTCCGGCGAAGAGGTTGAGCCTTCGCATCGACCTGCCGACAGCTCCATGGATACAGACTTCGGTCTCACGCGACCTGAAAAACCAGAAATGGAATCCCACGCAAAGGCAGTCGAAGCCTCGACTGCGCGACCGGATTCGCCTCCAACCTTGATCCACCGCCGGAGTGTGCGCGGTTTCTGGTTTCTACGAAATTGGTTTTGGATAGGCGCGGCGGCCCTCGTCCTCGGCGTCGCGCTCGCTCTCGCGTTCTGGGTTGTCGGCCGCGAGACGCTGGCAGCCGACCGCCAGCTATGGGAGCCGTTTCTGGCTGAACCTGGCCAGGTCCATCTGGTCGTCGCTGATCTCTCCGCAACGGTGAGCCAAACTGAGCTCTCCCCGGATCTTGCCAGTCTTCTGCGCATGGGAGAGATCGTGAATTATCGCGACGTTTTGGCGCAAACCGAAGTGGTGGCCTTTCTCGCCCGCCAAAACAAACCTTTCTCACTGGTGCTATCAACGCATGCCACCTATACCGAATTGCAGCGCAGCCCCAGTGTCCTGATCGGCGGTCTGGACAATCTGTGGACAATGCGCGTCACCAGCGGCTTGCGCTTCTACTTTGCCCACCGCGACGCGACTTCTCTCTTTTATATTGAGGACCGGCAGCATCCCGAAATGAGTGGTTGGGGCGTGGATCTCTCTCTGCCGGAAGATCGCATCACCGAGGACTATGCCATTGTGGCACGGGTCTTTGACCAGACTACTGGCCAGCCCGTGATCGTAGTCGCCGGTCTGGGCGCCAACGGAACCAACGCCGCGGCGCAGTTTCTGCTCAATCCGGCTCGCACCGCGGAGCTGGCCGCCCACGCCCCGCGCGACTGGCGGCACATGAATATGGAAGCCGTTCTGCGCACTCAGATTCTGGACAACCACGCCGGCCCTCCGCAACTGGTCAACTGCTACTTTTGGTAGAGGATGATTGCTTGTGAACGCAAGCGGCTCTTCAAATGCCAGTTGCTGAACCATTACACTATTGTTGTGGAAACCATTGATCAATCTCGCGCTCCTCAGGCCGCCCAGCCACGCCGCCTTGTCCTCACCGGCTTCATGGGCTCCGGCAAGTCAACTCTTGGTCCGCTCCTGGCTGCTCGCCTGGGCTGGAAGTTCCTGGATGTGGATGAGGTAATTGAGGCCGAGGCCGGCGTGACCATTGCCGAGATCTTTGCCCGTGACGGCGAGCCGGCCTTCCGCGCCCGCGAGGTGGAGACGATTGCCCGCCTGACCGCCATGGATGCGCTGGTGCTTGCTTTAGGCGGCGGAGCCATCGAGAGTGAAGCCACGCGCGCCTTGCTCCTGAATGCGCCCGGAACCCTGCTTGTGCATCTTGAAGTTACGCTGGATACCACGTTGAAGCGCTGCCGCGGAACCGAACAGATCCGCCCCATTCTGGCCGACCATGCCAACCTCGAAGCGCGCTACCTGCGCCGTCTGCCGCTCTACCGCATGGCGCATCTTTCCATTCCAGTGGACGCGCTTGTCCCAGAACAGGCCGTCAGCGAAATTCTGCACGCCGCCTTTCCCGCCTGTGCAAAACTTCATCCAAAGTAATCTTGTGAACCCTTCCCCCTGCGCTCATCATCATCTACGTAAAGGGGGCCCCGCCATGATGTTTCCAGACACATCCAACGCCCAGCAAAGCGCTGCTCTGCGTCAATCCGCCAAGCGCTCCCAAGCCGCCTCCAACCCCCAGTACGAGTACGCCTACTCTACTTGGACGCCCTTGCCGCCGCGCAGACAAGGATTCCCTGCTAGCACGATTCCGGCTTCGCGCTACGCATCAACGCAAGAAGAGCTTCGCCTCATCAGCCGCTGACCGCTGCTCACTGTAATATCGGAATTCCGGCGATCCGCCGCTGCCACTCCGCCGGTCCGGTTGTGTGCACGCTCGTGCCTTGAGAGTCCACGGCCACCGTCACCGGCATATCGCGCACGTCGAACTCATAAATGGCCTCCATGCCCAGGTCGGCAAAGGCCACGACGCGCGCGCCGATAATCGCCTTCGAGACCAGGTACGCCGCGCCGCCCACGGCCATCAGGTAGACCGCGCCGAACTCCTTGATGGCTGCAATTGCCGCTGGTCCGCGCTCGCTCTTGCCCACCATGCCGAGCAAGCCCGTCTCGGCCAGCATCTGCCGCGTGTACTTGTCCATGCGCGTCGCCGTTGTTGGCCCAGCCGGTCCCACCACCTCGTCGCGCACCGGGTCCACCGGGCCCACGTAGTAGATGAATCGCCCGCGGAAGTCCACCGGCAGCCTCTCGCCGCGATCCATCATCTGCGTCAGCCGCTCGTGCGCCGCGTCGCGCCCGGTCAGCAGCTTGCCCGTTAGCAACAGCACTTCGCCCGGCTTCCACGTTGCCGCCTGCTCGCGCGTCACCGTGTCCAGATTCACCCGCCTCGCCGCGCCCGCGTCGTAACTCAGCTTCGGCCATAGATCCAGATTCGGCGGATCGAGGAAGACCGGCCCGCTGCCATCCAGCACAAAGTGCGCGTGGCGCGTGGCTGCGCAGTTTGGAATCATGGCCACCGGCAGATTGGCCGCGTGCGTCGGATAATCCACCACCTTCACATCCAGCACCGTCGTCAGCCCGCCCAGACCCTGCGCGCCAATCCCTAGCTGGTTCACCTTGTCGTACAGCTCCAGCCGCAGTTCCTCGCAGCGATTCGCCGCCCCGCGCGCCTTCAGCTCCTGGATGTTGATCGGCTCCATCAGAGATTGTTTGGCCAGCAGCATCGCCTTCTCCGCCGTTCCGCCGATGCCGATCCCCAACATTCCCGGCGGGCACCATCCAGCGCCCATCGTCGGAACTGTCTTCAGCACCCACTCCACAATCGAGTCCGAAGGATTCAGCATGATGAACTTCGACTTGGCCTCCGAGCCGCCGCCTTTGGCCGCCACCGTCACCTCGACCTTGTCGCCTTTGACCAGCTCGACCGTCACCACAGCCGGCGTATTGTCCTTGGTGTTTTTGCGCTTGCCCGCCGGATCGGTCAGAATCGAAGCCCGCAGCTTGTTCTCCGGGTCCAGATACGCCCGCCGCACGCCCTCGTCCACCAACGTTTGAATGTCCTTGCGCTCCTCGCCCGACGCCGCCGCAAATTGCACGTCCAGACCCACCTTCAGAAACGCCGTCACAATACCCGTATCCTGGCAGATCGGCCTGTGTCCCTCGGCGCACATCCGGCTATTGATAAGAATCTGCGCAATGGCGTCCTTCGCCGCCGGCGACTCTTCGCGCTCATAGGCTTCGGCCAGGCTGGTGATGTAATCCTCGGGATGATAGTAGCTGATGTACTGCAACGCCGCCGCAACGCTGGCGATAAAATCTTCCTGCCGGATGATGGTCATGGTAGTGTTCCTCTACTCATATCAGAATACTGCCATATGCCCTACCCTTCACGCTTTTTACGAAGGGTAGGGCAGGTGAGCCGCTTGCAATCATCCAAAGCAGTGGGCGCACACTACAGGCTGCTCGGTGTAGGTACGGAGACCGTAACCGGCTCTGGAAAAGCGAGCGGCTGGCCGGCTTGGCGCTGCTCGGCTTTGCGGTCGAGCATGGCGCGTTTGGGGACTTCAACCAGATCCTGATCATGAGCGGCGACGCGGACTTCAGCCAAAGCGTCGCGCAGGGATCGTTCGGAGGATGCCATATCGTTTTCTCCTTTGTCTTGCATACATCGTCTTAGGTGCGGCCTCTCGGCAGGCAGAGGCTGCACAAATTGAGTTGGGTTCTCCGCGTAGACGCGCCCGTTTGCCGCGCCCGGCGGGCCAGAGTCTCCTGCCCGTCCAGCCAGTCAAGCCCGGAAGATTCAGGCTTCAGATTTCAAGGGTAGTCCGGCCTTCGAAATAATCTGCAAACAACGGACGGATTGGATTGGAAAAGGGATACCGCAGAGATTCGGTCCTTCAATTCACACAAGCCATACTGCCTTTCCTCGATTCCGCTTCCCAAGGCGCGCCAACCCGTTTTATGATGAAACCCTGCAAGAGAGCAAAAGAGCCTGAAAATCGAGGAGGTCCACATGAGCGAGCATCAAACCCTGACGGCACGCAATCGCAGTCGTCGTGAATTCCTGAAGGCCAGCGGTGCAATGACCGCCGCTTTGCTGGCACCCTCGGCGGCGCTGGCCAGTACACCGAAGGCTCTCCCTGGCCTTCCCAGCAACCCCCGCACCCATGCCGCCATGCCCATGCGCAATTTGGGCAAAACCGGCTATCGCGTGGGCATCTTCTCTCTCGGCGGTCAGGCGGCGCTGGAAAAACCTAACAACTTCGATGTGGCCGTGCCCATCGTTGAGCGCGCCCTTGACCTGGGCGTCAACTACATTGACACCTCATCCATCTACGGAGGCCCGCCGCGCTGGAGCGAGCAGTATGTGGGTCGCGTGATGGCGCGCCGGCGCAACGAGGCCTTCCTGGCCACAAAAACCAAAGAGCGCAGCCGCGACGACTCGATGCGCATGATCGAAAAGTCGCTCCAGCTTCTGCAAACCGACCACATCGACCTATGGCAATTGCACGACGTCGGCACCATCACCGACGTGAATGCCATCTTTGCCAAAGGCGGCGCTCTGGAAGCGCTCGTTGAGATGAAGCAGCAAAATGTGGTGCGCAACATCGGCATCACCGGCCACTATCGCCCCGACGCGCTGATGGAGTGCATCCGCCGCCATCCCTTCGATACGATTCTGATGGCCATCAACGCCGCCGACCCGCACCACTACAGCTTCAACGACGAGCTGCTGCCGCTGGCGGTGGAAAAGCAAATGGGCATTATCGGCATGAAGATTCCCGGACGCGGGCGGATTCTCTCGACATGGACGCCGCCTTCCATCGAGGCGCAGAAGAACGCCTGGGAAGGCATGAACATCCAGACCACCACGCCCGGCACGCTCACCATGCGCGAGGCCATGTATTACACGCTCTCGCGTCCGGTCAGCACGGTCATCATCGGTTGCGACACGATTGCCCAACTTGAGGAGAACGTCCAACTGGCGCGCGAATTCAAGCCGCTCAGCGACAGCCAGACCGAAGCGCTGGTCCAACGCGCTGAACCGGTCTCGAAGCCCGCGCTCTTCTTCCGCTTTTACGACCGCGCATAACCGCTGGAAGGCTCAGAAGCCTTCCAGCACATCCGCCTGGGTGCCCCACCCTCGCCGCGTTTTAGTTTTTTGCGGCTAGGGTGGGATACCGATTGCATCCATCAGAGAAACGCTAGAAGCCTTCCAGCACATCCGCCACCAACTGCCGCGCAAACTCGCGCGAGAGCCGCTCCACGGCCGCGGGACTCTCTTCAAAGAAGCTGGGCAGGTTGGTGGTGGATTGATACTGCTGACGGTAAACGTAGTTCTTGTTCTCGTACAGCACCGCGCCGTCGCGCCCGGTCAGCGTCACCGAAAGCACCACGGTAATCACAAAGCTGGAAGACTGTTGCGTTGAGGCATTGTACGTCAGCGGCGCAACTGTCTCCTGCAAGATCGTCCCATGCAGCACGGCGTCCGCGTCGTCCTCCGCGCCGGTGGTGATGCGCATCCGCGTGCGCGTGGCAAACTCGCGCAGCACGGCTTGCGTCAACACCGTCTCGGTATGGTAGCTCTCGGTCTTGGTGGCAAAGACCGGCACGGCCAGCGTCTTCACTCCCGGTGGCAGATGCGTGGCTGCGCCCAGCGCATGGTAGCCGCAACCGGAAAGGGTCAGCAAGACGAAAGCCATCAAAGCAAGTGCGAAACGGCGCATACCTCATCTTATCGCGCCGCTGCAAGGGCCGGCAGGGATGAACGGTCGAACGAACAATCAGCTGGGTGCCCTATCCATTCCGCGCTTTTTTGCGGAATGGGTGGGAAACCAAGAATCTTGACCAGCCGTGTTCAAGAACAGCTTGATGTGCCATATCAAGTGATGGCCGAAATGAATCGCCGCCAACTCGCTAACTTGCGATTTCCGCGTAGCGGAAGCTAACTAGCGAAGAGATCAACCAGATCGTCCATCAGACAATTGAATCAGCAAATACCGCTACACAATCCATCCCCCGCCAACCACCTCATCCCCGTCATAGAAGACCGCCGACTGCCCCGGCGTAACGGCGCGCTGCGGCTCGTCAAAGGTGGCCAGAACCTCACCGCCACCAGCCGGTTCCAGCGTTGCCCAGGCCGGTTCATGCCGGTGGCGAATCTTGATCCGCACGCGCATGGGAGCGGTAAGCGCGGGAATCGAAATCCAGTTCAGATTGCGGGCGCGCAGGGTTTGCGTGGCCAGTTCCTCATCCGCGCCGACGGTGACGCGGTGCGTAGCCGGATCGATTTGCAGCACATAAAGCGGCGAGGGCCAGCTGACGCCCAGGCCTTTGCGCTGGCCGACCGTAAAGTTAAAAATGCCCTCGTGGCGGCCCAGCATCTGCCCGCTGGAGTCGGTCAGTTCGCCCGCCGTCTCGGGGAGTTGCTGGCCTTGCTCCTCTAAATAGGCGGTGAGGAACTGCTTGTAGTCGCCGCCGGGGATAAAGCAGATCTCCTGCGAGTCGGGCTTTTCGGCGAGGGCGAGCCCGTGCTGCCGCGCCACTTCGCGCACCTCCGGCTTGGTCATGCGACCGAGCGGAAAGAGTGTGGCGGCAAGCTGCTCCTGCGTCAGGCCGAAGAGGAAGTAGGTCTGGTCCTTGGCCTTGTCGGCGGGCCGCTTGAGAATCCAGAGCTGGCGATGCGGGTCGAACTCGTTTACGGCGTAATGTCCCGTCGCGATGCGGCTTGCGCCGATTGACTGCGCGGTCTTCAGGAGCTGGTCGAACTTGAGGTGGTTGTTGCAGAGCGAGCAGGGAATGGGCGTGCGCCCCGCCAGGTACTCGGCAACAAAGGGCCGGACGACGGCCTCTTCAAAGCGCTCCTGCTGGTTGACAACGTAGTAGGGAATGTTCAGCTGCTCGGCGACGCGGCGGGCGTCGTAGACATCATCCAGCGAGCAGCAGCGGCCGGCCTTGGGCGCGTCGGGAATGCCGTGCCGTCCCGCCAGCCGCGTCTGATCCCAAAGCTG